>OKDH01000008.1_pt1 | contig 40799 bp, 36 predicted proteins | sample 1610621 | NCBI WGS metagenome assembly OKDH01 (sample SAMN04436668, study PRJEB24849) | human gut metagenome | biome: human gut; feature: NICU; material: stool | host: Homo sapiens | place: USA: Saint Louis, MO | collected 2010-06-11
CCAGCTTCGGGGCTTCCTCTTCGACCGGGGCCGGCTTGGCATCGGGCATGTCGCTGGAACCGGCGGCCGCCGCCAGCGGTTCGGGCAGCGGTTCCCCCTGCGCCGTCTCCTGCGGGGTCTGTGCGGCCGGGTCGGCGCGGAAGAATTCCTTGTCGCGACCGGTGAACCAGACCAGCACGAACAGCAGCACGCCCACGCCGAAGGCGATGCCCGCGATCTTCAGGGCGTTGCGCGGGATATGCACGGTAAACGACTTGGCGGACGACGAGCGGGGTGCAGACATGGACCGGACCAGTACGGAATGCCCCGATTCTGCCACGGCGGGAATGAACCGGGCGGCAGAAATCCGTATAACAAGCGATAATCCCATCCCTGATACCCACCACGACACCTGCCATGCTTGATCCAGCCCTGCTCCGCCACCAGCCCGCCGACCTCGCCGAACGCCTGCGCGCCAGCCGCGGCTTCGAGCTCGACGTGTCTGCCTTGGAGTCCCTGGAGGCTGATCGCAAGCGCATCCAGGTGCGGACCCAGGAGCTGCAGAGCCTGCGCAACAGCCGTTCCAAGGCCATCGGCCAGGCCAAGGCCAAGGGCGAGGACGTGTCGGCCATCATGGCTGAAGTTGCCGCCTTCGCCGACGAGCTGAAGGCCTCGGAAGTGGCGCTGGACGAGCTGCGCGAGAAGATCGAAGCGATCTCGATGGGGATCCCGAACCTGCCGGCCGATGACGTGCCAGCCGGTGCTGACGAGAACGACAACGTCGAGCAGGCGCGCTGGGGTACTCCGCGCCAGTTCGACTTCAAGGTGCTTGACCACGTCGAACTGGGCGCCCGCAATGGCTGGCTGGACGGCGAGACCGCGGCCAAACTGTCCGGTTCGCGCTTCACCGTCCTGCGCGGCCCGATCGCGCGCCTGCACCGCGCCCTGGCCCAGTTCATGGTCGACCTGCACACCGGCGAGCACGGTTACGAGGAAACCAACGTACCGCTGCTGGTCAATGCTGACTCGCTGCGCGGCACCAGCCAGCTGCCGAAGTTCGAGGACGACCTGTTCAAGACCGCCGTGGGCGACTCCACGCGTTATCTGATCCCGACCTCGGAAGTGCCGCTGACCAACATCGTGCGCGGCGAGATCGTCGACGCCGAGCGTCTGCCGCTGCGCATGACCGCTCACTCGATGTGCTTCCGTGCCGAAGCCGGCAGCGGCGGCCGCGACGTGCGCGGCATGATCCGCCAGCACCAGTTCGAGAAGGTCGAGCTGGTCTCGATCAGCCGCCCGGAAGACAGCGACGCCGAGCACCAGCGCATGACCCGCTGTGCCGAAGTGGTGCTGGAAAAGCTGGGCCTGCCGTACCGCAAGGTGCTGCTGTGCACCGGCGACATGGGCTTCTCGGCGGTGAAGACCTACGATCTGGAAGTCTGGCTGCCGTCGCAGGAGACCTACCGCGAGATCTCCTCGTGCTCGAACTGTGGTGATTTCCAGGCCCGCCGCATGCAGGCGCGCTGGCGCAACCCGGCCACCGGCAAGCCGGAGCTGGTGCATACCCTGAACGGCTCGGGCGTGGCGGTTGGCCGTGCGATGATCGCGGTGATGGAGAACTACCAGAACGCCGACGGCAGCATCACCGTGCCGGAGGCCCTGCGCCCGTACATGGGCGGCCTGGAAACGCTCGCCTGACAGCCGGCGCTTTGCGCCGCCGCCCGAGCGTAGGCTCGGGCGCTACAGATCCATGTAGAGCCGAGCCTATGCTCGGCTCTCCTTTATGACCCGCAGCTTCTCCAGCGGCACCCATCCCGGTTCGCCGTTCTCCGGCACGCACCACGCCCAGCCATTGAGGATGCGCAGCCCGCGCAAGATCTGCCTGGGATCCACATCCAGCTCCCGCGCGCAGTAATCCTCCGTGGCATAGGCGTCATCCTGCGCATCGCGACCGATCACCGGCGCCGGCACGAAACCGGGCTGCTGCCCTTCGGCTTGGCACAGGAACCAGTCTTCCCAGCCCTCCGGGCCTTCATAACGTTCGCCCACCACCAGCGCCTGGCCACGGCGCAGGGTGATCGGGTGCGGAAATTCGCTGCGGTGCGCAGCCGTCACGATGTAGTTCATGGCCCCAGCCTAGCGCGTCGCAAAAGAAAACGGCCCCGCATAGCGGGGCCGCCAGGGTGGGCCGGGATGGGGGAGGGGATCCCGGCCCGCGTTCAGCGCCCAGACGAGGAGAGAGGGGCGCCGAACGTTGGAACGCGTTACGCAGCGACGGCTTCGGCCGCTTCGTGCGACGGCAGTGCCGCCAGTGCACCGGCAATGGCGTCTTCACGGTGCTGCGGCGAATAGGCGATGCCCTCGGCGCGCACGAATTCGACCTCGTTGATGCCCATGAAGGCGAACACCTGGCGCAGGAACGGCTCCTGGAAGTCGGCCGGCGAGTCGGTGTAGATGCCGCCACGGCTGCTGGCGATGATCACCCGCTTGCCACCGGCCAGGCCCACCGGGCCGTTCTCGGTGTACTTGAAGGTGCGGCCGGCCACGGCCACGCGGTCGATCCAGGCCTTCAGCGTGGACGGAATGCTGAAGTTGTACATCGGCGCGCCGATCACCACGATGTCGGCGTCCAGGAACTGCTGCATCACCTGTTCAGCATCGGTCGCCTCGGCCGCGTCGGTCCTGGCCAGCGAGCTGCTGCGCAGATGCGGTACCGGATTGGCGTCAAGATCGCGATAATCGACCTGCAGGTCATCGATCTGGCTGGCGAAGCGGGCGACCACGGCGGCCGACAGCTGGCGCGAGACGGAGTTGTCGCCAAGCACGCTGGCGTCGAGATGCAGAAGCTTCATGGCAGTCACCTGTGTTCTGGGAGGAAGGGGCGGGGTGGCCCCGCCGACGGAGAGAACGATAGGTTGTTGCAAAGGCGGAATAAAGGTGATTGAATGCCACGTATTGTTCTAGATATGGAACTCGGGTATGCATGACCTGAATGACCTGTACTACTTCGCGATGGTGGTCGACCACGGCGGATTCGCCGCCGCCGAGCGCGCACTGGGTATTCCCAAGTCGCGCCTGAGCCGCCGCATCAGCCAGCTGGAAACCGACCTGGGCGTACGCCTGCTGCAGCGCTCCACGCGCCGTTTCGCGGTCACCGATGTCGGCACCAGCGTGCATCGCCATGCGCAGACGATGCTGGCCGAGGCCCAGGCCGCCCGCGAAGTGGTGGACCGCCTCAGCGCGGAGCCGCGCGGCGTGGTGCGCGCCAGCGTGCCGGTGTCACTGGCGCAGATGCAGCTTCCCAAGCTGCTGCCCAAGTTCCTTGAGCAGTACCCGAAGGTGCGGCTGCAGCTGAACATCAGCAACCGCCGCGTGGATATCATCAATGAAGGCTACGACGTCGCCCTGCGCGTGCGTTCGCGCCTGGACGACGACGGCAGCCTGGTGATGCGCAGCTTCGGCCAGGTGCAGGAACTGCTGGTGGCCAGCCCGAAGTACCTGGACCGCGCCGGACGCCCCAAGGACCCGGAAGAGCTCACCCAGCACGTCACCCTCAGCATCAGCGAAGACGAAGCACGCCAGCGCTGGGAACTGCATGGCCCGGAAGGCGAAGTGCGCCGGGTCGACTTGCAGCCGCGCGTGGCCGGTTTCGACTTCCCGCTGCTGCAGAGCATGGTGAAGGACGGTTTCGGCATCACCATGCTGCCGGAGACCGTGTGCGCCGACGCCGTGCGCAACGGCGAGCTGGAAGTGGTGCTGCCGGACTGGTCGCTGCCGCAGGGCGTGTGCCACGCCGTGTTCGCTTCGCGCCGCGGCCTGCTGCCGGCGGTGCGCGTGTTCATCGACTTCCTGGCCGAGCACCTGCCGCCGCAGCTGGAGGCCTCGCGCCTGGATTGCGGTGGCGCCTGTGAGAAGGCCAAGGAGCGAATCAAGGCCAGTGCACTGGGTGCGCTGGCGGTGGATGCCGGCTGAGAGCGCTGAACGGTAGCGCCGGGCCATGCCCGGCGTTGCTGTTTTCCGACGATCAGTTCCGGCCGAACAGCCGGTCCCAGAAGCTGCGGCGTCGCGCTGCGGCCGGTGGCGGTTCGGCCGCAACGACGGGCGCTTCCAGCACCGCCATCAGTTCCGCGCTGCGCGGCTTCTTCAGGAAGCGCGCATAGTCCAGATAGCCGGTCACCTTGCTCATGTGAAGGCGTTCGGGCATTGCCGGCAATGCGCCGCCCTGCAACAGCACCCGCAATGCCTGCGGGCGGTCCAGGCGGATCGCCTCGTACAGGGCGGTGCCGCCGCAGCCCGGTTCGATCTGGTTGGCGCGCTGCGGCGCATCCTTCAGCAGGTCCTGCAATGCCTCCGCGTCGTCTCCTTCTACCGCAGCCACCAGCCGCGCCAGCGCCTCGGCTTCCGCAGGGGGCAGGTTGTCGCGATAGGCCTGGTCGGCAATCTCGCGCTCGTCGCGCCCATCGCCGCCCTGGATGCACAGGAAATCGGTGACCAGGGCGACCGGAATGCCGGACGTATCCAGCCCCCAGTAGCTGGGATAGACACCGTCGCCCCAGCCGCTGGTGAAGACCACCAGGCCGTGCGGCGAGTTCTCCCCCCAGGGGCGGTATTCGACGCCTTCGTCCAGGCCATCGTGGTCGATCAGTGCATCCGACCATTCACTCTCTTCCTCGCCATCGGCCTGTTCGATCAGGGCCAGCAGCGCCTGCTGGGTGTCGGTGTCCATGAAACAACCGATGCCAGCGTCGACCGGATAGCCGATGAAGCTGTCCTCATCCAGGCCGGTCAGGTCCTGGGTGGCCCAGCGCGCCATCTGCCAGTGCAGGGCGGTCGCGGTAAGAGCTTCGCGGGGCTTGAACCAGACCACGGCCAGGGCCGGGTGGCCGCTGTGCACGATGATTTCGACCGGGTGCCGCCCCAGCGGGGCGGTGTAGTCGGCCAGCGCAGGCGCCTCGGCCTGGACCAGCGGATCGCAGACCACCAGCTGCCCGCTGCTGACCGGCAGGTGCCCCGCGAAGGTGCGGTGCAGGGCCACAGCGGCCAGCTGTGTATCGTCCAGCAGGCAGGTGCGCAGGTTGGCCAGATCGAGATGGGCCATGGCGGCTCCGAGTGCGGTGAAGGCTCCCACCGTGCCGGATGCGAAGGGCAGGGGCAAGGTGGTCTTGGGCAAATGCCCTTCACGTGCGAGAATACGTCGCTGCCCGGGCGACCGGGACCCGATTGGAGAGATGGCCGAGCGGTTTAAGGCACCGGTCTTGAAAACCGGCGAAGGGTTAAACCTTCCGTGGGTTCGAATCCCACTCTCTCCGCCAGTCTTTGCAAAAAGCTCCTGGAAATAGGGGCTTTTTCGCTTCTACAGCCTTAGCTGCCCGCCCGCTTACCCTTCCACCTGCAAAGGTCGATTCTGCGCGATCTGCTGCCGAACCCAGCCTTGCACCCCGGATTCTATCCAGAGGAAGTTGTCGCCTCGGCCAACAACAGGCGCAGCGCAATCTTCTCCCTGCAGCGACGGAGGCTGCGCCGAACCTTCTGCTCTACGAATTGACCGTCTGACGAAACAGGGCACCGCCCGGGCGTCGGCAAGCATCCGGGCAGTGCCCCAAAACAGGTGATCTCAGCACCTGACATGGCCGTCGCCCCTCGCCAGAGCGTCGGGATTGTCGTCAGGGTCTACGGTAATGGGGAACAGCAAGTGTCTACTCTGCGTTGGGTTGCTCAGCTGCTGCGCCTGTACGTACCAACGAATACTGATCTGAATGTGGATTCAGGGAGACTGCACAGCGCTGAGGGAACCTCTACCAGTAGCACACCGCTGCGGTATGCATCCTTCCATCGACGTGTTCACAGTTCGGGCATCACTTATCAGACACGCCACTTGCGCTGTGTGTGTGCCTTCGAATGGTGAGCTATATGGCTCGGTCACCGACGTTGTACATCTTCCATCATCGATGGAGAGCGTTGCCTTCATGTCTCCCGCGACTACACTCTTAAAAGCAACAGCGCCAGTGGATGTAAAATTTTTGCTACAGGATAGTACCCTTCGGGGGCGACAGCGTACAGATAGTCCGAGCTCCTGGCGGAGATTGGAGCATTGCTCGAAGAGGGGACATCAGCTTTGCTGTTTGTGCAGGACCAACTCCACACTGCCTCTCCGGAGATTGTGGTTGCCCCTCTTGAGGGGACAGAGTCTTTTGCTTCACACAGGGCCTGGTGATAGATCTTGGTTGCTTGACTTTGGTCGTCAAACCGATAGACAAGCCCGCCCTTTCCATCTCTGAACAGACGTTGCTCAACCATCACCGTACCGCCTTGGAAATCGGACGTCGGGATGGTTCGAACGATCCACTTCTTTCCATCGGAAGATTCAAGCTGGCGTTCATGAATCGCCGAGCTTTCACTGGCAATCGGATTGGCGGCCGCTAGTCCTGGCGCGACCGCAACGAGAATGGCGAGGGCGATCAAGGCCTTTCCAATCGGCTTCGATGATTTCTTTACAGTGTCCATACTTTTCCCTTGTTCGATTTGGCGCATCAGTCGAGCTGTTTTCGCAGCTGGCCAGTGACCTCCTGGACTCAAATGCCGAGAGACTTGGAGACACTGCCTACACCGATGCAGGGCTCGCTTGTGCGAGGTTGCTCGCATTTTGTGAAATTGGTTGGCATTTTAACTTTCCCGCGCTGATCGTAATCTTCGCTGGGTCGTGCCTATATTCTTGGCCCTAGTTTCATGGTGATACTGGGAGACAGCCGGCTGGGTGCGGTCACTCTCATCGCCATGCGCGAATGCCCAGGGAGAGGCATTTGTGTTTCTGACAGACTACGACCCCTGGATACTTGAACTGCTGGCTCGCTGGTGAGGTCACGTGTTCATCCCCGACGCCCACCCTTCGGCTTGTTATGGCACAACGGGTAACTCGAGCACGACCGGAACGCCCCGTGCGGCCCATTGCGGTCCACGAACACGCCCACCTTGCACACCGGGCAGCGCTCTTCGTGGATGGCTGTGCCTGAAATCGCGGTCACTTCCACTGCGCCTTCCTTCACCAGCTCATCCAGGAACGGCGAGTGCCTGCCCTGCAGGGTGAACATCGCAACCGATCGTCGCGCCCGCGTCAGCGCGACATAGAACAGGCGCCGTTCTTCGCTCAGCGGATAGGTATCGCCGTCCGGCATTGCCAGCGAAAGCACCGGGTCATCCGCGCGCAGGCTCGGGAAGCTGCGGTTGATCACGCCCGGCAGGATCACGTAGTCCGCCTCGCGCCCCTTCGATCGATGGGCGGTCAGGAACTCGACCTCCATCGTGCTGCCAAAGGCCGTCTTCCAATCCAAAGGCATCGCGCTGCGGTCCGCGCGATACCGCCCCAGAATGAATACAGTCACGCGCCCGTTGCGGCCCTGCGGCACTGCACCTGACAGCAGTTGCTGGTGCAGCGTCGCAAGGTATTGGCGAACACCATCCTGTACCTCTTCACGCCGGTTCATCTGGAACGCCTGCAGCACCGGACCCATTGCCGGCGCAGCAGAGCGGACCTTCTTGGCGATCTGCGCGGGGTTGCGGCTGATGAAGCGGCTGGAAACATCACACAGCGCCTGCGGGCAGCGGAACGTCTGCTCCAGTTTCAGCACCTGGCCATGCCCCATCCATTCGCGGAATCCGGTCATCACCGAAACGTCGGCGCCAGCGAAGCGATTGATCGATTGCCAGTCATCGCCCACCGCAAACAGATGGCGGCCCGGTTGGCTGACCAAGGCACGGCAGAGGCGCGCACGGGCGCGCGACGCGTCCTGGAATTCGTCGGCCATCACCAGTTCGTAGGGCGACTCATAGTGGCCCTGTTCCAGCAGCCCGGCGGCCATGTTGAGCATGTCTTCGAAGTCGATGCTGCGCTCGTCAGCCAGTGCGTTGTCCCAGGCCTGGAAAACCGGCCCGGCGATCTCCAGGAAGCGCCGGTAGCGTTCCTTGAACTGATCCTCAGGCATCTGCCGCAGGCGTGCCGCCATGTCATCCAGCGTCAGGCAGTTGCTCTTGGCATGCGCAATGAAGGTGCGCATCAGGCCGATCAGGTCTGCGTCCGGCATCGGCTTGGCGCCCGGGTCAGGCAGCTCGCGGTCCGGGTTCGGGTCGAGTTCGACACCAGACGCACCCAGCCGCCCGGCAAGATGCTGCAGGGCCTGTCCGCTGCGCAGGCCAAACGACGTCGTCTCGACCAGGGCGGTGCCGCGCGCCACATGCTGCTGGCGCTTCCAGTGCATCCCTTCGCTGTAGTTGGCAAAGTGCTTCGGCGGCTGGCCATCGGCATCCAGCGCAAAGTGCTCGTGATACAGCCGGGCGTCCGGGTAGTAGAAGTCCGGGCGATACTGGCGATGGGTGTCCGTCGCGGTATCGAATTCGTAGCGCCGCTCGTAGTCGTACGCCACGCCGTTGTAGAACAGCCAGTCGGCGATGACGCACTCTTCCAGGCTCTTCACCCGCTCACCCTGCAGGGTACGCATGTAGGGCGTGCCATCGCGGTCGTAACCATCGGCCATCATGTCGGCGCCGAACGGCGGAAGATCGCGCCCGAACACCAGGCGGAACATGTCCCACTGGGTGCGGAAGTGGGTCGAGCGGTCCTTCAGGTCGTCCACCAGTTCGGCCAGCTTGTTGAAGCCCAGCGTCGCGTCGACCGCCCATTCCGGGATATCCGGCTTGCGCCCTGTGGCTTTGGCGATGATGGACAGGCCCAGGGCGTGGAAGGTCCGGGCTTCCACCACGGTATCGCCCATGCCGAGCCGGTCGAAGCATCGCTGCGCGCGCTCTTCGAGCTCCTTGGCGGCGTCCTTGTTGAAGGCGAGCATCACGATCCGTTCGGGCTCCATGAAGCCGCGATCGATGGCATAGGCGGCCTTGGCAACCATCGTGGAGGTCTTGCCAGAGCCGGCCGCGGCCACGACCTGCACGCGGTTGTCGAAGCAGATGACGGCGCGGGCCTGCTCCTCGGTCAGCGGCCTGCTCTCGACCCGGTCCAGGAAGGGCTTGGCCAGACCCAGTTCGCGGGTCGCCATTGCCTCATTGGCGTCCGCCCACAGGGCGGGCCAATCCAGCTGCCAGTCATGCAGTGCGTCCAGTGCCATGCGGTGGCGGTCCGAGTGCAGGTCGTCATGCACCTCCTCGTCGAGGAACAGCTGCTCCAGCTCGGCGGGCGGCAGGGGCAGGGACGGGCGGTCGGCCAGCAACGCCTGCTGCTGTTCGTACGTGATCCAGCGGCGGCCGGTGGTGCCTCGGTCGGTAAGCGCATCTGCCTCGGCCAGCCACGCCTGGATCTGCGCCAGAACGTGCTCAAACAGTGCCTTGCGCCCTCGTCTGGAGCGCGCGAAAAGCACGTGCTGAACGGCAGCGGCAAGCCGGGAGCCCTGGCTGTTCGGCAGCCCATCCACAGACAGTGCTTCGCCGCGCTCGGTCGTCAGTTCGACCCTGGACCAGAGTACGCCGCGAACGACCCGCACGCTGTGTTCGTTCGCTACATGCTGGCGGTACTGCCTGCCGTCGATCAAAAGCGCGACCTGTTCGCCATCCAGCCGCAACTGCCAGTCCGGCGAGCGGGTCACACGCTGGCCCCAGCCCGAGGGGCGCCATTCCATAGACATCCAGATACTGCCTTGCGTACGTCACCGGGCGTAAAGCGCCCTTGCCGCCCCATGATAAGGCGGCTTGGCGTGGCACGTTGCGTTTTTCCGGTCAGTCGCGCGCGTGAGCCAGCGATGGCATTGCACCCTCGCCGGTACGACAGGCGTCAGGCGTTCACATCCACGACGATGCGGCCGCGCACCTTGCCGGGGATGATCTGCTCATAGACATGCAGCACCTCGGCGAGGCCGATCTGCTGCACGGTACTTTCCAGCTTCTGCGGGTCCAGGTCAGTTGCAAGCCGATCCCAGGCGCGCTGGCGAACCTCTTGTGGGGCATTCACCGAATCCACGCCGGCCAGGGTCACGTTGCGCAGGATGAAGGGCAATACCGAGCCGTGCAGAGCGTCGCTCTGGGCCAGGCCGCACGCGGCCACGGCGCCGCGGTACTTGGTCTCGGCGATGGCGTTGACAAGGGTGGGGCCGCCGGCCACATCGACCACGCCTGCCCAGCGCTCGGCACTCACCGGCCGCTCGCGCGGCTCCGAAAGCTGCGCACGATCGATGATCTCGGCCGCACCCAGGTTGTGCAGATACTCAGCATGCTCCGGACGTCCGGTGGCGGCTACCACGCGGTAACCCAGCTTCGAGAGGATTGCCACCGCGATCGAGCCGACGCCACCGTTGGCGCCGGTTACCAGCACATCGCCCTTGTCGGGCGTCACGCCGGCATGTTCCAGGGCGAGCACGCACAGCATCGCGGTATAGCCAGCGGTGCCGATGGCCATGGCATCGCGGGTGCTCAGGTTGCCGGGAATCCGGTTGAGCCATTCACCGCGTACGCGGGCGCGCTGGGCCAGGCCGCCGTGGTGGCCCATGCTCAGGTCCCAGCCATTGAGTACGACGCGGTCGCCTGGCTTGAAGTCGGTCCTGCTGGATTCCAGTACCACGCCTGCCAGATCGATGCCGGGAATGAGCGGGAATGTCCGGATGATCGGACTCTTGCCGGTGAGCGCAAGCGCATCCTTGTAGTTGAGCGTGGAGTACTCGACCTGCACCAGGACGTCGCCGTCCATCAGATTCGCCTCATCGAAATCGACCAACTCGGTCGAGAGCTGGTTGTTCGTCTTGCGTGTCAGCAGGGCTTTGAACGTCATGGATGGCCTCACATTCATGGAATGGGGCCATGCTAGGCTCGTGCCACTATTGCAACAAGAACGATGATTTTCCGTAGGTACTATGGTTTTCCGGAGTATGCATGCGTAGCAGGCGTTGGGATGGCAAGAGCGGGTGTGCGGTGGAAGTCACGCTGTCCGTGATCGGTGGCGTGTGGAAGCCGATCATTCTGTTTCACCTGATGACCCGCAAGCGACGTTTCATGGAATTGACCCGGCGGGTGCCCAACGCCACCCAGTCCATGCTCACCAGCCAGCTCCGTGAACTGGAAGCCGATGGCGTGGTGATCCGCCACGTGTATCCGGAAGTGCCGCCAAAGGTGGAATACGAGCTGTCCGAGTTCGGTCGCACGCTGGTGCCGGTGCTGCTGGCCATGCGCGAGTGGGGCGAGACCTACCGCGGCTATCAGAGCACCCAAGGCGATAGCTGAAGGCTGAGGGGCGTTGCGCCTGCCGCATGTGGGTTTCGCGAATGCCTACAGCCATCGGCGGGTCTTTGGCACCGCGACCGCGCATGTCGTATACGGCTGGATAGGGCGTCCGGAAAGTACGCGTCGATGGTAGTCGCCTGCTGGCGAAGAACGCCAGTCAATGGACAACTCGACATCCACTGACGCAACCAACGTAGCGACGTGATCGATCAGGATTTCCCTGCTTTCCACCGCCGGTTCAGGGCGGTAACCATGTCCGCGCCAAGGCATTCGCCGTGGCCGGGATTGGCGTCCCGAACTTACGTAGTACAAGGCGTCGTAGTTGCAACGTATGTTGCGATCACGACAATGCACCTTCTGTCAGTTCATGGCGGATGGTGCGTGGGGGTCTTAGGGCCCGTCGGCTTTCGTACTACGTATCCGGCACGCCAACCCGCACCGTCCGCCACCTTGCATCTGCAGGTGGCCACAACGTGAGGTTGCCGTCATGCCCGAACGTCTTCCCGACCATCCCCGCCTGCACGCGCTGCTGGGTGCCGCTGTACTTGATCTTCCCGCTGCCTTGGCCGAAACGCTGGAGGACGCGCTCCGCGAATCCGCCGAGTTCGTCACCCCATCGGCATTCTTTGCACACCTGAAAGGCCACGGCAGGAACCTGCGCGCCGATGGCGAGGCCTGGAGTGAAATGTGCCTGAGCCCCGGCCGCGCCTTCGACATGGCCCTGGCCACCCGCAGCGTTTCGGGCATCACGGCTTTGACTGCGGTGCTGCACGCCGCGCATGTGGCGCGGGAGAGCGACGATCCCGCCTGCTGCCCCTCCGCAGCCGTGGTCGAAGGTCTGTTCAACGCCTGCCAGGCGTTGTCGCTGCAGGTGGAACGCTGCCTGGTGCCGTGAAGGGCTGCGACGCGGTTCCTGTTCCGTTGACGCCCGGTTCCCTATAGTGGCGCTGGAACCCCGCAATGGAATGCCCATGCACGTGATGTCCCCCGGCCGTTGCCTGACGCTTGCACTTGCCGTCGCGGTGAGCGCCAGCGCATGTGCACGGTCACCGTCCACCGAACACGAAAGGAATCCCGCCATGTCCGGCGCAACGCAGACCGGCCGCACGATCAACGGCCACACCTATACCGATGCGCCCGTGGACGTGAAGCTCGGGCCGAATACCTTCCGCATTCCGGCCAACTACCTGGACAGCCAGATCGCACCATGGCCAGGCGAGGGCGTGACGCTGGTCATCGAGTGGCCGGACATGAAGCCGACGGCGCCGGGTGCGCGGGCCAATCCGCGTACGAATGATTTCCGGAAGGAGATTCCCATCCGGATCAACTATGTTGATCGCGTTCCCGTTGAAACACTGCTTTCAAGGCTGTCGTCAAATGAAGCCATCACGGAGGAGGGCTCTGTGGAAAGGGAGGATCCCAGGGACCGTCTCGATCAACGCGTTGCGCAGCCGGAAACCTTGGGCCTGACGCCCCATGCAATCGATGAAGCGAAGATGGTGGTGTACGCGAAGAAGTATGAGGCGCGGTACGGGAAGCCGCCTGTGCGCAATCCCGCCTACGAAAGAGACTGGTACATCGCACGTCAGAGCGACGGCCGGATCAGCTCATTCATCAAATGTGACGGCGAGGAATTCCGAGGCGACGGCGTGCGGCTGGAGGGGCGCGAGGTGATCAGTGAGCCAGGGGAAGTGGCCGCGGGCTGCGTTCATTACTTCGTGGACATCGACAACAAGCTGTCCGTCAGCCTGGACTACAAGAGAGCGTTTCTGAAAGACTGGAAGCGCATGGAAGAGGCCGTCAGGGACGTCATCGCGCGCACCCGGTCCAAGTGATCGGTGATTCAAGGAAGAGAAGGGGCAGGGTATGAGTGGATTGACAGAACGCGATCTGAGCGTCCTTGGCAGCTATGCCAGAGACGGCAACCGCGAGCTTTACTGGAACTACCTGTCGCAACTGCCGGGAGCCGATGGATACGGGACACTGGCACTGGGTGTTGTACGCAATGACAGCCTGCCGGGACGCGTCGCGAACGCGTATGTACAAAGCTACGCAAAGACCCAGCAGGACGAGGGATCCCGGTTTTCAAATGCACAGTTGACGGAGCGGCAATGGGAGTCCTTTGGGCAGACCCTGCTCGAAAGAGATCTTGAGTTGCGGCAGCAGTGGAAGAACGAGCGCCGTCCAGACCTGGCACTGAATCTCCCCGGCAAGGATGTAATGCTGGCTCACGACCGGGCATTTGAACGGCATGAACTTGATCCTAACTGCTGGACGCCGCGCGTGTTGCTGCAAGCGGCTGAGCAGAAGAGCGGCCCCGAGAAGCTGGAACAGATCTGGACCAACATGCTCAACAATGACTACGCCGGAGGCCCGCGCGTAGGCAACACCAGTGTCGATGCCGTCAGCCAGATGGGATGAGTGAAGGGCGGCCAGTACCTCACCCGGTTGAGCGTGCTGGAAGCCACCCAGGCGCTGGAGGGCCGCTCAGCAGTCGATCCGAACGTCATCGGTGGCAACAGCTACTACGCGATGTACTTCGAAGCGGACAGGAAGTGGGCCAGTGTCAGCGCGGGCGGCGGCCACATCTCGATGCGGGAGATCACCGACCCCGCACGCATCGCCGAACTCAACGACACGCGCGAGGTCCGTCTGGAGCGCCAGGAAAAACGCACCCAGTTCCACCCGGATGACCCGTACCGGACCATCACCCGCAGCCCGCTGACCGCAGCCGTGGACGACGTGCCGGATCCCTCGCAGGCACCGACCCGCCTGGCCGACATTGGTCCGGGCCACCGCGACTACGCACTGATGCAGCAGGTGCGCGAAGGCGTGGCCGCGATCGATGCCAGCGCGGGACGTACCCACGATGAGAACAGCGAGCGCTTGGTGGCGAGCGTGATGGCATTGGCCCGTCGCAACCAGCTTGAACGGGCGGACCATGTCCTGCTGAGCGCGCAGACCGCCGAGCATCCGGCCGGCCGCAACGTGTTCGTGGTGCAGGGCGAGATGAGCGATCCCGCGCATCTGCGAGCCGTCATGCCTACCGATGTTGCGGTGCAGATGCCGGTTGAACAATCACTGCAGCAGATCGAAGCTGCCAGCCTTGAGCGCCAGCAGGCGGCCATGCAGCGCCAGCAGGATATCGATGTGCAGGCGCGCGAAAGTCACGCGATACGCATGGGGTGACCAGGCGAGCGCCGAGCCGGGCGTGGGCACGGCGCCACAGGAGCGGCTCGTCAGAAGCTGTAAGCCGCCTGCACATACACCCGCCGCGGCTCGCCCGGGAAATGCCCGTTGCGCTCGATGAAGCCGCTGGCCGCGTACACCTTGTCGAACAGGTTCTTGACGTTGGCCTGGAACTGCCACTGCTTCCACGTGGTCTTCCAGCTCATGTCGAATACCGTGTATGCCTTGACCGTCTGCCCATCCAGGCTGACACGCTCGCCCACATGGTCGGCGCCGAAGCCGATTGCCGAGTTGATCGAAGGCAGGTCGTAGCGCGTCCACAGGCCGAGCTTGTTGCGTGGCGCATTCGCGAAGCGGTCGCCGGAGGCATTGGTGATGCCGTTCGGTCCGGCGTCCTTCACCCGTGCGTCGTTGTAGGCGTAGGTCAGGTTCACCACCCAGCGCTCGGTCACGTCGGCCAGCAGGTCCAGTTCCATGCCCGTACTGCATACCAGGCCCAGCGCGGCCAGCTGGTTCACGCCGTCCCGTACTTCACCGGTGGCCTGCACGATGTTGCTGCGGTCGATGCGGTAGGCCGCCATGTTCAGGGTCACACGGTCGGCCAGCAGGGACTTCAGGCCGACTTCCCATTGCCTGCTGCGCTCCGCGTCGAACGGTCCGCCGGCCGCCGGGTTCTGGTTGGTGGCACTCTGCGGCACGAAGCCGCTGGCGATGTTGGCATACAGGTTCACGCCGTCCCGGACGGTAAAGGTACTGCCCAGGCGCCAGCTGAGATCGTTGCCATCCACGCTGCCGCCACCCATGCGGTCCTCATCCTTGAAGCCATCCCAGCGCAGTCCGGCCAGCACGTGCCAGCGCGTGCCCAGCGCCAGCTCATCCTGCAGATAGCCGCCGTAGCGCTTGCTGCGGGTTGCGGTGCTGCGCCAGGGCAGGGCGGCCAGGTTGTAGTCATGCCAGGTGCTCGCGCCATAGACCGGGTTGAACAGGTCGATGCCGCGCACCGGGCCGGCGCCGCGTGCCAGGTCGGCACTGTTGGCGGTCTGCGCCGTGAAGTCGGCGTCGAGCTGATACACGTCGGCGCCGAACAGCACCTTGTGTTCGATACGGCCGGTGTTGATCCGCCAGACGGCATTGCCGCTGGCGGTGAAGGCCTCGTTGTCGCGGATCTGGTTGCGCAGCTGGCGCGTCATCCATTCGGCTACGCCATCGCGGTCACGATCGATCAAGCCCATCGGTTCGTGGTACATCTGGTGCTCGTTGTTGCTGAACCAGCGTGCAGCAATGTCCACGTCCAGCGTATCGAGCGGTGCGAAGCGGTACTGCGCCAGTGCAACCCTGGCGCGCATGTCGAGGAAATCACTGGCCTCGTTGTGGTTCCATCGCCGGTCGGTCAGGAAGCTGCCGGCATCGTTCACCGGCACACCGCGCAGCCGGTTGCCGCCCAGGTTCTGGGTGATGTCGGTGAACTGCAGCACCAGTTCGCCGGTCTGGCCAACGTCGAAGGCCAGCGATGCATCGCCGATCACGCTTTCGCTGTCGGCGTTCCAGCGCACCCCCTGCTCGCTGTCGGCATACAGGCCGGCGCGATAGCGGATGCTGCCGCTGGCATTCAGCGGGCCGGTGCCTTCGATCGATCCGGCGCGGAAGTCCTTGTCGCCTGCCTGCAGCTCGATGCGGCGTTCGGCGCGCGCCTTGGGCTTGCGCGTCACGTAGTTGATGATGCCGCCCGCATCACCACCGCCGTACAGCGCACCGGCCGGGCCCTTCAGCACTTCCACGCGTTCGATGTTGAACAGCTGCGGCACCGAGAAGCCTGCATACGGATCGCCGCGCAGACCGTCGTAGAGCACGTTCTCCTGGCGGAAACCGCGCAGCGTGACGCCGGCATAGCTGAAGAAGCTGATGCCGCTGATGCTGCGGTACAGATCGGTGACCTGGCGCGCCGCCTGGTCGTCGATCAGCTCGCGTGGCACGACCTGGATCGACTGCGGTACCCGCTCCAGCGGAGTATCGGTGCGGCTGCCGACGGCTGCATCGTTGGCGCGATACAGGGTCTGCGCGCGGCCGCGGACTTCCACTTTGTCCAGGTCCTTCGGGGCGTCAGTGGAGGTCTCGGAAGCCAGTGCAGGTGTAGCCAGGGAGAGGGGCAGCGCCAGGCAGAGGGCGTGCTTGAGCGGGGTTGGAAGGGGCATGAGGGACGAGGCCGGGCTGCAAATGAGAAAGATTAGCATTTGCAGTGCTTCGAGGCCTATCCCCCGGGTGCACTATGGACGCGGGCCCGGGTCGGTATACGGAGTGCCGGCCAGGGCCACCAGCACGCCGGTCCCGCCGCGCACGATCAGCTGCAGCATCGCCTGGCGCGGATCCTCACCCTCCTGCTGGCTGGCCAGTCCTCCCTGATAGGCCGCCACCATCGACGCCAGCAGCATCGCCGCACCCAGGCGTGCCTCGGCATCATCCGCTGGCCGCCCGACCGCGCTTGCCATCAACAGCGTGAGGTCGTCGGCCAGCAGTGCCTGCAGCCGTCGCGCGTGCGCCACCAGCACCGGACTGTCGGCCACGGTGGCCCAGAAGGCCGCTGCACCGGCATTGATCCGCAACAGGGGATGGCCGCTGTCGAGCAGCTCCCTCACCAGCGACTGGAAGGCGGCCAGCGGCGTCATGCCGCGGCGCGCCGCCATGCCCTCGCGCAGCAACGCCCGCGCCTCCTCGTCGCGGTCGAATACCAGGTCCTCCTTGCTGGCGAAATAGTTGAAGACCGTCTTGCGCGAGACTCCGGCGGCCTCGGCGATCTCGGACATCGACACCGCCTCGAAGCCACGCCGGATGATCAGCGCGGTGGCGACATCGGAAATTGCCTGTCGGGTCTGTGCCTTGCGTTGCTCGCGACGGCCTTGGGGCGGGGTCATGGCGGTTGGCTTGTGTAAACGTACACCGAGTGTAACATTGTGCGCACCAGCGCCGGGCCGGCGCAGAGCGGGGATCCTGATGCTGTACGACGTTGTCATTGCCGGGGCCGGCCCGGTCGGCCTGTTCCTGTCCTGCGAGCTGGCCCAGGCCGGCTGTTCGGTCCTGCTGCTGGAGCAGGCTGAGTCGCCCGATTCAGCCCTGAAGCGCCTGCCCTTTGGCCTGCGCGGCTTGAACGCGCCCACGCTGGAAGCGCTGGATCGGCGCGGCCTGCTGGACGCGGTCGCGGCCCGCCAGGTGCTGAAGCCGGACAAGGGCGCACCGCCGCCCGGCACCGCCCATTGGCTGGCGCAACCGCGGCCGCTGGGAGGCCACTTCGCCGGCATTCCTTTCGCCCTGGATGACGTGGACGGCGGGCGCTGGCGTGATCGCCTGCCGACCCCGGTACCCACCCAGATGGCGGTGGAGCTGCAGTCGCTGGAGGCGGTGCTGGCCGAGCGCGCAGTGTCACTGGGTGTGCAGATCGAGCGGGGCTGTACGGTGCAGGCAGTGCAGGCACACGACGCACAGATGCAGGTGCAGACCGTTCGCGGGCTGATGCGGGGCCGCTGGCTGGTCGGTTGCGACGGCGCCCGCAGCACGGTACGCAAGCAATCGGGCTTCGTGTTCGCAGGGACCACGCCGGAGTTCACCGCGTACACGCTGCAGGTTGAACTGGCCGATCCGTCGGTGCTCACCCCGGGGCGTCAGTTCACCGAATACGGCATGTGCAATTTCAACCCGCCGGGCGTGCTGGCGCTGGCCGATTTCGACGGTGGCGCAGGCCACCGCGGGCCACTGGACCTGCACGCCGCCCAGGCGTTGCTGCGGCGGGTGTCCGGGCGGCAGGCAACGATCGCCGCGTTGCATCTGGCCACCACATGGACCGATGCCGGGCGCCAGGCCACGGCCTATCGCAGCGGCCGCGTGCTGTTGGCTGGTGATGCGGCGCACATGCATTCGCCGCTGGGAGGTCAGGGCCTGAATCTCGGCATCGGCGATGCGATGAACCTGGGGTGGAAGCTGGCCGCCGTGGCGCGAGGCGACGCCGCCGAGACGCTGCTGGACAGCTATCAGGCTGAGCGTCATCCGATCGGCGCCCGGGTGCTCGACTGGTCGCGTGCGCAGGTGGCGTTGATGCGACCAGGCCCAGGGCAGCGCGCGCTGGCGGCGGTCTTCGCCGACCTGGCCGCGACCCGCGACGGTGCCACCTATCTCGCTGAGCGGCTGTGGGGCGTGGCACAACCAGCGGTGTTCAACGGCGAGCATCCGTGGGTTGGCCAAAGCGTGCCTGACGTCCAGCTGGCCAATGGCGATCGCATGGGGGAGCTGCTGCGCGCAGGGAAGGGCGTGCTGCTGGGGCTCGATACCGGCGTTTCACTCGGCCCGGTCTTTGCGCGCTGGCAACGCTCGGTTACCTGCGTGATATCCACGGCGCGCGATGCGATGGGACTGGGTGCGTTGCTGGTCCGCCCTGACGGTATCGTGGCCTGGGCCTGCGATGCCGGCGGCGATGCGTCGGGGCTGGCGCCCTCGCTGGAACGCTGGTTCGGTCCGCCGCGGGGAGCGACCGGCTAGGGCGATGCCACCACAGCCAGCGCGCGGCGCGCGGTCTCGGTCATCACCGAGGCCAGCTGCTTCAATGAGTACGGCTTGCGCAGCAGGGTGAAGCCATGGCCAGGATCCCGCGCCAGCAATTCGCTGTAGCCGCTGGTGAGGATCACCGGAAGCTCCGGGAAGCGGGCGCGGATGGCACGGGCCAGATCCAGGCCGTTCATGCCCGGCATTACCACGTCGCTGAACACCACATGGAAGCGCGAGGCATCCCGTTCCAGCTCGGCCAGGGCCTCGTCCGCATTGCGTGCAAGGACCACGCTGTAGTCGAGTTCGCGCAGGGCGCCCACCGCAAATTCGGCCACGTCGACGTTGTCTTCCACCACCAGCACGCAGACGCCATGCCCATGCTGCAGCCCCGATTGCGCCGCCGGCCGTTCCGTCGTTTCTCCTGCCTGCGCCAGCGGCAGGTACAGCGTAAAGCGGGTGCCGGCGCCGGCCTGGCTCTGCACGTCCACCTCGCCTTCTGACTGCTTGACGAAGCCGAATACCTGGCTGAGACCGAGTCCGGTCCCGGCGCCCACGCTCTTGGTGGTGAAGAAGGGCTCGAAAATGCGGTCAACCACCGCAGGGTCGATGCCCGCTCCGGTGTCGGTCACACTGATTGCGGCAAAGTCGCCCTTCATCGGCGCGGCGAAGCGCACCGAAGGCACGGCGGTTACCTGCTCCACCTGGATGGTCACCCTGCCGTGTCCCTCGATCGCATCGCGGGCATTGACCGCGATGTTGATCAATGCAGTGTCCAGCTGGGTCCGGTCCAGCAGTACCGGCATCGGTGTATCGGGCAATGTCAACGACACCTGGATGCGCGCGCCAAGTACCGTGGTGATGATATCCGAGAGCGCGTGCACGCTTTCGCAGAGGTCGAAGACCTCCGGCGACAGGCTCTGGCGACGCGAGAATGCAAGCAGTTGCGCGGTCAGCTTGGTGGCGCGGTCCGACGCTGTTGCAATGGCCTGGATGTAGCGGCGCCGGGTGTCGTCTGCCGGCCACGTGTGCAGGAGCATGTCTACCGAACCGGTGATGACCTGCAGCAGGTTGTTGAAGTCGTGGGCCACCCCGCCGGTGAGCTGGCCGATCGCCTCCAGCTTCTGCGACTGGCGCAGCTGCTCGCGGGCGCGCACCAGTTCCAGATGGGCCTCCCGCGCCTGCTCGGTGATCGCCGCGACCTGGCGGCTGTGCAGGTCGCGCTCGATCACCCGTTCGGTCTGTTCGCTGACCACGCACAGGATGCCGGCCACGCTGCCGCAGCCGACGCGCAGCGGCGAATAGGAGAACGTCCAGAATGTTTCACGCAGCGTGCCGTCGCGATCCATCATCAACGGGAGGTTCTTGAAGCTGCGGCTGGTGCCGGCGAAGGCATCGTTGACGGCCTGCACCACGTCCGGCCATACGTCCTCCCAGACATCCTCCAGGCGATTGCCCATCGCGCCGTGCAGTTTTTCCCCCAGCATGGGCAGGTACGCATCATTGAAGAAGAACGCCTTGTCTTCCTTGCCCCAGGCAAGCCACAGGGGTTCTGGCGAATCCAGGATCATCGCCAGCAACGTGCGAAGTTCGGCGGGTGCGCTTGCGGCAGTGGCCGAGCGGGCCCAGTCACTGTCCTGCAGCAGTCGGTAAGCGAGCTGATCAGGTGCAGAGACTGGCAGGGGAAAAGGATGCATGGCCGCCATTGGCGCAGGAAGGTGGCGCAGCATAGCCCAGCGCATGTCATGACGCTCTGCACACCGCCGACATGAAAGACCTCGCCACTTCGCCGCCGACGTGGCAGCGATGTACCCTTTGTTCCGCAGGTTGCCGCTATCGCGACGCAGCGCGAAGGGAGGCGACGCTGGCCTGAGCGGCGGGTCTAGCCCTCACGACCTGCCTGCGCGGTGAGCGCATCCCGGCCAGCCTCGGTGAGATCGATATCCCCGTCCTCTGCCTGTACAGCCCATCCGGCGGTCACCGCCCACGTTGCGGCATCACCGCGCACCGGTTCTGCAGCGGCGATGGCTTGGAGTATTTTCCGCTGTTCCACAGTCATTGCCACGTTGCGGTCCTCAGATACCCAGCAACGACGCCGGTTGCCAGTCCGACAGCCGGGCATGGCTGACCGGTTGATGGCAGCCGCACCCGTCGCAGCGGAACAATGCTCCACCTGGCAAGTGCACCAGATTGTCCTCACTGGCCGAACTGGTCGATGTGCAATGCCGGCAGGTGACCGTGAGCGCGGTGATGCGCTGCACGCCCCCTGACAGATCGAACACGGCCTCGAACGCGCGAATGACAGGGTGGGCAGTGTCCGGCATCTGAATCTCGACAGGGTGGGGAGACCCCATCGTCGCGCGCCGGTTGTGATGGGCCAGTCAGCCAGGTGCATGGACATGATCAAGACAGCCGCGGCAACCGGCAGCGCTCCATTTCAGAGATCCTTTTTCTTTCCGCTCAGGTCCAGCGGCTTGTCACTGCCGCCGCGCTCGCTCGACCACACTTCCACACCCTTGTTGCAACGGCTCTCGCGGGCAGCGACCTCGCGTGGCAGATCCTTCAGATGGGGTGACTCCTGGCAGGCCGGATGCATGGCACTGTCGTCGTAGGTGGCGCAGGCGCTGAGCGACGCCAGAGCGATGGCAGTGAGGGTGGCGCGGAATGAAGGCTGCAGGTTCATGGGATGGCCTCGGGTAATGCCAGGATGGCCATGGAATTCAAATCCGTGACGCCGGGCATGCACAATCGGACCCGTTGCACTTGTTATTCTGTAACAAATGCGCGATAGTCCGGCCCCTGCTGGGTCAGGCGATGCAGATCATCAGCACCATGCACAGCGCCACCATCAGCACGAACACACGACGGCTCAGCGCCAGGCAGGCCAGATAGGCTGCGAGCGCCCACGCAGCCAGCAGTGCACAGGCCACCACCCACAGCCCGATCCCCATCATCGAACCGGCTGCCAACGCGGACAAGGCAATGGCCTTGGACAACGCCACCCCCAGCACGCTGCCCAGCATGCCGGCCTGCAAGGCGATGGCATCGTGGCGGGCAGGGGCGCGAGGGTGGTGCATTGCGGGTCCGGTGCAGGCCGAGAAAACGGCGTCGGCTGCACTGTGCCCAAATGCACATCCACGAAATGTGTTCATCGCGCGTCAGGAGCGCGACAAAAACCGCGCAGTCGACCGATGGACCTGTGGATGCGGTCGTCCGTTCTTCAGTGGTTGCCGGCGGCGACGGTCTTGCGCTTCCTGTCCAGCATCACCGCCACGCACCACAGCAGCAGGCCGCCGATCGCGGTGGCTGCACCGACATAGCCGGTGCTGGCCGGGCTGAAGCCGGCGCTGATCGCCATGCCGCCCAGCCACGGGCCGAGTGCGTTGGCGGTATTGAAGGCGGCGTGATTGGAGGCGGCCGCCAGCGTCTGCGCTTCGCCGGCCACATCCATCAGTCGCGTCTGCAGCACCGCCGCCAGCGCACCCATGGTGCCAACCGTGATGATCATCGGGCCGATGGTCCAGACCGACTGTGCGGCCAGCGGATACAGCAGCAGCATCATGATCGACCACAGCAGCACCACGGCGGCGGCCTTGAAATGGAACTTGTCCACCAGCCAGCCACCGGCGATGTTGCCGATGATCGCGCCGATGCCGAACACGCCCACTGCCAGCGGCATCCACGATTCGGCCACGCCGGTGACCTGCACCAGGGTGGGTGCGAGGTAGGTGAACACGCAGAACATGCCGGCGAAGCCGACTGCACCGATTGCCAGCGCCAGCCACACCTGGGGAGTGTTGAAGGCGCGCAGTTCGCGCATCGGCGAGGTACGCACTTCGTCCGGGTCCGGCAGCAGGAAGCGCGCGATCATCGCCACCGTGGCAATGGCCAGCACGCTGACCAGGGCAAAGGCGGTGCGCCAGCTCAACTGCTGGCCCAGCCAGGTGGTCAACGGATTGCCGACCAGGATCGCGATCGACAGGCCCAGCAGCACCCGCGACATCGCCTGGCCGCGCTGGCCGGCAGGACTGATCGCAGCCGCCACCAGCATCGCAACGCCGAAGTAGGCGCCATGCGGCAGGCCGGCGACGAAGCGTGCCACCAGCATCGTGCCGTAATTCGGTGCCAGCGCGCTGGCCAGGTTGCCGATCGCGTAGAAGCCCATCAGCGCCAGCAGCAGCTTGCGGCGCGGGAAGCTGGCACCCACGAAGGCGAGGATCGGGGCGCCGACCACCACGCCGATGGCGTAGGCGCTGATCAGGTGCCCGACCTGGGTTTCGGAAATCGACAGGCCGCGGCTGATCTCCAGCATCAGGCCCATGCTGGCGAACTCGCTGGTGCCGATGGCGAAGCCACCCAGTGACAGGGCGAGGATGATCAGGGTGCGCTGACGTGGCGTCAGCCGCGCAGCCAGGGAAGAGTTGGGGCTCATGCGGGGGCGCGATGGGGCGGGGAGCCGTCCATTGTACTGCTGCACTGCAGCAGGAGCAGCAGTACTCAGGGTAAATCAGCGTTTGATCGGTGACACGCCGGCCCTCCGCGCCGCCTCGCGGCCGGCTCAGATGCCCAGCGCCGCCCGGGCATGAGCGTATTTGTCGCGAAGGCGCCCTGCCGTGGTCCCGTCCAGCATCGCCAGCCGCTGTGGATCGGCGTTGTCATCCAGATCGGCGCGCTTCACTTTCAGTGCCAGCGGGTGGGCGGCAATGCGCGCGTAGTAGCTGTCCGCGTCAGGAGCTGCATCGCGGTTGAGCAGTTGCACCGCCTCGCGCAGCGGCGCAGGAAATACCTCGATCCGTGCGGCAAACGCCGGGCAGTCCTCGGCCACGTCATGCAGCCAGGCCACCACTTCGGCGTCATCGTCGCCGCGCACCGCAGCCGCCACCCGCGCCACATGGCCGATGTAAGGCTGGCCGGCCTTGTCGATCTGCCCCGCGTGGGCCTCGGTGGCCAGCGTGCGGGCAAGTGCTACCCAGTCCATTGCAGTCTCCTTGGATATCCGCGCACAGTTTCGCGCAAACGCCGCAGCGGTTGTGGATGCGCCCATGACGCTGCCACCGGCATGATGGCGGGGCAGGGGGCGCAGTGTTGCCCCGACAAGGAGGAGTGAGATGCAGGAATTCAGGCATGTGCTGGAAACCCGTGGGCGCTACCAGCTGGTAGCGGTGTCCTACGAGCCGGTGTACGCTCCCGGCGATGTGGTCGGCCATGCGGTCGTCGCCGACGATGGGGATCGTCTGACCGACCTGATATCACTGGCCGAAGCGCGCCAACGCTTGCTGCAACTGGTGCGTGAAGAGGGCGAGGAGCCCGGGCTGGAAAACGAGAACCACCTGCGGAAGAAGGCGTCGCGCTGGCGCCACCGCTAGGCCGTCGCGCCGCGTGCGCATCATGGAGGATTCGGGTGTTGCCCAGTAAGAAGTATCTGCTCATCGCCATCATCACGCTGGCGACCCTGCTGCTCGGTTTCGTGTTTTCCGGCTATCTGACCCTGCTGTTCCTGGGGCTGGACACCCAGCTGTTCACCTGGAACACCTACTACCAGTACGTCCACGCCATCGGCCAACCGCAGGTCGCGCCCTTCGTGGGCAAGATCAAATGGGCTGGCTACGTGGGCTTCGGCCTGCCCCTGCTGGTGCTGCTGGTGGCCGGCCTGGTGCTGCTGCTGAAGAAGGACAAGCGCTCGCTGCACGGCGACGCGCGCTTCGCTACCGGCGCCGACCTGGCCAAGCACGGCATGTTCAAGAAGACCGGCCAGAGCATCGTGGTCGGCAGCCATGGCGGCAAGCTGGTGCGCCTGGATGGCCAGCAGTTCGTGATCCTGGCCGCGCCGACCCGCTCGGGCAAGGGCGTGGGCGTGGTCATCCCGAACCTGCTGGAGTACGGCGAATCGCTGGTGGTGCTGGACATCAAGCAGGAGAACTTCGACCTGACCAGTGGCTGGCGCGCCAGCCAGGGCCAGGAAATCTACCTGTTCAATCCCTTCGCCGAGGACCGGCGCACGCACCGCTGGAACCCGCTCAGCTACGTCTCCGATGATCCGGCCTTCCGCGTGTCGGACCTGATGAGCATCGCCGCGATGCTGTATCCGGACGGGGCCGAGGACCAGAAATTCTGGGTCAGCCAGGCGCGCAACGCGTTCATGGCCTTCACCCTGTACCTGTTCGAGAACTGGGACGACGAGCGCAGCAGCGGTTTCCCGGGCGGCGCCGGCACCCCCACGCTCGGTGCGGTGTACCGTCTGTCCTCCGGCGACGGCACCGACCTGAAGAAGTACCTCAAGACCCTGTCGGAGCGGCCGTTCCTCAGCGCCAACGCCCGTTCGGCGTTCGCCAACATGCTGTCGCAGGCCGATGAGACCTTCGCCTCGATCCTGGGCACCTTCAAGGAACCGCTCAATCCCTGGATCAATCCGGTGCTGGACAAGGCCACCAGCTGCAACGACTTCCTGCTGACCGATGTCCGCAAGAAGAAGATGACCATCTATATCGGCATCCAGCCGAACAAGCTGGCCGAGAGCCGGCTGATCATCAACCTGTTCTTCAGCCAGCTGATCAACCTCAACACCAAGGAACTGCCCAAGTCCAACCCGGACCTGAAGTACCAGTGCCTGCTGCTGATGGACGAATTCACCTCGATCGGCAAAGTGGAGATCATCGCCTCGGCGGTGTCCTACATGGCTGGCTACAACATCCGCCTGCTGCCGATCATCCAGAGCATGTCCCAGCTCGACGCCACCTACGGCCGGGAAGTGTCACGCACCATCATCACCAACCATGCCCTGCAGATCCTGTACGCGCCGCGTGAGCAACAGGATGCCAACGACTATTCGGACATGCTGGGCTACACCACGGTGCGCAAGAAGAACGTCACCCATGCCCGCGAGAAGACCCACAACTTCACCGAGGAACGGCGCGCGCTGATGCTGCCGCAGGAGCTGAAGGCAATGGGGCCGGACATGGAGGTGTTCCTGTATGAGGGCATACCGCATCCGGTGAAGTGCGACAAGATCCGCTACTACAAGGACCGCTACTTCACTTCGAGGCTGCTGCCGAAGGTGGATGTTCCGATGCTGAACGTCTAATTCACGACGCTTAATTTGTGAATTTGGTTCGAAGTTAAGAATGTGAATTCGTGATTTCGGTCAAGAATTTGGCATTTGTTCATGGATTTTCAGACTTGTCTGACATGGAATTGACGCGTGGTTGTGCGACCCTGTGTCTGTCGTCCAGAAGTGTGTGCTGGATGTCAAAGATGTAGCAGCAGGGTGGCCAGGAGTTTGTGCCATGGAAACAAGGATGGTTTCGACGTTGGTGAGGTATGCGGATGTGTTGTCGGCTGCGCCGATGGCCCCGCGACCTGGTTGGCAGCCTTTGGGCTGCAGGGGAGCCGGAGTGGGTGCGCTGCACACAGCGTGTCCCTCCGATTCCGGCGTGCGCGATGCAGCGCCGGACGACCAGGAGGACCAATGCTCGGGACTGCTTTTTCGTACGTCAAAGTGAAGCCCGTATGAATCAGGCGTTTATCGCGAAAATGTCCATCGCCGCAGTGGCGGCGCTGATGGTGGCCGGTTGCGCCACCAAGTCCGCTCCGGATTTCGGAGGCCGCTGGAAGCCGGTCAACCGCTTTGCTGCGACGACGACCGAAATTCCGCTGTACTCCAGCTACGTCTACCAGGCCTCGCCGATGGATGGCACGCTCAAAGCCATGCTCGAGCGTTGGGCCAAGGATTCCGGGCGCACGCTGGACTACCGCCTCAGCTCGGATTTCACTCTGTATGGCGCGGTCTCGAACATCGACACCACCAACGCACAGCAGGCCGTGATCGATCTGACCGCAGCCTATGCGGCGCAGGGCATCTCCGTCTCCATCGTTGGCAACCAGATCGTTGTGCAGAGCGCTGGCTCGACGCCGACCGCGTCGGCGCAGGGCGCTGATTCCAACAGCGGCACCTGAGTCCACCTCGAAATCATCGAACGTGCCGCTCCCCGCGCCTGTCGCAGGGGTGCCACGCCCATTGATGTTTCAGCAGTACGGAAGAATCCATGTTCCGCAAGAAGGATCCCGGCAATAGTCCCAAGGTCGAGCAGTCGGTCGCCAAGGCGGTCAGCTACGAGATCACCGTGGCCGACATGGCGCGCCGCAGCGAGCGGCGCGCGTGGTGGGTCGCCACGGGCTCGTTGTTGATGTCGCTCGCCCTGGCGGGCGGCTACTACTACATGCTGCCGCTGAAGGAGAAGGTGCCGTTCCTGGTGATGGCCGATGCCTACACGGGTACCGCGACCGTCGCGCGCCTGAGTGGCACCTTCCAAGGGCAACAGATCACCATGAACGAGGCTGTCAATCGCAGCAATGTCGCTCAATACGTGCTGGCGCGCGAGTCATATGACTCGGCGGTAATGGGCCTGCGCGACTGGGAACTTGTGTTCGTGATGTCTACCGATGAGGTGGGTCAGGGCATGAAGCAGCGCTATGCAGGAAACAATCCTCAGAATCCCTTTGTCCTGTACGGCCGAGGTAAAGCAATTCGAGTCAAGATTCTCAGCATTACGCCGCTCGGCGTGCAGCCCAATGGCAGCTTCCGCGGTGCTTCCGTTCGCATCCAGCGCAGCCTGCTGGACAAGCGCACTGGCGCGTCCAATTACTTGGACAATCAGCTGGTCACAATGCGTTTTGATTACAACAAGAATCTTGCACTTTCCGAGCAGGATCGTGTTCTAAATCCACTTGCCTTCCAGGTCACCGAGTACCGGGTTGACAATGATTATGCTCGCGGTGTGCCGGTGCCGGATGACAGCGCAATGCAGGTTCAGGCGCAGCAGGCCGCGCAGCAGGCTCAGGGCATCTACGATCCCAGTAATCCGGCAGCGGCCACGATGATCGACCCGGCTACCGGGCAGCCGATCCCGGTTCCTGCCGCCAACCAAGTGCCGGGCCAGCCGCTGCCTGGTCAGCCGGTGCAGGGGCAAGCAATGCCGGGGCAGGCCATGCCCGGACAGCCGGCCATGAGGCCGGCGCAGAACAATTCCACCGGAACTGCTGATGGAGCAAGCAACCGATGAGTAGTCGAAATATCAGGGGAAGCGCGCTGGCGCTGCTGTCGATGTTGTCGTTGCTGTTCTCAGCAGCGGCGATGGCGCAGGCGGTTGACCACTACGAGTACGAGAAGGACCGCATCTATCCGGTTCGAACCGGCCTGGGCCTGACCACCCAGATCGAGTTGAGCCCGAACGAGAAGATCCTCGACTACAGCACCGGCTTCAGCAGCGGCTGGGAACTGACCCGTCGCGAGAACGTGTTCTACCTCAAGCCGAAGAACGTCGACGTCGACACCAACATGATGGTGCGCACCGAGACCCATTCCTACATCTTCGAACTGAAGGTGGTGGCCACCGACTGGCGCCAGTTGGAACAGGCTCGTCGCGCGGGCGTGCAGTACAAGATCGCTTTCAGCTACCCGAGTGATACCGAGTTTGGATTGGCGCAAGCGGCGGTTGACGAGGAGGCGAAACCTCTGCTCAGTGCCGAACTGGCCAAGGACAGGCAATACAACTTCAACTATTCCTATTCGACCAGCAAGGCGAAGAAGATGGGATGGTTGATTCCGGTGAACGCCTACGACGATGGGCGCTTTACGTATCTGAAATTGCCCAATTCACCGGAATATAAGACCGGTATCTTCCCGGCTGTTTTTGGTCGTGAGAAGGAATACGGTGAGGATTTTGTGGTCAATACCACCGTTGAGGGAAACACCTTGATCGTCCACGGGACTTACCCGTACCTGGTCATCCGCCACGGCGACTTCGTCGTTGGCTTGCGAAGGAACGTGAAGAAATGAGCCAGCAGAATACTCCCGGAACCGATCCGAACAATGGGCCCGGAGAAAGCCATAGCCCGTACGGCGGCACGTCAAGCGCTGCTCCCGAAGTGTCGTCCAATCCATACTTCGGCAGCACCTTGAACAATGATGAGGCCCCCAACCTTGATGCTGGTGCGCCACAGTTGCGCTCGGCCGAAGAGCAGCGGCTCAATCGTAAAGCATTAATGTTCTTGGGCGGTATTGTGGTACTGCTTGTTTGCATGGGTCTGCTCCTGTTCCGTAAGGGGCGGGATGAATCCGATGTTCCCAAGCCTAAGGAAGTTGCGCGCGCGAGCACGCCGCAATTGCCCAGCGTTGCTGCTGCGCCGGCAGCTGAGGTTGCGGCACCGACCCAACCCATTGAAATGATGCCGCCGTTGCCGGCGCCACCACCACCGAACTCGTCCAGTTTCATGCCGCCGCGTGAACGAGACGAGCGCCCGATAGATCGAGGCCCGTCGTTGTTGGACCGTCGAATCGGCTCGAGTGCTGGCGTCAGTGCAGGCGATGGACAAGGACAAGGCCAGGCTAGCGGTGGCATGTCCGAGTACCAGAAGGCGATGATCGCGAGTCTACAGGGGCAGAGTGGCACGGGCACTCCGGGTAGGGTTCGACGTGGACCGGACGTTGATGACGTCTCCAGCGCGACTTATATCCACAGTCCGGATGCGCTGCTGGTTCGTGGAACCTATCTGCGTTGCGTACTGGAGACCAGAATCATTACGGATCTGGCCGGCTATACCTCGTGTCTGCTGACGGAGCCGGTCTACTCTATCAATGGCCGCAGTCTGCTGCTTCCCAAGGGCTCGAAGATCTATGGTGCATATGGCGGCGGGCCGACTGGAAAGCGAGTAGAGGTGATCTGGGACCGGATCACGACGCCCAACGGCATTGATGTTGCGATGTCCAGCCCGGGCGTTGACGGCTTGGGCGGCGCTGGCCATCCCGGGCAGTACAGCGCGCACTGGGGCAGCCGTATCGCCTCGGCGCTGATGATTAGTCTGATCTCCGATGCCTTCAAGTACGCCGCCGCCGAGCATGGCCCGGAGACGACCACCATCGCCAACAATGGCATGACGGTACAGTCGCCTTACGAGAGTGCTACCGCACGTACGATGGAACGCTTGGCTAACGACGCGCTCAACAGCGGCCGTCGCCCGCCGACCGTTACCATCAACCAGGGCACGATCGTGAATGTCTACGTCGCCAAGGACGTTGACTTCACCAACGTGCTGAACCCCCGCCGGTAACCCAACGAACGATCATGGACGCCGAAGTGTCACCCCTCGCCCTCGTCTCCAGCGATTTCCTGCGCTATCAGTACGAAGTGCTGGGCATCGCCGAGTACATGACCTCTCCGGAAGTGACGGAAATCTGCATCAACCGTCCCGGCGAGCTGTACCTGGAAACCCGGGCGGGGTGGCAGCGGGTGGACGTGCCGAGCCTGACGTTCGAGCGGGCCCGGCAGTTCTGCACGGCAGTGGTGAACGAGAGCAACACCGGCCAGCGCATCACCGATGCCGATCCGGTGGTGTCGCTCACGTTCCCCACCGGCCAGCGTGCGCAGTTCGTGATTCCGCCGGCCTGTGACGCGGGGAAGGTGTCGATCACCATCCGTCTGCCGTCCAAGCACACCAAGTCGCTCACGCAGTATCACGAAGACGGCTTCTTCAATCAGATCCTGGAAAGCGATGGCAGCATCAGCGAGCAGGATCGCGAGCTGCTGGAGCTGCGTCATTCGCGCGAGTACGCCGAGTTCTTCCGACGTGCGGTGATGTACCGCAAGAACATCGTGGTATCCGGTGCGACCGGCAGTGGCAAGACCACCTTCATGAAGGCGCTGGTCAACCATATCCCGGACAACGAGCGCCTGGTCACCATCGAGGACGCACGCGAGCTGTTCCTGACCCAGCCCAACGTGGTGCACCTGTTGTATTCCAAGGGCGGGCAGAGCACCAGCAATGTGACGGCCAAGAGCTGCATGGAAGCCTGCCTGCGCATGAAGCCCGAGCGCATCATCCTGGCCGAGCTGCGCGGTGACGAAGCGTTCTACTTCATCCGCAACTGCGCGTCCGGCCACCCGGGCTCGATCACCAGCTGCCATGCCGGCAGCCCGGAGCAGACCTGGGACCAGCTGGCGCTTATGGTGAAGGCTTCAGCCGAAGGTTCGGGCCTGGAGTTCAACGTGATCAAGCGGCTGTTGATGATGACCATCGACATCGTTGTGCATATCAAGGCGCATGCCGGCTCGCGCTACATCACCGGCATCGACTTCAATCCTGGGCGTGCCCAGGGGCAGGAGGGCTGAGGGATGCTGCCAGGACTGGAAATGATGGCGTGCCCAGAGATGGCCGTGTCGATGGATGTGATGCAGCACGTCATCAACGTCGAATCGTCGCGCAATCCCTACGCCATCGGCGTGGTCGGCGGTGCACTGGTGCGGCAGCCCAAGGCGTTGGATGAAGCGCTGGCGACGGTGCGCATGCTGGAAGAGAAGGGCTACAACTTCTCGATCGGGCTGGCCCAGGTCAATCGCTACAACCTGGGCAAGTACGGGCTGGATTCCTACGAGAAGGCCTTCCAGCAGTGCCCGAACCTGCAGGCGGGTTCGCGCATCCTCGCCGAGTGCTACAAGCGCTCCGGGGGGGATTGGGGCAAGTCGTTCAGCTGCTACTACTCGGGCAATTTCGAGACCGGCTTCCGTCACGGCTACGTGCAGAAGATCTACGACTCGATGCGCCGCGGCCAACAGGTCGCCAGCAATGGTGTTGCGCCGATCGACGTGGTCAGTCGCGGTGAGCGCCGTACAGTGAAGGTCGAGCATCACCCGCAGCTCGCTTCGCCGGCGCAGGCGCGCATCGTTGCTCAATCCAATGGCCCGGTGTACGTGCCGTCCGAAGATCCCGCACGCGCCTATGTCGTGTACCCGTCCACCGGGGCGATGGCGCGGGGTAGTTTGCTGAATCTCGCCGACCAGGCGCTGTCCAAGGTGGTGCTGGGTTCGGTGGACAGGATGATGCAGCCCCAGGCGCCGCCGGCCCAGGCGGGCGCCTATCCGCAGCAGCTGCCACAGCAGGGCTCCGCACAGGCGATGGCCATGCCGCAGCAATTGCCGGGCGCGGCTGGCGCCGGCAACGAGGGTCCAGTGATGTTGCGCCCCTGGAGCGAGCGTAACCAGCCTGTGGCCGGTACCGATAATTCGTACAACGCGCCGGTGCAGGCCGCACCGGTGCAGCAGATTCCCGCAGGGGATGCGGCCTTCGTGTTCTGACGAAGTCGTGGTGCGGCCAGTCCCCCGGCTGGCCGATTCAGTTGTGTTAGTCCATCAACAAGGAAATCAATCCATGAAGCGATCCAATCTCGACCTCGTCCAGGCCCAGCGCACGCTGAAGACCCTGCTGATGGCCACGATCTTCGTTGGCGCACTGTTCGCCCCGCAGGTATTCGCCACCAATGGCAGCCCCAACTATGGTGGTACGGACGGCAAGGTCTGTGGCTTTTTCTCCAGTGTCAACGGTCTGCTGAACATGGCGTCGATCGCTGTGGTCACCATTGCGGTCATTTTTGCCGGCTACCAGATCGCGTTTGCCCACAAGCGCATTGGTGATGTCGCTCCCATCCTGATTGGCGGCGTGCTGATTGGTGCTGCAGGTCAGATCGCTCGTATGCTGCTCGGGGACGACTTCGGCGACTGTGAGAACAAGACCGGCATGCTTATCCAGCAGGCTGTGCAGTACTACAGTGCATAAGAACGTCGTGTTCCGCGGCTGCACGCGCCCAGCAATGTTCCTGGGCGTGCCCTACCTGCCATTTTTCATGGTGGCAGGCGGGTTGCTGCTGCTCAGCATGTACACGAACTTCTGGTTCCTGCTCACCATTCCGGTGGCGGTCTTCATCATGCGGCAGATGGCCAAGCGTGACGAAATGATCTTCCGGCTGTTGGGTCTGCGCCTGATGTTCAAGCTGAAGGTGCGCAACGTGCAGGAACACGATGGCATGTGGGTGTTCAACCCCAACCATTACCGCGACAAGCCGGCCCGAATGGATTGAGGTCCGGATCCGGCCCGGCGGGCGCAAGCGCCCGTCGGGTCTGTTGAAACTTCTTGGCAGTACCTCTTTGGAAGCAGTCGTATGTTCAGCCCAGACACCTCCATCAGCGAGTTCATTCCATTGTCGTCGCACGTCGCCCCGAACGTGGTCAAGACCACGGGCGGCGACTACCTGCTGACCTGGCATCTGGAAGGGCTGCCGTTCGTCGGCCGTGAGGAGTGGGAGCTGGAGCATCGCCATAACACGTTCAACCGCCTGCTGCAGACGCTGCGTGCTCCCGACTTCGTGAACGTGGCGTTCTGGGTGCATGACATCCGTCGTCGCCGCACGCTGAAGGGAAAGAGCAACTACAAGCAGCGCTTCAACCAGGACGTGTCCGATCAGTACATGGGCATGCTGTCCTCGCAGCGCATCATGCAGAACGAGCTGTACCTGACCATGATCTATCGCCCCGTGGTGGCGGGTAAGCGCTTCGTCGAGAAGTCGGCGAACGTGGACAAGCTGCGCGCGGAGCAGGAGCAGGCAGTCGAAAAGCTAATGGAACTGGCCGGCAACGTCGAGGCCGTCATCCGAGACTATGCGCCGTATCGCCTGGGCATGTACGAGGCCAAGAACGGCGTGGTGTTCTCGGAAACGCTGGAGCTGTTCGGTTACCTGATCAATCGCATCGACGAACCGGTGCCGGTGCTGTCGGCGCCAATCAAGGATTACCTGCCGGTCAGCCGCCATATGTTCTCGGCCAAGACCGGTGACTTCGTCATCAATACCCCTAATGGTGCCAACCACTTCGGCGCCATCCTGAACATCAAGGAGTATGCCGAGGGGACTTACCCGGGCATCCTCAACGGCCTGAAGTACCTGGACTACGAGTACGTCATCACCCATTCGTTCAGCCCGATGGGGCGTCAGGACGCGCTCAAGGTGCTCGACCGCACCAAGGGCATGATGATCTCCTCCGGTGACAAGGCAGTCAGCCAGATCGTCGAGCTGGACCAGGCGATGGACCAACTGTCGTCGGGTAATTTCGTACTGGGCGAGTACCACTTCATCATGGCGGTCTACGGCGACAGCCAGGCCAAGCTGTCGCAGAACGTGGCCACGACGCGAGCCGAGCTGTCCAACGCGGGGTTTGTGTCGACAAAGGAAGATCTGGCGGTCACGTCGTCCTTCTATTCGCAGCTACCGGCCAACTGGCGCTATCGCACCCGCCTGGCCAATGTCAGCTCGCTGAACTTCCTGGGCCTGTCGCCGCTGCACAACTTCGCGACCGGCAAGCAGCACAATAACCCGTGGGGCGACTGCGTCACCACGCTGCAGACCACCAACGGCCAGCCGTACTATTTCAATTTCCACGCGACCCATCCGTCGGAGAACTCGCTGGGTGAGAAGGCGATCGCCAACACCATGGTGATTGGTAAGTCCGGTACCGGTAAGACCGCGCTGATCAACTTCCTGCTCAGCCAGGTGCAGAAGTACGAGCCGTCGCCGACCATCTTCTTCTTCGACAAGGACCGTGGTGCTGAGATCTTCGTCCGTGCCTGCGGTGGCAACTATCTGGCCCTGGAGAACGGCGCGCCGACCGGCTTCAACCCGTTCCAGTGCGAGAACAATGAAGCCAACGTGCAGTTCCTCGCCGACCTGATCAAAGTGCTGGCCGGCAAGCGTGAGTACAGCGCCCGCGAGGAAGAGGATATCTATCGCGCAGTGGAAAGCATGCTCGATACGCCGATGCACCTGCGCAGCATGACCAACTTCCAGAAGAGCCTGCCCAACATGGGCGACGATGGGCTCTACGCGCGCATGCGCCGCTGGACCTCGGGCAATTCGCTGGGCTGGGTGTTCGACAATCCGGTCGACACCGTTGATCTGAGCAAGGCCAACATCATCGGCTTCGACTACACCGACATCATTGACAACCCCGAAGTACGCGTGCCGGTCATCAATTACCTGCTGCACCGCCTGGAGTCGCTGATCGATGGTCGTCCGCTGATCTACGTGATGGACGAATTCTGGAAGATCCTGGATGGCGAAGGTGGGCTGAAGGAGTTCGCGAAGAACAAGCAGAAGACCATCCGTAAGCAGAACGGTCTGGGCATCTTCGCGACGCAGAGCCCGGAGGACGCGCTGAAGAGCGATATCGCCGCCGCGCTGATCGAACAGACCGCCACGCTGATCCTGCTGCCGAACCCGAATGCCAGCAAGAGCGATTACATGGACGGCCTGAAGCTGACCGAGGCCGAGTTCAGGGTGGTTACCGCCCTGGACGAGCGCTCGCGCTGCTTCCTGGTCAAGCAGGGCCATGCCTCCAGCGTCTGCCAGCTCAACCTGCGTGGCATGGACGATATCCTGTCGGTGATCTCGGCCTCGACCGACAACATCGACATCATGCACCGGGTATTGCAGACCGCTGCAGTCCGTAACCGGATTACCGTGGATGAGCTTACGCCGGAGCAGTGGCTGGAAGATTTCTACAAGAACCGGAAGGGATCGGGGAAGTCCAGTGACTCCACCGAATCCAGTGCGGCCTGAGTGCCGAAGAGCAAGGATGATAGTGATGAATCTCATTTCCGTGGAGAACGATATGAGCAAGGTGATCGAAAACCGCAAGTCTTGCCGCGGCGCGCGCCGCTCGCGTTTTGCCACGCTAGCGCTGGGCTGTGCACTGGCACTTTCCATCAATCCGGTATCAGCCAGCGGGTACCCAGTCTTCGATCTTTCCAACCTGCTGCAATCCATCGAGGAATTCGGGCTGATCGACAAACAATCAGGGCAGGATCTGATTGAGTTCCAGAAGCAGGCGGAACGCTGGAGTGCAACCGCTAAGCAGTATCAGCAAGCACTGGTTACGATTCAGGCGCAGATGCGTGCCATCGGGCTTCCCGAAGGGCAGGCGCTGGTCAAAGTGGATCCGAAGTATATGGTCGCCGAAACCTGTGGCGGCTCTGGAATGAATTTTTCTCTCTCTGGCCTGATGGCGACGTTAGGCTTGAGCGGTGACGAGGACCTGAAGAAGCGTCAGCAGCAGATCTGCGTGAATATCCGCATGATGGAAAACCGGAAGTACAACGAATCGATTGACTTCCTGAATGATACCGTCCCAAGCATGCAGAATGCATTGGTGGACATCTTCAATGCGCGCACGAGGAATAATGATCAGGGCACGGTGCAAGGCGCTGACAGCGAGTCATTGCGAACAGCAAATGACTTGGCAGTGGCGGCGCAGAAGTGGCAAGGGCGTATGGAATCCTACGATGCCTACATAGAAGTGATGAAGACCAATCAGAAGCTGATTGCCAAGACCGCGCTTAAGGGCGACCCGACCACACGTTTCGTGCGTGATATCTCCAAAACTGCAATTCTCGCAGGCGCGCTGGATCAATAAGAGCGGCGCTGCTTTGGCCTAGATTGCGGCTAAAGCGGTCATCGGTAGGAGCGGGCCATGGGCCCAAGGAACGTAGACAATGATGAAATCGGTCGCCAACTTTGAATTTTCTGGTGGTCTTCACGAACTGCTTGGATTTGCTACACGTGTCCAATCAATCGGCGACTTCGTGTTCTTCCGTCTGATCCTTAATTTCCTGAGGGAGAGGATCAGTGCATTCGGCCTGCAGCTCATGGAAAACATGATGGCGTGGGTTCTCGGAATTTCCCTTACCCTGATGACACTTTGGGTGCTGATTCAGGGTTACCGCATTGTGACTGGGCGCAGCCGAGACTCGATGATGATCCTGGTGACGAACATGGCACGTGCTGCGCTGATTGTGAGCGTGGCATCCAGCATGGGCATGTTCGGGACCAATTTGCATACGTTCTTTACGAAGACGGTTCGCGATGAGATCACTCATGTGGTGACCAATACGAACAAGTCGCCGGAAGAGCAAATCGATGACAATCTGGCCTATCTTCAGGTTGCGTTGGCTAGCATCGATGCCATCGATGTGATGTCTGATCCAGAAATGATCGATGAGAAGGCTCGGGCTATGTGGTACGTCGGGCTTGGTACTGCAGGTCCTGCAATCACGGCGGGTTCGATGCTGCTCTTGTATGAGATTGCTATCGCGTTGTTCATCGGATTGGGGCCCTTGTTCATTCTGTGCCTGTTGTTCGAACAGACTAAGTCCTTGTTCCAGCGTTGGCTCTTTTATGGCATCGGTACGCTGTTCTCGATGGCAGTACTGGCCGCGATGACGAGCATCGCCCTCGATATGGTTTATCGCGTCGCAAAAGCATTCTGGCTGGAGTCTGCGGGCGCGAAGCTCATTCTGGGTCCAGCGTTCGAGAACGGCCTGTCCAGCCAGGCGATGCAGCAAGGCGGGATGGGGCTGATCCTAACGACCCTGATTCTGACTGCGCCCCCAATGGCCGCCATGTTCTTCCAGGGTACTCTGGGTAGCTTCATGGCATATTCGCAGATAGGCGGTGGCGCCGCAGCCACTCCGAGTGCGGATGGTCGGCCGCCGGGCAGCCATGGTCAGGAACGCCCCGCGAGCTCAAATGTTGCTTCAACTGGCAGTGATCCGGGGAGGATGAGTGGATTCGGCGGTGGCAGTGCGGTGGCTCATCAGAGTGATACTGGCAAGTATGGTGCCGCTCGATGAATGTGAGATCTATCCATTTAAATAAATGCTGATTGGTGGCGCGATGTCTTGGAGGTTTACGCTTTTACGTAGCTGGCGGGTGATCCTGGGCCTGTTGTTGGCTGCCGTCTTCCAGTCGGCAGCGTTCGCAGAGGGTGGGTGCCCTGTGGGGCAGTATCCTATTGGCGGGCAAGGCGTCCAAGGATGCGCTCCGATCCCTGGGGCGGGTGACGGATCGCTCAAGACGCCGCAACCGGGAGGGAAGTGGATCAAAACGTGGGGCGCGATCTCTGTTTCTCCTGAGGGCGCGTCTGGAGTGTCTACCGGGAGGCGTAGTAAGTCTGACGCAGAGGCAGAGGCTGTGATGCAATGCCGGCAATCGGGCGGTCGTGCCTGTCGAACTTCTTTCTCCTACGAGAATCAATGCGTTGCTGCGGTGGTCCCCAGTTCGGGTTCCGGCGGCACCAGCTTTGGTGGAAAGGCGACTGTTGATGAAGCAATCCAATTGGCAACTCGTCTTTGTATAAGGGATGGGGGTCAGGGATGCCACGTCGTGTACACCGCGTGCTCAGCTCCTGAGTATGTGCGGAAGTGAAGCGAGGAAAGCGCCGGGCTAGCGCCCCGGTTGTTTCGTTGGACCGGCCGTAGTGTTTTCAGTTTTTTGGAAATTTTCATTGCGAATGACTGATCCCGAGCGCCGCAATGGTGCTTCTATTCGGGCGGGTTCGTTACGGCTGCTGATCTTTGCATTGTCAACACTTGGAACGAGCTTCAGTATTTTTCAGAAGCGCTTTGCCCGCTTGGCCAGTGTTCAACTGGTGGTGAATGCGTCGGCAGACGGTGCTCTCCGGATTCAATCCATGGCTTAATCGATCCCTGCTTCTTGCCCGCCGGAAAATCGAAGATGCGTGCGGTTCTCAGCTACGGCGGGGCTCCGTTCCACATTGAAGCTCGGGTTCGCTTGCGGGGACGATGACTGCATGGCGTGTGTCACCTGATCCGTGTTCGCTGCACCCGTTCCGCTTGCGTCTGCACGAGCGTCAAGTGGTTGGTCAGCGCTGCCGTCATCTCCAAGTGGGCATCCATTCGCGTTAACCGCGTACTTTTTGTGATCAAGTGCGCTTTTCATCCCAAGCCCCCTTCGACGAGCGCTGCCTCCTCGAAGTAAGCTGCGTGCGCGTCAAAATCCCGACGCGCCGGTGCCATCGAACGCAGGAGCTTTTCCGTCCATGAGGACTGTGTCCCCCCGCGGTGCGGGTGACGCTTGCCACCATCGCGGTTGCCGTGGGCTCGGGGCTATCATCCGCCATGGCGGCCGCAGGGCACGTGCGAGGCCTTGCCCCGTTTCCGGCCTCCGCTCGGGAACTGGCAAGACGGGATTGAAGGAGTTGCAGGGGATGGAGAAGGGGAGTGGCGTACACATGGACAATGCCTTGGCGTTCGTTCCGTCCGGCGCGAACCTGCTGGAAGCCGTGCGCGGTGATCTGACGGGCAATGGTTTCCAGGACCAGCTCCTGGTGATCGACCAACCTCCTCCGGAGGGCTTGCTGCCCGGCGAGCACGGTCCCAACCGGGTGCTGTTGCTGCTGCTGGGCGACGCCACGGGCCGCTGGCAGTTGGCGGCGCGCAACGACAAGCTGGTGCCGTGTTCCACCCGGGGAGGCATTGCCGGCGATCCCTTCGCGTACGTGACCATCGAGGATGGTGCGTTCAGTGTGATCACCAACGGCGGCAGTCGCGAACGCTGGAGCAGCGTCTACACGTTCCGGTATGCACCTGCCGAGCAGGCGTGCTGGGTGCATGGCGTGCAGCGCAAGGTGGTCGACACCGAGACCGAGGCCACCCATACGCGTGACTTCTCGGCCGCCGAACTTGGCCGGGTGCGGTTCGAGGATTTCGATCCGTCCGTCGTCGCCGACGTCAGCTTGCCCTGAGTGCCATGCCGGTGAGGAGGCGGGAGTATCCAACGATGATCGAGCAGGAGTTTCACCGTGTCGCAGGATAGGGAGTCGCAGCTGTTGCGGCAGGCCACGGAGGCCGGCATGACCTCGTCCCGGGAACTGGCCAACTTCATGGCGCAGGCCGGGCACGAGTCCCGTGGCCTGAGCCGGCTCAATGAAAGTTTCAACTTCACCCGGGGTATCTCGCAGATCCCGGTGGAAGCGGCGTGGCGCAATGGCAATGGTGCACTTGAGAGCGCGCGCCAGGAGGCGCTGCGTGGTCGGCCGGAGAACCTGGCCGAACTGATGTATGGCGGGCGTATGGGCAATGACGCGCTTGGCGATGCGTTGAAGTATCACGGCCGTGGCTATCTGCCTCTGGTCGGCAAGGAGAATTACGAGCGTGCCGGCAAGGCGCTGGATCTGGACCTGGTGAATCACCCGGAACTGGCCGCGCAGCCCGAGCACGCAGGCCGCATTGCCGTGTGGCAGTGGCAGACGCGGGTGCCGGAAGCGGCGCGCGAGGACGTGCGCGAAGCGACGCGCGCGATCAATGGTGGCATGAACGGCATCGAGGCCCGCCAGCAGCGATTCGAGGTGTGGCAGCAGAAGCTGACGCCTGATGTGATGGCGCGGCTGGAGCGGGGCGAAGTCGGGGCGCCGGCCCAGCAGGCCACCGTGCGCGACATGTCGCAGCCTGGCGCGCCGGGGCATGCCCTGTTCCAGGGCGCCCGCCACCATCTGCAGCAGATGGGACCACAAAGCGGTCTGCGCAGCGTGCAGGAACTGGACAATGCTGCCGGGGCACTGGCGCTGAGCGCGCAGAAGGCGGGGATGTCGCGCATCGATCATCTCCTGGCTGGCAACGACGGCCGCACGTTGTTTGCCGTGCAGGGCGCGCTGGGTGACCCGGCCATGCTGCGCGCTTCGGTCGAGCGCGAACAGGCGGCGCAGCAGCCGCTGGCGCAGCGCAGCCAGCAGTTGGCCGCCAGTGTCGCCCAGCAGGACCCCGCGGCCGCGCTCGCCCGCGAGCAGGAGCAGCGCTCTCGATCCCTGTAGCACCTGATGCCGGCGGGCAGAGTGCCCGCAGGCGCTTTACGTACGACGCGTGGCGCCCAGTGGCGCCGACATGGAAACCCACTCGTAAGGACACCACATGCGAATCGTTCCCTCGAATACCCGGCACGCCGCTGCCCGCTGCACTGCATCCGTGCGCTGCCTGCCGCCGGTCTGGCTGTTGTCACTTGGACTTGTCGCGGGGGCGGCACAGGCTCAGGAGGCAGCGGCACCTGTGGTGGAGACGCCCCCCGCTGCCGAGGCTACCGTTGAGGCGCCTGCAGAGGCGGCGCCCGTTGCCGCGCCCGCGGCGGCCGACGCCGTTGTCGTGGCGCCGACGCCCGAGGTGTCGGCTGCCGTGACACCCCCTGCGACCCCTGTGGTGGACGCGCAGCCGGCGCCGACTGCGGATCC
>OKDH01000009.1_pt1 | contig 40676 bp, 36 predicted proteins | sample 1610621 | NCBI WGS metagenome assembly OKDH01 (sample SAMN04436668, study PRJEB24849) | human gut metagenome | biome: human gut; feature: NICU; material: stool | host: Homo sapiens | place: USA: Saint Louis, MO | collected 2010-06-11
GCTGCTTTTCGCAACACCGCCAACAGCAGCCGAGCATGGGCTCGGCTCTACAGATGCAGGTCAATCGCCGACGATACGCCCGTCCACCATGCGCGCCACCTGCTGGCCGAACATGGCCACGTCCTGCGGATCGTGGCTGATCAACAACAACGGGATGCCGGTCTTGTCCAGCACCGCCTCCAACTCCTGGCGCAGGTGCTGGCGAAGGTCATGATCCAGCGCGGAGAACGGCTCATCCAACAGCAACGCCTGCGGTTGCGTCACCAGCGCCCGCGCCAGTGCGCTGCGCTGGCGCTGCCCGCCGGAAATCTGCGAGGGCAGCAGATCACCCACGGTGTCGATGCGGAATGCCTGCAACCACTGCTCCACCGCATCGAAGCGCTGGCCCACGCGCGGATTCAACCACCCCTTCTCCAGCCCGAACGCCACGTTCTGGCGCACGCTCAGGTGCGGGAACAACGCGTAATCCTGGAACACATAGCCCAGCCGGCGGCGCTGCGGCGGCAGATCCACGCCGGTGGCCGCATCGAACAGGGTCTGCCCCTGCACGCGCACATGACCCTGGCCCGGCCGCAGCAGCCCGGCCACCGCCTTCAAGGTCAGGCTCTTGCCCGCGCCCGAAGGCCCGAACAACACCACCTGCCGCTGCGTGCACTGCAGCGATACGTCCAACACGAACTCCTGGCCGGCCGCCTGCAGGCGACGCTGCACCTGCAGGTCAAGCCACATCGCGCAGCTCCCGGCGACGCCCGCCCACCAGCCGCGCGGCCAGCAACAGGATCACGATGCAGACCACCGAGGTGAGAATCACCAGCGCATTGGCCTTGCCGTCCTGGCCGGCCTGTACCGCCTCGTAGATGGCGATCGACAACGTCTGCGTCCGGCCCGGAATGCTGCCGGCCACCATCAGCGTCGCGCCGAACTCGCCCATTGCGCGCGCAAACGCCAGCAGCAGGCCGGCGAGGATGCCGCGCCACGCCAGTGGCAGCGTGATGCGGAAAAACACCGCCACTTCGGACACACCCAGCGTGCGTGCGGCCTGCTCCAGCTGCCCGTCCACTTCCTCGAACGCCGCGCGTGCCGGCTTGAACACCAGCGGCAGCGAGGCCACCGCCGCAGCAATCACGGCCGCCTGCCAGGTGAACACCAGGTTGATGCCGAACCACGACTGCAGCCACGCACCGATCGGACCATTGCGACCGATCAACACCAGCAGGTAGTACCCCAGCACCGTCGGTGGCAGCACCATCGGCAGGGTCAGCAGCGAATCCAGCAGCTCGCGCCCGGGGAAGCGACGGCGGGCCAGCAACGCGCCCAGCGCCACGCCCAGCACCAGATTGATCGCGGTGGCCCAGCCGGCCACCTTCAGCGACAACCCCAGCGCGGTCCAGTCCAGATCCATGCCTCAGGGCTTGCCGAACCCGTGCTTGGCCAGAATCGCCTGGCCCTGTGCCGAACGCACGAAGGCAGCGAAGCGCCGTGCCTCTGCCGGCTGCGTACTGGCCCTGGTCACCGCCAGCGGATACGCAATGCGCCCGGACACCGGCACCGCGAACGCACGGCGCACCCGGTCGGGCATCGCCTGCGCATCGGTGGCATAGACGAAGCCGGCATCCACTTCACCGCGCGCCACGTAATCCAGCGACTGACGCACGTTCTGCGTGGTGATGGTCTTGCCCTGCACCGACGACCACAGGCGCGCCACTTCCAGTGCGCCCTTGGCATAGCGGCCGACCGGCACGCTGTCCGGGTTGCCCAGTGCGATGCGCTGCACACCGGCACCGGCCAGGTCCTTCAAGGTACGCGGCGCCGCCTTGGCCTGCGGTGGCACCACCACCCACAGCGCGTTCACCGCGAACACCTCGCGGGTGCCGGCCGCCAGCAGATCCTGCTGCTGGGCCTGGTCCATGGTGGTTTCGTCGGCCGAGGCGAACACATCCACCGGCGCACCGCGGCTGATCTGTTGCAGCAACACGCCGGACGCGGCGAAGTTGAAATCGACCTTGGTGCCCGGGTGCGCCTTCTCATAGGCATTGCCCAGTTCGCGGAAGCTCTCGGTCAGGCTCGATGCCGCCGAAACGGTCAGCGTGGCCGCCCAGGCCGGCACCGTGGCCAGCAGGCCCAGCAACAACAGTCCAGCTCGCTTCATCGTCGGCTCCCGGCCAGGTTCAGTTCGGATCGGATTCGTCGGCCACCGCCAGCGCGGCCAGGCGCTCGGGCTGCAGCAGCAGGATCTCACGCTGCTTCACCGCGATGATCCCATCATCGCTCAGGCGGCGCAGCACGCGGCTGGCGGTTTCCGGCGCCATCCGCAGGTAGTTGGCGATCTCGGTACGCGCCATCGTCAGGTTGAAGCGCGTGGCAGAAAAACCGCGCCGCGCGTAGCGCTCGGACATGTCCAGCAGGAATGCGGCCATGCGCTCTTCGGTACGGTGGTTGGCGGCCAGCGTGGCGACCTTGCCGATCTCCGCACTGAGCAGGCTGAACAGCTTGGCCTGCAGCCCGGGCATGCGCGTGGCCAGCGAGCTCAGCTTTGGGAACGAGATGCGGCACAGATGCACCGTATCCAGCGCCACCGCATTGCAGGGGAAGCGCGAACCGTGGATCGCATTCAGGCCGATCACTTCGCCCGGCAGGCTGAAGCCCAGCACCTGCTCGTTGCCCTGGCTGTCGTCGACGAAGGTCTTGACCATGCCGGCGCGCACCGCAGCAATCGAATCAAACGACTCGCCAGCGCGGAAGATGTAGTCACCCGCATGGAACGGACCGACGTGGTCGACCAGCACGTGCAGATCGCCCAGTGCGGTCTTGTCGTAGCCCTGCGACATGCAGGCGTCGGAAAACGCGCAGGTGCTGCAGAAGTGCAGCGCGTCGCCGTCATCGGCGGCGGCGGGGTTCGGGGTGGCCTGTCCAAGGCGGCCGTGCGAAGGCGGATTCGAAGACATCTGGGCAAGACTCAAGCGATGGCGGCCGCCGGCCGGAAGCATGCGGCCATCATACGCCACAGCAGGCGCCCTTCTTCGGCCAGCCGCAGCACGCGCGCATCCCAGTGCGCCCAGCCGCGCGCCAGCAACGGTGCCAATGCTGGCAGCTGCCCGGCGAAGCATTCTTCGAACGGTTCATCGTTGCGCCATTCGAAGGCAGCCGCATCGAGCGCGTGATCGCAGGCGATACTCTGCGCCACCTCGGCCGCCAGTCGCTCGTCTTCGGACAGGATCAATCCGGCAGACACGCCCATATGCCCGGCCTGCAGCCGCGCACGCCATTCGCCCAGTTCGTCCTCCAGGCGGTAGAACACCTCGCCGATCTGGCTGCAGGCGGACAGCCCAAGCCCGATGAAATCGCTGCGGTCGCGGCGTGGCACGCCGGCCAGGTCACAATGACGCTGGCCATCGCCCGGGCCATGCGGGATCGGCAGGTCGCCGCGCTGGTAGTGGTCACCACCGATCGGTTCGTAGCCGGCTGCGCGCAGCAGGCGCCAACTCTGCAGCCATCGTGCCGCCGAGGGATGCTCTGGCAGCGCGCAAGGCGCCGGCAGCAGGATGCGCTCGGGCGCTTCGGCCAGCACCTCATGCAGTCGTTCGATGAAGCCGGTATCCGCGCTGCCGGGCACCCGCAACTGGTAGCATCGCGCGGTAAAGCCCACCTGTCGCGCATGCGCCAGCAGCGTCGGCCCCGGTGCATCGGCGCGATCGATCACGTTCAGGCGGGTGCAGCCCACCGCACGCAGTTGTGCCGGCGCCAGCGCGCTGCCCGCGTCCAGCCGCACCTCCACCTGTGGCCGCGCCACGGTGCGCAAGTACTGCGGCACGGCATCCAGCAGCTGGCCCAGCTGTGGTGGCGGCAGCGTCTCGGCCAGCCCCAACTGCAGCACCATTGCCACCACCTCGCGATCTTCAGCCAGCGCGCCGGCCTGCAGGCGCAGCGCCAGCAGCAGGGTGTCCAGATACGCCTGCGGTGGCACGTCGCGCCCGCCACGACCCGCCTGGAAGCCGAGCGTCAAACCACGCGGGATCAGGTGCTCGTTGCTGGCGCGCACGGCGGCGCGCCACCCGCTTTCGCCAAAGCCGGTACTGAACTGGTCAGCCGGCGGAAACAGCACGTGCCGTGGCTGCCGCAGCAATGCCGCCTGCAGCGCAGTGTCCTCGCTCTCGTCAACGTGGAAGCTCATGGCAGACATCTTCGGGCGTTCCTCTTCGCGTGGCCCTGATTGAAATCAAGCGTGGCGCATCTGATGGTTCCTGCCGGCCAGCGGCCGATACTACCCTTTCACCCACCACTCGGTCGTGCCGGCCGCTGGTCGGCATCACCCCTTCACCCGCCGCGTATCGTCCTGGTAGTGCCGGCCGCTGGCCGGCAGCACCCTTCACCCGCCGCGCACCCGCTCGGCGGCAGCCGCGTCGATGGCTTCGGGCAGGTCGGTTTCGCGGTCGATCTGCGGGAAGTGGCGACGGTCCATGCGGCGGATCGCGAAATGCATCCACGCCAGTGCAGCCGCCACCAGCACGAACAGCAGCATGAAGCAGCTGCTCCAGATGCCCACCGCATCGTTCAACGCGCCAAACACGATCGGCAGGACGAAGCCACCCAGGCCGCCGATCATGCCGACCACGCCGCCCACCGCGCCCACATGCCTGGGGTAATACACCGGAATGTGCTTGTAGACCGCGGCCTTGCCCAGCGACATGAAGAAGCCCAGCACGAACACCAGCACGGTGAACATCACCACGCCGATGGCCAGATGGAAATGGAGCGGCCCGTGGATACCCTTCACCACATACTCGGTATCCGGGTAGGCCAGCAGGAAGGTGCAGATGGCCGACACGCCGAAGGTCCAGTACATCACCCGGCGCGCGCCCATCCGGTCCGACATCCAGCCACCGACCACGCGGAACAGGCTGGCCGGGATCGAATAGCACGCCGCCAGCATGCCGGCGTGGCCCACGTCCATGCCATAGGCGCCAACCAGGTAGTGCGGCAGCCACAACGCCAGCGCCACGAAGCCGCCGAAGACGAAGAAGTAGTACAGCGAGAACCGCCATACCTGCAGGTTCTTCAGTGGTGCCATCTGCTCGGCGAACGGCACCGGCTTCACGCCTTCGCGGCGGCGCTGTTCCAGAGACGGGTCTTCCTTGCTGAAGAGGAAGAACAGCACCGCAGTGACCGCCAGCGCGACGGCCCAGACCTTGGCAACCATGGTCCAGCCGGCCGCCACCATCACCAGCGGCGCCAGCAGCTTGGTCACCGCCGAACCGATGTTGCCGGCACCGAAGATGCCCAGCGCAGTGCCCTGCTTGCTGGCCGGGAACCACTTCGAGACGTAGGCCACGCCCACCGAGAAGTTGCCGCCGGCGATACCCACGCACAGCGCGGCAACCAGGAACTGGCTGTAGGTCTGTGCGTAGGTCAGCATCCAGGTAGCGACTGCACCACACAGCATCACCAGCACCATCACCTTGCGGCCACCGAACTGGTCGGACCAGATGCCGAGGAAGACGCGGCTGACCGAGCCGGTCAGCACCGGCGTGGCGATCAACAGACCGAACTGGGTGTCATTCAAACCGAGCTGTTGACTGATCTGGATACCAATGATCGAGAAGATCATCCACACCGCAAAGCACACGGTGAAGGCGAACGTGCTCAGCCACAGCGCACGTTGCTGCTGCCCGGCACTGGCGGGGGCAAGGGCCTGGTTCATGAATTTTCCTCGTTCAAAGGGGTTCAGCCGATATCCGCTTCGGCTTCGATCTCATCCAGCCCGCGCACCGGGTAGCGTTCCTGCAACTGCAGCAGGTAGGCCTGCACCTCGCGCTGCCGCACCTGCAACTCCAGGTAGTCACGCAGCTGCGGCAGCACGGCCTCGAACGGCTGCGGCTGGCCTTCCTCGCGGGCATCGACGCAGACCACGTGGTAGCCCCAGCGCGATTCCACCGGGAAACCGGCCAGGCCTTCGCGCAGGCGGAACACCTGTCGGTCGAACTCCGGCGTGGTCTGCCCACGCTGCAGCCAGCCCAGGTCACCGCCTTCGCTGCTGGACGGGCAGCGTGAATGACGCAGGGCGAAATCGGCGAACAGGTGCGGCGACTCCTTCAGCAGTCCGAGCAGCCGCTCGCCCTCGGTGCGTGCAGCGAAGCGCCCGGCCACGTCGTCGGCCGGTGCGGCCAGCAGGATATGGCGCAGGCGCACACGGTCGGGGGAGCGGAAGCGCTCCGGGTTCTGCTCGAAGTAGCGCCGGCAGTCTTCATCGGTCGGCACGCGGTCTTCGATCGCGTCTTCCAGCAGCTGCTGGATCAGCACTTCCTCGTCACTTACCCGGTTACCCTCCGGCGCCTGCAGGCCCAGCCGCTGCGCTTCCAGGCGCAGCAGTTCGCGCACCACCAGTGCGCGTGCCGCTTCGGCACGTGACTGTTGCGGGCGCATCGCCCGGTGGTGCTGCATCTCGCGGGCGATGTCGGCCTCGCTGATCGCGGTCTCGTCCACGAACAGCCGGCACGGTGCCGGCTGCCCGAGCGAACGCGGCCCCTGCGCCGCCGCGTCATGGTGGTGCGAATGCGCCTCGGCGGGAACCGGTGCGGCGGAGTCGATCACGGTAATCGGCAGGAATTTCGGCAGGCTGCGCATGGTTTACTCCCGCGGCCCATAGCGCAGCGTGGCCTGACGGCGGCGCACCACCTGGTAGGGCCGCCACAGGTAACTGATCGGAATGCTCCATACGTGCACCAGGCGGGTGAACGGCGCGATCAGGAACAGGGTCAGGCCCAGGAAGATATGCATCTTGTAGACCCAGCTGACGCCCTCGATGTAATAAGCGGCTCCGGCACGGAAGGTCACGATGTGCTGCGCCCACTCGGCCAGCTGCACCATCACCCCACCGTCCAGGTGACCGGACGAGACGCGGATACTGTACAGGCCCAGGCACAGCTGCGCGAACAGCAGCACCAGCACCAGGGTGTCACCGAAGCTGCCGGTAGCCCGAACACGCGCATTGAACAGGCGGCGTACCAGCAGGATGCTGATGCCGATGAAGCACAGTGCGCCGAACACACCACCGACCACCATCGCCAGCATCTGCTTCTGCGAGGAGGTGATGAAGTGCTCGTACACCGCGTGCGGCGTCAGCAGCCCGACCAGGTGGCCGCCGAGGATGGCCAGGATACCGATGTGGAAGCAGTTGCTGCCGAGCCGCATGCCCTTGTCCGACAGCATCTGACTGGAGCCGGTGCGCCAGGTGTACATGGCCTTGTCATAGCGGGCCCAGCTGCCGATCAGCAGCACTGCCACGGCGATGTACGGGTAGTACTGGAAGGCGAATTGATGCAGGGAGTAACTCATGGCTGGACCTCACGATGCGAAGGACGGGCCGGCGAACGCACGGGCGGCTTGCAGTCTTCGGCAGGGGCTTCGGCGCCGAAGCGCACCGCCTCCTCCTCCCACAAGCGGTCCATGGCCTCGGCGGTATCGTCGCGGACTTCCTCGCTGGCACGCTGGCGCAGCGCCTGCAGATCGGCCTTGCCGTCACCGGCTTCGACCAGGATCTCGAACAGCACCCGGTGCGGCAGCTCACGCTCGGCGGCACGCGCGGCCAGCATGCCGGCGATATGGCCGATGTGGTGCAGCCACTCGCGGGCCTCGCTACCGGGGCGGTGGGCCAGGAACTCCAGCAGCAACGGCAGGTAATCCGGCAGCTCGCGGGCATCCAGTTCGAAGCCGTTGCGGCGGTAGGTTTCGCCCAGATCGACCATGGCCTGGCCGCGGTCGCGCGACTCGCCATGGATGTGTTCGAAAAGCAACAGGCTCATCGAACGGCCGCGGTCGAAACTGGCCAGCCACGCCGCCTGTGCATCCAGCGCATCGGTGGCCAGCAGCTGCTGCACGAAGCTGCGCAGCTGCTGGCGGCGGGCGGGGTTCAGCGCCGGGGCGTCACAGGCGGCGAGCAGCTCCTCGCCGTGCTCCCACAGTTCCTCGCGGGGGTAGTCCAGCAACACCCCGACCAGCTTGAGCACGCTCATCACACCACCTCCTTGCGGCGCTGGTTCGGGCCTTTGTCCACCACGAAGGTGGTGGTCTTGCGCTGCCCGAACAGGTCCGCCGGGCTGTCACCATTGCAGCCGTTTCCGAAGCTGAAGCCGCAGCCGCCGCGCTCACCGAAGGCGTCGTTGGCGTACTCGCGGTGGCCGGTCGGAATCACGAAACGGTCCTCGTAGTTGGCAATGGCCAGATAGCGGTACATCTCTTCCACCTGGGCGATGCTTAGCCCGGTCTGTTCCAGCACGGCGGTGTCTTCCACGCCGTCCACGTTCTTGGCCCGGCGCCAGGCACGCATCGCCATCAGCCGCTCCAGCGCGCGTACCACCGGCGCCTCGTCACCGGCCGTCAGCAGGTTGGCCAAATAGCGCATCGGGATGCGCAGCGACGCCACGTCCGGCAGCTCGCCGCTCATGCCCACGCGGCCACGCTCGGCGGCGGACTGGATCGGCGACAGCGGCGGCACATACCAGACCATCGGCAGCGTGCGGTATTCCGGGTGCAGCGGCAGCGCCAGCTTCCAGTCGATCGCCAGCTTGTACACCGGCGACTGCTTGGCCGCATCCAGCCAGCTGTCCGGGATGCCTTCCTTGCGCGCGGCGGCGATCACTGCCGGATCGTTCGGGTCCAGGAAGATGTCCAGGTGGGCCTGGTACAGGTCCTTCTCGGCGGCTACCGAAGCGGCCTCGGCGATGCGGTCGGCGTCGTACAGCATCACGCCCAGGTAGCGGATGCGGCCCACGCAGGTTTCCGAGCACACGGTTGGCTCACCCATCTCGATGCGCGGGTAGCAGAAGATGCACTTCTCTGACTTGCCGCTCTTCCAGTTGTAGTAGATCTTCTTGTACGGGCACGCCGACACGCACATGCGCCAGCCGCGGCACTTGTCCTGGGCGATCAGCACGATGCCGTCTTCCTCGCGCTTGTAGATCGCGCCCGAGGGGCACGCCGAGACGCACGCCGGGTTCAGGCAGTGCTCGCACAGGCGCGGCAGGTACATCATGAAGGTCTTTTCGAAGGCGCCGTAGATCTCCTTCTGCACCTGGTCGAAGTTGTAGTCGCGTGAGCGCTTGCTGAACTCCGAACCGAGGATCTCCTCCCAGTTCGGGCCCCACTCGATCTTCTGCATGCGCTCGCCACTGATCAGCGAACGCGGGCGTGCGGTGGGCTGGTGCTGGCTGTCCTTGGCGGTGTGCAGGTTCTGGTAGTCGAAATCGAACGGCTCGTAGTAGTCGTCGATCTGCGGCAGGTCCGGGTTGGCGAAGATCTTGGCCAGCATGCGCCAGCGGCCACCTGCGCGTGGCACCAGCTTGCCGGCGCGGCTGCGCACCCAGCCGCCGTTCCACTTGTCCTGGTTCTCCCATTCCTTCGGGTAGCCGATGCCCGGCTTGGTTTCCACGTTGTTGAACCAGGCGTACTCGACGCCCTCGCGCGAGGTCCAGACGTTCTTGCAGGTGATCGAGCAGGTATGGCAGCCGATGCACTTGTCCAGGTTCAGCACCATCGCGATCTGTGCACGGACCTTCATCACACCACCTCCTTTACAGCTGCAGGTACTGCCTCATCGTCCAGCCAATCGATCTTGTCCATCTTTCGCACGATCACGAACTCGTCGCGGTTGGTTCCGCAGGTGCCGTAGTAGTTGAAGCCATAGGCCAGCTGCGCGTAGCCGCCGATCATGTGGGTCGGCTTGAGCACGATGCGGGTCACCGAGTTGTGGATGCCGCCGCGGGTGCCGGAAATCTCCGAGCCCGGCACATTGATGATGCGTTCCTGCGCGTGGTACATCATCGCCATGCCCGGCATCACGCGCTGGCTGACCACCGCACGCGCGGCGATCGCACCGTTGACGTTGAACAGCTCGATCCAGTCGTTGTCGACGATGCCGGCACTGCGCGCGTCGTCCTCGCTGATCCACACGATCGGACCACCGCGCGACAGCGTCTGCATGATCAGGTTGTCGCTGTAGGTGCTGTGGATGCCCCACTTCTGGTGCGGGGTGATCCAGTTCAGCACGATCTCCTTGTTGCCGTTCGGGCGCTGGTTCAGCAGCGGCTCCACCGTGCGCGTGTTGACGGGCGGGCGATAGCTCATGAAGGCCTCGCCGAAGTCGATCATCCATTCGTGGTCCTGGTAGAACTGCTGGCGACCGGTCACCGTGCGCCACGGAATCAGCTCGTGCACGTTGGTATAGCCGGCGTTGTAGCTGACGTTGTCGTCTTCCAGTCCCGACCAGATCGGCGAAGAGATGATCTTGCGCGGCTGCGCCTGGATGTCACGGAAGCGGATCGCCTCGTGCTCCTTGCCCACCGCCAGATGCGTATGCTCGCGACCGGTGAAGGCGCCCAGCGATTCCCAGGCCTTCACCGCCACGTGGCCGTTGGTTTCCGGCGCCAGGTGCAGGATTACTTCGGCCGCGTCGATCGCGGTCGAGATGGCCGGGCGCCCCTGGCTTATGCCTTCTTCGTGCACGGTGTGGTTCAACTTGCCGAGGAACTCGACCTCGTGCTTCGTGTCCCAGCTCATGCCCTTGCCGCCGTTGCCCTGCTTGTCCAGCAGTGGGCCGAGCGAGGTGAACTTGCGGTACAGGTTCGGGTAGTCACGCTCCACCACCGTCATCGACGGCATGGTCTGGCCCGGAATGGCCTCGCACTCGCCCTTCTTCCAGTCGGCTACGCCGAACGGCATGCCCAGCTCGTTGGGGGTGTCGTGCAGGGTCGGCACCAGCACCAGGTCCTTCTCCACGCCCAGCACGCCCGGCGCCATCTCGCTCACGGTGCGGGCCACCTCCTTGAAGATGTCCCAGTCGCTGCGCGATTCCCACGCAGGGTCCACCGCCTTGGACAGCGGGTGGATGAACGGGTGCATGTCCGAGGTGTTGAGGTCGTCCTTCTCGTACCAGGTTGCCGTCGGCAGCACGATGTCCGAGTACAGCGCGGTGGTGCACATGCGGAAGTCGAGCGTGACCAGCAGGTCCAGCTTGCCTTCCGGCGCGTCGTCGCGCCACTTCACCTCCTGCGGCTTCACTGCGCCCATTTCGCCCAGGTCCTTGCCCTGCAGCCCGTGGCGCGTACCCAGCAGGTGCCGCAGCATGTACTCGTGGCCCTTGCCCGAGGAACCGAGCAGGTTCGAGCGCCAGATGAACATCATGCGCGGGTGGTTCTGGCTGGCGTCCGGGTCGGCGAAGGCGAAGTCCAGCGAGCCATCCTTGAACTTGCCCAGCGCGTAGTCCGCCGGGGCCACGCCGGCCGCTTCGGCCTCGCGTACCAACTGCAGCGGGTTGCGGTCCAGCTGCGGGGTGCTCGGCAGCCAGCCCATGCGCACCGCGCGCAGGTTCAGGTCGGCCAGGCTGCCGCTGTACTTGCGGGCATCGGCCAGCGGCGACAGCAGCTCGTCCACCTGCAGCTTCTCGTAACGCCACTGCCCGGTGTTGAAATAGAAGAACGAGGTGCCGTTCATGTGGCGCGGCGGCTTGCTCCAGTCCAGGCCGAACGCGAGCGGCTGCCAGCCGGTCTGCGGGCGCAGCTTCTCCTGGCCCACGTAATGCGCCCAACCGCCGCCGGTCTGGCCCACGCAACCACACATGATCAGCATGTTGATCAGGCCGCGGTAGTTCATGTCGTTGTGGAACCAGTGGTTCATGCCCGCGCCGACGATGATCATCGAGCGGCCGTGGGTCTTGTCGGCGGTACGCGCGAACTCGCGGGCGATCTCGATCACCTCGGCGCGCGACACGCCGGTGATGCGCTCCTGCCACGCCGGCGTGCCCGGCACCCTGTCATCGAAGCTCGATGCCACGTTGCCGCCGCCAACGCCACGGTCCACGCCGTACTGGGCCAGCAGCAGATCGTAGACCGTGGCCACCAGCGTCTCGCCGCCGTCGACCGTGGCCAGGCGGCGCACCGGAATGTTGCGGTCCAGTACGTCTTCGGCCGGTGCGGCGGTCCAGCCGTCGCTTTCAATGCCACCGAAGTACGGGAAGCTCACCGCCTCGATGCCGTCATTGGCGTCGGACAAGCTCAGGCGCAGGCGCGTGTCGGCGCCATTGCTGGCCTTCTCTTCGATGTTCCAGCGGCCCTTTTCACCCCAGCGGAAACCGATCGAGCCATTGGGCACCACGATCTGGCCGCTGTTCTCGTCGTAGGCCAGGGTCTTCCAGTCCGGGTTGTTGGCTTCACCCAGCCCGCCCAGCTCACTGGCGCGCAGGAAGCGGCCCGCCACCAGGCGGCCATCGTCGCGGCGCTCCAGGCGCACCAGCATCGGCATGTCCGAGTACTGGCGGCAGTAGTCCTGGAAATACTGCGAGGGCGAATCGACATGGAACTCACGCAGGATCACATGGCCGAACGCAAACGCCAGCGCAGCGTCGGTGCCCTGCTTGGGGTGCAGCCAGTGGTCGGTCAGCTTGGCCAGCTCGGAATAGTCCGGGCAGATCGCCACCGTCTTGGTGCCGTTGTAGCGCGCTTCGGTGAAGAAGTGCGCATCGGGCGTACGCGTCTGCGGCACGTTCGAGCCCCAGGCGATGATGTAGCGGCTGTTGTACCAGTCGGCCGATTCGGGCACGTCGGTCTGCTCGCCCCAGATCTGCGGCGAGGCCGGCGGCAGATCGCAGTACCAGTCGTAGAACGACAGGCAGGCGCCGCCCAGCAGCGACAGGTAACGCGCGCCGGCGGCGTAGGACACCATCGACATCGCCGGAATCGGCGAGAAGCCGACCACGCGGTCCGGGCCGTACTGCTTCACCGTGTACAGATTGGAAGCGGCGATGATCTCGTTGGCCTCTTCCCACTGCAGGCGCACGAAGCCGCCCATGCCGCGGCGGGTCTTGTACGAACGCGCCTTCTCCTTGTCTTCAACAATGCTGGCCCAGGCATCGACCGGGGCCTTGCTCCTGCGCGCTTCGCGCCACAGGCGCAGCAGCGTGCCGCGGATCAGCGGGTACTTCAGCCGGTTGGCGCTGTACAGGTACCAGGAGTAGCTGGCGCCACGCGGGCAGCCACGCGGTTCATGGTTGGGCAGGTCCGGACGCGTGCGCGGGTAATCGGTCTGCTGGGTTTCCCAGGTGACCAGGCCGTTCTTGACGTAGATCTTCCAGCTGCAGGAGCCGGTGCAGTTCACCCCATGGGTGGACCGCACGATCTTGTCGTACTGCCAGCGGGCGCGGTAACTGTTTTCCCAGTCGCGGCCCTCGCTCTTGGCAAATCCATGGCCATCGGCAAAGGTCTGGGGGTCACGCTTGAAGAACTGCAAGCGATCGAGGAAATAACTCATCGGGGATCTCCCTTTGCGGACATCGGCATCGTGGCTGTGTGTGTCATCTGGCTGCGGTGCGTTTTCATGTCGTCAGCAGGGTGTCTCGGCACCGCGCCGGTAGTACCACCACCAGGTCACGGCCAGGCAGGTGACATAGAAAACAACGAATCCGTACAGCGCCATGTCGGGGCTGCCGGTCAACGTAATGGACGAGCCGTAGCTCTTGGGAATGAAGAAACCGCCGTAGGCGCCGATCGCACCGGAAAAGCCGACCACCGCAGCCGACTCGATGCTGGCCTGGTGCGCGGCGGTAGCCTTGCCCTCGGCGTTGTCGTTGGCCGACCAGCGCTCATGCAGCGTGCGGAAGATCACCGGGATCATGCGGAAGGTCGTGCCGTTGCCGATGCCACTGAGCACGAACAGCGCCATGAAGCTGAGCAGGAAGCCATGGAAGTTGCCGCCCTGGCCATCGCTGGGCAGGAAGTGCAACACACCGAACACCGCGGCGATCATCAGCGCGAACACCCAGAAGGTCAGGCGTGCGCCACCCCAGCGGTCGGCCATGCTGCCACCCACCGAGCGCATCAGTGCGCCCAGCAGCGGGCCGATGAAGGCGTAGGCCAGCGGGTTCACGTCCGGGAACTGGCTCTTCACCAGCATCGGGAAGCCGGCCGAGAAACCGATGTAGGAACCGAAGGTACCGATGTACAACCAGCACATCAGCCAGTTGTGCTTGCGGCGGAAGATCACCGCCTGCTCGGAGAACGACGAGCGGGCGCTGGTCAGGTCGTTCATGCCGAACCAGGCCGCGATGGCGCACAGCGCGATGGCCGGCACCCAGATGAAGCCGGCGTTCTGCAGGAACAGCGGTGCCCCACCCTCCACCGTGGGCTGCGGTGCACCACCCAGCGCACCGAACACGCCTACAGTGATGACCAGCGGGATCACCGCCTGCGCCACCGACACGCCCACATTGCCCAGGCCAGCGTTCAGGCCCAGCGCCAGGCCCTGCTTCTGCTTGGGATAGAAGAAGGAGATGTTGGACATCGACGATGAGAAGTTCGCGCCACCGAAGCCGCACAGGATCGCGATGGCCACGAACACCCAGTACGGCGTGGCCGGGTCCTGCACCGCAAAGCCGAGCCAGAGCGTCGGCGCCAGCAGCGAGGCGGTCGACAGCGCGGTCCAGCGGCGGCCGCCGAAGATCGGGATCACGAACGAATAGAAGATGCGCAGGGTCGCGCCGGACAGGCTGGGCAGCGCCACCAGCCAGAACAGCTGGTCGGTGCTGAAGTTGAAGCCGATCTTCGGCAGGCTGATCGACACCGCCGAGAACAGCACCCAGACCGAGAAGGCCAGCAGCAGCGAGGGGATCGAGATGACCAGGTTGCGGGTGGCAACCCGCTTGCCGGTGCGCTCCCAATAGCCGGGGTCCTCCGGCGTCCAGTCGCTGATGACGCGACCCGGACGGGCAGTGCTGCGGACAACAGGATCGCTACCGACGGTCATACATGGCTCCAAGGCTGTGGAATGACGTGGGTATTGCTTTCAAGTTGTGACCCGTCGTCGTGCAGCCATTAGGCCGTGCGGCAACTACGACGGGGTTGATCTGGATCAATCAGGGGCCGGTTTTCACCCTGCCCCTGACAAATGTCAAACCGATGAAGCGGTATTGCGGCGCGTGACTCCGCGCTGGCGCACGCTGTCGCGCACGTCCACATCGAACTGCAGCTGAAGCCGGCTGCCATCTTCCAGGGCAATGTCGAATGGCAGGCCATCCCGGCACGGCAGCCGCGCCGCCAAGGCCTCAACCGCCGGGCGCGGCAGCACCAGGCGGCAGAAGGTGCCACCATCGAGCAGCACCGGCCGCTCGCCGCCATGCAGCGACACCGCCATGCCCCAGCCCTCGATACCGCCGAAGCGGGTCATGTTCTCGACCGATTCACCGGCCAGCAGGCGCGCCAGTTCGGCCTCGTCCAGGCGAAGCCGTACCGATTGGTCCTGCAACTGCACTTTCATGACGCAACATCCTCCCATTGTTCGGGGGTATTGCAGTTGACCAGCCCGGCCTCGTCAACCGGCGCCAGGGCCACGGAATTCACGCCAAGACGGCGCTGCAGGGCCTGCAGCGAGCGCGGGCCGTCCGGGTCATCCAGCATCGATCCAAGTACGTTGCGGCAAGCATCGTCTATATCCACCAGCATGGGCAGGGGGTGGCCCGCAAAGATCGTGCATGGACCGCGATGGCCGTCACGCAATTTCTGTAGCAATCGCGGCGGCAGCAGCGGTGTATCCACCGGCACCACCCAGGCCGGGCCATCGGGCATGCGCATCGCCACGCTGTAGAGCCCGCCCAGCGGCCCGCAACGTGCCAGGCGGTCCGGTATGCCGCCGAACGCCGGGTAATTTCCGCTGACCCAGACCTCGCGTGCGCCAGCCTGCATCAACAGGCCCCGCATGTGTTCCAGCAGCGTGCGCCCCTGCCACGGCAGCAGCGCCTTGTCGCGGCCCATCCGGGTGGACAGGCCACCGGCCAGCACGATGCCGGTGATGCTCATCGCAGTAGAGCCACGCCATGCGTGGCTGCGCCGGCATCAATGTTGATGATCGTGCGCATGGTCATGGGCATGTGCAGGTTCACTGTCCGCGTGGCAGAGGCTGCAGCCCTCGCTCCACGCGCTGTCGCCGTCTTCGTAATGTTCCTGCTTCCAGATCGGGCACTGGTGCTTGACCACCTCGATCAATTGCCGGCAGGCCCGGAATGCCTCGTCACGGTGCGGGCTGCCGGCGGCCACCACCACCGCCACATCGCCGATGCCGAGCCGGCCCTTGGCATGGGCCACATACAGCTTCAGCTTCGGGCCAAACGTCGCCTCGACCTCGGCGGCCAACCGCTTGAACTCGTTCAACACCAGCGGCTCGAACAGGTCGTAGGTGATCCCGGTCACCGGCCGGCCGATGTTGACGTCGCGCACCTTGCCGATGAACACATCGATGCCGCCGAAGCCCGGATCGGAGACCGCCGCGATGCCCTCGGCCGGATCGATCGCCGCCTGCGCGCGGTCCACCACCTTGGCAATGATCGTCTCGCTCATCGCTCAGCCCCCGCTCACCGGCGGCAGGATCGCCACCCGGCCATCGTCGGGCAGCGCCTCGTCGTCGCGCAGCACGCGTTGCTGATCGGCGAATGCCGAGTAATCCAGCAGGCCGGCACGGAAACCCGGCCAACGCAGTGGCAGCAGCTCGCGCAGCGCCTGGCGCAGATCGGCCACGGTGCCACCAGCCACCTCCACCGCGATTTCACGGCTTGCATCCAGATCGGAAAACGCACCGAACAACTGCAGATTCACCTGTCTCATCACGGCTCCTGGCTCGCCAGCTGCACCGGGTCCTGATGACCCCAGCCCTGCACGCGCACTGGCGTGCCGGCAGCGGCCACGCTGCCCTCGCCTTCCAACACCACCCAGGCGTTGGCCTGCAGCATGGACATCAAACGGAATGATTCCTGCCCGGACAGCACGCGCGCACTCAGGCGCCCCTGCGCGTCCACTTCCACCCGCGCCCGCGCGTGGAAGCGCAGGCCCGGCGGCGTGCGCACGTCGGCCTGCAGCGGCAACGTCAGCACCGGCTCCGGTGCCAGCCCCAGCAGGCGGCGCAGCACCGGCTCGACGAAGAAGCGCTGGCCCACGGCCGCCGAGACGGGATTGCCCGGCAGGCCGAAATACAGCGCGCCATTGGGCAGCACCGCAAACAGCAACGGCTTGCCGGGGCGGATCGCCACCTTGTGGAACACGATGCGCGCACACCGGCCGCGCAGCGCATCGGGAACGAAATCGTACCGACCAGCCGACACCGCGCCGGTGCTGATCAGCACCTGCGCGCCCGCGGCGAGCGCTTCATCCAGCACTGCATTGAAGGCGGCCACGTCGTCGCCCACCGTGCCCTGCCAGACCACCTCGGCACCGGCGGCCTGCAGGCGGCCAACCAGGTACGGCCGGTTGCTGTCACGAATCTGCCCGGACGCCAGCGTCTGCGCCGCCTCGGTCACCAGCTCCTTGCCGGTGGCGATCACTGCGGCCCTTGGCCTTGCCACCACCGCCACCTCGCCCACGCCGATCGCATGCAGCAGGGTGCGCGCGTTGATATCCAGCACCTGCCCGGCCTGCAGCACGCGCTCGCCGTCGCTTACATCCTCGCCACGCAGGCGCACGTTCTGGCCCGGCTTCACCAATGCCTTCAGGGCAATGCGGGTCGGGCGGCCGTCCTCGCTGGCGAGGATCTCCACATTCTCGACCGGCACCACCGTGTCCAGCCCAACCGGCATGCGTGCCCCGGTCATGATTTCCCAGGCACCCTCGCCGCCTTCGGCGCCAGCATCGCCGGCCGCCTGCCAGCCCTGCACCGCGAACTCGGTACCGGCCTCGAACGTCGCGCCGTCGGCGCGCAGCGCGAAGCCGTCCATCGCCGAATTGTCGAACGGCGGCAGCGACTGCGCGCTGTGGATGTCACGGGCCAGAGTGCGGCCGCCGGCCTCATGCAGCGGCAGATGTTCAGCCGGCAGCGGCATGGCCGCGTCCAGCAGGTTCTGCAAGGCTTCGCTATAGGCAATCATCAGTGGCCACCACCCTCGACCATTGCCAGTGCGTGGCCCAGTACCGGCGCCAGGATGTCCAGGCACTGCGCCGCCGCCTTCGGGCTGCCCGGCAATGCAAACACCAGCATGTTGCCCAGCTGCACCACCTCGGCGCGGCTCAGCCAGGCCATCGGCGTGTGCTGTGCACTCAGTGCACGCACCATCTGCGCCAGGCCATGCACCGGCCGCGCGTTCAAGGAACGCAACGCCTCCGGGGTCAGGTCTCGCGGGCCCAGCCCGGTCCCGCCGGTACACAGGCACAGGCGCACGCCCTCGGCGGCCAAGGCCTGCAGGCGGCCCGCCAACGGCTCGATGCCATCGGGCAGTACCTCGGCGGCTACCACCTCGCCCCCCAGTTTTTCCACGCCAGACACCAGGGTCGGGCCGGACACATCTTCATAGGTGCCGTCGCTGGCGCGATCGCTCAGCGTGATCACCGCGCAGGCCGCGCCCTCCAGGCCCTTCGGCGCACGCGGTTTGAAACGCTCACGCTCGGCCTCGTCCATGCCGTCCGGGTGCAGCCAGACACCACGCTTGCCGCCTTCCTTGAACAGCAGGCGGATGCCTTCGATGCGCAGCGCCGGTTCCACCGGCTTGCTCAGGTCGTACAGGGTCAGCAGCGCCGCGTTGACGCCGGCCAGTGCCTCCATCTCCACGCCGGTGCGGGCCTCGCTGGCGCACTCGCACCACACGCGGATCGCCTGCCGTTCCGGCACCGGCGCGCAGAACACCTGCACCAGTTCCAGCGGCAGCGGATGGCACAGCGGCATCAGCATCGACGCCATCTTGGCACCCTGCAGGCCTGCAATCTCGGCCATCACCAGCGCATCGCCCTTGGGCAGGCGGCGCTCGACGATCAGCGGATAGGCCACTGGACCGGCATGCAACTCGCCCACCGCCACCGCACGGCGGCGGCTGATGCGCTTGTTGCGCACATCGGCCATGTGGAAGGCCGCGTTCAATTCCCCACTCATCGTGTTGCTCATCCTCCGATGGAGGCCAGGTGCGGGGTCAGCCCGGTCTGGCCCTGGTGCAGTCCATGCCCGGCCGCTTTCAGGCCAAGCTGGGTGGTGATGCGTGCCAGCAGCGCGTCGCGGTCCTCGTCGCGCTGCAGCAGCGGGCGCAGCGGAACGCCGAACTCGCCAAACAGGCACAGCCGCAGGTCGCCCCTGGCGGTCACCCGCAGGCGGTTGCAGCCCTTGCAGAAGTCACGCGAATACGGCGCGATGATGCCGATGCTGCCGCGATGGTCGGGGTGGCCGAACTCGCGCGCCGGGCCGGCATCGGCCGCGCGCGGGCGCTCGTGCCAGCCCGCAGCCAGCAGCTGCTCGATCACCCGATCGGCGCGCAGGTGGTGGCGCTGGAAATAGGCTTCGTTGTCGCCGGTGCGCATCAGCTCGATGAAGCGCACGCTGAAGGGGCGATCGCGCAGGTAGTCCATCCACTGCGGCAGCTCGTCGTCGTTCAGGCCGCGCAGCAGCACCGCGTTGAGCTTGATCGCCTGCAGGCCCAACGCCTGCGCCAGGGCCAGGCCCTGCTGGATCTCCGGCAGGCGGTCGTGCCCGGTGATGGTGTGGAAACGTTCGCGCTGCAGGCTGTCCATGCTCACGTTCAGCGCGGTCAGGCCGGCCCGGTGCCATCCCGGCAGGCGCCGCGGCAGCAGCGTGCCATTGGTGGTGATGGCCACCTTGCGGATGCCCGGCACCGCCGCCACGGTGGCGATGATCTCGTCCAGGTCCTTGCGCAGGCTGGGCTCACCGCCGGTCAGGCGGATCTTGCTCATGCCCAGCGCGGCAAACGCACGCACCACCCTTGCGATTTCATCCACCTGCAGGAAGCGCGGGCGGCCATCGGCCTGGTAACCGTCGGGCAGGCAGTAGCTGCAACGGAAGTTGCAGGCTTCGGTCAACGACAGGCGCAGGTACGGAAAGCTGCGTCCGAAACCGTCGGTGAGTTGGCTCATGGCTGGTCCACCTTGTTGCTCCACCGTCTTGCCTGTTCCCGGAACGGCCCGGATACCCTCGCCTGCTGGAACGATTGCCAGAGTACGCGGCCTTCAGTTCCATCGGCATGACTTAAATCAATCGCGTTCGGCCCCGCGCGGCAGGCGTTGTGGCAGCATGCGGCTTTCCGTGCAGCGGGCGTGTGACAACCCTCATGATGATGAACGATTTCCAGCAACTGCTGCACGCCGCCGGCGAGCAGGCTGAACCGCAACGCCTGCTGTTCGTATTCGTGCGCGCCGAGCTGCCCGAATCGCCCACCAGCGACCAGCGCGACCGTCATGACCGCCGCGAGGGCGGCACCCTGTCGCCGGTGCTGTGCGTGGACAAGCTGCCGGCCGAGGTGCCCAGCTTCCAGGCGCTGGCGGGCGAATCGACCACCACCGGCATCGACTGGGACCTGGTGTTCGTAGCGGCGCTGGATGGCCGTGGCGGTTTCGCGCCGAACAGCGACGAAGCCGCGCGCCCGTTGCAGCTGATGGTCAACGCCATCCATGACGGTCAGATCGGCCGCTTCGCCGCCTTCGACCGTGGCGGCGAGCCCGTTCAGTTCTATTGAGCCACCAGCTGCAGGGTCAGGAAGAAGATCACCAGCACGGTGTTCAGCCCCCAGGCCACGGTCAGCCCGCGCGCCGCCACGCCCAGGTTGGGGTTGTGCGCGGTGGGCGCCGCCCGCCAGACCGCCGGGATGATCCAGCCGGTATAGAGCAGCAGCACGGCAAATACCCCCAGCAGCAGCGGGGTGCGCTGGTTGGCCAGCGCCCAGAGGGCCACCGCCCACAGAATGTTGCTGGGAATGACGCCCTGCAGCCAGAACACACTCCACAGGCGGGAACGGCCTTGGGTGTCGGGGGTGGGGTGCAGCGAAGCGGTGGCGGTCATAAGTCTCCTTCTGTTTAGGAAACGTGCTGAGCAAGCCTGCGCTTGGTGGCTGGGAACGTCAACCCGAGTCGCACGTCACGCTTTGGCGCCTGTAGACGCGGGCCATGCTCGACACAGGTCGCTCCCCGCAGAGCCTGTCGTCATCGCCCCTCCCCCTTTGTTCCGTAACGCCCCCCAACCTCGACATCTGTCGCAGATTGCACGGTGCGGGCGGACCGCCGCGCCAGCCAGCGCTGGCAGTGCTTAACAGCATGGGAGAATGCCGAAAGCGTCTCCAATCGAGTGATGTTTACAACTCTTCTGATTGGCATTGCACAGCGCCAAGGGCTCAGATGGCGTGCCACCGGAAATAGGTGGCCGGGCTTCGAACACCCGAGTTGATGTTGATGTATGCGCTTGCCAGCCGGCGCCACCTTAGCGTGGCGCCGGCTGGCAATCCGTCTGCCGGCTATGGCGGGCGGTGCGTGGGGGCCTTCGGGCCCGCCGGACTGACATCAACCCGGTGTTCGAACCACGTACCGCCCGCCACTTTTATGGGTGGCGGCTACCGATTGCCCTGCACGGAGCCTTGCCATGAACGAATCGGACTTCCCGCATCTGCACGCCTACCGCAACACCGCCGGCCACGACGGTGCGCCACAGGCTGCGCCAACAGTGGACAGGAACACCTTCATTGCCAACCTCCACCGCATCGGCTCCGGTGCTGCGGCCGACGGGCAACCCTGGCCGGAGCGTCACCAGCTGCCCGGGCGCTGCCTGGCCCTGGCCGACGCCGATTGCGCGTTGAGCGGGTTGCGGGTGGTGCTGGAAATGCTGCTGGCGGCCGAACGCACCCGTCAGAACGGCGAACCCGGGCAGTACGTGGGCGACCGGGTGATGGAGGGGTTGGTCATGGCCTGCCAGTCGTTGTGCGCCCACGCGGTGGGGCGGTTACAGCCCGAAGGGTGAATGTCATGTGCAACGGACTTCAACGAGAACCGCCTTCCACCCGACATGCCAGCGGCGTAGCGCCCTTCGCCGAGGGAATCGCGAGTGCATTCCAGCGCTCGGCCAAGGTGCGTTCGACGCGGACAGAAAATGACCGTGCCTCGGCGGGCATCTTCCCTTCAGAGAAGCCGATAGCTATCTCGAAGCGATCCAATCCGAGGTTCCCCGCCTCCAGTCCCGAGCCATCTTCCCGCTTCACTCCGACGTAGACGACAGGGCGCTTCACGTCCACCTTTGCCCTGGCAAGCTGGCGATCCAATTCAGCGCTGCCATCGAAGTACTGCATTCCTTCGTCCTTGGCGATAGAGCTGAGGGTCTGCTTGAACCGATTCACGCCCTCTTGGTCATGCACGCAGAACTGGATCATCTTGAAGGGCCGCTTTCCTACAGCCCATGCGCCGCCAGAGAATCCAAGTCCGACTCCAATCAGAAGTAGTGCTGTCAGGATCCTCACCATCATCAAGGCCTCAATTTGCAGAGTGTGGCGGCCAACGTCGCCGCAGGGCCAAAAATCGTGAAACCAAGCACGTCTCCGCTCGGTCTTCTCAGGCGCCTTCCCCCGGATGAGGGAGCCTTGTCGGGGTGAGGAATCTGGGCACGGAATGTCCTTCAGGGCACTGCACCCGCCATCGGAAGATGCTCGATCCGCCATGTCCTGGCGTAGATGAGAATTACGCTTCCGGTCGAGGTGGTCTCGATACGGAAACATTTCAGGCCGGACAGCGGATAGCCGACCGCCTTCCAACGATCAAGAAGATGAGCAAGCCCCGGCTCGTCGTCCTCGACCCTGGCGAACTCTATTCCCTCCTCCCCCAGTACGCCGAAGTTCATGAGCGCCGAGCACCCGTAGGCTTCCGAGAAGCAGACGGTTGCCTGCCGGCCGTCCGGCCAGCGCACGTGGACCTTTACCTCGTCGCATACGCCAGGTTTGCTCCTGTCAATGTTGATGGCCAGCAACGTGGCGTCACACCATTCGAGCAAGTTGAAATCTTCATTCATCCACTGGAATCCGTCAGATGCATACCACGGAGGTGCGACCCCGGTCGCCCCTTCCTCTCTCTCACCGCTCCTGAAGCTCCCCAAGATTGAGATCCCGGGCATAGGACCGCCGACTACTGATCTGCACCGGCTTGGATGCGAACCTCCGGCCGTCCCTGCATTCAACGGCGAATTGGTAGCTATGGGGTTCCGGCCCTGCAACGACCATCATGGGGACCGAGAATGTGCTTCCAACCGGTTTCGACGAAACTACACCTTCGCCCTCCCCGAGCATGCTCAGCTCACAATCGAGAGCGCGAACGTCACCCTGACCTGGCGGCACGCTTCCCGAGACGCGCACGATCATATCGCCACCCAATGTTGCACAGCCGGCCAGAACCAGACCGGCAATGACAGCTGCGGCACACCTCACCTTTGGCATCCCCGAATCCTCAGTAGGCACTGCGACGTCTCATGCCAATAGCCATTCAGGAACGCATCAATCTCATCAATAGATACCCGCCATGATACGAATGTAGTCGTCGAGCGAATCCACCCGCCGATCGACTGCAATACCGCGTTTTTTTGCGAGCGATTGAAGCTCGAATATTAAAACTCCATAGCCCGAGTCCCAGCTATGAGCTTCACCAGGCGACAGTTCCTTCGAAAATCGATCTCCAGGACGGAGCTTCCCGGAGGGCAAACGAAGCTCGTCTGCAACATGCTCCAGCAGCTCCCCTACGATTTCCTGATCCAGGCCACTATCCGCATAGTATTGGTCATAGAAGCCAGTTGGCGACAGCGCATCTCTTTCTCTCAGATTGCCTTTCATTTCTATTCGCCTCTACTTGCCGCCTGTCCTACAGCCACCATAGCCCATGGGGCCGATATCCCAGAACCCCTCCCACACACGACGCTCAGCCGGAAATTGCCGAATCAGGTGCCGGAAAAGGAGGCTGCCAAATGCCACTCACGCATTCGCTTGCCAGGTGAGACCGTCCATCCACCTAGAATTTTATTCCGCTGTAAACAAGGCCCAGCTGTTCATCGCGCATGACCCAGCGACCAACATTACCCTCCGGGCACAGATAGAACTTGCCGCCATAGCTTGACGCTCGCGACCACGCGTTGCGGGCAAACTGAGGAAATCTCCGCATGACTCGCGCGTCGGACATCTCCGGCCTGCTCACTAGCCTGCAGTCTTCGGGCAAAGCAAGAACCCCACTGGTAAGGCGGAAAACCAGCCACGATTCATTTGTGTCCATGTCGTGCGACTCGCGTATGTTGACTGCGTCCTCAGGCAACCATGAAGGCAACCACTTCGATTCACCGATTGCTTGTCTTGAGACGGCTTGGTTGCGGTCTGCATACTCGGTGCTGGCAACTTCCATGCAACCAGAAAGTGTGATTGACAGCGTCACGATTGGGAGCAGCTTGGCAGCGTGCATTTGAGGCGTCCGAGTCATCAGTAGGGGAAGCTTCCACCCGGACGATAAGCTCCCGCACATCTGCGAGCAACTCCCCGTACGGTCCATTTGTCCAGATGATCGTCCGAGGCGATTTGCCAGCTGATCCGCAGCGGAGTCAGCGGCAGAGTCGTCCTTGATGTTTTGATCGAGCCACTCGCGCGAGTCACCTGCTGGCCGGGAAAGCGCAGGCCGAGTTCAAACACCACTCCATCGTCTTGCGGATCAGCACTCCGGATCCAGTCACCGAACACCTCGCTCTTGTTGCTCCACTCCCAAGCCCAGACATCGGACGACCGATCGATCACCACGCGAGGCTCACCCGGATGACGCTGAGTGAGCGCAGTTCCCCACTTGGCAGGCCTATTGCACAGGGGCGCTGGTCCGATGCGTGAGCATCAGGGGCAGCGCCGACATCAAGGGCGGTCCGTACTGACGGAGACAGAGCCGTCTTCCCTCAGCCAGACGTTCACGTAGGTATCTGGGGGAGGTATCCGATTGATTGACGCCCCTGCGGGAAGGATCTCCCAGCTGGTGATCGAGCCGCAAACTGTTTTATGGATCAACCTGCGACTGTCCAACCCCCGTCTGGCCAGTTCCGTAACAACCACTTCGGGAGGCTGGCGATCAAAGCCTTTGTAGGCAGTGCAACTCTTTCCCGTCTGACCCATGGGGTACGTTGAACTCTCAACCTCATCCCGGCACCCCAGCTGGCCCAGAACGAGCGAGAGGATGGCTAGTATCCGAATGCACCGCATTGCCTGTTGCTCCTTTCCTTTACTGCCCTGCTGTAGGCCTTGTCTACTGCGGCGCCTCCGAGTCCTCCATCGCGCAGCCGAGTTGCACAGATCATCTGCTCTTGATATGCACGACACTCAAGCTCATTGGCCAGCTGCCGATGCTCGATCCCACCATATTCCCAGTTCTTTGGGAATGGACTTGCACCTTTGGGCCTACCCACGCAGGCATTAGGAACCCTCTTTTCCAGTAACGCCTTATGGTTTCGCTCATGCATAACGGTGCATATCTTGTCGCAGCCCGAATTGCAGACACTGACCAGGAACCCTCCATTGCCATCACAAGTCACCATTCCCAGTTGTCCGCCACACGTACTTGTGTCGAACACAGGCTCAAGCCCAAGTGGGTCAACCGCGCGAAGCGGAGAGGCACTCGAGTACCCCTAGGCGGAGATGCCGCCGGACAGGCCTATGGGATCCGCTTGCGTATAGCGTCCGGTCGCAGCGTCGTATTCCCGCTGGTAGTTCCCGCCGAGGTGGTCAGCGCGGCCATTACCGGTGGCGCCGCAGGCATAGGATCAATTCAGCGCGGTCGAAATCCAAGGCTCTGCGGCGATTATTCATGGCGTCCCCAGGAACGCTCGCCTTAAGTAAACCGACGCCCCGCAGAATGCGACCGCCCCCACAAGCCAGCTTCCAAGAAATAGCGACGGCCAAAGGTCTGCTACCAACGCCGTTGCTCCGAATCTCTCAAGGCTCTGTAGAAGCAAGCGCCCCCCCCTTCAATTGCCAGATTGGAAGAAGTGACAGCCACGACCCCGAGTACAAGACCAGCGATCAACCCCACCACTAAACTTCGCGGGATGCGGCGCATACTTTCGCATCGAGAGAGCGCATAGAATGTAACCGAAAGAAGTAGTGAGAGAAGCAGTACGTATGGAACTCGCATCGCTCCTATCTTCATGAAAGCGGATATCCATATCCATCCCGCAGAATTCACAGAAACAGATAGAGTGAAGCATATCAATGATGAGATAAGCCTATCCTTCATTTGACTGGACATTCTGCCGCCTTTGCACTCTTGTGAAGAACACCCGGGAAGAGTGTTTGCTTTATCCCACACATTCCATCCAACGCGCCGGACACGTGGCTCGCACACCAGAAGCCACGTGCATCCCCCCATTCCTCCGCGTTCGCAATGAGAGTTAACTCTTGCTCCGGAGTCAAAGGGATTACCGTTAATTCAACTCGGCTACCAGTTCCCACCTGATACTTTTTGTAGCTGGCCAAGCTAGCATCGCGCCCCTCAAATAGCCCGCCTGTTCCTCGACGGCCACCAGGTGCGTAAGTGCCGGAAGGGTCGTACAGGAAATCAGGCTTTCCAGGCCTCGAAACATGAATCGCCGAGTGGTTTGCAATACCGAAATTATATGTCGTTATCAGCGTAGTCGTCAGCCCGAGCGGATCAATAAATCGGGTGGGATTCGAGATCACGTAGCCATACGTACTGACGCCAGCATTCAACCCAATCGGATCACTCTGCGAATAGCGCCCCACAGCCGGGTCGTACTCGCGCTGGTAGTTGTAGAACAGTCCACTCGCATCCGTCGCCTGCTGGCCCGGGAAGCGCAGCGCCAGCTCGACTGCCACACCATCCCCGTCCGGGTCGGCACTCGGAATCTGGTTGCCAAACACTTCGCTCTTTCTGCTCCGCGCCCAAGCCGGGACATCGGGCGACCGAGCGATTGCCACGCGCGGTCCACCCGGATGACATCAAGTGAGCGCGACTTCGCCTTAGCTGACCTATTGCGCAGGCGCGCTGGCCCGATGCGTGAGCATCAGAGCGCCGACATCAAGGGAGGTCCGTACTGACGGAAACAGAGCCGTCTTCCCTCAGCCAGACGTTCACGTAGGTATCTGGGGGAGGTATCCGATTGATTGACGCCCCTGCGGGAAGGATCTCCCAGCTGGTGATCGAGCCGCAAACTGTTTTATGGATCAACCTGCGACTGTCCAACCCCCGTCTGGCCAGTTCCGTAACAACCACTTCGGGAGGCTGGCGATCAAAGCCTTTGTAGGCAGTGCAACTCTTTCCCGTCTGACCCATGGGGTACGTTGAACTCTCAACCTCATCCCGGCACCCCAGCTGGCCCAGAACGAGCGAGAGGATGGCTAGTATCCGAATGCACCGCATTGCCTGTTGCTCCTTTCCTTTACTGCCCTGCTGTAGGCCTTGTCTACTGCGGCGCCTCCGAGTCCTCCATCGCGCAGCCGAGTTGCACAGATCATCTGCTCTTGATATGCACGACACTCAAGCTCATTGGCCAGCTGCCGATGCTCGATCCCACCATATTCCCAGTCCTTTGGGAATGGGCTTGCACCTTTAGGCCTACCCACGCAGGCATTAGGAACCCTCTTTTCCAATAACGCCTTATGGTTTCGCTCATGCATAACGGTGCATATCTTGTCGCAGCCTGAATTGCAGACACTGACCAGAAATCCTCCATTGCCATCACAAGTCACCATTCCCAGCTGTCCGCCGCACGTACTTGTATCGAACACGGGCTCAAGCCCAAGTGGGTCAGCCGCGAGAAGCGGAGAGGCATTCGAATACCCGTACGCGGAAATGCCACCGGACAAGCCTATGGGATCCGCTTGCGTATAGCGTCCTGTCGCAGCGTCTTATTCGCGCTGGTAGTTGTAGAACAACCCACTCGCCTCCGTCGCCTGCTGGCCCGGGAAGCGCAACGCCAGCTCGAACACCACACCATCGCCATCCGGATCGGCACTCGGAATCTGGCTGCCGAACACCTCGCTCTTGTTGCTCCACTCCCAGATCGCGACATCACGCGCTGGATCGATCACGACACGCGGCGTGCCCAGATGATCCGGCTGCACGTAGGCCAGCTCCGGCACGCCGGTAGCCGGCACATTGATCAACGCCACCGGGTAGTTGTCCAGCCAGATGGCCAGCTGCTCCGCCTGGCCGGTGGCCGAGTAGTTGCCCAGCCACTGCCCTGCTTCGTCGTACAGGGTGATCTGCGCTACGCCACTACCCGAGGTAGGCAGCACGCGCACGCCGCGATGGTTGTAACCGTAGCTCTCAATTGTGGCGTCACCCAACTTCACCGAGCTCATGCGGTTGGCATCGTTGCAGGTGAAAGAGAAGCCCCGCGTGAGCGGGGCTTCGGATATGCAGCTCACTTAAATTCCTCCTGCACCAAGAAACAGGAGCATCAGCAGAGTAAATAATTGCAGCGCCGCAACGATGATGGCTAATCATTTCGGAATCCTGCTCGCGAACAAAAACATGATCACGTTAAGCCCTACAAACATAGCCGGCATTACAACGTAAAATGTCGCGTCTCCAAGATACGGATATGGGAAGCCACTCACAGCGCCCGGGTAGCCAGGAGCATCTCGTCCTGCGACAGCAATGAATCCCAAAATAGATTTTACGAACCATAGGAGCAGAAACAGAGCGAACACCAATCGGCGCCTTGAGCCCTTATTTAGCACATTATTCATGACCCCAAAGACCTCGCGGCGCGGGAACCGAGATACTCAAAATTCATCGGCCCCATAAGCTGATTCATGATCGGATTCGGCCCGATAACAGTTCCAACGATATGCGCACCCGCCACACCGCTCCTCTGTTGAATTGAAACAGTGACCGATCCGCCAAATTGGCGACCTGGCAAAGCCACATTCTTGATGGTTCTCTCGCAAGGATCAACGATCTGATTGATCGGATTTCCTTTTATCAGACCTGGCAGCACAAGGTAGCGGCTTCCGTCTTGCTGGCCCGGGAAGCGCAACGCCAGTTCGAACGCCACACCATCACCATCCGGATCGGCACTCGGAATCTGGTTGCCGAATACCTCGCTCTTGTTGCTCCACTCCCAGATCGCCACATCGCGCACCGGATCGATCACCACGTGCGGTGTGCCCAGATGATCCGGCTGGACGTAGGCCAGCAACGGCACGCCGGTACCCGGCATGTTGATCAACGCCACAGGTGCGCCTGACCCGTGGCCGAGTAGTTGCCCAGCCACTGCCCTGCTTCGTCATACAGCGTGATCTGGGCAGTTCCACCGGCAGGGGTACGCAGCACGCGCTCGCCGCGATGGTTGTAGGCGTTGCTTTCCTGCACGGCATTACCCTGCTTCACCGCGTTCATGCGGTTGGTATCGCTGCAGGTAAACGATCTGCTGTCAGAGCGTGGTATTCCCTGCTGCATTGGGGCTGCGTGCAGCGCGACGATTCGCTACCGTCCGCTGCCCCAGGAGCTGCCGCCCACTAATCGATCCGTCTGAACAGACCACGCATCCAAAAGATGCTGCGCGCCCGATTCACCGCCATTCTTCAGCACAGAAAGAATCGCATCTAATCTACTTTTAATAGCATTGGACATTGGCAACTTCAAAAGCGTCTTCAGCGTCGCGTCCGCCGCCACGAAATCGCCCAGCCGGATGGCGGATATGTACTTTACCCATTCTGAATAGTCGCTTGTGAAGTCAAGACTGTCGACATAGAGCAACAAGTCTGCCGCCGTTCTCACTGCCTCAAGCTTTTTGATATGCGCCTCATGCATTCCACAAAAAAAAACTTTATCCACTTCCGCGCTTGCAATCCTCTGACCTAGAGACATGTGCAGGTAGGGCAAATCATCATATGTCGGAATTACGAAGGTCCATATGTAGGTAGAGGATGGCGCAGGATCCAATGTGAAGCCTGAGATAACATCGCGCGTATGTAACGCGATCAAAAAATTGCCAACGACTCGCAGACCGCTCCTCTTGGCCTCGCGCTTCATTCTCCAAAGTGCAATGGATCTCATGCTAGGGCACCGACCTTTCCAGAACACCGCAAAGTATAGTTCCCTTGGGCAGGTGTGTGTAGTAATTGCGAATTTCTGCCGCGGTCAGACCAGCCGCTCCCGACTTCAACTCGACCACATACTTTGGGTACGCCCTGGGTCCATATACACCGTCGGCGCGAACTGATCCTGGAGTTCCATAATCTACAACGATGCCGTTCAAGTAAGAAACTTCGGAATCGTACGGGCCTCCAAGGGCCTTTACATTAAATGCAAACTGTACATGAATTCGCGTTCCACGCAGCACACTGAAAGGCCATATTTTGTCGAGGGGAGAGGACGGATTCGCCAAGTAAGCAGCTCGCGCAGCCTCGCTAAATCCTGACATGCCAGGTAGCGCTCGACAAACCGATGTCTGCTCGCAAAGGCCTAGTGAATCCAAGCCAATAAGAGGGTTGCCTCCCACATAGGAATAGGTGCCAATTCCTCCCAGCAACCCAATCGGATCACTCTGAGAGTAGCGCCCCACGGATGGGTCGTACTCGCGCTGGTAGTTGTAGAACAACCCGCTTGCATCCATCGCCTGCTGGCCCGGGAAGCGCAGCGCCAGCTCGAACACCACACCATCGCCATCCGGGTCAGCACTCGGAATCTGGTTGCCGAATACCTCGCTCTTGTTGCTCCACTCCCAGATCGCGACATCGCGCGCCGGGTCGATCACCACGCGCGGGGTGCCCAGGTGATCTGGTTGGACGTAGGCCAGTTCTGGCACGCCGGTACTCGGCACGTTGATCAGCGCCACCGGATAATTGTCCAGCCAGATGGCCTGCTGCTGCGCCTGGCCCGTGGCCGAGTAGTTGCCCAGCCATTGCCCCGTCTCGTCATACAGGGTGATCTGAGCAGCGCCACCAGCCGGAGTACGCAGCACGCGCTCGCCACGATGGTTGTACGCGTAGCTCTCCAGTGTGGCGTTACCCTGCTTCACCGCGTTCATGCGGTTGGCATCGTTGTAGGTGAAGGTCTTGCTGCCGATTCGGGTGGTGTTGCCCACAGCGTCATGGTTGCGCGCTTCGCCATCCACTGCGGTCAGCCGGTGGCTGGTTGCGGGATAGGTGTAGCTGGCGGTGCCCGCCGAGGTGGTCAGCGCGGTGCGATTGCCGGTGGCGTCATACGCATAGGTTTCAATCGGCGTGCCGGTCGCACCGTCCTGGGTCTGGATCAGGCGACCCAGCGCGTCGTAGGCGTACTTGGCCAGCACCGACGAGCCTGCGCCGTTCTTCAGCTCGGTAATTGAACCGACCGGGTCATAGCCGTAGCCCAGTGACAGGCCGCCCGCGGCCGGGTCATGCACCGCTTGCGGGCGATAGTCCAGGTCCAGCGGACGCTGCAGCTGGCGACCATTGCCATAGGTCCAGCCGGTGGCCGGGCCGAAGGCCGCGTAGGTCACGTTGTTCACCACGATCTGGCGCGCTTGGCCAGGCCGGGTCAGGCCGATCTGGCTGATGCGGCCCTGGGTATCGCGCACGTAGTCGGCCACGCTGCCGTCGGGGTAGGTCAACGCGGTCAGGCGACCCGACTTGCTGTAGGCATAGCGCAGGGTGGTGGTCACACCATTGACGGTCTGCACCTTGCGGGTGACCTGGCCGAAGCGGTCATGGCAGTACTGGGTGCTGCCATTGGCGTGCAGCACCTGCCCCAGACGTCCCTTGGCAAAGCGTTCGTCGGCGGCACAGACCGCTGGCGCCACGTCATAGCTATAGCCGATATCCAGATTGGGGTCCGGGTAGGCGATACCGATCAGGCGGTTGAGTGCATCGTAGTGATAGGTGGCGGTGACGCCACGCGCATCGGTAGCGGTCTTGCGGTTGCCAGCGGCGTCCACAGTGAAGCTGCTGGCGCCACTGTCCGGGCTGACCTGTCCGGTCAGATCACCGAAACCGTTGTAGGCGTACGTGGTATGCAGACCCTTCGGGTCGGTGACCTGGGTGACCTGGTCCAGCGCGTTGTACTGGCTGCGGATCTCCGCCGCGACGCCGCCGACGTCCTGCAGGGTCTGGGCCAGGCGGTTCAGCGGGTCGTACTGCTGGCTGGTCACGCGCTGCAGGGCGTCGGTCACGGTCTGCGGGTTGCCGTTGGCATCGTAGGCAAAGCCGGTGGCGTGATTGCCTGCGTCCTTCAGCGCGGTCAGCTGGCCGAGTGTGTTGAACGTCCGTGCCAAGGTGCGACGTAGCGTGCCGCCTGCATCGAGCGTGTCTTCCTTGAGGCGATTGCCGGCATTGTCCAGCGTGTAGTGAATCGTGTTGCCCGCGTTGTCCTCGATATCGGTCAAGCGCAGCGCCGCATCGTAGACATAGGAAACGCTGCTGCCGTCGGGCTCGGTGATCTGTTGCACCTGGCCGGTTGGCCAGTAGCTCAGCTGGGTGACCCGATCCTCGGCAGTGGTCGCGCCGCGCACGGTGATGGAGGTCGGCCAGCCGCGGGGATGGTAGGTGTAATCAGTCACCACGCCGTTGGCGTCCTTGACCGACAACGACCGTCCGAACGCGTCGTAGGCCAAGGTCTCGACCGTCTGGCCCAGCGCATTGGTCACGCTGCGCAGGTCGCCCTTGCGATAGCTGCAGGCACCTCCGGTCGCGCACCCTGCGTCATCCGCCGGGTAGTAGGCATAGGTAACAGTATCGACCACATCCGTGCGCGGGCCGTCCACGCTCTTCAGCAACCCTTCCACGGGGCAGCTGCCTGCCGCAGCCACGTCCGCAGCTTCGCAGTAGGTGTAGCTGGTGATGCGCGTCTGGCCGGATGCGGTGTCGGTCACCGTGTTGGCCGTCGGCTGGCGTCGGGCATTGAAGGCCGTGCGGGTTTCGCGGCTACCGATCCGGGTGGTCAGTACCGCATTGGTTTCGACGTCGCGCGCCGTGGTCACCACACGCTGCTCGGGCAAGCCGACCGCTTCGGTCACGGTATGGATGCTGACGGCACGACCGCTTACCGGATCGGTGCCCTGCGCATAGGTGTGCTTGGTCTGGATGCCGCGGCGATCGGTGTAGGTATCCAGACGCCGGCGGAAGTCGACACTCTGGTCGTAGTAGGTTCGGCTGACGGTTCCCTGCGAATCCGTCAGGCCGGTCACCTTGCGCGACGGCGCGGTGTCGCCGCCGGGTGTCAGGGTGTAGTCGGTCTGCCGCCCCAGCGCGTCGGTCACCACCGCACCGCCATTGGGGCTGTAGGCCAGTGTCACGCCATCGGCACCGCCGGCATGCTGACTGGAGATCACACGACCGATGGAATCGTAGGTAAAGGTGCTGTAGCGGCGACCGTCCTCGGCGGTGATGCCGGTCAGGTGCTGGGGGAAGTCCTGGTTCTCGTAGTGATACGTCCGCACACCACCACCCGCATAGGTCACCGTGGCGACCTGGTTCTGCGGCGTGTAGGTATAGGTGGCGAGCGCAATGCCTTCGACCAGCACCGAACTGATCAGCGCCTCATAGTCGTTGGACTGGTAAACGAACTCCAGTGTGCGGCCACTGCTGTGCGTGACCGCCGCAAGGCGGTCGCTGTCGTCGTAGATATAGGTCAGCGACGTGCCATCCGCGAAGCGCTTGGCGGCCAGACGCCCGTCCGCGCCGAAGGTCGAGATGGAATCCGCCGAGTACAGTGTCCAGTTGCCGTTCTGGACCAGACGGTCACCACTGTCGTCGTCCGCCTCATAGGCTTGGCCGATCTTCTTGAATGCACGCTGGAAACCGGTGCTTTCAATGATGCCCACGCTGTCAACGCCGTCCAGTGCCAGGTGGGCGCCCAGCGAATGGGTCCAGCCATAGCCGAAGCCACCGGATGAGGTGGAGATGCCGGAGTGATGGAAGCGCGTCAGCGCGATCCAGCCCAGATCGAAGTCCGGCGCGATCTCGTACTTCTCGCCCGTTTTGACATCACATGGGTTGCCGACATTGCCGTCGCAGGTACCGCCGTTGGAGGCCGGGTCCTTGTCGGGAATCGGACTCATGTTCGCCGCTGTATCGTTGCGGGACATGGGGCAGCTACCGTTGCCGCCGTCCTTGTCGCACTTCTGCGACTTCGAGGTGATGGTTGCAACGAATTCTTCGCTGACGCAGGCGTTGTGTGTGTTGGACCACTGCGTGAAGGGGATCGGGCAGTTCAAGCGTCGCATGCGAGCAAGCCCTGTCGTTCCTGCGTCGAAGGGCACGCACGGAGACTCCGCCGAATTGCTGCCCAGCATGCCGGTGACCCGGTACTCCCTGACCTCCGAAATTCCGTCCATCCCTGGAGCAGTTGGGCCCCATTCTCCTTCCGGCACAGCAGTTTCCCCAGGACACTGGGGATTGATGTCCTGCAAGTCTGCAATGAGCGCTTCCAGCACTTCCTCTTCGGACAGGAAGCCACCATCACCCGCGCCGTAGTAAGTCCAGTCAGGATCGGAGGGCTGAGTCTTTCCCATCCAGTAGGTAATCGCCGTGTTTCCGTTCAAGTCCACGACTTTCGACTTGATCTTGTCGACGTACTGCCAGCCGAACTGGAACTCCGGCGGGAAGGGGCTGGGCGCCGGCAGATTCTTGATGCCGGCCACCGCCGCCTGCTGGGTCTTGTACTGGGTCGCATCGCCACCGGGCTGCGAAATACGCCAGGTGATCTTGCTTTCCTGCGCCTGTACAACAGCCGGCGCAATGCAGCCAGCGGCAACAATCGCCAGCGCGGCACGCGAGAGGGTCTTCAGTCGTTCCAACATCCCTGTTCTCCTTCCTGGACGAACACAGCGCCGGCGGGAACGAGAACGCGGAGCTGAGCCCACGCGTCGTGCATCGGATCGTCCCTGGTCCGGAATGCGGCAGTGCCACATGCCGCCTTTATCGGCGAGGACGCTTGCACATTCAAGTGTGGAGTCGCGTAACCGGTCACAGATTCAAGCATCCGTGGCCATTCAGCGGCCTACGCCGGGCTCCCATGACTTCCTCTACAGGGAGTCCGTGTTCATAGCTCACAAAACTACCAGCACAATCTCCCACACACGCCCTGCTCTTCCCGGGCTTCACACGCGGCTCGCACCGCTACCTGGCAACCGGCCTCACCCTCCAGCGCGAGGAACCCGCTGCGGTGGTGGCCGCGATTCAATCGGTCTCCGACACCTCGAAGTAGCCGTTCCAGGCAACGGCTTCGCCCGTTGTTCCCCGCTACCGCCCACGCAAGCGCACCGCGAAGTACCGCGCCGGGGAAAGGCCAAGCGCCTTCTTGAACATCGTGATGAAGGCCGTCACCGACTCATAGCCCAGCGTCTCGGAAACGCGTTGTACCGGTGCGCCCGTGGCAAGTTCCCGAATGGCGATGAGCAGGTGCAGCTGCTGCCGCCAGCGCCCGAAGGACAAGCCCGTTTCCCGTTCGATGAGCCGGGTCAATGTGCGCTCGCCCAGGGCCAGGCGCACCGCCCACTGGCTGATGGTGCTGCGATCTGCCGGATCCGCCGACAGCGCCGCCGCCAGCGCACGCACCTTCGGGTGATGGCTGACCGGCAACGACAGATGCTCGGCCGGCATCTGTACCAGCTCGTCCAGCAACACCCGCGCCAACCGGTCGGTGTGGCTGCCATGCGGGTAGTCCAGCGGCGCGTCGGCCAGGTGCAGGATCATCTCGCGCAGCATCGGCGAGATCGCCAGCGTCACGCACTGCGCCGGCAGGTCGACGACGCCGGGCTCGACGAACAGGTAGCACAGGCGCGCGTTGGCGGTGGCGCGATTGCTGTGCGGCATGCCGCCCGGGATCCAGACGCCACACTGGGGCGGAACGATCCACAACGCATTGGCCACTTCGCAGGTCACCGCGCCATGCAGCGCAAGAATGAGCTGGCCCTTGCGGTGTTCATGCACGGGAATCTCTGCGTCGTGCTCGGCCACCTGCAGGCGGCTGGCAACCGCCGGGCGGTCGGTCTCGTCCGGGTCCAGGTCAAAGCCGGGGAGCGAAATGCGAGCCATTCTCACATTGACCGATTTTAGCGATTGATTGTCATTGTAGCGAAATTAGTCGTTGCGGCCGATCACTAGCATGAGCCGCATGCACCTCCCCACACCTTTCCTTCCCCACCTGCTCCAGGCATTCGCCCGATTGAAAAGCCCTGCCCTCCGGACCGACCAGGAGGCCGTGCTGTTCTCGCTCAAATGCCTGCTCGCCGCGTCGCTGGGGCTGTATGTCTCCCTGCGGATCGGCCTGAATCGCCCGTTCTGGGTGATCGGCACGGTCTATCTGGTGTCGCAGCCCCTTTCCGGGGCGACACTCAGCCGCGGCCTGTTCCGCCTGCTCGGTACCGTGGGCGGGGCCGTCGCCACCTCGCGCTGGTGCCACGTTTCGCCAATGCACCCCTGGTGCTGAGCGCCGCGCTCGCCGCGTGGATGGCGCTGTGCCTGTACCTGGCGATGCTCGACCGCACGCCGCGTGCCTACGCGTTCCTGCTGGCCGGCTATACCACCAGCCTGATCGGGTTTCCTGCGGTGATGGTGCCGGCAGACGTGTTCACCATCGCCATCACGCGGGTGCAGGAAATCGCCATCGGCATCCTGGCCGCCACGCTGGTACATGGGCTGGTGCTGCCGCGCCGGGTTTCGTCGCGCGTGCGCGCACGGGTTGCTGCCGTGCTGGATGATGCGGAACGATGGACACGGGACATGCGCGCCGGTGCATCGGACACGGTGCTGGTGACGGACCGCTCGAAAGTGGCAGCCGACCTGCTTGATCTGCACGTGTTGTCGATCCACCTGCCCTTCGACAGCGCCCACGGCGTGGCCCAGGTGCAGATCCTGCGCGCCCTGCATGACCGGATGCTGGACGTCCTGATGCTGTCCAGCGCGGTGGAAGATTCCATCGCTCGGCTGCGTTCACCGCAGGCCGGCACAATGGATGCAAGCGGCTGGCGCGATCTGCTGCAGGCCAGCCTCGCCACGCAACAGGCCGAGCTCGACCTGGCCCACGCCGACTGCCGCGTGCTGCAGGCGCAACTGCACACTGCCCGGCCCGACTGGCGCCTGCATGTACCTGCTCGCCTTGCGCGACATGCGCGTGGTGCGGCGCTTCACCGGGATCATCAGCTTGCCCTGCGCAGCGCGCTGGGCGCGTTCGTGGGCATCCTGCTGAGCTGCGTTCTGTGGATCGTCACCGGCTGGTCGGAGGGCGCCACGGCGGTGTCCATCATCGGCACGGCGTGCGTGCTGTTCGGCACGATCGAAGCGCCTGCGCCGCATGTTATGCGCTACCTGGTCGGCTCCGCCATCGGTGTCGCCGTCGGTCTTGTGTACGCCCTGGTGATCATTCCTTCGCTGTCGGGTATCGCCGGCCTGGTCGCCGCGCTCGCGCCGGTGCTGCTGCTGTGCGGATCGTTCCTGGCCCGGCCGCCCTACATCATGGCCGCGCTGGGCGTGGTGCTGACCTTCCCGCTCATCGCCGGCCTGGGTGCGACCAATGCGATCAATATCGTCGGCGCACTCAACAACAGCGTTGCGTTGTTCATCGGTACGACGGTGGCACTGTGCAGCATGCAGCTGTTCCAGACCGCCGATGCGGGCCGCAACCGCGCTCGGTTGGAGCGTTCGATCCGTCGGGACATCGCACGACACGCCGCCGGACAAGGTGATTTGACCCGGGCCTGGCTCAGCCGCATGCTGGATCGAATCGGGCTGCTCGCTCCCAGGCTGCAGGGCCGTTCCAGCGCGGCACACGACCTGCGGGCATTGTTTGCGGAGGTTCGTGCGGCACGTGCATCCAGCCAACTCCGCGCACTGGGCAGGCGCCTGGTCGATCCGCGCACGCAGTCGCTTCACGCCGCGCTGGTCGAGCGCATCGCCGCACATTTCAGGATGCGCACACGCGCGCCAAGCAGTGGCGACATCCATCTTCTGAAACTGCTGGACCGCATGCGCGAGGCTGCCGCGGCCAGCAGCGGGGCTGATCGGGAGCAGCTGTCGCACCTGCTCTGCGGGTTGCGCCGCGACCTTCTCGTATCTCCGCTCACTCATCGGCGCTGAGCTCATGCTTCCTGATCTTTCGATTGACGGCGTGCTGATTCCCGGCCTGCTTGCGGTGGCCGTCGCCGCGCTGGCGGTGTCGGTACTGACCTCACGTTTCCTCGCCAGCCTCGGTCTGTACCGGTTGTTCGCCGCGTGGCCACTGGTGGGCCTGTCCCTGTTCGTGATCCTGGCGGAGCTGATGATCCGGCTCGCGCCCCTGTTCGAGAAATGAGATGAAACACACGCTTGCTGTCATCGGGCGCTGGAGCGCAACCCTGGTGGTGTTCGCAATTGCCGTCGTCGCTGCACTGGCCATCTGGCATCGCTACGAAACACGCCCGTGGACGCGCGATGGACGGGTGCGTGCCGACGTGGTGCGCGTTGCATCAGACATGGGGGGGCTGGTCACCCAGGTGCTGGTGCACGATAACCAGCGGGTGAGCGCCGGACAGCTGCTGCTGGTGCTGGACCAGCCGCGCTTCGCTGCCGCACTTGTGAAGGCCGACGCAGCGGCCAGCAGCGCACGCGCCACGCTGGCGCTGGCCCGCCGCGAATCGACGCGGGACAACGCACTGGGCAACCTGGTCGCTTCGGAAACCCGCGAACGCAATGCCGCCAAGGTCGATACCGAGCTGGCCGCCCTGGCACAGGCGCGGGCCGAACAGCGCGTTGCCCGGCTCAATGTGCAACGCACCGAGGTGCGCGCGACCACCGATGGCATCGTCACCAACCTGGACCTGCACGCGGGCGACTACCTGCAGCCGGGGGCACAGGCGCTGGCGCTGATCGACACCCGCAGCCTGCGCATCGAGGGCTATTTCGAGGAAACCAAGCTGGGCTGCATCACCGAGGGCGATGCCGCCGTGGCCCGGCTGATGGGCGACGACCACGACGTGCGCGGGCAGGTGGATACCATCGCCGCCGGCATTGCCGACGATCAGCGCTCAAGCACGCACAACCTGCTCCCCGCCGTAGCGCCGACGTACACCTGGGTGAGGCTGGCACAGCGGATCCCGGTACGCATCCGCATTGATGATGCGCGGCCGGATACCCGCCTGATCGTCGGTCGCACTGCGAGTGTGACCATCACGCCCTCGGCACAGGGAGCCTGCAAGTGAGCTTGCGAACACTACGCGGTGGGCTGCTTGCCCTGCTGCTGCCGATGACGGCCTGCGTCTCCGGCCCCGACTATCACCTGCCTGCGAATGCCGCCTCTGCCTCCACACGCGCGGCGCAGCCGTTCGTCTCGGGCAAGGAGGCATCGTTCAGCCACGACGCGCCACCCGATCGGTGGTGGCAACTGTATGGCGACCCCCAGCTTGACGGCTACGTGCGCGAAGCACTGGCGGCCAACACCGACCTGCGCGCCGCTGATGCCAATCTTCGGCGCGCCAGCGCTACCGTGCTGGAGTACCGCGCGCGCGGTGCCGTGCAGGCCGACGTGGATGCATCGGGCACGCTCACCCGTGCCGGTGGCTACACCCAGGCGTCGGCCGCGCCGCAGTCCTATGCGCTGGGCCTTCACCTCTCCTATCCACTGGATCTTGCAGGCGGCATCCGCCGCGGCATCGAAGCCGCCAACGCCGACGCGGAGGCTGTCGCTGCGGCACGCGACCAGGTCCGCGTGGTCGTCGCTGCTGCTGTCACCCGTGCCTATCTCCAGATCTGCACAAGCAATCACACGCTCGCTGCGACCCGGCAGGTGCTGGCGATACAGCGCGCCACGCTGGAGGCAACCCGTCGCCTGGCCGCGGGCGGGCGCGGAACGGACTTCGATGTCAGCCGTGCCGGAGCGGCGGTCAACCGCAGCGCGGCGGCGGTGCCGCACCTGCTGGCGAAGCGCCAGGCCGCACTGTTCGAACTGGCCGCGCTGATGGGCAGGGTGCCGGCAGACTATCCGAGGGAGGCGGAAGCGTGCCCGCGCCCCCCGGAGCTGGGGCAGGCGCTGCCGGTCGGTGAGGGCTGGCAGCTGCTCCAGCGGCGCCCCGACATACGTGCCGCCGAGCGGAGCCTTGCCGCGGCCACGGCCATGATCGGCGTAGAGACCGCGGAACTCTATCCGCAGGTCACCCTGGGCGCGTCCCTGGGCACGGCGGGCATGCGAGGGCAGCTGCTTTCCGCCAACGGTTTCGGGGCGAGCGTCGGGCCGCTGCTGTCATGGCACTGGCCCAACCGCCGCGCCACCAAGGCCCGCATCGCAGCGGCCGGTGCCAATGCAGATACCGCTCTTGCTTCCTTTGACGGCGCGGTGCTGCAGGCACTGCGCCAGACCGAGACTGCGCTTTCTGCCTGCACGCAGGAGCTCGAACGCGAGCGCAGCCTGGCACAGGCGCGTGGGGACGCAGCGCGGGCCGCGGGGCAGGCGCAGCAGCTCTACCGTTTCGGCAGGATCGATTTTCTCGATGTGCTTTCGGCCCAGGCCGCACTGGCAGATGCGGAGTCCGCGTTGGCCGCATCGCGCGCGGACCGGGTCGATCGCCAGATGGATCTGTTCCTGTCACTGGGCGGTGGTTGGGGCGCAACGGATCCGGCCCGGGACGGGACCCGTTGATCCGTTCCGGGACGGCGACTGCACGTCACGCCGTGTGTTCAGGAAAGTGCCGCGCACACCCGTATTCATTCACGCTGCCTGCCCTATATTCCCGCCACAGCGCCGCATGCCGCGGCCATGACGGAGGCATCTCCATGAAGACCACACGTTTGCTTGCCATCGCCTTGACCACCGCCACCGCGTTGGCTGCGGCCCCCGCCTTCGCCGATCCGCCGCACCACGCCCGCGGCAACGGCCCGCCGCCGCATGCAGGTGGCCCGCACACCCGCGCAGCGCCGCCGCCGGGCTGGCAGAAGAAGGCCTGGCGACGTGGCGCCCGCCTGCCGTGGGCCGAAGTGG
>OKDH01000011.1_pt1 | contig 39100 bp, 33 predicted proteins | sample 1610621 | NCBI WGS metagenome assembly OKDH01 (sample SAMN04436668, study PRJEB24849) | human gut metagenome | biome: human gut; feature: NICU; material: stool | host: Homo sapiens | place: USA: Saint Louis, MO | collected 2010-06-11
TGGGCGTGCTGGGTGCGGCGCTGGTGGGCGGCGGCCTGGCCGTAGCCTCGCGCGTGCGCGGTGAGCGCTGGCCGTGGATCGGCATCGGCGGTGCAGTGCTGAGTGCGCTGCCGCTGCTGATGTACCTGCTGCGGATGATGCTGAAGCTCTGACTGTAGAGCCGAGCCCGTGCTCGGCTGATGGCCTGCGACAGCCGAGCATGGCTCGGCTCTACAGATTCGACCGCAGTCGCGCAGGATCAGCTGCGGTGGATCTCCACCGTTACGTGCACCAGCTCTTCATGGATGGCCAGCGCGTTGCGCACGGTATCGGCATCCAGCGTGGCGTCACTGGTGACCACGCTGGCGCTGACCGCGTACTTGCCGCGACCCACCTGCCAGACGTGCAGGTCGGCCAGGCGCGCCGGCCACGGGCCCTGTTCGATCACTTCGCGTACTTCGGCCACCACCGGCGAGTCCATCTGCGCGTCGAGCAGGATGCGGCCGCTGTCGCGCAGCAGGCCGATCGCCCACACCGTGACCAGCACGGCGCCGACCAGGCCCATCACCGGGTCCAGCCAGGTCAGGCCCAGCAGCTTGCCGCCGAGCAGGGCGATGATGGCCAGCACCGAGGTGGCGGCGTCGGCCAGCACGTGGACGTAGGCCGAGCGCAGGTTGAGGTCGTGACCGTGCGCATGGGTGTGATCGTGGTTGTGGCCGTGGTGATGGCCATGGTCATGCCCGTGGTGGTGATGCGCGTGGCCCGGGCTGTCGTGCAGCCACCAGGCGCACAGCAGGTTCACGCCCAGCCCGACCGCAGCGATGGCGATGGCTTCGTTGTAGTGGATCGGTGCCGGTACCCACAGCCGCGCCAGCGATTGCACCGCCATCAGCGCGGCGACGCCAAGCAGGGCGATGGCACTGGTATAGCCGGCCAGGATCTCGATCTTCCAGGTGCCGAAGGCGAAGCGCGGGTCGTGCGCGTAGCGGCGCGCGCAGCGGTAGGCGAACACTGCCAGGCCCAGCGCGAGTGCGTGCGAACTCATGTGCCAGCCGTCGGCGAGCACGGCCATGGAGTTGAACCACCAGCCGCCGACAATTTCCACCAGCATCATGCTGACGGTGAGCCACAGGGCGCGGCGGGTATTGCGTTCGGCCAGCGGGTTGCCGTCGTCGAAGCGGTGTTCGTGGCGACGGGCGGCGGCGAGGGCATCCAGGTGCATGGAAAGACCAGAGGGTGGAAGGATACCCCCATAGGGTATACGATGCGCCCATGACCCATGTACACAGGAATCGAAAGCAGCTGCTGACCCGGGTACGCCGCATCGGCGGCCAGGTGGCGGCGTTGGAGCAGGCGCTGGACAGGCCGGAGGGTGAGGCCGGCGACTGTGCGGACGTGCTGGTTCAGGTTGCCGCCGTGCGCGGTGCCGCCCACAGCCTGCTGATGGAGCTGCTGCACGAGCATCTGCAGGAACATGTGGTCGGCGCCGAAGACCCGCAGCAGCGGGCGGCCGAGGCCGAGGTGCTGGTCGAACTGCTGCGCCGCTACGGCAAATAGCAAGGGTAGTGCCGGCCGCTGGCCGGCACCTGCGGGCTGTGCGCGGTGTTCCTGGGGATGCCGGCCAGCGGCCGGCACTACCCGTGCCGGTGCCGCGCGTTCCAGATGTGCGTGGCGGCCAGCAGCAGGCTGCCGGTGACGGTCACCGGTGTTTCCCAGTCGTGCGAGGGCAACGCCAGCGCGCCGGCCAGCAGCAGGCCAAGCCCGGAGCCGGCGGTGGCCCAGGCCAGCACCGGCAACGGATGGCGGCGCTCCGCCCGCCATAGTGCATACCCGGTCAGCGGCAGGGCGATGGCCACGAACAGCAGGTGGACCCATTCCGCTTCGGCCCAGCTGCCGAACAGCGGCAGTGCGGCGGCAAGCAGGGGCAGCGCCAGGCAGTGCAGCAGGCACAGGCTGGACAGCGCGACCGCGCCGGCATCGAGCAGGGCGGCAGACGGCGACTTCATCGGGGACGTTCCTTGCGAAGAGAATGTTATACAGTAACATTTCCGTTCCGCAGCCAATCTGCTCCGACATGAACACTGTTTCCCGCGCCGACCGTCGCCTTCCGGTCACCGTGCTGTCCGGCTTCCTCGGGGCCGGGAAGACCACCCTGCTCAACCAGATCCTGCGCAACCGCGCGGGCCTGCGTGTGGCCGTCATCGTCAACGACATGAGCGAGGTCAACATCGATGCGCAGCTGGTGCGCGAGGGCGGCGCCGAACTGCGCCGAACCGAAGAGACGCTGGTGGAATTCAGCAATGGCTGCATCTGCTGCACGCTGCGCGATGACCTGCTGCAGGAAGTGCGGCGCCTGGCCGACGCCGGTCGCTATGACTACCTGTTGATCGAGTCGACCGGCATCGGTGAACCGATGCCGGTGGCGGCCACGTTCGCGGTACGCGACGAGCAGGGCTTCAGCCTGAGTGACATCGCGCGCCTGGACACGATGGTGACGGTGGTGGATGGCAGCGCATTCCTTGCCGACTTCGGCTCGACGCTGCGCCTGGCCGAGCGCGGGCAACAGGCCGGGCCAGATGATGATCGCGGCGTGGTCGACCTGCTGTGCGAGCAGGTCGAGTTCGCCGACGTGATCGTGGTCAGCAAGGTCGACCAGGTGGATGACGAAGTGCTGCAGGACACGCTGGCCGTGCTGCGCGGCCTGAACCGCGACGCGAAGCTGCTGCTGTCCCGCTTCGGTGACGTGCCACTGGCCGAGCTGCTGGACACCGGCCGCTTCGACTACGAGCGTGCGCAACATGCGCCGGGTTGGGTGAAGGAACTGCGTGGCGAACACACGCCCGAAACCGAGGAGTACGGCATCGCCAGTTTCGTCTACCGCTCGCGGCGACCGTTCCATCCCGCGCGCTTCGCCCGCGCGCTGCAGTCGGGGATGCCCGGCGTGATCCGCAGCAAGGGCTGGTTCTGGCTGGCCAATCGCATGGACTGGGTGGGTGAGCTGAACACCGTGGGCGCCGCGACGCGGACGCAGGCGGCGGGGTTCTGGTACGCCGCGCGTGATCGCGTGCGGGCTGGGCTGGAGGACACCGCGCCACTGCTGCCGCCCACGCCGCTGCCCTACAGCGACCTGGGCTGGGCGCGGCAGCAGGCTGACTGCTGGAGCGCACCGTTGCCGGGTCTGGAAGACTTCCCGGATGCAGCCGCGCATTCGGCGATGCAGCGGCTGTGGCACCCGCTGTGGGGCGACCGCCGCCAGGAGCTGGTGGTGATTGGCGTGCACATGGATGAGCGCGCGGTGCGTGCGGAGCTGGACGCGTGCCTGCTCAACGACCAGGAACTGCGTGCGGGGCCGCTGCTGTGGCAACAGTTGCCGCAGGCATTCCCGGTATGGAAGCGGTGACGGTGCACTGAGGATCTACGGATTGCCGGCCAGCGGCCGGCACTACCCTTGGTCGATAGGCCATGCATGCATCCACGCATGGCCTATCCTGTAGAGCCGAGCCGACGCTCGGCTGCTGCAGTAGGTCCACGCATGGCGTGGATCTACAAGGCGTCACGCCACTGCCACCCCCCGGTGCCCACCTGCAGCACGTGGGTCGGCCGCAACGCCTGCAGCAGGTGCCGGTCGTGGCTGACCATCAGCAGCGCGCCCGGCCATTCCGCCAGCAGTTCTTCCAGTGCCTGCAACGCGCTCAGATCCAGCGCGTTGCCCGGCTCGTCCAGCAGCAACAGCTGCGGTGCGGGATCGGCATACAGCACGCTGGCCAGCGCGCCTTTCACCCGTTCACCATCGCTGAGGCTGTGGGCTGCACGCTGGATGCGCTGTGCGTCCAGCCCGAGCAGGGCCAGCCGTGTGCGCAGTTCACCCGCATCCGCCACCGGGTTGGCGGCCTGCACGGTGTCGAGAATGCTGCGTTCGCCGGACAATCCCAGCAGCTGCTGGTCGAGCAGCGCCAGTGGTGCATGACGCTGCACGATGCCGCTGCGTGCAGGCAGCTGGCCGGCCAGCACGCGCAGGAGCGTGGACTTGCCACTGCCGTTGTCACCGACCACGGCGATGCGCTGGCCGCGGCGGATCTCCAATTGCAACGGTGCACTGCAACCCTGCGGCAGCACCAGCGACTCCGCCTGCAGCAGACGTGCGTTGCCGCGTTCACCGTCACCGGCGAACAGCGCCAGCTCCGGTGTGGCGTGAACTGCCGAAGCCGCTGCGCGCAGCTGGTCGGCGCTGGCCTGCAGACGATCGGCCTGTACCTGTTGCGCGCGCCCGTGGCTGGCCTCTGCACGCTGTTTCTGCCGGCCAAGCAGGATAGGTGCCTGGTTGGCCTGCTTCGCATCGCGATTGCCACGTGCCTGGCGCTGCTGCTGGCGTTCGTGCTGCTCGCGCGCGCGGCGCTGTTGCTGCCGGTGCTGGGCGCGGGCGTGGGCGAGCTGTGCGGCGGCCGCTGCGCGTTCGGCGGCCCGCGCGTCGGCGTAGTGCTGCCAGGGGCCGCCATAGCGATGCAGCCCGCGCGCGTCGAGCTCGACGATCTGCTGCATCTGCGCCAGCAGCTCGCGATCATGGCTGATCACCAGCAGGCCGCCGCGCCACTGCTGCAACCGTTCGTACAACTGCTGGCGATGGCGGCCATCGAGGTGGTTGCTGGGTTCGTCCAGGATCAGCCAATCGGCGCCGCTGGCCCAGGCGCCGGACAGCGCCACCTGCATGGCCTGGCCGCCACTGAGCCGCGCGGCGGGTTGGGCGGGATCGAGATCGTCGGGCAGGCGGAGCGCCTGCCATTGCTGCTGCAGGCGCTCGCGCAGATCCCAATGGTCGCCGACGCAGGCGAAGTCGGCCTCATCCACGCTGCCGGCTTCGATGCGTTGCAGCGCGGCCAGTTCCGCGCCGACGCCGGCCAGTTCACCGACCGTGCCGGCGGGTGGATAGCCGGGCGTCGGCAACAGGAATACGCGGCCGCTGCTGCGCACCTGCCCGTTCTCTGGCCGCACCCGACCGGCCAGCAGGCGTGCGAGCACGCTCTTGCCGGTGCCATTGGCACCGACCAGGCCGGTGGCGACCGGATCGAAGGAAAACGAAAGATCGGAAAACAGCGGGCGGCCGTCGGCCAGCCGATACGACACGCGATCGAGCGTGAGGGAATGTGTGGTCATGCGACCTCCATGGATGCCGGGTTCTCCCCTGCGCGCAGGGGCGGGAAGAGTCAGGCCGTCTGTTGGGAAGACGGCGGCATCAATGGCGCATTGGTCGCGAGCCTCTGGGAGGAATGAGCGGCCAGTATAGCGGGGTTGGCTGAATGGCTGCGTGCAGCTGTAGAACCGAGCCACGCTCGGCTGATCTTCGCTTGGGGTTCCGGTGAGTCGAGCATGGCTCGACGCTACAGGAACCATCCATGCCTGGCGTGGATCTACGGCACGGTGTCCAGGCGGGCGCCGACGAAGTCGATGAACACCCGCAGCTTCGGCAGTACGTGTCGGCCCGACGGCCACAGCAGGTGGAAGGTGCCGCAGGAGTGCACATGATCCTCCAGCACGGTGACCAGGCGGCCGTCGGCCAGCGCTTCGCGCACCGAGTGCACCGGCACGAAGGCCAGGCCGGTACCGCGCAGCGCCAGCGCCACCCGCGCCTCGATGGTGTTGGCCACCATGTGCACCGGCAGCTCCTGCGGTGTTTCGTGGTCGGGCCAGTGGATCGGCCACGGCTCCAGCTTGCCGGTGCTGGGGAAGCGGTAGTGCAGCAACGTGTGCTGCAACAGGTCGGCCGGCGTGCGTGGAACGCCGCGACGCTGCAGGTAGCCCGGCGCGGCGACGACACGCCGCGGGAACACCCCCAGCCGGCGCGCGTTCATCCGCGAGTCGCTGGGTTCGCCAACGCGCAGCACCGCATCGAAACCTTCCTCGATGACATCGACCAGCCGGTCGCTGAAATCCAGGTCGAGGCGGATGTCCGGATACGCGGCCATGAATTCGGCCATCAACGGCAGGGTGAGGTCACCTACCAGCGGCAGGCTGATCCGCAGCGTGCCGCTCGGTGCAGCGTGCGGTTGCGCCAGTTCGGTGCGCGCGGCATCGCGTTCGTCGAGGATGCGCCGGCAGCGCACCAGGAACAGCTGGCCCTCGGCGGTGAGGGTGATGCTGCGCGTGCTGCGGTGGAACAGGCGCACGCCCAGTGCGTGCTCCAGCCGCGCAACGCACTTGCCGGCGGCCGAGGCCGAGATGCCCTGCAGGCGCCCGGTCTCGACGAAGCTGCGGGTGTCGGCGGCGTGGACGAAGGTCTGCAGGTTGGCGAGGTTGTCCAGGACTGACATGGGCGTACCGGCAATGAAAACGGCAGGGGAGGGGCGGGTGATCGCGGCACGCGGCGCGGCCATCGCAACACTGTGGTGCGGGGCCTCGGGCAGCCCTTGCGACCTTGCAGTTCCGGGCATCATGCCGATTGCGGACTGCACGGTCCATGATGCCCGGAGCGGCAACCGGCTTTTTGCGTCGCGTCGTGCTGCCTAACGTGGCGGGCCTCTCCACACGGATCACCGCGATGAATGCCGCTCTTTCCCTTGAACCTGCACCGACGCTGCCTTCGGTGCAGCGGCTGCTGCAGCAGGTCCACCCGCTGCGCCTGGTCGGCGCGGTGGTGCTGGTGCGCGAGCACGGCGTGCTGCGCCATGCCAGCGCGACCGGGCTGGCCGATCGCGAGTCGGCCAGGCCGATGCAGCGCGATCAGCTGTTCCGGCTGGCATCGGTCAGCAAGCCGTTGCTGGCCACGGTGATCCTGCGCCTGGTGGCCGAAGGCGTGCTCGACCTCGACACACCGGTACAGCGCTGGCTGCCGGACTTCCGCCCGGCGCTGGCCGATGGCCGCACGCCGCCGATCAGCCTGCGCCAGCTGCTCAGCCACAGCAGCGGGCTGGGCTATCGCTTCCTGGAGGCGGATGCGGTGGGGCCCTACGCGCGCGCTGGCGTCAGCGATGGCATGGACGCCAACCCGCTTTCCCTGGTCGAGAACGTACGCCGGATCGCGCAGGCGCCACTGCTGTTCGAGCCGGGCAGCCAGTGGCTGTACTCGTTGGGCGTGGACGTGGCCGGTGCGGTGGCCGAAGCCGCGACCGGTGAAACGCTGCAGGCGCTGTTCCAGCGTCTGCTGGCTGCCCCGTTGCGCCTGCGCGATACCGCGTTCGCCACGCGCGATGCCGCACGGCTGGCCACGCCGTATGTGAGCGACACGCCGCGGCCGCATCGCCTGCAGGAAGGGGAGGTGGTCGCGCCGTTCGAGGGCACGGTGGGCATCGAGTACAGCCTTGCGCGTGCCCTCGATGCAAGCCGTTTCGCTTCGGCCGGCGCCGGCCTGGTGGGTACTGCCGATGAAGTGATGGCGGTGTTGGAGGCGCTGCGCGACGTACAGCGCTCTGGCCTGTTGCCACCCGCGCTGGCGGAGGAGATGGCCAGCCCGCAGGTGGGCGAGCAGGGGCCGCCGGAACCGGCCGGCTGGGGCTTCGGGCTGGGCTTTGCGGTACTGCGCGACGCCGCCGCCAGCGGCACACCACAGCGCGAAGGCACCTGGCGCTGGGGCGGTGCCTACGGGCACAGCTGGTTCGTCGACCCGTCGCGTGGGCTGAGCGTGGTGGCGCTGACCAACACCCTGTACGAAGGGATGGATGGCGTATTCGTCGATGACCTGCGCGATGCGATTTATGCCGACCTGGAGACCACGCGATGAGCGGCCATGCCATCGATGCCGCCAGTCCGGCCGGCGAGGCCACGCGCCTGCCGTGGGCGGGCCTGCTTGCCTTGGCCGGCGGCGGCTTCATCACCCTGTTGACCGAGACCCTGCCGGCGGGTGTGCTGCGGCCGATGGGCGAAAGCCTGGGCGTGAGTGATGCGGCGGTCGGCCAGCTGGTGAGCGTGTATGCGCTGGGTTCGGTGATGGCTGCACTGCCCATGACCGCGCTGACCCAGCGCCTGCCACGGCGTCCGCTGCTGCTGGCGGCCATCGCCGGCTTCGTGGTGGTCAATACGCTGACCGCGTTGAGCAGCAGTTACGCGCTGATCCTGGCTGCGCGCTTCCTGGCCGGTGTGAGCGGTGGATTGCTGTGGTCGCTGGTGGCCGGTTATGCCGCGCGCATGGTGGTGCCGTCGCTGCAGGGACGGGCCATCGCGGTCGCGATGGTCGGTTCGCCGCTGGCGCTGTCGCTGGGGGTGCCGGCAGGGACGCTGCTGGGCCAGCAGATCGGCTGGCGCTGGGCGTTCGCGCTGATGAGCGTGCTGGGTCTGCTGCTGCTGGCCTACGCGCGCTGGGCGTTGCCTGCGCTGCCGGCCGCTGGGGCCGGGCAACGCACTTCGCTGGCGACCGTGTGGCGCCTGCCCGGTGTACGCAGTGCGCTGCTGGTGATGGCGCTGTACGTGCTGGCGCACAACGTGCTCTACACCTACATCGAGCCGCTGGCGGTCGATGCGGGTGCCGGTGCATGGCTGGACCGGCTGCTGCTGGCCTTCGGCATGGCGGCAATTGCCGGCATCGCGATTGCCGGCTGGGGCGTGGATCGCCACCTGCATGCGCTGGTGTGGGCGGCGGTGATCGGCTTCATCGTGCCGGTGCTGGCCTTGCTGGTGTGGCCCGGCATGGCGAGCGCACTGCTGCTGGCGACGATCCTGTGGGGCGTGGCGTTCGGCGCCGTGCCGACCCTGTTCCAGACTGCCTTGGCACGGCGCGCCGGGGCCGCTGCGGACCTGGCGCAGTCGATGCTGGTGACTGGCTGGAACCTGGCCATTGCGGCCGGCGGCGTGGCAGGCGGCGTGCTGCTGCAGGCCAGCGGCCCACGCCAGCTGGGATGGCTGCCGTTGCTGCTGCTGGCGGTGACCGCCGCGTGGCTGCTGGCACGGCCGAAGGCCTGGGCGTAGGCGCAGGCCAAACGTTACGGAGGGGGCGGCCAGTGGCCGGCACTGCCGTGGTCCACGCCATCCACGCATGGCGTGGATCTACCGAGCGCAGCGACCCGCGTTTGCCTTTGCTTTCGCTGTCTTCCGTTGCTTCCGTGGCGGGGCGCCGCCGTACTATGTCCGTGGGGGGGTTGGGCAGGACGCCCAACCCCGGTCTTGCCCACCCGGCCCCACCTGATGGATCCACCGGGCGCGATCCGCCACGAGGGGCTCCGCCGTTCGCCGTCCTACTCCACTCCCTCACGCTCGATCGGCACGCTGCGCGGGTTCTGCATGTGTTCGCGTGCAGCGCCGTACTGCTGCTGCCGCTTCTGATGGAAGGCGACGAACTCATCGCGCGGCAGCGGCCGCGAGAACAGCCAGCCCTGTCCGAATTCCACATGCCGGCTGTGCAGATAGGCCAGCTGCGCTTCGGTTTCCACGCCCTCGGCCACCACCCACAGGCCCAGCTCCTTGGCCATGTCGATGATGTGCGGCGTGACCGGGCTGGTGGCGCTTTCGGTGCCGATCGCATCGATGAATGATTTGTCGATCTTCAGTGCATCCAGTGGCAGCTGCTGTAGGTATTGCAGGCTGGAGAAGCCGACGCCGAAATCATCGATGGCCACGCTGTGGCCGGCGCGGCGGGCGGCGGCGAGCATGGTGCGCGCGCGGTCCAGATCGAGGAAGCCACGTTCGGTGGCCTCCATCCAGATCTGCTGCGGCAGGATGCCGCTGCCGGCCATGTGCCGGGAGATCATCTTCAGGGCGCGACCGCTGCTGATGTCTTCGGCGGCGAGGTTGCTCGCGATGTGCGCGCTGCGGTCGGCGACCAGCAGCTCGCGCATGTCGCGCACCACGTTCTCGATCACCAGGTCGGTGACGTCGGCGATCATGCCGGCCTCTTCGGCCAGCGGAATGAACAGGTCAGGGCGCACCTGGGTGCCATCCGGGCGTTGCCAGCGTACCAGCGCCTCGGCGCCGACGCAGATGCCGGTGTCCAGTTCGATGATCGGCTGATAATGCAGGTACAGCTCGCGGCGGCGGATGGCGGTAGCCAGTTCGCCGCGCAGGGAAAGGCGGCGCCGCGACAGCCAGATCACCAGCCCGGCGCCGGCGGCGGCCAGCAGCAGGCCCACCGGCACGTACAGCCAGGCCTGTTGGCGGAAGGCCGCAGCGAGCGCGGTGCGCGGTGTAGTGGCGACGGCCAGCCATTCCTCGTTGCGCGCGGTAGCGAACAGCGTGGTGTGGTCCAGGCCTTCGCCCGGGTCGCGCAGCAGTGCCTGCAGCAGGTCCGGATCCAGGCCGGGCTGTTTGGCCAGCAGGCGTCCATCGGGGCTGGCCAGTGCCAGCCGCACATTCGGGTCGGCGATGACATCGACGAAGCGGCGTGGGTCCACCAGAGCGTCGTAGGACCCATACAGGATCGCCAGCACCTGGCGTCGCCCGCTGATTTCCGGGCGCACGTCCACTGCGATGCCAGCGCCGTCGCTGGTGACGTGGTCCGGCCTGGGCTGATCCACATCCGACAGGAACGGCCCCCAGGAGGTGCAGCGCAGCTTGCCTCCTTCGAAGTAGCCCATCTGGTCAATCGATGGGGTGGTCATCACCAGGGTCTGCATGCGCCGGATGTGCTCGGGGCTGCAGGACACGTAGGCACCGGCTTCGGCGGATTTCAGCGCCGCCAGCGCCTCCTGGTAGGACAGGTCGGAGCGGCGCAGGGTGCGATCGGCGATGTCGCGCAGGCGCTGCTGTTCGACGCTGACCGCGCGGTCCCAGGTGGCGTAGGCCATGACCGCGATCGGCACCGCAGCGGCCAGCAGGGCCAGTGCGGTACCGCCGATGATGACGCGCAGGCGGCTCATGGCCGGGGCTCCAGCGGGGCGGGCGGGGCAGGGCGCATGGTCGGGCCGGTCCTTGGGCAGATGCGGCTATCTCAGCATGGCACCGGGCCGGGCGGAATGGGATCAATACGGTATTCGGTCACATTGTGGTGAAAGCGGCCTGCTTTGACGCAATGGGGCCGTCTGGCGCTGGCGCTCGGCGTCGCGGAGGACTACCGTCGAACGCTTCGCCCGCCCCTTCCCGCGCCCATGACCGAGCCCGCCACGCCCCCCGAGCACCTGCGCCGCAGCCTGTCCAACCGCCACCTGCAACTGATCGCCATCGGCGGTGCCATCGGCACCGGCTTGTTCATGGGCTCGGGCAAGACCATCAGCCTGGCCGGCCCGTCCATCGTCTTCGTCTACCTGATCATCGGCGCGATGCTGTTCTTCGTGATGCGTGCGATGGGCGAGCTGCTGCTGTCCAACCTGCAGTACAAATCCTTCATCGATTTCTCCACCGACCTGCTCGGCCCGTGGGCCGGGTTCTTCTGTGGATGGACCTACTGGTTCTGCTGGATCGTCACCGCCATTGCCGACGTGATCGCGATTGCCGCCTACGCACAGTTCTGGTTCCCGGGGCTTGAAGCCTGGAAACCGGCGCTGGCCTGCGTGATGCTGCTGCTGGCGTTGAACCTGGTGACGGTGAAGCTGTTCGGTGAAATGGAATTCTGGTTCGCGCTGATCAAGATCGTGGCGATCTGTGCGCTGATCATCACCGGCGCCGGTCTGGTGGCGTGGGGCTTCACCTCGCCGAGCGGCCACACCGCGTCGCTGTCGAACCTGTGGAATGACGGCGGCATGTTCCCGATGGGCCTGGTCGGTTTTTTCGCTGGATTCCAGATTGCGGTGTTCGCCTTCGTCGGCATCGAGCTGGTCGGCACCACCGCCGCCGAAACCGCCGACCCCGAGCGCAACCTGCCCAAGGCAATCAACTCGATCCCGGTGCGCATCATCATCTTCTATGTGCTGGCGCTGATCGCGATCATGGCGGTCACCCCGTGGCGGCAGGTGGTGCCGGACAAGAGCCCGTTCGTGCAGCTGTTCGTGCTGGCCGGCATTCCCGCCGCCGCCAGCCTGATCAATTTCGTGGTGCTGACCTCGGCCACGTCCTCGGCCAACAGTGGCATCTTCTCCACCAGCCGCATGCTGTACGGCCTGGCCGAAGAGGGCCACGCACCGCGCGGGCTGTCGAAACTGTCGCGCGCTGCGGTGCCGGCCCGTGGCCTGCTGTTCTCGTGCCTGTGCCTGCTGGGCGGCACGCTGCTGATCTACCTGATTCCGAACCTGGTGACCGCCTTCACCCTGGTGACGACGCTGGCCACGGTGCTGTTCATCTTCGTCTGGTCGCTGATCCTGGTGGCCTACGTGGCCTATCGCCGTCGCTACCCGGAGCGCCACGCTGCCTCGATCTTCAAGATGCCCGGCGGCGTCGCCATGTGCTGGGCCTGCCTGGTGTTCTTCGCCGCCGTGCTGGTGCTGCTGAGCCTGCAGGTCGACACCCGCCAGGCGCTGATCGCCAGCCCGGTGTGGTTCGTGCTGCTGGGCGCGGGGTATTGGCTGCGCCGGAGGGCCGCGAAGTGATCCAACGTCTCCGTTCCATCGATTGATCCATCGTCTCCAGAGAGTTTCATCCACGCAGGGCGTGGATCTACTGTCAGCCGCAGGAAATCGGCCGCTGCCGTTGCCGTTGAGGTTGCCGGCCAGCGGCCGGCACTACCGCGGGTGCAGGGCGCAGCCCTGCCGACCCCCGGTCACCCGACATTCGCGGGCGCGGCCGGATCATCCGGCCGCCATGTCCCATCGACCTCTCCTGCTTGTACTGGTGCTGCTGCCCACCCTGTGGCCCGGGATGGCTGCCGCGCGCACGGTCTATCGCTGCGTGCAGGGCAACACCGTCAGCCTGGCCACCGCACCGGAGCCGGGATCGCGGTGCACGCCGAAGGAGATCGACGACAACGCCATCCAGGCCCCGAACCTGTGGGGCAACATGGGCGTGTTCAGTGGTGTGCTGTACGAGCGCGAGCAGGACGGCGTGCTGGTCTATTCCACCCGCAACCTGCCCGGCTCGCGGGTATTCCTGAAGTTCACCGTGGCCACGCCGCCGGGCGAGCCGGCGCACGAGGGCCTGGGCAAGGTCGGCACGCCGCAGCTCGCGCAGCACGCCAGGCAGTTCAAGGCCGCGGCCAAAGCTACCGGCGTCGACGATGCCTGGCTGCGTGCGATCGCCCATGCCGAAAGCAATTTCGATCCGCTGGCGGTCTCGACCAAGGGCGCACAGGGCGTGATGCAGTTGATGCCGGAGACCGCACAGGAATATGGCGTGCGCGATCCGTTCTCGCCACAGCAGTCGATCGAGGGCGGCGCGCGCTACATGCGCGCGCTGCTGCGCCGTTACAACGGCGATCGCCCGTTGGCGGCGGCTGCGTACAACGCGGGCATCGGTGCGGTCACCCGCTACAAGGGCGTGCCGCCCTACGCCGAAACCCTGGCCTATGTGGACAAGGTGATGGCGCTGTACGCGCGCTACCGCGAAGCGATGGGCATCCGCACCGAAGTGCCAGCCCGCTAGCGGACGGTGCTGCCTGCACGTGGCGTTGTAGAGCCGAGCCAATGCTCGGCTGCGCCAATTGCAGCCGAGCATCGGCTCGGCTCTACACAAAAGCCGCTCAGCGCGAGGTGGAAGTGCTGACCAGGTCGTAGCGCTCGATGCGGCCGACGCGTGCCACTTCGGCCTGCACGTCGGCACGCTGCTTGAGTGCACGCCACGCGGCATCGATGCGCACATCGCCCGGCAATGACGGATAGGTGCGCATGTCCTGCAGGCTGGCCAGGGTTTCACCGCGTTCAACCGGCGAGCGCAGCTGTTCGATCAGGACGGCGGCGGCACCGTCCAGGTCGCCTTCTTCCAGCAGCATTTCGCGGTGGAACAGGCGGGCATCGTCGCGCTGGGCCAGGATCACCGCGCGTGCTGCATCGCGCGCCTTGGCATCACCGCGCTCGCGGGCGGCGGCAAACTGCAGCAGCGCCTGTGCGGCCTTGCCGTAACCGGCGAGGCCCGGCATGTCATTCACGGCCTGCGCAGCGTCCTGCATGCGTCCCAGCGAACTGAACACGAAGCCGACATTCATCTGGTGCTCGACACCATCCGGGCCGAGCGCGCCGATGCGGGCGGCCTGCTTCGCCGTGGCCAGTGCCTCATCGGTGCGGCCCAGCCGGCGCAGTGCGGTGAGCCGGCTGTTGAGCAGCCAGGCCACCCATTCCGCTTCTGTGGCGGCAGGCGATTCGCCGTTGCTGGCGGCAGCGGCCATGCCCTCGGTCAACGACAGCACTTCCTCGTTGCGGTCCAGCATCAGCAAGGTGGTGCTGAACTCGGCCATGCGCGCGTCCAGTGCGCGGTCGAGCAGGCCGGAAACACGTAGTTCATCGAGGTGGCGCTGTGCCGCCTGCACTGGATCGAAACGCGCGTCACCGCGATCGACATAGCGATCGAAGCGCTTGTCGCTGCGCAGGCGGATGATCTCGGCCGGGCTGTCGATGCGCGCCAGCGTGGCCGGAATGCTGTCGCCACGGCCGTTGTCGGCCTGCAGCGTGGCCAGCGCCAGCCACAGCCCGGTGGGTTCCAGGCCGCCACTCTTCCAGCCGTTGTCAAACAGCGCCTGCAGCAGGTCCATGCGCTTCTGCGGCTGGTCACGCAGGCGGTACTGCAGGTAGTTGACCGCGTGGTGATCGATCGGCAGCGGCGCGTCGGCGTGCCGCAGTGCCTTCACCAGCAAGGTGGTGGCTGCGGCCGGCTGGTTGTCCGACAGTTCCACCGACACCAGGGTGAGCAGGATCTGTGCATCCTCCGGCAGGGCCTCCTGCGCCCGCTGCAGGTAGCGGCGGGCCTGATCCGGCTTCTTCTGCATCAGAGCGGTCCAGCCGGCGACCTGCGAGGCGCGGCCGCGACGCTCGGCATCGAAGTCGTCCAGCAAAGGATCCTCCATCAGCCGCTCCATGCTGATCAGTGCACCCAGCGTGTTGCCGCCGCGTGCCTGCTGGATGGCTTCATCCCAGCGCGTGGCGTACGCCGCGTGTACTGCATCGGCGGTGGCCGATGGCTTCTGCGGGGCCACCGTGATCGAAGCGGAGGCGGGCGCACTGGCCAATGCGGCCAGCAGCAGTGCGGTGAGGGGGAGAGCGCGGGGCATGGAGAATCTCCATCCGTGGGAACCGCATTGAACCTGCTACGGCCAGCGAGGACAAGCACGACGAAGCGAATCCTGGCCTTCAGCCGCATGATCGGCCGTGGCGGATCGCACGCGCAGCGTCTATTGTCGGTGCCTCTTCAAGCAGCAGGCAGAGGCAGCGCAACACGATGGCACGGTGGCAATGGATGGCGGCAGGGGTGGCGTTGGCAACGGCGGTGGGCTTGGCTGCAACCTGGTGGGACACCCCGCTGAAAACGCTGGCCGGCCCTGCCGGCCCGGTGCCCACGCCCTTGGCCTGGACCGCGCAGATCGAGCCGCTGGCGGGTGATGGCCACCCCGGTGACCGCGACGGTGCGTCCGCGCAGGCGCGCTTCGCCGACCCGTATGCACTGCTGCGCGGCAGCGATGGCAGTGTCTATTTCACCGATGCCGGTGACAACAACCGGATCCGCCGCCGCCTGCCCGATGGCCGCGTTGAAACCGTGGCCGGGCAGGGTGAGGGCCGTGTCGATGGCCCTGCGCTGCAGGCCAGCTTCAATACGCCCTCGGGCATTGCCGGCGATGCGCAGGGCAACCTGTACGTGGCCGACACCGGCAACCATGCGATCCGCCGCATCGGCACCGATGGCCAGGTGACCACGTTGGCCGGTGGCGAACAGGGCCACGCCGACGGCCCGGCCACGCAGGCCCGCTTCGATGCACCGATGGGCGTTGCGGTGGACGCGCAGGGCCAGGTCTACGTGGCGGACACGTTCAATGACCGCATCCGGGTGATCGGTACCGATGGCAGTGTGCGCACTCTGGCTGGTGGTGATCGGCCAGGCTTTGCCGATGGCGTGGGCGCCGCTGCGCGTTTCGATACGCCAGTGGCGCTGGCCTTCGACGCGCAGGGTGCGTTGCTGGTGGCCGATCTGTTCAACAACGCCGTGCGCCGGGTGGGGGCCGATGGCACGGTCAGCACCGTGGTCGCCGCCGGTGGCGTGATCAATGGGCCGCTGTCGCTGGCCACCACCCACGACGGCGTGCTGTACGTGGGTGATCTGGATGGCCGCATCGTGCAGGTGACGCCGCAGGGCCACCAGATCGCGCTGGTCGGCAATGGTCGCCTGCCGCGCCTGGCCCGCCCCAGTGGATTGGCGATGGATGCCGATGGCAGCGTGCTGGTGGCCGACGCCGCAGGCTACCGCCTGCATCGCCTGCGCCCGCTGCCGGTGGGCGAACTGCCGGCACCGGCACTGGTCGGCCCGGCCGCTGATGCCGCGCTGCCGAAGACGGGGGGCCGTTGGCCGCTCGCACCGCAGGACGGCTGGCACGAAGTGGTCGGCACCCTGGGCGAAGTGCGCGGCAACTTCAGCGGTGAGAGCCGCCACCACCTGCATGGCGGCTTCGACGTGCGCGGTGATGTGGGCCAGACCGTGCTGGCGATTGCCGATGGCAAGATCAGCAGCCCGGTGGCGGCCTGGAACCTGGGCGAGCAGGCCGAGGGCCTTGCGGTGGACCGCCTCAAGTACATCCACATGCGCGTCGGCCGCACCCCGCGCGATGTGCCGTTCGACGCGCGCTGGCAGGCGCTGTACGACGAGCAGGGCAAGCTGCAGCGGATGCGCGTGCGCCGTGGCATGCGCATCCACGTGGGTGACCGCCTGGGCAGCATCAACAACCAGGCGCACGTGCACCTGGCGGTGGGCACCGGTGGTTTCGAGACCAATGCGGTGGCGCTTGGCTTCCATAACTACGCCGATCACTTCGCACCGCGCATCACTGATGTAGCACTGCTGGACGACAACGACCAGCCGATGGCCGCAGGCAGCGATGGCGTGGTGATGGTTGCGCGGCAGGGGCGTGGCGTGCAGATCGTGGTGGAGGCCTGGGACCAGGTCGACAACAATCTGCCACGACGCCGCCTGGGCATGTACCAGGTGGGTTACCAGATCCTCGATGCTACGGGACAACCGCTGCAGGGCTACGAGCAGCCGCGCTGGAACATCGTGTTCAACCGCATGCCGCCGCAGCGGGAAGCAGTGCGCGTGGCCTACGCACCGGACAGCGGCATCACCGTGCATGGCAGCGCGGTGACCCGGTTCCGCTACCTGGCCACCAACACCGTGCGTGATGGCCTGATGGAAACCGGACGCTGGCAGCCGGCGGCGTTGCCGCCGGGCGAGTACGTCGTGCGCGCCAGCGTGCGCGACTACAGCGGCAACGAAGGCGTCGGTCCGCGCGAGATCAGGGTACGGCTGCTGCCATAGCCGCAGCCGGGGCGCCGCAGCGTTCGCGCTCGGCGTCCATGTCTTCCAGCGGCCGCACTTCGATGCTGCCGAAGCGTGCCCACGGGAAATCGCGGGCGATGCGCATGGCGTCGTCGCGGTCGCGCGCTACGATCAGGTTGAAGCCGGCCAGCAGTTCGCGGGTCTCGGCGAAGGGGCCATCCAGTACGCGGCTGTGGCCATCACGCACGCGCAGGGTCTGCGCGGTGTCGACCGGCTGCAGCTTCTGTGCGGCCAGCAGCGTGCCTTCGGCCTGCAGTTTGTCGGCGTGGGCCAGGCAGTCGCGCATCAGCGCGTTGAATTCTTCGGTGGGCAGGGCCTGCAGCAGGGCAGGCTCGATGTAGATCAGAAGCAGGTACTGCTGCATGGCATGGTCCTGGCGGGGGCGGGTGCCCATGATCGCGCAGGATTGCGCACGGGCATGTTGCAGCGCGGGAAGCGGCGCCTTCGCCGACCCTCGCCGAAGGCGCGCTTTCCGCGGAAGAAAAAAAATTTCCAACAGACGTGTCGATTCCCAGTCCCCTGGTTCGTTGTACCCAGTGAAGGGCACGCACCGCGCGTCCCACGGGAGACCAAAATGAAAGTGATGGTGATCGTGAAGGCCAACGCCGACTCCGAAGCCGGCCGCATGCCCAGCGAACAGGAACTGTCCGAAATGGGCGCCTTCAACGAACAACTGGTGGCCGCCGGCATCATGCTGGCCGGTGAAGGCCTGCACGCCACCCAGCGCGGCCGTCGCATTCATTTCGGCGCCGGGGCACCCAAGGTCGAGGCCGGTCCGTTCGGTCCTGCCAGCGAACAGATCGCCGGCTTCTGGCTGTGGGAGGTGCGGTCGCTGGACGAGGCCGTTGAATGGGCCAGCCGTGCGCCGTTCGGCGAGGGCGGCACGCTGGAACTGCGTCCCCTGATCTCCGCAGAAGACTTTGGTGAAGCCTTCACCCCCGAATTACAGCAGCAGGAACAGCGTCTGCGTGCACAGCTGGAAGGCTGACCCGATTCCTCTCCCAACCGGGCACGCCCCGGCACTACCACCCTGAACCGCACAACGGAGTATTGCCATGAGACTGATTCCCTTCCTCGGCTTCAGCGGCCAGGCCCACGAGGCAATGGCGTTCTATGCCAAGGCACTCGGTGGCCAGGTCACCTCGGAAATGAAGTACCGCGACATGCCGCCCTCCGATGGCTCGCCGGGCTGCAACGAAATGCCGCCGGAAACCCTCGACCACGTCGCGCACAGCCAGCTCGAGATCGGCAACGCCATCCTGATGGCAGCCGACGGCCCCGGCGGCGGCGAGGGCGGCTCGACCACCATCAATGTCGATGTCGACAGCATCGAAGAAGCCGAACGCGTGTTCGCCGCGCTGGCCGAAGGTGGCCAGGTGCAGATGCCGATCGGCGAAACGTTCTGGGCACATCGCTGGGGCATGCTGATCGACCGTTACGGCAAGCCGTGGATGGTCAACTGCATGAAGCAGCCCTGATCCCGCCTCTGTCATCCACAAGGAGCTTCAACGATGAGTGCACCACAACCGCAGATGATCTTCGTCAACCTGCCCGTGCAGGACCTGGAGAAGTCCAAGGCGTTCTTCACCGCGCTGGGCTACAGCTTCAATCCGACCTACACCAACGACGACGCGGCCGGCATGGTCATCAGCGAAAGCATCTACGTGATGCTGCTGACCCAGCCCTTTTTCCAGCAGTTCACCAACAAGCCGATTGCCGACGCGCACACCCACACCGAAGTGATCAACGCACTCTCGGCACCCAGTCGCAAGGCCGTTGACGAGTTGGTGGACAAGGCCCTGGCCGCCGGCGCCAGCGAACCGCAGCCGGCGCGCGACTACGGCTTCATGTACCAGCGTGGCTTCCAGGACCTGGACGGCCATCTCTGGGAGATCGCACACATGGACGGCGAGCCGGGCTGACGGCCGCCGCAGGAGAACCCGCATGGCTTACGTGGACGCTTACGTGCTGCCGTGCCCGCAGGACAAGGTGGCGGCCTACCGCCGCCTTGCCCGCAAGGCCGGCGCGGTGTGGAAGGACCATGGCGCGCTGCAGTACATGGAATGCGTGGCCGACGATGTGGAGCCGGGCAAGAGCACCTCGTTCCCGCGCGCGGTCAAGGCGAAACCGGGCGAGACGGTGATCGTCGCCTTCGTGGTGTTCCGCTCGCGCGCGGCACGCGACCGCATCAACGCAAAGGTGATGGCCGACCCGCGACTGGCGTCGCTGGGCCCGAAGGACATGCCGTTCGATACGAAGCGCATGTTCTGGGGCGGCTTCAAGCCGATTGTTGAAGCGTGAGCTGCGGCGCTTGTGCGGGCCGGGCCTGCGTGCTGTGATCGGCGCATGCTCGAGCCCGCACTGACGCAGCGTCTGGAAACCCTCTGGCGGATGGAGTCGCCAGTGCTGATCGCGCGCCTGGCGCGGCTGCTCGGTGGCGATGTCGGCCGTGCCGAGGAACTGGCCCAGGACACCTGGCTGGCCGCGCTGGAGCGTTGGCCGGAGCAGGGCATCCCGGACAACCCCGGAGCCTGGCTGATGACCACCGCGCGCAACCGTGCCATCGATGTGCTGCGCCAGCACCAACGTGTGGCTCAGCAGCACGCGCAATGGGGCGAGGAACTGCATCCGGCGGCGCTGCCGGCACCCGATGACAGCCAGGCGCTGGAGGACGACCTGGGCGATGACCTGCTGCGGCTGATGTTCGTGGCCTGCCATCCCGTGCTGCCGGCCGATGCGCGCGTGGCGCTCACCCTGCGCCTGCTCGGTGGCCTGACCACCGTGGAGATCGCGCGCGCGTTCCTGCAGCCGGAACCGACCATCGCCCAGCGCATCGTGCGCGCCAAGCGCACCCTGGCGCAGAAGCAGGTGCCCTATGAAGTGCCGCGCGCGGAGGCGATGCCGGAGCGCCTGGCCTCGGTGCTGGAGGCGATCTACCTGGTGTTCAACGAAGGCTATGCGGCCAGCGCCGGCGACGACTGGATGCGCCCGACGCTGTGCGAGGAAGCGCTGCGGCTGGCCCGCATCCTGGCCCATCGGTTGCCGGTGCCGCCGGTATTGGGCCTGCTGGCGCTGATGGAGCTGCAGGCCTCGCGCGCAGCGGCGCGGGTGGACGCGCAGGGCGTGCCGGTGCTGCTGGACCAGCAGAACCGCGCACGCTGGGATTGGCTGCAGATCGAACGTGGGCAGCAGGTGCTGGCGCGTGCGCTGGCCGCGGGTGGTGGCGACGATCCCTACGTGCTGCAGGCGCGCATTGCGGCCTGCCATGCAGCGGCGCGCCGCCCCGAGGATACCGATTGGCCGCGCATTGCTGCGCTCTATGCACAGCTTCTGCAGGTGCAGCCTTCGCCAGTGGTGGCATTGAACCGGGTGGTGGCGATCCTGCGCAGCGACGGTCCCTTTGCCGCCTGGGCGCAGCTGCAGCCCTTGCTGGTCGACGCGCGCCTGCGTGACTACGCGCCGCTGCAGGTGGTGCGTGGCGAGCTGTTGCAGGCACTGGGGCGCGAGCAGGATGCGCGTGACGCTTTTGGCGAGGCGGCTCGGCTCAGCCAGAACCAGGCCGAGCGCGGACTGTTGCGGCAACGGGCGGGCCTGCCCCCCACGGACTGAGCCGACAAGGACAGCACTTGTCGCCGCGCGCCTTAGCGGCTATGTTTCGCGCCCAGCGGACGCATCAGCGCCCGCATTCCGTGCGTATTGACCGAGGAGCGGTTGGATGTATTCAAGGACGAAGAGCGCATCGCGCGCTTTTGCGCGCCTGCTTGCCTGTGCCCTGTGCCTGGCCGTATGGCCGATGGCCGTGCAGGCCGCGGACAAATCGCAGCAGGCCTATTGGGCCGGTTTTGCCTATACCGCTGACGCCGCCGCCGTGCAGGCGACCACCCCACATGCGCATGCGGTGCTGGAACGGCGTGGCCTGATTCCGCTGAACCAGACGCTGGCGCAGTCGCTCAAGCGCCGCGAACCGGCCCATCTGGAGCTGATCGACCAGCCGGTGGCGATGCTCGACGGCACCACCAGCGCCACCGTGCTGGCCGCCGCGCTGGACCGCGAACTGGTCTCGGTCGAGCCGATCGGCGACCAGTACAAGGTGCTGGTGGAAGTGGCGCTGCAGGCGTTGTTCTTCGACTTCCGCGAGCGCCAGGTGATCGCGTCCTATCCGCTGACCCTGCAGCGCATCGACGTGCAGGATTACCGACCGGACAACGACGATATCGACGCGATCGTCGCCGATCTGCTGTATGGCGGCGCCGATACCAGCCTGTCGCAGGTGCTGGCGGCCAGCCTCGCCCAAGCCAGGTTGCCCGACGCGGCGGTGCGCCGTCTGCAGGTCGGTGGTGTAACCCTGTCCGACGCGGTCCGCGCCAAGCTGCCCGACCCGAAGTGGGAAGCGCCGCTGCGCGCCACCCTCGCCCATGAACTGTCCAAGACGCTGTCGTCCAACACCGGCGTCGGGCTGCTGCCGCCGGCCTCGGGCCAGGCGATCGGTGGCGCGATGGCTGCCCGCTTTGCCGACGGCAAGGTCTACCAGCTGAAGATTCCCGAGCCCGACTACGTCATCAACCTGCAGGTCGATGCACTGAAGAGCGGTGTGATCGAGGAAACCCCGGCGATGAAGACGATGCTGTTCGGCGCCTTCTTCACCGCCAGGGTGACCGAGCCGTTCTCGGGGAAGGTCTATTTCGAACAGCCGCTGCGCAAGGGCGCCACCAAGGTGGTGCCGGCCACGCAGTGGCAGGTCGACCAGTGGTCGGCCAGCTACGAAACCCTGCTGGCCGGGCTCGACGCCTTCGCCGGCGCCGCCGCCAAGCGTGCCGATTCGCGCGCCTGGCTGGACGAACAGAAGCCGGGCGGCCGCCCGTTGCAGCAGCAGACCCAAGCCCTTCAGGAGTTGATCAAGTCATGTCGTTGATGCGTACCATCCTGCTCATCCTCATCGCGCTGGTGGTGGCCTCGCCGGTCGCTGCGCAGACCGCGAGTTCGCGCGGCACCGGCTCGGCCAGCTACGGCCTGCGCCTGAGTGCCGATACCCGTGCCCAGGCCCTGAACAAGGCCAAGGTCAATGCCCTGGAGGCGTACATCGCCGAAACCGGTGCGGCCAAGCTGCGCCTGTTCGAAGCGCGCCGCGCCGAGTTCATCGGTGAGATCGACCGCTACGTGCTCAGCGCCGTGCCGCTGTCGGACACCGAAGACAAGAAAGCCAAGACCTACACCGTCACCGTCCGTGCCGAGATCAACACCACCCTGCTGCAGACCAAGCTGGATGCGGGTTCGGCCGTGGCCGGTGCCACCGCCGCGCAGCGCTCGCTGCTGACCTTCCTGTTCATGGCGCGCTCGCAGGACACCGTGCAGTCGTTCCAGGACAAGGAATACCGCCGCGTCGACGCCAGCAGCAGCTACAGCGAGAACACCCGTGAGGGCGACAGCTTCCGCGGCAACTCGGTCAGCACCAACGGCAGCATCAACCAGAATGGTTCGGTGTCGGTCACCAGCGGCGGCAGCACCACCGCGCGCGCCGACAACATCACCTGGAAGGTGGCCAACGCCGCCGAGGTCAACACCGCGATGACCGGGGCCTTCAGCGCCGCGGGCTACGAAGTGGTTGAAGCCGAATACGTGGAAGGCGAATCGCGTGGCCTGCTCAGCATCGAGCGCATCCGCAAGGACTTCAGCACCGGCAACGACCTGGCCCCGGCCACCCTGCGTGACACCGCCAACGGCATCCGTGCGGCCAACATTCCGTACATCGCCGTCGGCACCCTCGACATCGGCATGCGCGACCGTGATCCGGCCAGTGGCAACACCCGCGTGTTCGTCACCGTCACCGGCAAGGTGCTGGATGTGACCGGTCGTTTCCCGCGCACCGTGTCGTCGGTCGGCCCGGTGCAGTTCTCCGGCACCGGCCCGAATGAAACCGTGGCCCGTACCAATGCCCTGCAGCTGGCTGCCGAAAAGGCCGCCCAGCAGATGATCAACGAACTGAACGTCAAGGCGGTCCGCTGATCCGCCGCCCCGGTGGGTGCCGAGCGCGCTCGGCATCGCCCCGGGGCTCACCGATTCCCCACGTGCCGCACCGCGGCCGTCTCTCCCAAAGGACTCTCACATGATCCGCAATACCGCTCTTGTCCTGGCCATCGCGGCCGCCACCCTGTCGATGCCGGCGCACGCTGGCCTGGGCAAGCTGAAGGACCTGGCCGGCGCCGCCACCGGTACCTCCAGCAGCAGCGCCTCCAGCGCCGCCGCACCGGATGAAGCCGCGCAGGAAGCACTGGTGCGTCGTTTCGTCAGCTCGCAGTCGCACTCGCTGCAGGCCCAGACCTCGTTCGCCCGTGCCTTCGGCCTGGCCGAGCAGGTGCAGCTGCTGGAAGCCGAGCGCCAGGCGCTGTCGTCGGGTTCGGTCAGCGTCGATGCGATGAAGAAGTCGGTGTCGGTCAGCGAAGCCGCTCAGGCCGCGATCGACGAGCGCCAGGCCGCGCAGCCGGAGCTGAACGCTGAATCCAAGCAGCACTATGCCGAAGGCCTGGTCTCGCTGCTGGCGTCGGCTGCCGAAGCGCAGAAGCTGGGCGGCGAAGCCAGCAACTTCACCGCCGGCATGAAGAACCTGGGCGCCACCCAGATGGCCACCGTCGGCCGCAAGCTGGCTGCCGGTGCATGGGTGGCCAAGGAATCGCCGGGCTTCATCCAGGGCCTGTACGGCTCGACCAAGTCGGCCGTGACCTTCGCCAAGAAGAGCAAGGTGAAGGTGCCGTCGAACGCCGATTCGATGCTCGACTCGATCTGATCCGAGGATCAACCCCATGCGTACGACCTCCCGTTTGATCGGCCTGGGCCTGGCTGCCGTGCTGCTTGCAGCCTGCGGCAAGCAGGACACCCCGGCCGCCGATGCGCCCACACCCGCCAAGGACAAGGCAACCAGTGCACTGGCCAGCAATGCGCCAGTGGAAGCAGCGCCCCTGCGTGGCACGCCGGATTTCGGCGGCACCACCCAGGTCGCGCGCGAGGCCGACGGCATCGGCAGCACCCCGGAACTGGCGGTGCTGGCGGCGCTGCAGTCGGCGGTGGCGCAGGTCAACGGCGTACGCGTGGCCAGCCAGATGCAGAGCCTGCGCGCAGGCCTGCATGTGGACGTGGATGATGAACACGTCGGCGATATCCGCGCCGACGCGTTCACCCAGCAGATGATCGCCGGCTCGCAGGGCGCGGTGCTGGGCTATGAAATCCTGTCGCAGGACGAAGTGCGGCAGCTGGACGAGGAAACCATCGCCCGCGTGCGCGCCAGCGATGAAGGCTGGAGCTTCAAGGGCTCGGCCTCTGCCAGCGCCTCTGGCGAAGCCACGGCCAAGGGCGGCGGTGCCTCGGCCAGCGTCAGGGAAAGCTACGACGAGAAGGTCAGCGTCGATGCCAAGCGTGGCGCAAGCTCGTTCGATTCCGACGTGACCCACCGCAGCATGCGCAGCTACTGGAAGGTACGCGTGCGTGCCCAGATCGCCCAGTACCGCGCACCGGACGAGCAGGGCAAGCCGAAGATCGTGGTCGCGCTGCCGCGTACGAAGGCCGGCAGCTATGCCGTGGGCGATGGCCGCGTGAGCGCCGATGAAGTGGCCGACGCGATCCGCGCACGCCTGTCCGACACGTTGACCCATACCCAGCGCTTCATCGTGCTGGATCGCGAGTTCGGCGACGAACTGCAGGCCGAGATCGACCACATCAACAGCGGCAACGTGCGTTTGCAGGACACTGCCCGCGTCGGCCAGCAGCTGGCGACCGACCTGATCCTGATCCCGACCATCGAACGCTTCGAGTACCCGCGCAGCGTGCGCAACCTGCGCATGTCCGACCGCCAGGTGACCTCGTATTCCGGTGGCGGCCGCATCACCCTGCGCCTGATCAACGCCACCACCGGCCAGGTGGTGATGTCCGACAGCTTCGACCACCAGTTGGCCTCGACCGGCCCGAGCACCCTGCCGCGTGTGGTCAACGGCCGCAACATGGCTGCGGCGATGATGGAATCGCTGTCCGGCCAGATCGGCACCAGCATCGTCACCACGCTGTTCCCGGTATCGGTGGTGTCGGTGGACGGTGATCAGGTGGTGCTGAGCCAGGGCGGTGACACCGTGCAGGCCGGCCAGCGCTGGCAGGCCGTGCGCCTGGGCGAGGAACTGAAGGACCCGCAGACCGGCCGTTCGCTGGGCCGCAGCGAACACCCGTGCTGCACCATCCGCATCGACCGCGTGGCTGCGCAGACCTCGTACGGCACCATCGAAGATGGCGTTGACGCGATGCGCGGCGGCTTCCGTCCGGGCCAGATCGAACTGCGCCAGAAGCTGGGCAGCAAGCCGGCTGCCGCCGCTGCTGGCGCAACGGCCTCGGCAGCACCGGCTACCGCCGCGCGCCCGGTGGCCAAGCCGAAGCCCAAACCTGCTGCCGCCCCGGCCGAAGACCCGAACTGGTAACACGCCCAAGCGACACACAGATGGGGTCAGAACCCTTTCCTGCCGGGAAAGGGATCTGACCCCTTCGTGTTTCCGTTCGTGTCGACCAAGGTCGAGACCCCACCAACAGCAGCCGGACCCACCCCGCCTACCCTCAGGAAACCAGCTTTTGCTGTTGCTTCGGCTGTTGCCGTTGTTTCGGCAGGCGCAGGGCGCAGCCCTGCCGAATCCCATTACACTCCAGAAGGATTTCCCTGCTGGAGAGAGCAATGAAACGAGTGGTACTGGGCGTGCTGGCCCTGTCGGTGTCGAGCGCACTGATGGCGGCCACCCCGAAATTCGATGGCGCGCGGATCTCCGCCGACGTCAAGGAACTGGCCTCCGACGCCTACGAAGGCCGCTCGCCGGCCACCGCCGGCGAAGAGAAGACCATCGCCTATCTCAGCAAGCAGTTCGCCGATGCCGGGCTGCAGCCGGGCGGCGACCTGAAGGACGGCAAGCGCCTGTGGACCCAGGCCGTGCCGCTGCGCAAGGGCGACATCGTCGGCACACCGCAGCTGGCGCTGCACCAGGGCGGCAAGACCGTTGCGCTGGAGCAGGGCAAGCAGATTGCCGTGCGCGCCGCCATGAACGGCGCCAGCAACGTCGACATCAGCAAGGCCCCGCTGGTGTTCCTCGGCTATGGCGTGAAAGCGCCGGAGCGCAACTGGGACGACTTCAAGGGCGTGGACCTGAAGGGCAAGATCGCCGTCGTACTGATCAACGATCCGGACTTCGAGACCGGCCAGGGTGATTTCGACGGCAAGGGCATGACCTACTACGGCCGCTGGACCTACAAGTACGAGGAAGGCGCGCGCCAGGGTGCACTGGGCGTGCTGATCGTGCACGAGACCGCACCGGCCTCCTATGGCTGGGCCACCGTGGCCGGTTCCAACACCAACACCATGTTCGACGTGGTGCGCGACAACCCGGCCGAAAGCCACCCGCTGCTGGAAGGCTGGATCCAGCGCGACCTGGCGGTGGAGCTGTTCCGCTCCGCCGGGCAGGACTTCGAGGCGCTGAAGAAGAAGGCGCAGCAGCGCGACTTCACCCCGGTGCCGCTGACCGGCGCCAGCCTGGACGCGAAGTACGCGGTGAAGACCGAAGTGATCACCTCGCACAACGTGGCCGCACGCCTGGAAGGCAGCCGCCACCCGGACGAGACGATCATCTACAGCGCGCACTGGGACCACATCGGCGTGGGCGAGCCGGACGCGCGTGGCGACCGCATCTTCAACGGCGCACTGGACAACGCCAGCGGTACCGCCTCGCTGATCGAGCTTGCCCGTGGCTTCGCCAAGGAAAAGCGCCCGGAGCGCTCGCTGCTGTTCCTGGCGGTCACCGCCGAGGAAAAGGGCCTGCTGGGGTCGGAGTACTACGCCACCCATCCGCTGTACCCGCTGGAAAAGACCGTGGCGGTGATCAACATGGACGGCATGGCGCCGTTCGGCCCGTCGCGTGACTTCGGCATCTACGGCGCCGCGCGTTTCGAGCTGCTGGACCAGCTGAAGGACGTGGCCAAGGGCTGGGATATCCGCTACACGCCGGACCCGAAGCCGGAAGCGGGCCTGTTCTTCCGCTCCGATCACTTCCCGTTCGCCAAGCGTGGCGTGCCGGCGCTGTCCTGGTCGGCCGGCCAGGACTGGGTGGACGGTGGCGTCGCCGCAGGCAAGAAAGCCTCCGAGGACTACACCGCCAAGCGTTACCACCAGCAGGGCGACGAATGGCAGCCGGACTGGGTGTTCGCCGGTGCCGCCCGCGACCTGGAAGTGCTGTACACGCTGGGCAACCAGCTGGCCAACTCCCGTGCCTGGCCGAACTGGAGCAAGGACGAGTCGTTCCGCGCCGTGCGTGACGCCAGCGCCGGCCAGCGCAAGTAAGAAGCACCGGTAGTGCCGGCCGCTGGCCGGCACTGCTGCCAGGTTTGCGGACATAACGGGATGCCGGCCAGCGGCAGGGCACTACCAGAACGGCTTCCATCCGCACTTTCCGGCCCTTCGTCGCAGGCCGCTTGCTTGCCCGGCCGGCCGCCCTATGCTCGGCTCACCCCCTTCCTCCAAGGCGCCGCCGTGTTCGCCAGCCTCTCACTCCTGTTCCGTCACCTGCTGGCCTGGGCTGCGGCGCTGTTCGTCGCTGGCATGGTCTGGAGCGGCATCTTCAGTGGCATGAACGATGGCCCGGGCTGGATTTTCGGCCTGCTGGCGATGTTCCTGATCATTTCCGCGCTGGGCAGTGCCATCACCCACATCCGCCGGGTCTGGCTGGTAACCGGTCGCCTGGACGCCACCACCCTGTCCGGTCGCCAGCGCCGCCAGATCGAACTGCCGATGGACGCCGGCCACGCCTTCTCGGTGGTGGAGGCGGCAATCTCCGAACTACCCCGCGTGGAAGACGTGGAAAGCTCGGCCGGCAGCCTGCAGGTGCGCGCCTATGTGCGCCGGGTCGATCTCTGGAATGGCCGCCAGCCGTCGCGCTGGAACCTGCCTGCGCGGCTGGCGATCAAGCGCAACAGCGTGCTGGCAACGGTCACGCCGGGGCAGGGCACCAGCACCGTTACCCTGCTGTTCGAACCCGATGCCGGCTGGTGGGCCGACCTGCTGGCGCTGGACGAGGGCAGCAACTTCGAGAACGCTGAAGCAGTCACCCGTGCGATCAGTCGCCGCGTCGCCGACCAGCGCCGCGACGAACAGGCTGCGGCCGAACAGACCCAGGTGGAAAAGGAACTGTCGGTGGCGCGGCTGAACCTGCTGCATGCGCAGGTGGAACCGCACTTCCTCTACAACACGCTGGCCAACGCGCAGGTATTGACCCGCACCGACCCGGCACGGGCCGAGCAGATGCTCGGCCACCTGATCCAGTACCTGCGCAGCTCGTTGCCACAGGTGGACGAATCGGTGTCCACGCTGGGCGTGGAGCTGGAACGCACCCGCGCCTACCTGGAGATCCTGCGCATCCGCATGGGCGCACGGCTGGCGGTGGAAGTGCAGGTGCCCAGCGAACTGCATGGCGTGCACCTGCCGGCGATGGCGCTGCAGACGCTGGTGGAAAACGCGATCAAGCATGGCCTTGAACCCAAGCCCGGCGGAGGCACGATCTGGATCCTGGCGCGCGGCTTCGATGACCACGTGACGGTGACCGTGGCCGACGATGGGCTCGGCTTCGGCCAGGGCACCAGTGGTACCGGCATCGGCCTGAAGAACCTGCGCGAGCGCCTGCGCCTGACCTGTGGTGAGCAGGCCGGCGTGGCGATCGTCGCCAACTTCCCCAGTGGCGTGGCAGCGACCATGACCCTGCCGCAGTCGCACAAGGAGCGCAGCCATGCCGCTTGAGGCACTGATCGCTGAAGACGAAGAACTGCTGCGGCAGTCGCTGGTGGAGCAACTTCGCCGGCTGTGGCCGGACCTGAAGCTGGTGGCCGAGTGCGAGGACGGCGCCAGCGCGCTGGAGCAGCTGGCCGAGAAGCAGCCGGACATCGCCTTTCTCGATATCCGCATGCCTGGCATCAGCGGCATCGAGGTGGCACGCGCGCTGTCCGAGCTGAGCCCGCGCACCCAGGTAGTGTTCGTCACCGCCTACGACCAGTACGCCATCGATGCGTTCGAGCAGGGCGCGATGGATTACCTGTTGAAGCCGGTCAGCGACGAGCGCCTGCTGGCCACCCGCGAACGCATCCTGTCGCGGCTGCCATCGACGCGCCAGGACGATGCCGTGCTCGAGCGCCTGCTGCAGCGGCTGGGCCCGTCGCAGGGCGCGGCCGAGCGCCCGCCACTGGCCTGGATCACCGCCAGCAACGGGCGCGAGACGCAGCTGATCATGCTGGAAGACGTGGCGTACTTCCGCGCGGACAACAAGTACACGACCGTGGTCACCGCCAGCGGCGAAAGCCTGCTGCGCACGCCATTACGCGAGCTGCTGGAAGTGCTCGATGCGCAGCACTTCCGCCAGATCCATCGTTCGACCATCGTCAACATGAAGGCAGTGGCGGCGGTCAGCCGCGACGATACCGGGCGCGGCGTGCTGCGCCTGCGCGGGCGCACGGAGACGCTGGTGGTCAGCCAGCCGTTCATGAGCCTGTTCCGCGGCATGTAGCCGCAGCCGCATCCCCCTGCACCGAGGAATGAACATGTCCCGTCTGCTGATTGCGTGCGTTGCCGTGCTGGCACTGGCCGGCTGCGAAAAATCCCGCAACACCTCGATCACCCGCACCCATGCCAACGGCGTGGACACGCTGTACAGCAAGAGTACGGTGGTCGATGGCAAGGCGCGCTTTCAGTGCATTGCCAGCAGCAGTGGCCACTGCCATTACCTGGTGCTGGACCCAGCGTGCAGCACCGATGCCGCGTGCACCACACCGCCGCTGCGCCGGTTTGCCGTTGCAGCAGGCAAGACCGAGGCCATGCCTGGGCTACCCAACGGCTTCCGCCAGTGCGTCAGCCAGGACCCGATAGAACACTGCCACCGTGAGTGATCACGGTGGCAGTGTGGGTCCCCCCGCTTCCCTGAAGGCTCAGTAGGCAGGTTGCAGTGTCAGGTCGTGATGGTGCTCGGTCTCGCCCACATGGTTGAGGCGGCCGACCAGTTCGGAGTGCTGCTTCATCCGGCCGATCTCGGTCATGATGCGGATGTCCTCGTGGCGCAGTTCGCGCCTGGCGGTGACCGCCTGCTTATAGTCCAGCACTTCCGGGTAGTGCTCGGCCAGGTCCAGCGCCTCGGCCACGTGCTCCACGCTGTCGGCCTTGGAACTGATGCGGGCGCGGCTGTTGAACGCCTTCATCCAGCGCTCGAAGCCGGCCTGCTGATCGAACATGTTGGCCATGAACCAGATCACGAACAGGATCGAGACCCACGAGCCGAACACGATCACCACGCGGGTGAAGGTGATATGGAAGTCGTCGCGCCACAGGTAGTTGGCGATCAGGCCCAGGATCAGCAGCGAGGCCGCCTGCCAGCCGACGATCGAGGCGATCAGCCACTGGCACTTGGCCTGGGCCAGCACAGCCACTTCATCGCGGATCTGCTGCTCGCTGAGGTTGCGCCAGTGCGCCACCTGTTTGTCGAACGGGCTGCTGTAGAGCTCGTTGTCGCGAAGCAGAATTCCCAAACCCTTGAACAAGGCAATCATGGCTGGCTCCTTGTGGAACGTGCGTCGATCAGCATTGGACGGTGTGGCGGATCCAGTTCTAGCACTTCCAGCGAGCCGTGCAATGGGGGCAATGCCAAGCGGCGCAAGGGTTTGACCGGCGGGAGTGAAAATTGATGCAATGCAGCAGCGCAGTCACGGCCTGCGACAGGATGTCGCAGGGTGAAACGTGCTGCGACCGCACATGAAACCGTCGCTGAGCGGGGAGGCTCGCCGCCGGAGGCGTGATCGCCGAGAATCGGAGCCAACCGCGCAAGACGCGACTGTTCTTCCGCCTCTCCTGGACCTGTGATGCCGGCTTTGCTGCAGCGACTCTCCCGCCCCGTCACGGCGCCGATCCGACGCTGGGTACTGGACGCCTTCCCGCGCGGCCAGAGTGGTATCGACTACGACCATCCGCAGGGCGACCCGGGCTGGTTCGGCCCGGACAGCGTCACCTGGCGGCTGCACGCCGAATTTCCCTCGATGCTCGCCGGTGGCCTGTGCGCGCTGATGCTGCAGACCCTGCACCCACGCGCGCTGGCCGGGGTCTATGACCACTCCAATTTCCGCCAGGACCTGGTGGGTCGGCTGCGCCGCACCACGGCCTTCGTTGCCGGCACCAGCTATGCGCCCAGCGGCGAGGTGGAGGCGCTGGTGGCCAGGGTGCGCCGCATCCATGCGCAGATCCGCGGCCAGACCGCGCAGGGCGAGCCCTACGCCGCCGACGATCCGCAGTTGCTGACCTGGGTGCACGTGACCGAAGCCTTCGGTTTCCTGCAGGGGTTCCGACGCTACGGGCGCGAGGTGCCGGCGCACATCGCCGATCGCTATTACGACGAGTACCGTTGCGTGGCCGAGGCACTGGGCGCGGTGGATGTGCCGCGCAGCGAAGCGGAAGTGGCGGCGTACTTCTGTGCACGTCAGCCGGAGCTGCGTGTGGATGAGCGCTCGCGCGAGGTGCTGGAGGTGCTGTCCGGGGTGCGCCTGCCGGTACCGGTGCCGGGCCTGTCGCGCGAGGTGTTCCTCGGTGCGGGTGCGGCGCTGCTGCCGGACTGGGCCGAAGGCATGCTTGCACGCAGTGGCCGTCAGCGCGCCCAGGCTGCGGCGTCTGCGAAGCTGATGCAGGGCATGGCGCCGCTGTTCCGCCGTGCGCTGCCCGACGGCCTCGCCAGCCGCGCCTGTGCACGCATGGGCGCGCCGGTGGAGATCCTGCGCGAGTGGCCCGCGGTTGCCTGGTAGGTGCCAACCTTGGTTGGCACGCTTTTCGCGGTGCCGCGGAAGCGCCAACCAAGGTTGGCAGCTACCCGCAAGTGAAACGGGCGCCTTGCGGCGCCCGTTCCGGTTACATCACCACACCTTGACCCGCTTGTCCGGGGCCAGGTACAGCTTCTGGCCTTCCTTCACCTCGAACGCCGGGTACCAGGCGTCGATGTTGCGCACGGTCAGTGCGCGGAACTGGCCCGGTGCATGCACATCGGTCAGCAGCGAGTTGCGCAGCGCCTGCTCGCGGCTCTTGCTGCGCCACGCCTGGGCGAAGCCGAGGAAGCAGCGCTGGTCCGGGGTAAAGCCTTCCAGGGTCTGGCCCGGCTTGCCCTGCAGCGACAGCTGGTAGGCATCGTAGGCGGTGCCCAGGCCGGCCACGTCGGCAATGTTCTCGCCCAGGGTCAGCTTGCCGTTCACATGCACGCCGGGGAACGGCTCGTAGCTGCTGAACTGCGCGGCCAGCGCATCACCGGCGGCGTTGAACTGCTTCAGGTCCTCGGCGGTCCACCAGTTGTGCAGCTTGCCGGTTTCATCGAACAGCGCGCCGGCGTTGTCGAAGCCATGGCTGATCTCGTGGCCGATCACCGCGCCGATCGCACCGTAGTTCACCGCGTCGTCGGCGGCGCCGTCGAAGAACGGCGGCTGCAGGATCGCGGCCGGGAACACCAGGCGATTCTCCAGCGGTACGTTCATCGCGTTGATGGTCTGCGGCAGCATCGCCCACTCGCTGTGGTCGACCGGCTTGCCCAGCTTGGCGATGTTGCGCTGGTACTCGAACAGCTCGGCGCGCTGCGCATTGCCCAGCGGGTCATCACGGCGGATCTCAAGGCCGGTGTAGTCGCGCCACTTTTCCGGATAGCCCATGCCCACGGTCAGGCCGGCCACCTTCGCCTTGGCGCTCGCCTTGGTCTGCGGGGACATCCACGCCAACGCGTCGATGCGCTTGGCGAAGGCGGCGATGATGTTCTTGGCCATCTCGTCCGCGCGTTCCTTGGTCTTCGCGTCGAAGTGCTTCTCGACATAGCGCTTGCCGATCGCTTCGCCGACGGCATGGTTGGCATCATCCACGGCGCGCTTCCAGCGGTCGCTCTGCTGCGGCGTGCCGCTCAGCGCGGTGCCATGGAAGGCGAAGCGGGCATCGGCGAACTTCTTCGGCAGGTAGGCGGCGGCACGGTCCAGCGCGTGGAAGGCCAGGTAGTCCTTCCACACCTCCAGTGGCTCGGTGGCGACCAGCCTGGACAGGCCGGCCACGGCCTTGGGCTGCCACACGATGAAGTCCTGCTGCTTGCCCAGCGCGGCCGCGTCGAGGAAGGCGTTCCAGTCCATGCCGGGCGCCTTGGCATTGAAGTCGGCCTGGGTCCACGGATTGGCACCCTTGGTCACATCATTGGTTTCTTCCTGGGTGGCATGCGCCTGCGCGATCTTCGTTTCCAGTGCCAGGATGCGCTGCGCCTTGCCGGCCGGATCGGCCACACCGGCCAGCTGCAGCATCTGCGCGATGTAGGCCTGGTACTGCTTGCGCAGCTCGGCCATGCGGCCGCCGCCCAGGTAGAAATCGCGGTCGGGCATGCCCAGCCCGCCCTGCACCAGGTACGGCGCGGTGCGGTCCGGCTGCAGCAGGTCCACCGACACCCACAGGCCGAACAGGCGGTCGGTGTAGAAGTTGGTGGCATTGAGCAGGTCGACGTCGGCGCGCAGGTCGCCGCCGAGGGCGCGGGCCAGCCCGGCCTTGTCGGCGATCGCATCGATCGCCTTCAGCTGCGGCTCCACGGGTGCAACGCCGCGCTGCTCGATGCCGGCTTCGTCCATGTAGGCAGCGTAGTAGTCGCCGATCAGCTTGTCGTCACCGCTGGCCTTGGTGTTGCCGGCCGCCCCTTCAAGGATGGCGCGGGTGTCGGCCAGGGTCTTCTCGGCAATGACGTTGAAGCTGCCGAAGCGCGAGCGGTCGGCCGGAATCTCGGTGTTCTTCACCCAGGTGCCATTGGCGAAGCCGAAGAAGTCGTCGCCGGCGGCGATGCTGCGATCCATGCCGCTGGCATCGAAGCCGAAACTGCCCAGCATCGGCTTGGCCGCAGCGGGGGCGGCATCGGCCGGCGCGGTGGCACCGGCGGCCGGTTCGGCCGGGCGGTCACAGGCGGCCAGGGACAGGCTGGCAACGATGGCCAGCGCCAGGGTGGGACGGCGCAGCTTGGACATGGACTTCTCTTGCAGCGGAAAACCCCAAGTCTAATCCGCTCCGGCGCCACTGGCCGCGTCCTTGCGCCGCCCGTCCTGTGCAGGATCTGGCTGAACGCGCAGACGCGATCTTCACGCCGTCACCGGGGTGGTGCATGCTGGACCCTGGAGCCCTGCGCGGACACGGGGAGGTGGCCATGCGGCGGCGGGTCAGGCGTCAAGAATGGCGTCCACCGGCCGTTGAGGTCGGGGACGTGGAGGATTCGTTCGCGCATGAAGCCAGCCGACTGCACAAGGAACACCCGCCGATGCCCGCGCTGAAACGCGCGTTGGCCCGCCCGCTGCGCGCCATTACCTGGGGCGGAGTGCTGCTGGGCGTGCTGCTGGTAACCGGCCTGACCCTCATGCTGGTCAATGACTACCACCGCCGCCTGGAAGCGGCACAGCGGCAGAGCCGGGCGCTGGCGGTGGGCAGCGAGCGCCTGCTGGCGCTGGAACTGCGCAACCTGGAGCGCGCCATGTCCGGCATCGCCGCCGACGCCGCCGAGCTGTTCCGCAGCGTGCCGGCGCAGGCGCCGGCCTTGATGGATGCCTCCATCGGCGGGGTGCTGGGCCGGCATGCCGAACTGCACAGCATCGCCGTGCTCGACCGCCATGGCCGACCGTTGACGGCCGGCGAGGGCGACCTGCAGCTGCCGCTGTGGACCGACCCGCAGCGTCGTGGCCAGGGCAGCGCCCTGTACATCGGCCCGCCGCAGCGGGCCAGCGATGGCGGTTGGGTGGTGCCGTTGGCGCTGCCGATGGCCGGCGAACGCTGGCTGCTGGCACGGCTGCGCTGTGGCGAACTGCAACGCATCGTCGGCGGCCTCGATGTCGGCCCCAACGGACTGGTCTCGATCAGCGATGCCGAGGGTTACATGCTGGCCCGCGTGCCTGATCCGCACGGCACGGTGGGCCGCCGCTACGGCCTGCCGCGCCGTGACCTGCTCGGCACGCAGGCGGTGGTCGAGCTGGGCAGCGTGCCGGGTGTGGTCGACGGCGTACCGCGCATCATGACCATCAGCACGCTGGAACACAGCCCGCTGGCGGTGCAGGTCGGCCTGGCCGACGAAGACGTACTGGCGCCGTGGTGGCCGTACCTGCAGGCGTCGGTGGCGATCGTACTGGCTTACATCGCGGTGTTGCTGGTGCTGCTGTACGCCGTGCGGCGCAGCACCCGCAGCCAGCAGGCGATGGCCGAGGAGCTGAAAACAGGCCACGCCGAGCTGCGTCTTGCGCATCAGGTCGGTCGTGTCTGTACCTGGTACGTGGATGAGGACGCCGCATTGCTGCGCTGGTCGCCGCTGGCGCGCGAGATCTTTGGCGTGCAGACCGATGCGCTGTCGGTGGCCGATTTCTTCGCACGCGTGCATCGCGACGATGCCGCGCGCCTGCAGCATGCCTTTGACCAGGCATTCGCCGGCAGCGCCGTGCTCGACCAGGTGTTCCGCCTGGTATTGCCCGGGGGCGAGGTGCGCTGGGTGGGCGCACGTGGGCAGCGGGTGGAAGTGGCCGACAGCGAGCGGCGCATGATCGGCGCGCTGACCGACCTGAGCGAACGCTATCAGGCGCGCGAGCAGATGAGCGAAGTGGAACGGCGCTTCCGGCTGCTGTTCGACCGCAATCCGGCGCCGTTCTGGGTATTCGACCCGGATACGCTGCGCTTCATCGAGGTCAACGACGCTGCGGTGCGCCAGTACGGCTACAGCCGCGACGAGTTCCTGGCGATGAGCATCCTCGACATCCGCCCGCGCGAAGGCTGGGACGAGGTGCGTGGTGCCATCCAGCGCGCACAGGTGGGCGATCCTCCGGACGCGACCGTGCGCCTGCACCGGCGCAAGGACGGTAGTGTGTTCGAGGTGCGCGCACACCTGTCCAAACTCGATTTCGATGGACAGCCGGCGTGCCTCGTGCTGGCCGAGGATGTCAGCGAAAGGCTGGCCTACGAGCGCGACCTGGCCTATCGGGCACGGCACAACCCGGCCACTGGCCTGCTCAACGTGCGCGCCCTGACCGAACAGCTGGACGAGCAGCAGCAGGGCTACACCATCGCCTTCGTGCAGTTGCGTGGCCTGCAGCTTGTGGCCGATACGCTGGGCCGCGAGATCGGCGATGCGGTCCTGCAGTCGATGGCGACCCGGCTCGGTGGACTGGGGGCGCGTTGCGGCACGCTGGCATTCCAGCCGGCGGAAGACTTCGTGTTCGCGATCGGGGCCGAGCACGATACCCAGCGCGTGCTGGATGACCTGCTGCAGATCGTGTCAGCGCCGATGCGTGGCAAGGATTCGCTGCACCAGTTCGAACCGCGCATCGGTGTGGCCGTACACACTGCCGGTGACGGCCACAGCGCCGAGCAGGTGATCGGCATGGCCGCACAGGCCGCGCACGCGGCGCGTGCCGAGGGCAACGTGGTGGTCTGGTTCGATGCGGCAGTGACCACGCGGCTGGCCGACCGCCTGCGCCTGGCCGGGCGCATCCACGCCGCCATCGACAACGAGTTCCAGCTGTATTTCCAGCCCATCCGGCATGCCAGCGATGGCAGCCCGGCCGCGCTGGAGGCACTGCTGCGCTGGCCGCAGGCCGATGGCAGCTTCATCCCGCCCAACGAGTTCATCCAGCTGTGCGAGGACACCGGGTTGATCCTGGCACTGGGCCGCTGGGTGATCCGCGCCGCGGCGAAGGCACAGCGCCGGTTGGTCGAGGCCGGTTGGGGCGAGCTGCCGATCGCGGTCAACGTGTCGGCAGTGCAGTTCTTCAACAGCGACCTGGTGGCCGAATTCACCCGCGTCCAGCAGGAGTTCGGACTGGCCCGCGGCGCACTGCACGTGGAGCTGACCGAGAGCAGCCTGATGCGCAAGCCGGCGCAGGCGATGCAGACCATGCAACGCCTGCACGAGCAGGGCATCCGCGTGTCGCTGGACGATTTCGGCACCGGCTATTCCAGCATGTCCTACCTGCAGCACCTGCCGCTGGACATCCTGAAGATCGATCGCAGTTTCGTCGCCGACGTGGAAACCAATCCGCGCAACGCCTCGATCTGCCGCGCATTGCTGTCGCTCGGCCACAGCATGGGCCTGACCATCATCGCCGAGGGCGTTGAAACGCCGGGGCAGCTGGACTGGCTGGCCGCGCACGGCTGCGACCAGGTGCAGGGCTACCTGCTGGGGCGGCCGGCGCCGCTGGAGCGGATCATCGACGCGCTGGATGAAGTCCCTGCCTGATCGGGGCTTCGTATTTGCCGGCCAGCGGCCGGCACTACCCGACTGAAGCATGACGGTAGTGCCGGTCGCTGGCCGGCAAGCATCAGACGGAAGCATGACGGTAGTGCCGGCCGCTGGCCGGCAAGCGCGAGACTCGGCTACACCCCGGCCTCCACCAGGTGGTTGATGAAACTGCGCACCTTCGGCGCCAGGTGGCTACGGCTGGCATACACCGCGAAGATGCCGATCGGCGAGGCCTCCCATTCCGGTAGCACGCGCACCAGGCGGCCATCGGCCAGCGCGTCTTTCAGCAGGAAGTCGGGTTGCAGGATCACACCCATGCCGGCGATCGCCGCTTCGCGCAGCACGTCGCCGTTGTTGGCGTGCAGCAGGCTGTTCACCGCCACCTTCACTTCACCGCCGGGTCCCTGCAGCGGCCAGTGGTCGCCAGCGGCCCAGTAGCTGTAGCTCAGGCACGCGTGATCCTGCAGGTCCTGCGGCGTCTGTGGGGTGCCGCGTGCAGCCAGGTAGGACGGCGCCGCGCACAGGCTCACCCGCGATTCGCCCAGCCGGCGCGCGATCAGCGCCGGGCTCGGCTCGCGGGTGATGCGGATGGCCACGTCGTAGCCTTCCTCGACCATGTCCACCAGGCGGTCGGACAGGGCCAGGTCCAGTTCCACCTGCGGGAAGCGCTCGCGGTAGCTGGCCAGCAACGGGCCAAGGCGGGCGATGCCCCAGCTGACCGGTGCGTTGATGCGCAGCGTGCCGGAGGGTTCCAGCGCCTGCGCGCCGATGCTGGCCTCCAGCGCGTCGAACTCGGCCAGCAGGCGCACGCACTGGGCGTAGTAGGCGGCGCCGGTGCTGGTGGGGCTGACCCGCCGGGTGGTGCGGTGGAGCAGGCGGGTGGACAGGCGCTTTTCCAGTGCCGCGACCTGGCGGGTGACGCCGGCGGTCGACATGTCCAGGGCCTGCGCGGCGGCACTGAAGCCGTTGCGCTCGACCACCGCTACGAACACGCGCATCGCCTCGAGGGTGTCCATTGTTGCGCCTTCTGAAATAAATAAGGTCAAACGATCGTATTTATCGTCTCATGAAGGCGCAATAACCTGTCTCCACTCCCGTCAAGGTGCTTTGCCATGCACACCACGACCGCTCCTGTCTCGCCGCTGGCCCCGTACGGTGCCACCCTGCTGCGCCTGGCCCTGGGCGTGCTGTTCCTGGTCCATGCGCTGATCAAGCTGCTGGTATTCACCCCGGCCGGTACGGCGGCATTTTTCGAATCGCTGGGCCTGCCCGGCGTGCTGGCTTACCTCACCATCGGCGCCGAGCTGGTGATCACCACTGCGCTGCTGCTGGGCATCTACGCGCGCTGGGTGGGCCTGGCCGGCGTCCCGTTGCTGCTGGGCACCATCGTCACCGTGCACGGCGCCAACGGCTTCGGTTTCGCCAATGCCGGCGGCGGCTGGGAATACCCGGCGTTCTGGGCATTGGCGCTGGTGGTGCTGTTCCTGGTCGGCGACGGCAAGTGGACCCTGCGTTCGCGCTGATCGCCGCCTGACCCTGCAACCGGAGGATTCCATGTCCCGCCTGCCTTCGCT
>OKDH01000012.1_pt1 | contig 37483 bp, 30 predicted proteins | sample 1610621 | NCBI WGS metagenome assembly OKDH01 (sample SAMN04436668, study PRJEB24849) | human gut metagenome | biome: human gut; feature: NICU; material: stool | host: Homo sapiens | place: USA: Saint Louis, MO | collected 2010-06-11
GGGCGCGCGCCTGGCGCATGCGCATGCCGCGGTGACCCGGCCGCGCCGTTGGCGCCTGGTGCAGGCGTTGCCGATCAACGCGCAGGGCAAGGTGCCCCAGGCGGCATTGGCGGCGCTGTTCCAGCCACTGATGCCGGTGCCGGTCTGGGACCGCCGCGACGCCGCCAGCGCCACGCTGCGCATGACCCTCGACCCGGCGCTGCGGCCGTTCCAGGGCCACTTCCCGCAGGCGGCGATCCTGCCCGGTGTGGCGCAGCTGGACTGGGCGATGCGTTTCGGCCGCCAGGCATTTGCGATACCGCGCGCGTTCCTGCGCATGGACGCGGTGAAGTTCCAGCACGTGGCCCGCCCCGGCGATGAGTTGACCCTGCAGCTGGACTGGGATGCCGCACGCAACGTGCTGGCCTTCCGCTATACCTCCAGCCACGGTGTGCATGCCAGCGGCAAGGTGGTTTTCGCCGATGCGGACTGACCCGGCCGTTGCCGGTGCCGCGTTCGCGCCACTGGTGGTGATTCCCGTCTACGACCACGAGCACGCCATCGTGGCGGTGGTCGACGGTGTGCAGGCCGCTGGCCTGCCTTGCCTGTTGGTCGACGATGGTTCGCATGAGGCGTGCGCGGCGGTGCTGCGCACGCTGGCACAGCGCCAGGGCGTCGACCTGCTGCGCCTGGACGCCAACCAGGGCAAGGGTGGGGCGATGCTGGCCGGTTTTGCTGAAGCCGGCGCGCGTGGCTACAGCCACGTGCTGCAGATCGACGCAGACGGCCAGCACGATACCGCTGACCTGCCACGCTTCATCGAGGCCGCGCGTGTGCATCCCGACGCGGTGATCTGCGGCATTCCGGCCTACGACGCCAGTGTTCCCAAGGCACGCCTGTATGGCCGTTACGCCACCCACGTCTGGGTCTGGATCAACACGCTGTCGCTGCACCTGCGCGACACCATGTGCGGATTCCGGGTGTATCCCCTGCCACCGGTGCTGCGCCTGATCGGTGAAGAGACCATCGGCCGGCGCATGGATTTCGATACTGAAGTGATGGTGCGCCTGTACTGGCGCCAGCTGCCGGTCGAGCACCTGGCCACGCGCGTGACCTATCCCGCCGATGGCGTGTCGCACTTCGATGTGTGGCGCGACAACGTGCGCATCAGCCGCATGCACACCCGCCTGTTCTTCGGCATGCTCTGGCGCGCACCGCGGCTGCTGTGGCGCCGCCTGCAGGGGCAGCGCTGAGATGGCGACCGCGCAGGACGCCCCGCACTGGGCCGACATCGGCGAATCGACGTCGGTGGCCGGCGTGCTGTTCCTGTGCTGGGTGCACCGCTGGTTCGGGCGCTGGCCATTCCGCCTGTGCGCGTGGCCGGTGGTGGCCTGCCATTGGCTGGGTAACCGTGTGGGGCGACAGGCCTCGATGCAGTACCTGCAGCGGCTGCAGGCATACAGCGGCGTGCTCGGCCGCGCGCCAACCCGGCGCGACAGCCTGCGCCACTTCTTCGCCTTCGCCGACACGATGCTGGACAAGATCCTCGGCCTGGGCGGGCGCTACCCGGCCAACCGTATCCACCTGCACCGCGACCTGGTGCTGCAGAAGATCGCGCGCCGCGAAGGCGGTCTGATCCTCACCGCGCACATCGGCTGCCTGGAACTGTGCCAGGTGCTGGCCGAACAGGTGCCGGGGTTCCGCATCACCGTGCTGGTGCACACCGCGCATGCGCAGCGCTTCAACCGCCTGCTGCAGCGGCTGGACCCGCTGGCGGCGGTGGAGCTGGTGCAGGTGACCGGAATGGGGCCGGCCACAGCGATGATGCTGGCCGAGCGCGTGGCGGCGGGTGGCTTCGTCGCCATCGTCGGCGACCGCACGCCGGTGCAGGGCGGTCGCAGTGTCACCGCCGATTTCCTCGGCCACCGCGCACCGTTCCCTATCGGCGCTTACGTGCTGGCTGCGGCGCTGGGCTGCCCGGTCTACACCATGGCCTGCCTGCACCAGGGCGAGGGCTACCGCGTGGCTTTTGAACAGTTCGCCGAACGCATCGTGCTGCCGCGTGGCTCGCGCGACGCGGCACTTGCCGAACAGGCACAGCGCTTCGCGCGCTGGCTGGAACTCCAGGTCATCCAGTCCCCGTTGGACTGGTTCAATTTCTTCCCCTTCTGGGATCAGGCTCCGCATGACGACTGACGCCGTACCCGTGTGCCGCTTTGGCGATGCACCGTTGACCATCGAAGACGTGGTTGCCCTGGCCCAGCGCCAGTGCGAGGCCGCACTGAGCGACGCGCCGGCGTTCCGCGCGCACATCCAGCGCGGTGCCGACTTCCTTGACCGCCTGCTGCGCGAAGATGGCGTGATCTACGGTGTGACCACCGGCTATGGCGATTCGTGCACGGTGAACATCCCGCCGGCACTGGTGGCTGAACTGCCGCACCACCTGTACACCTACCATGGCTGCGGCCTGGGCCGTTACCTGGACCCGGTCGAGACCCGTGCGGTGCTGGCCGCGCGCCTGGCGTCGCTGGTGCGTGGCATGTCCGGTGTCAGCGTGCCGCTGCTGGAAGGCCTGGCCACGCTGCTGCAGCACGACGTGCTGCCGATGATCCCGGCCGAAGGCTCGGTGGGGGCCAGTGGTGACCTGACCCCGCTGTCCTACGTGGCGGCGGTGCTGTGCGGCGAGCGCGAGGTGCTGCACGATGGCCGCGTGCAGCCTGCTGCCGAGGTGCTGGCGAAGATCGGCATGACCCCGCTGAAGCTGCGGCCGAAGGAAGGCCTGGCGATCATGAACGGCACCGCGGTGATGACCGGCCTGGCCTGCCTGGCCTGGCAGCGCGCCGACTACCTGGCACGGATGGCCACGCGCCTGACCGCGTTCAACGTGCTGGCCAGCGACGGCAACGCGCACCACTTCGACGAAACCCTGTTCGCGGCCAAGCCGCACCCGGGCCAGGGCCGCATCGCCGCGCGCCTGCGCAGCGACCTGCACAGCGAGCGTCCGCCACGCAATGAACAGCGCCTGCAGGACCGCTATTCGCTGCGCTGCGCACCGCACGTGATCGGCGTGCTGGAGGACAGCCTGCCGTTCCTGCGCCAGCTGATCGAAACCGAACTGAACAGCGCCAACGACAATCCGCTGATCGATGCCGACGGCGAGCGCATCCTGCATGGCGGCCACTTCTACGGCGGCCACATCGCGCTGGCGATGGACACCCTGAAGAACACCGTGGCCAACGTTGCCGACCTGCTCGACCGGCAGCTGGCGCTGGTGGTGGATGCCCGTTACAACCATGGCCTGCCGGCCAACCTGTCAGCGGCCACCGGCCCGCGCGCGGCCATCAACCATGGCCTGAAGGCGCTGCAGATCAGCGTGTCGGCCTGGACCGCAGAAGCACTGAAGCAGACCCTGCCGGCCAGCGTGTTCTCGCGTTCCACCGAGTGCCATAACCAGGACAAGGTCAGCATGGGCACCATCGCCGCGCGCGACTGCCTGCGCGTGATCGAGCTGACCGAGCAGGTGGTGGCCGCAATGCTGATCGCCGCCCGCCAGGGCCTTGCGCTGCGCGAACGGGTTGGCCTGAACGCGCAGCTGCATGGCAGTCTGGCCGGCATGTACGCCGATCTGGGGCAGCGCATCGCCCTGGTTGAAGAAGACCGCGCGCTGGATCGCGAACTGCGGGAACTGCTGGTGGAGATCCGCGCGCAACGTTGGGAGCTGTATGCCGGTGAATGAGGCTATTGAACGGGTTGGCGAAATTGCGTTGACCCCCGCCTTCCATGACTGCGATCCGATGAACGTGGTCTGGCATGGCAACTACTTCAAGTACTTCGAGATCGCGCGCTGCGCGCTGTTTGGGCGCTACGACTACGACTATCCGCAGATGCTCGAATCGGGCTACCTGTGGCCGGTGGTCGATGCGCGGGTGAAGTACGTGCGCCCGCTGCTGTTCAACCAGGCGCTGCGCGTGATTGCGCGCATCGTGGAATGGGAGAACCGGCTGAAGATCGAGTACGAGATCCTTGATGCGGAAAGCGGCCAGGTGCTGACCCGTGCGATGACCATCCAGGTCGCGGTGGACGCGACCAGCAGGGAAATGCTGTACCAGTGCCCGCCGGTACTGTGGGAACGCCTGGGAGTGCCTGCGCCGTGAACATGCTTGTCCGTCTTTCCAGCGTGCTGCTGTGCGCGCTGATGTTCATTGCCGCACCGCAGGTGCAGGCCGCCGACCCCGCCATCGATGTGATCACCCAGGCGGTGGCGCGGCCGGACGTGCTGCGTGGCCAGTTCAGCCAGGAAAAGCAGGTCAGCGGCTTCAAGAACCCGCTGCGCTCGCAGGGCCGCTTCGTGGTCGCGCGCCAGCATGGCGTGATCTGGACCACGCTCAAGCCGTTCCCCTCCGAAGTGGTGGTCACCGCCGACCGCATCCTCAGCCGCCAGCGCGATGGCAGCACCCGTGTCGAGCTCGATGCACGGCAGCAGCCGGCGATGCGTTCGGTGAACGCGATCATGTTCGCGCTGATGAGTGGCGACGTGCAGGCGCTGTCCGGCCAGTTCAACGTGGCGGCCAGCCGTGAAGGGCAGGGCTGGCGGCTGCGGCTGACGCCGAAGTCGGCGATGCTGGCCAAGGCGTTCCAGTCGCTGACCCTGCAAGGTGACCGCTACGTGCGCCAGGTCGAGATCGTCGAGGCCAACAAGGACCGCACGCAGATCCAGTTCAGTGCACTGAGCGAAGCGCCGGCCACGCTCACCGCCGACGAGGCACGCCGCTTTGAGTGAGGGTGCAGCATCGAACGGGCCGGACCGGTTGCGGCGCTGGTGGCACTGGCTGGGCATCGCCTGGCTGGTGCTCCTGCTGGTGTTGGGTGCGCAGCAATGGCGCCTGTGGAGCCAGCAGTCGCGGATCGACACCGACATCCTCGCCCTGCTGCCGCAGGACGCGCATGACCGCCTGTTGAGTGACGTCACCCGGCGCATCGCCGACGGCAGCTCGCGCCAGGTGGTGGTGCTGCTGGGCAGCAAGGATGGCGCCGCCGCCAAGCGCGCACAGGCGGCGTTCGCTGCGGCGATGGCGGCGGATGCCGACAGCGCGTTGCTGGTGCCCAGCGGTTCGATCGAAGGCTGGTTCGACGAGGCGCGCGCGTTCTACGCGCCGTACCGCGACCGCCTGCTGACCCCGGCCCAGCGCGAGCAGCTGCAGGGCAGCGAGCCGGGCGCGTTGGCCGAGCAGGCGTTGGCTGCGCTGTACGGTCCGATGGGCGCACCGCGCCTGACCGATTGGCGGCAAGACCCGCTCTCGCTGTGGCCGCAATGGTGGCAGCAGCAGGCGCAGGGGTCGGGGTTGCGGCTGGGCGATGACGGCCTGCTCGAAGCCGAGGGCAGGCATTGGGCCGTACTGCAGTTCGATACGCCGGGGTCGGCGTTCCAGCTTGACGGCGAGCGCCATCTCGACGGCCTGCTGGAACGTGCCGGGCTGGCCGCCAGGGCGGCGGCGCCAGAACTGGAAATCCTGCATGCGGGTGTGCCGCTGCACGCCGAAGCGGCGGCGGTGCAGGCCAACCAGGAGATCAACACGATCGGCTGGGGCTCGCTGGCCGCGGTGCTGCTGCTGGTGTGGCTGGCGTTCCGTTCGCTGCGACCGATCCTGCTGGTTGCCGCCTCACTGCTGATCGGCTGTGGCGTGGCGCTGGCGGTGACCGTGCTGGTGTTTGGCAAGGTGCATGTGCTGCCCCTGGTGTTTGGTGCGTCGCTGGTGGGCGTGGCCGAGGACTACGGCATCCACTGGTTCGCTTCGCGCCAGGCCGAACCGGCTGATCGTCGCTGGAAACTGCTGCGGCACCTGCTGCCCGGCCTGTGGCTGGCCCTGCTGACCAGTGCGCTGGCCTACCTGGCACTGGGCCTGGCCCCGTTCCCGGGCCTGCGCCAGATGGCATTGTTCTCGGTGGTCGGCCTGGCCGCCGCCTTCCTCACGGTGATTTTCTGGTTCCCGTGGCTGGATGGCGGAGAGATCCGCCAGACCCGTTTCTCGCAGTGGCTGGGCAACACGCTGGAGCGCTTCCCGCGCCTGCATGGCCGTCGCCCGGTGACGGTGTTCGTGGTGATCACGCTGGCACTGGCTGCAATCGGTATCGCCCGCCTGCACAGCAACGACGACCTGCGCAGCCTGCAATCGTCGCCGCCCGCGCTGATGGCGCAGCAGATCCGCCTGAGCCAGCTGCTGGGCATGCCCAGCCCGGCACAGTTCTACCTGGTACAGGGCACCGACGCGGCGCAGTTGCTGCAGCGTGAGGAAGCGTTGACCGAACGCCTGCGCGTACTGGCCAACCAGAAGCGCATTGGGGGCTATCGCGCGATCAGCGATTGGCTTCCGTCGCCGGCGCGCCAGCAGGCCGACGCGGCGCTGACTGCGAAGGTTGAACCGGGTGTGCTTGCGGCCGTGTCCGAGGCCGTGGGAGAGCCACTGCAACGACCGCCGTTCGCGGACGCGCCACTCACCGCCGAAGCGTTCCTGGCCTCGCCGGCCTCGCAGCCGTTCCGGCACCTGTGGGTGGGCGAGGTCGGCGGGCAGATGATCAGCGTGGTGATGGTCGATGACCTGTCGCGCGCGGATACGCTGGCCACCCTGCGCGGTGCCGCCGAAGGCCTGCCCGGCGTTCGCTGGGTGGATCGCACCGCCGACTTCTCGCAGCTGCTGGGCCACTACCGCAAGCTGATGGGCGGGCTGCTGCTGGTCGGCATCGTGCTGGTGTTCGGCGCGCTGTGGCTGCGCTACCGCCGCCAGGCCTGGCGCGTGTTCGCGCCGACCCTGATTGCCGGCGCATTGACCTTGGGCCTGCTGGGCCTGTTCGGCCAGCCGCTGCAGCTGTTCAACGTGCTGGCACTGATGCTGCTGCTGGGCATGGGCATCGACTACGGCATTTTCCTGATCGAGCACCGCGGCGACGCCAGTGCCTGGCTGGCCGTGTGCGTGGGCGCGGCCAGCACCTGGCTGTCGTTCGGCTTGCTGGGCCTGTCGCAGACCCCGGCGTTGCGCGCGTTCGGCCTGACCCTGCTGTTCGGCATCGGCCTGGTCTGGCTGATCTCGCCGCTGTTCCGCCCGCCGCCGCACGATCTGCCGCCGGCCTGAGCCTGTTTTCCGACTTCCTTCTTTCCATTTGATCGAGCAACAAGGACGCACCGATGAACACTGCTGTGGATGCTGTCGAACGCACTGAAATCCTGATCATCGGCGCCGGCCCGGCCGGTTCCGTGGCCGCGGCGATGCTGCGCCAGCAGGGCCGCCAGGTCCTGATGCTGGAGCGCCAGCAGTTCCCGCGCTTCTCCATCGGCGAAAGCCTGCTGCCGCAGAGCATGGAGTACATCGAGGCGGCCGGCCTGCTGCAGGACGTGGTCGAGGCGGGCTTCCAGTACAAGAACGGTGCCGCCTTCGTGCACGGCGAAGCGCGTACGGCGTTCGATTTCAGGAAGAAGTTCTCGCCGGGTTGGGGCACCACCTACCAGGTGCAGCGCGCCGACTTCGACAACGTGCTGGCACGCGGCGCCGAGCGCATGGGCACCACGCTGCGCTTCGGCGACGAAGTGCTTGCGGTCGAGCCGGGCGATCAACCGGCGGTGACGGTACGTCGCCCGGACGGCAGTGAATACCGCATCGAGGCCGATTTCATCCTCGATGCCTCCGGCTTCGCGCGGCTGCTGCCGCGGCTGCTGCAGCTGGAGTCGCCGTCCAACTTCCCGGTGCGCGGCGCGATCTTCTGCCACGTGCGCGACAACATTCCGGCCGAAGCGGACTTCGATCGCAACAAGATCCTGATCACCACCCACCCCGAGCACATCGACGTCTGGTACTGGACGATCCCGTTCTCCAATGGCTGCTGTTCGCTGGGCGTGGTCGCCGAGCCGTCGTTCTTCGAGCGCTACGAGGGTGACGACCTGCAGAAGCTGCAGGCCATCGTCGGCGAGGACCCCAACCTGACCCGCCTGCTGGCCAACGCCGAATGGGCGGTGCTGCCGGTGCGCCGGATCACCGGCTATTCGGCCAACGTCAGTTCGCTGTGGGGGCCCGGCTACGCGTTGCTGGGCAACGCCGGCGAGTTCCTCGATCCGGTGTTCTCCTCCGGCGTGACCATTGCCTTCAAGTCCGCGCAGCTCGCCAGTGAATGCCTCAAGCGCCGCTATGCCGGCCAGGCCGTGGACTGGGAGGCCGAGTTCTCGATCCCGCTGCGCGCGGGCGTGAAGACCTTCCGCCGCTTCGTCGAAAGCTGGTACCAGGGCGGCTTCCAGAAGATCATCTACCACCCGCAGCAGCAGCCCGAAGTGCGCGACATGATCAGCTCCATCCTGGCCGGTTACGCCTGGGACACCAAGAATCCGTATGTGGCCGATGAAAGTGGTCGCCGCATGCGCGTGCTGGAGGAATTGTGCAGCGCCTGATCTTCCGTACTGCGGCCCTGCTGCTGTGCCTGCTGCTGGCCGCCTGTGCCGGCCGCATGCCGAAACCGCAGGTGGAACTGCCGCCGCTGCGCCTGGCGCCAGCCAGCCTGCCGGCGCCGCTGGCGCTGCAGCAGCAGCTGCATTTCCGCTTCGGCACGCATGAGCGCGATCTCGATGCGCTGCTGGAAGCCGACGCCCAGCAGGTGCAGCTGGCTGTGCAGGCGATGGGCCAGACCGGCGTGCGCCTGCAATGGGACGGCCAGCAGCTGACCCAGCAGCGCGCGCCATGGCTGCCACCGCAGGTGCGCGCCGAGCGCGTGCTGGATGACCTGCAGTTCGCGCTGTGGCCGACCGCGGCCATTGCCGCCGTGCTGCCGGCGGGCTGGCAGGTCAGTGATGATGGCCATCAGCGCAGCCTGTCGCGTGAGGGCACCGTGTGGCTGCACCTGCAGCGGCTGGACGATGGCAGCGTGCAGCTGGACAACCGCGCCGAAGGCTATGCGCTGCGCATCGAATCGATCGACATGGCCGGGCCGGACCGATGAGCGCACCGATCTACCTGAACGACCTGGGTGTGGTCTGTGCACTCGGCGCTGGCCGCGCCGCAGTGACGTCGGCACTGTTCGCCGACGCGCCGGGCGGGCTCAGCGACAACGACAGCCTGTTGCCGGGGCGCACCCTGGCGCTGGGAGAAGTACGCACGCCGCTGCCGGCGCTGGATGATCTGCCGGTGGCCCTGCGCGGGCGAAACAATGCCCTGCTGGACGTGGCATTGGCTCAGATCGCGCCGGCAGTGGCCGCGGCGATCGCCCGCCATGGCGCCGAGCGCGTGGCGGTGGTGCTGGGCACCAGCACCTCGGGCATTGGTGAATCCGAGCAGGCATTGCGCAGCCATGCCGAACAGGGCCAGTGGCCGCAGGGCTTTGACTACGCCCAGCAGGAAATGGGCACCGCCGCGCAGTTCGTGCGCCAGCGCAGTGGCGCACAGGGGCCGGCATGGACCCTGTCCACTGCCTGCTCGTCCAGTGCCAAGGCGCTGATGTCGGCTGCACGCATGCTGCGCGCCGGCATCGTCGATGCGGTGATCGCCGGTGGCGCCGATTCGCTGTGCCGCTTCACCGTGGCCGGCTTCAGCGCGCTGGAATCGGTCTCGGCCCAACGCTGCAATCCGTTCTCGCAGCATCGTACCGGTATCAACATCGGCGAAGGCGCCGCGCTGTTCCTGCTCACCCGCGAACCCGGCCCGGTATGCCTGGCGGGGTGGGGCGAGTCGGCCGACGCCCACCACATGTCCGCCCCTGACCCGCAGGGCCTGGGCGCCATCGATGCCCTGCAGCAGGCGCTGCAGCGTGCTGGCTGGGCCGCCGGAGAAGTGGACTATGTGAACCTGCATGGGACCGCGACCGGCCACAACGATGCGATGGAAAGCCTGGCCGTGTCGCAGGTGCTGGGCTGCCACGTGCCGGCCAGTTCGACCAAGCCGTTGACCGGCCACACTCTGGGTGCCTCGGGTGCCATCGAGGCGGCGCTGTGCTGGATCGTGCTGGCCGAGAACCCGCAGCAGCTGCTGCCGCCGCACTGGTGGGACGGCGTGGCCGACCCGGCACTGCCGGTGCTGCCGCTGGTCGCACCGGGCACGCGCCTTGCGCAGCCGCCACGGCGGGTGCTGAGCAATTCGTTCGCCTTCGGCGGCAGCAATGCCGTGCTGGCACTGGAGCGTCGATGAACACGCTGTACGCGATCGAAGACGTGGTGCCGCACCGCCAGGACATGTGCCTGCTGGAGCGCATCACGCAGTGGGACCAGGACGCCATCGAGGCCGAACTGGTGGTGCCCGAGGCCGGCCTGTTCGTCGAGGATGACCAGGTGCCGGCATGGGTCGGCATCGAGTACATGGCGCAGGCCATCGCGGCCTGGGCCGGTTGCCGCGCGCGTGCGGCCGGCAGGCCACCGCAGCTGGGCTTCCTGCTCGGCAGCCGCCGCTACAGCAGCGCGCGCAGCAGCTTCCCCAGCGGTTCGCGGCTGCGCATACAGGCGCGCTGCGAGCTGTTGGGTGACAATGGATTGGGGATGTTCGCCTGCCGCATCCTGGCAGGCGAGGAAGAATGGGCGACAGCCAACGTCTCGGTGTTCGAACCGGCCGACGCGATGGCCTATCTGGAGAGTGGACAGGCATGACAGGGAATCGAAGCGTGCTGGTGACCGGCGCCAGCCGGGGCATCGGCCGGGCCATCGCGCTGCGCATCGCGCGCGATGGCTTCGACGTGGTGGTGCATTGCCGCAGCCGCGTGGATGAAGCACAGGCGGTGGTCGCCGAGATCCAGGCACTGGGCCAGCAGGCCCGCGTGCTGGTGTTCGACGTGGCCGACCGCGCGTCTGCGCGGGCCGCCCTGGAGGCCGATGTCGAAGCGCACGGCGCGTACTACGGCGTGGTCTGCAATGCCGGCATCGCCCGCGATGGCGCCTTCCCGGCGCTGTCAGCGGACGATTGGGACCAGGTCATCCACACCAACCTGGATGGCTTCTACAACGTGCTGCATCCGCTGATCATGCCGATGGTGCGGCGGCGCAAGCCGGGCCGCATCGTCACCCTGTCGTCGGTCTCCGGACTGGCCGGCAACCGCGGGCAGGTCAACTACAGTGCCGCCAAGGCCGGCATCATCGGCGCCACCAAGGCCCTGGCGCTGGAACTGGCCAGCCGCCAGATCACCGTCAACTGCGTGGCCCCGGGCCTGATCGAGACCGAAATGCTCAATGACGAAGTGGTTGAACACGCGCTCAAGCTGATTCCCGCCGGCCGCGTTGGCCGCCCGGACGAAGTGGCGGCTACCGTGGCGTTCCTGCTGTCCGAACCGGCCGGCTACATCACCCGGCAGGTGATCTCGGTGAACGGAGGCATGCTCTGATGGCCGCCGATCGTCGCGTGGTGGTCACCGGCGCCGCCGCCATCAGTCCACTCGGCCACGACTGGCCGACCATCGAGGCACACCTGCGCAGCTGCCGCAACGCGGTGCGTGCGATGCCCGAGTGGGATGTCTATGCCGGGCTGAACACCAAGCTGGCCGCGCCGGCGCAGGACTTCGAGCTGCCGCCGAACTACAACCGCAAGACCACCCGCTCGATGGGCAAGGTCGCGATCATGTCGGTGCGCGCCACCGAGGTGGCGCTGCGCGAGGCCGGCCTGCATGAGCATCCGGTGCTGCGCAGTGGCCGTACCGGGGTGGCCTATGGCTCCTCGTCCGGCAGCCACGAGGCCACCGGCGAATTCGGGCGCATGCTCAACGAATTCACCACGGATGGCATCAGCGCCACCACCTACCTGAAGATGATGAGCCACACCGCGCCGGTCAACATCGGCGTGTTCTTCGGCCTGTCCGGGCGCGTGTACACCACCTCCAGCGCCTGCACGTCGGGCAGCCAGGGTGTGGGCGCGGCCTATGAAGCCATCCGCAGCGGCAAGCAGACGGTGATGGTGGCCGGCGGTGCCGAGCAGCTCGATGCCACCGCTGCAGCGGTGTTCGACACGCTGTTCGCCACCAGCGTGCGCAATGACGCGCCGCAGACCACGCCTCGCCCGTTCGATGCCGGCCGCGATGGCCTGGTGCTGGGCGAGGGCGCCTGCACGCTGATCCTGGAAGACCTGGAACACGCGCAGGCGCGCGGCGCCACCATCCTTGCAGAGGTGGTCGGCTACGGCACCAACAGCGATGGCCAGCACGTCACCCAGCCCAGTGCCGACACCATGGCCCAGGCCATGCGCCTGGCATTGGAGGACGCCGGCCTGGACGCGGCGCAGATCGACTACGTCAACGCCCATGGCACCGCCACCGACCACGGCGACATCGCCGAGAGCCAGGCTACCGCACAGGTGTTCGGCAGCCGCGTGCCGATCAGCTCGCTGAAGAGCTACGTCGGCCACATGCTGGGTGCCTGTGGCGCGTTCGAGGCCTGGGTGAGCATCCAGATGATGCGTGCCGGCTGGTTCGCGCCCACCCTGAACCTGGCCGAGGTCGACCCGCGCTGTGGCCAGCTCGACTTCATCGCCGGGCAGGGCCGCGAACTGCAGGCCGAGTACGTGATGAGCAACAACTTCGCCTTCGGCGGCATCAACACCTCGCTGGTGTTCCGCCGCTGGAGCGAGTGATCCACTGCGCCAACACACCGTTCCCGTTACCCCCGCACCCTCGACAAGGAGATGTTCCGATGCGCCGCACTCTCATGATCGCCACGGCTACCGCGCTGCTGGCCCTGACTTCCACCGCTTCCGCCCGCGACACGCGTGTCGAACAGTCCCTGCAGGAACTGGTCAATTCGCAGGCCGCCAAGGACGCCGGCATCGACGGCAGCGTGCGCTTCTATCTGGCCGGCCAGCCGGTCAGCGTGCAGCAGCGCCTGGGCGAAGACGTGACCAACAAGAAGACCAACGCCGCCAACAAGAGCGATGCCGAGGCCTGCCGCTGGGTTGCGCTGTCGGCACTGCGCGCGCTGCAGGACGGTGCCAAGTCGCGCGGCGCCAACGCCGTGGTCGACATCGTCAGCTATTACAAGAAGAACGAGTTCAAGAGCAGCACCAACTACGAGTGCTACGCCGGTGCCATCCTCGCGGGTGTCGCGCTGAAGGGCACCTACGCCAAGGTCAAGTAAGCGCCCGTGTGGCGGCGGCGCAGCCTGAACGTCGCCGCCACATTGCTGAACCCCGCAGGCGAAACGCCGCCGATCGCGCCGCCATCGTCGGCTGACGGCTTTCCCCGGTGTCGGCTTTCCGACACAATCATGGCTCTTCCCGGGTTATCGTCCCGCGGACATGCACGCCTACGTCTATAAAAGCCAACTCAAGCCGGACACCTACGTCTACGTTCCCCGACGCGATGATTTCAGCGCGCTGCCCGCGCCGCTGCTCACCTCGCTGGGGACGCTCGCCTTCGTGCTGGAGGTGGCCCTGGATGCCCAGCGCCGCCTGGCACAGGCTGACCCGGAAAAGGTCCGCAGCGAAATGAGCGAGCGCGGGTTCTACCTGCAGGTGCCGCCGTCGGTGGCCAGCCTGATGCCGCGCCACTATGACTGACGCCTCCCGTCCGCGCATTCTGTCAATTGCCTTCGCCGCGGGCGCCGTGCTGGCGCTGGGCGCCGCCGTGGGCGGCGGTCCGGGTGCGGTCCTTGCCGCACTGGCGCAGCCCGCGTTCGCGTTGGCGATATCGTGGTGGCGCCGCAGCCGCGCGCTGCTGCCGCTGAAGGTGGTCGCACGCCAGGACCTGCCGGCGCTGCTGGCCTTGTGGGCAGCCGCCCCGCTGTTGCTGGCGCTGCTGCTGGCCTGGCCGCGCGCAGCACTGCGTGACAGCGGCAGCCTGGCGGCAGTGCTTGGCCTGAGCGTACTGGTCAGTGCCGGCCTGTTGGCGGCCTGGCGCACCTGGCCATTGTGGAACGATGTCGAACGCCTGGATGGCAGCCTGGCCCAGCACTGGCAGGCGCTGGCGGGGCGCGACCTGACTGCCTGGCGTGGCCTCGGCGTGGCCGCGCTGGTCATTGCGCTGGCCGCGCTGGTGGTGCTGCCGGCCTGGCCGGGCCTGTTGCCGGAAAGCGCGCGCTGGCCCGCCGCACTGGCGGTCGTACTGCTGTCGCCGGTGCTGCACCTGCTGCTGCAGCGGGTCGCGCCTGCGCCGCTGGTGTCGCTGCGCTCCAGCCCGTTGGCGGCGTCCAGCGCTGAACCCGAACCGATGTTCGCAGCGGCGGCCGAAACCGTGCCGCTGGAGGCGATGGCGCCGCAGGAACTGACACCGGCGCTGTATGAAGCCGCCCGCCAGGGCCGCATCGACCGGGGCCTGCAGCTGCTGCAGGCCGGTGCCGATCCGTATGCGCTGCCGGACCCGAACTGGCGTGACCAGCGCAGCCTGGCGGTGCTGGCCGCGGTGCTGCCGGACCTGCGCCTGCTGCGCGAACTGATTGCCCGCGGCGTCGATGTGAATGCGCCGCACCGGGGCATGACCCCGCTGCTGGCGGCGACCCGCGACAGCTGGCATGGCCGCCCCGAAGCGGTGATGACCCTGCTCGCCAACGGCGCCGACTCGCGTGCCACCGACAGTGATGGCAACACCCCGCTGCACCATGCCGCACGCAGTTCCGACCCGGGGGTGGCCGCGCTGCTGCGCGATGCCGCTGCCGAAGTCGATGCGCTGAACCGTGATGGCTGGTCGCCGCTGGCGGTGGCCTGCCAGGTGGGCAACTGGCGTCTGGCCCGCTTCCTGCTCGAACGCGGTGCACGCTGCGAACCGGCCGATGGCACCCCGGTGCTGCTGGCCGCCGCCGCCACCGAGGATGATGATCCGGCGGGCGTGCAGCTGCTGCTCAAGCACAAGGCACGGGCCGACGCCCGCGATCGCCAGCGCCGCAGTGCGTTGCATGAGGCGGCCCTGGCCGGCCATGTCGAGATCATCGGCGTGCTGCTCGGCGCGGGCGCCAATCTGGAGGCGCGCGACGCACTGGGGCGTACGCCGTGGCTGGAAGCGGCCCGTGCCGGTCGTGCCGCCGTGATCGAGCACCTGCTGCCGCACAAGCCGGACCTGGTCGCGGTGGACGGCGAAGGCCGCAATGCGGTGCAGCTGGCGGCGATGGCCGAGGATGTCTCGCCGCTGCTGATCAAGCGCCTGGTCGAACTGGGCATCGCGGCCGATGCCACCGATCCGCTCGGCCGCCGTGCGGTGGACTACGCCGCCGAGGCCGGCCGCTGGGCGATCGTAGCCCTGCTGGACCCGTCCTATCCGTTGCCGGCCGCGGTCAGTGATGGCCTGGCCGATCGTGGCGAAGCGGCCAGTGCCAGCGGCCTGCTGCCGGATCGTCCGCCGCTGACCCTGCTGCGCGAGGCCCTGGGCTTCGGCAATACCGACGGCATGGCGGCGCTGGCCAGGCTGTGCCAGCCGGAGGAACTGGGCGGGCTGCTGCTCGATCCGGAGTTGGCGCTGGAACCGCGTGCGGTGGACTGGCTGCTGGGCCACGGCGCCGATCCCTATGTGCGTGATGCCTGCTCCGATACGCCGATGTTCGCGCTGTTGTCGCGCGGCATCGATGCGGTGCCGGCGTTGCAGGTGATGCTGCAGCGTGGCCTGTCGCCGGCCGGCCGCGGTGGCCTGGCGCGCTTCCTTGCTGCCTGCGCACAGCACGACCAGGCCGCGCGTGGCCTGGAACAGCTGGCACTGGAACTGCTTGAGCGTGGCGCCGATCCGTTCGCCGCCTCGCCGGCGGGCGATCCGCCGCTGTCGCTGGCGGTGCGCCTGGGGTGGCTGCGGCTGCAGCAGGCCCTGCTCAAGGCCGGCGTTGATCGCGAAGCACGCGACAGCCACGGCATGACCGCGCTGCACCTGGCCACCGCATTGGCCCGCGAAGGCGCGCTTAAGCTGCTGGTGCAGCATGGTGCCTCGCCCGAAGCACGTGCCGCCGACGGCCAGACACCGCTGGGCGTGGCGCTGTCGATCGGTCGCCGCGATCTGGCCGACTGGCTCGATTGGCGGGTGTGGCCGTTGCCGCGCCGGACCCTGCGCGAGGCCGATCTGCCGGCCGCCGCAATGGCCGGTGACGTCGATGCAGTGCGCCGCCTCATCGATCTGGGCTTCGCCGTCGACGCGGTCGACGCACAGGGCTGCACCGCGCTGCTGCGTGCTGCCGGTGGCGGCCACCTGGCGGTAACCGACCTGCTGCTGGCGCGCGGCGCCGATCCGCAGCACGCGGCGGCCAGTGGCGCGACGCCGCTGTCGGCGGCGGTCAGCATGCGCCAGGTGGACATCGTTTCGGCCCTGCTCGACGCTGGCGCCAAGCTGGAACACCGCCTGCCGGGTGGCGTGACGGTACTGATGCTGGCCTCCGCGCTGGGCCTTCCGGACATCGTCGCGCGCCTGCTCACGGCGGGTGCCGACGTGCATGCCGGTGACGCGCAGCAGCTGGGTCCGCTGCACTGTGCCGCGCTGTACGGTTTCAGTGCCCGCGACCGCTCGCGCCTGCTGGCCCTGCTCGACACCCTGCTGCTGGCCGGTGCCGAACCGGACCAGGCCGCCGCTGGTGCTGTCACGCCGCTGCTGCTGCTGCTGGGCGCGCGCGCCGAGCCGGGTACCGCCTGCGACGAGCAGGTGGTGATGGCCGCAGTGGAGCGCCTGCTGGACGAGGACGTAAGCCTGGACGTACGCGACCCGCGCGGCTTCGGCCCGCTGCACCTGGCCGCGCTGCATGGCCTGCCGTTGCTGGTGCAGCGCCTGCTGCGCGCCGGCGCCGATCCTGAAGCGCGCGACAGCCTCAACCGCAGTCCGCGCGAGATCGCAGTGATGCGCGGCTTCATCGACGTGGCTGGCGAGTTCGAGCCGCGCGTGCCGGGCGTCTCCTCGATGGCCCGGTTCCTGCGCGACAACGGCTGATCCCTGGAAAAGGGTAGTGCCGGCCGCTGGCCGGCTACCTCATGACATCTCCGGGATCACGGGATTGCCCCCACTACCGGGGCCGCCATCGATCAGGTGGATGCCGACCGTTGGCCGGCACACCTACTCGCCGTCGCTTTCCGCGTCAGCTTCGAACAGGTGCATCAGGTCGTTGCGTGCATCACGCGAGGTCTGGATCACCGCGGCCTCGTCGTCGTACACCAGGTACTGGTCGCGCAGCAGCTGTTCATCATGCTCACGGAAACGCTGCACATGGCGCTCGGCCACGTCCGGTGCCACGCCCAATGCGGTCAGCACGCGCCCGCTCATTTCCAGACTGGTGCCGAACACTTCGCGGAACGGCTCGGCCGACATGTCCATCAGTCGCCAGGCATGCTGGCGGTTGCGTGCACGCGCCAGCACCTTCGCGTCCGGGTACAGCCGGCGCACCATGCGCACCGCGCGCAGGTTGGTCTCCGGGTCGTCCACGGTGATGACGAACACATCGATGTGTTCGCCACCCGCTGCACGCAGCATCTCCGGGCGGGTCGGGTCGCCGTAGTACAGCTGGTTGCCGAAGCGGCGCAGGTCGGCCACGGTGTCCGGGTTCGCCTCCAGCGCCACGAACGGCACCTTCTGTGCGGTCAGCAGGCGTGCGATCACCTGGCCGAAGCGGCCCATGCCGGCGATCAGCACCTTGGGCCGGTTGTCCGGTGCCACCTTGTCGGCCTCGGCGGTCCCGCGCGGTGGAGCCTTCTCCTGGCCGAGCAGCTTGAGCAGCGCGATCATCAGCAGTGGCGTGATCGCCATCGACAGGCCGACGATCGCCACCAGTCGATCGTGATTGGCGTTGCCGAGCAGGTGCGCGCGCTGCGCTTCGTTGAACACCACGAAGGCGAACTCGCCCCCCAGCCACAGCACGCTGCCCAGCAGCAGCGACTGCCGCGGACTGAGCTTTGCAATACGGCCAATCACATACAGCAGGCTGAACTTGACCACCAGCAGGATCGCCACGCCGGCGGCGATCAGCCACGGCTCTGCGGCGATGCGGTCGAGATCGATGCCCATGCCCACCGCGATGAAGAACAGCCCCAGCAGCAGGCCCTTGAACGGCTCGATCTGCGCTTCCAGTTCGTGCCGGAACTCCGAATCGGACAGCAGCACCCCGGCCAGGAACGCGCCCAGGCTGGGGCTGAGGCCCGCTTCCTGCATGAACCAGGCAGTGCCCAGCACCACCAGCAGAGCGGTGGCGGTGAACACTTCCGGGCTACGGGTGCGCGCGATGATGCTGAACACCTTGCGCAGCACCGGTCGCCCGCACAGGATCACCACGGCCAGCGCGCCGAGGGCCACGGCGGCGTCTTCCCAGCGCAGGGTCTCGTTCTTCGCCCCGCCCAGCAGCGGGATGGCCGCCAGCAGCGGGATCGCGATCAGGTCCTGGAACAGCAGGATGGCAAAACCCAGCCGGCCATGGTCGCTGTTGATCGCCTTGTGCTCGGACAGCAGCTGCAGGCCTACCGCGGTGGATGACAGCGCCAGCGCAACACCGACCACCAGCGCGCTCTTCCACTGGAAGTGGTCGAGCAGCAGCAGGCCGCCCAGCACCAGCCCGGACATCGCCACCTGCGCCGCGCCCGCGCCGAACACCGAGCGCCGCATCACCTTCAGGCGTGCCGGCGACAGCTCCAGGCCGATCACGAACAGCAGCATCACCACGCCGATCTCGGCCGCGCCGAGGATGCGGTCGGCGTCCTGCACGAAGCCCAGCCCGTCCGGGCCCAGCACCACGCCGGCCGCCAGGTAGCCCAGCACCGCGCCGAAGCCGAACTTCTTGAACACCGGCACGGCAATGACCGCCGCCAGCAGCAGCACCAGGGCCAGTTCCAGACCGCCGCTATGCATGGGAATACCTGGTCATCGGGGAAGCCCGCAGTGCGTCCGTTCGGGTGGGGAAAGCGTGGCGAGCGCCACCCGGCCATTATGCGCGCCGGTCGGTGTATGCACGAGAACAACCGGCCGGCCGGCGCCCGGCGCAGGGATGCCGGGTTGACCTGCATGGCCCGCGGGTCCAGACTGCCCGCCGCTGGCGGCGCGTCCGCCGGCACACGCATCCCGGAGTCCCCAACCCATGTCCAGCGACAGTAGAAGTCGACCTCGTTCGACGCCAGCGATGGCCACCGCCTGACATCGGGACGGTTTGCCTGCGTTGGCGTTGCGCGAGGTCGCACCCCCACAAGGCAAAACCGATGAACCAGAAGCAATTGCTGCGCCCGGTGGCCGATGCCGCCGCATTGGCCGCACCGCTGGCGAACTACAACACCGCCGATGCGGTGGAATTCCTCAACACACTGGAACTGGCCCGCGCTGCGGAAACGCTGGCCGCGCTGCCGTTGCCGCGTGCAGTGAAGATGCTGGAAGCGCCGGAACTGCACCGCAGCGGTGAGCTGGTGGCCGCGCTGCCGCCGGCACGCGCCGCTGCCCTGCTCGGGCTGATGGCTGACGATCGCGCCACCGACATCGTCCACGAGCTGGATGAGGAAGAACGCGCGCGGCTGATCCCGCTGCTGGGCACCGACGCCCGCCAGGCCATCCAGAAGCTGCTGAGCTATCCGCCGAACACCGCCGGCGCGCTGATGACCACCGAGTACGTGGCGGTACCCGCCAGCTGGACCGTGGCGCAGACCCTGCAGCACATCCGCCAGGTCGAGCGTACCCGCGAGACGGTGTATGCGATCTACGTGCTGGAGCCGGCCAGCCAGCAGTTGCAGCAGGTGGTGACCATGCGCCGGCTGATCACCGGCCTGCCCGAGGAATCGATCCTGGACGTGGCCCAGGTCAATCCGCCGGTGACGGTGGACGCGCTGATGGACCAGGAAGAAGTGGCGCGGCTGATCCGCCGCCACGACCTGCTGGCGATCCCGGTGGTCGACGCGCAGCAGCAGATGCTCGGCATCGTCACCGTGGACGACGTGCTCGATGCGCTGATCGAGGAATCCACCGAGGACGCGCACAAGTTCGGCGGCATGGAAGCGCTGGACAAGCCGTACATGCAGATCGGCTTCTTCGAGATGCTGCGCAAGCGCGCCGGCTGGCTGAGCGTGCTGTTCCTGGGCGAGATGCTGACCGCCAGCGCGATGCAGCACTACGAGGACGAACTGGCGCGCGCGGTGGTGCTGACCCTGTTCATCCCGTTGATCATGAGTTCGGGCGGCAATTCCGGCTCGCAGGCCACCTCGCTGCTGATCCGCAGCCTGGCGCTGCGCGAACTGCGCCTGCGCGACTGGTGGAAGGTGGCCATCCGCGAGATCCCGACCGGCATGGTGCTGGGTGCCATCCTCGGCTGCCTGGCGATCGTGCGCATCGTGATCTGGCAGCTGGGTGGCCTGCATGACTACGGCGAGCACTGGATCCTGCTGGCGATCACCATCGGTGCCGCGCTGGTCGGCATCGTCACCTTCGGTTCGCTGTCCGGCTCGATGCTGCCCTTCGTCCTGAAGCGGCTCGGCTTCGACCCGGCCAGCGCCTCGGCGCCGTTCGTGGCCACCCTGGTGGATGTGACCGGCCTGGTGATCTACTTCAGCATCGCCGCGCTGATCCTGCACGGCACGTTGTTGTAACAGAAAAAGGGGACGGAGGGGATTAAGTCGTTTGTGCACAAACGACTTAATCCCCTCCGTCCCCTTTTTTGGGTACCGTAGGCGCATGAGTACCTACCACCTGCAGTCTGTGTTCCGTCCGCAGTCGGTCGCGGTGATCGGCGGCAGTCCGCGTGAGCGTTCGGCCGGCCGCGCGGTGATGCGTAACCTGCGCGGCACCGGTTTCCCCGGCAAGGTGGCGTGGATCAACCCGCGGCACGCCGAAATCGATGGCATCCGCACGGTCAAGCGCTTGAAGGATCTGGACTGGGTACCGGACCTGGTCGTCATCACCGCACCGGCGGCGATCGTGCCGCAGGTGGTGCGTACCGCCGCCGAGCGCGGCGTGCAGGCGGCGATCATCCTCACCGCGCACCTGGGCGAAGGCCCGGGTTCGTTGTCCGCACAGGTAGAGGCGGTGGCGCGCAAGCATGGCCTGCGCATCCTCGGGCCGCACTGCCTGGGCGTGATCGCGCCGCACGCGCGACTGAATGCCAGTATCGCCGCACATTTCCCGCAGGCAGGCGACCTCGCCCTGATTTCCGAATCCTCGGCGATCGCCGCCGCGCTGGTGGAGTGGGGCGTGGCGCGCTCGGTCGGGTTCTCCGCCGTGGTCTCGCTGGGCGACACGATGGACGTCGACTTCGGCGACCTGCTCGATTACTTCGCCACCGACTACCGCACCCGCGCCATCCTGCTCTATGTCGAGCAGATCAAGGACGCGCGCAAATTCATGTCGGCCGCGCGTGCCGCCGCCCGCGCCAAGCCGGTGGTGGTGGTGAAGTCCGGCCGCGCCGAGCGCGTGCAGCCGGGCAGCCGCGACACCCATGTGCAGGCCCTGGCGCGTGCCGATGATGTGTACGGCGCGGCCTTCAACCGCGCCGGCCTGCTGCGCGTCGGCGCGCTGGACGAGCTGTTCACCGCCGCCGAATCGCTGGGGCGGCTGGGTACCTTCCCCGGTCGCCGCCTGGCCATTCTCAGCAATGGCGGCGGTGTCGGCCGCCTGGCCGTGGACCAGCTGATCGCGCTGCGTGGCACGCTGGCCACCCTGTCCGACAGCACGGTGCAGAAGCTCGATTTGGTATTGCCGCAGGGCTGGTCGCGCAGCAATCCGGTCGACATCGTGGTCGATGCCGATGGCGAGCGCTATGCCGCGGCCATCGAAGCGCTGCTGGCCGACAACGAGAACGACGCGGTGATGGTGGTCAACGTGCCCACCGCGTTTACCTCGTCCGCCGACGCGGCGCAGGCCCTCACCCGCACGCTCGGCCTGCGCCCGCGCCATCATCGCGACAAGCCGGTGTTCGCCGTGTGGCTGGGCAACGACGACCAGGCCACCGCCACGCTCAACGCGGCGCGGGTGCCGACCTATCCGACCGAGGCGGAGGCCGTGCGTGGCTTCCAGCATCTGGTGCGCTACCGCGAAGCACAGAGCGCGTTGATGGAAACGCCACCCAGCCTGCCGCAGGACTTCAATGTCGATGCGGCGGCCGCGCGAGCGTTGGTTGATGCTGCGCTGGCCAATGGTCAGCAGTGGTTGGACCCGCTGGCCACGCATGAGCTGCTCAAGGCCTACGGCATCCCGTCCGCGCCGGTGATGCACGCGCGTGATGCGCACGAGGCGATGGACCTGGCGCAGCCGCTGCTGGAACGCGGTGCCACGGTCGCGTTGAAGATCCTGTCACCGGACATCCCGCACAAGTCGGAAGTGGACGGCGTGCGCCTGAACCTGTCCACGCTGCCGGCGGTGCAGAGCGCGGCCAACGCGATCCTGTCGCGTGCGCGCCAGCTGCGGCCGGATGCGCGCATCGATGGCCTGCTGGTGCAGCCGACCATCGTCCGCCCGAAGGCGCGCGAACTGATTGTCGGCATCGCCGATGACGCGACGTTCGGCCCGGTGATCGTGGTCGGCCGTGGCGGCACCGCCGTCGAAGTGATCAACGACAAGGCGCTGGCCCTGCCGCCGCTGGACCTGCGCCTGGCCCACGAGCTGATCGGCCAGACCCGCGCTTCGCGCATCCTCAAGGCCTACGGCGATGTGCCCGCCGCCGACGAGCGCGCACTGGCGCTGGCGCTGGTCAAGCTGGCACAGCTGGCCGCCGATATTCCCGAAGTGCGCACGCTGGACATCAACCCGCTGCTGGTCGACAGCAAGGGCATCCTCGCCCTCGACGCGCGCGTGGCAGTGGCACCGTCGCGCATCCTGCACAAGGGCCGTGGCCATCCGCGCTTTTCGGTGTTTCCGTATCCGAAGGAGTGGGAGCGCACCATCGAACTGTCCGATGGCGGCCGGGCCTTCGTGCGCCCGGTGCGGCCGGAGGATGACGCGCTGTTCCGTGCGTTCTTCGCCCGTGTCAGCGACGAGGACCTGCGCCTGCGCTTCTTCCAGTCGGTGAAGCACTTCAGCCACGAATTCATCGCGCGCCTGACCCAGCTCGACTACGCGCGCTCGATCGCGCTGGTAGCGATCGAACCGCGCAGCGGCGAGATGCTGGGCGCAGTGCGCCTGCACGCCGATGCCGATTACCACCGTGGCGAGTACGGCATCCTGATCCGCTCGGACCTGAAGGGCCACGGCATCGGCTGGCGGCTGATGGCGATCATGATCGAGTACGCGAAGTGGCTGGGCCTGGACGTGGTCGAAGGCCAGGTGCTGCGCGAGAACAGCACCATGCTGGCGATGTGCCAGAGCCTGGGATTCAAGACCAGGCTGGACCCGGACGACCCGACGGTGATGATGGTGACCTTGCCGGTGCAGCAGGTCGAGGTGCCCGACGTGCCGCCGGTGGCGTAATTCCTGTAGAACCGAGCCTACGCTCGGCTGCTTTTGCGTAGGCTTGGCGGCTGCATCACCGCACCGGCTCTACCACCACCGCCGTGCCATAGCACAGCACTTCGGTCAGCCCGGTCATCACATCGGTGGCGTCGTAGCGCATGCCGATGATCGCGTTGGCACCCAGCTGCCGCGCGTGCTTGACCATGTCGCGGTAGGTTTCCTCGCGAGCCTGTTCGCACAGCTCGGTGTAGATGGTGATGTTGCCACCGAAGAGCGTCTGGATACCGCCCAGGAAGTTGCCGACGATCGAACGCGAGCGCACGGTGATACCGCGCACCACGCCGAGGTTGCGCACGACGCGATGGCCGGGCAGCTCGAAGGCGGTGGTGACCAGCGCATCGTCGAAGCGCAGTGCCGGCGGGGAAGGGGTGCCGCTGTTGTAGGGGGCTGCCATGGTCGCGTCCGTGTCGCTGCCTTCTGTAGAGTCGAGCCATGCTCGACGGGCTGTGCTGCAGTCGAGCATGGCGCGACTCTACAACGCAATCGCCCGTTGCGGCATGGTTCCGTCACCGTGCTGGCGCGACAATATCCCCATGACCGACCGTATCCCCCTGTTGCTGCTGCCCGGCCTGCTCAACGATGCCGAGCTGTGGCGCGCGCAGCTGGCCGACCTGGCCGATATCGCCGACTGCACCGTGGGCGACCAGACCCGTGGCGAGACCCTGCAGGCGGTGGCCGAAGACGTGCTGGCGCAGGCACCGGAGCGCTTTGCGCTGGCCGGGTTCTCGCTGGGCGGCTTCGTGGCCCAGCAGATCCTGCGCATCGCGCCGGAACGGGTGCTGCAGCTGGCGCTGATTGACACCTCGATCCACGCCGACTCGCCGGAGCGCGCCGAGCAGCGGCGCAGCCAGCGCGCCAGCGTGCGTCTGCCGGGGAAGTTCCACGGCTTCGGCGATGTGCTGATGCGCAGCTACATCGACGCCTCGCGGCTGGACGACTACGTGCTGGTGCAGCGCGTGCGCGACATGACCGCTCGCCTGGGCGCGGAAGTGTTCCTGCGCCAGAGCGCACTGGAACGCCGCGATGGCCATGATGTGCTGGCCGGTTACCGCGATCCGCTGCTGATCGTATGTGGCGCCAACGACCGCATTACGCCACTCGCGGTGAGCGAGGAAATGCACGCGATGGTGCCGCACTCGCAGCTGGTGGTGGTGCCCGATTGCGGGCACCTGGCGCCGATGGAGAAACCGGACGAGGTCAGTGCGGCAATGCGTCGGTGGTTGTTGCAGGGCAGGGGATGATCCCCGCGTTCTGGTAGGTGCCGACCTTGGTCGGCACGGCGTTTCATCGATCGGTCAGACGTCTGCGCCGACCAGGGTCGGCGTCTACCAGAGCAGTTGCGCGCCGTCGTTGGAATCAATCCCAGGCCGGCGCGATGCCTTCCGGGTTGGCCAGGCGATGGCCGCGGTCGAGCTTGGCGAGCTGTCCCATGTCTTCGTCGGTCAGGCGGATCGCTGCCGCTTCCAGGTTGCTGGCCAGGTTCTCGCGCCTGGTCGAGGACGGAATGACCGAGAAGCCCTGCTGCAGCGCCCAGGCCAGCGCGACCTGCGCCGGCGTGGCCTGGTGGCGGCCGGCAATGGCCTGGATCACCGGGTCCTTGATTACCTCACCATAGGCCAGGCTCATGTAGGCGGTGATGTGGATGCCGTTGTCCTGCAGGAATTTCACCAGCAGGCGGTTCTGCAGGTACGGGTGGATCTCGATCTGGTTGGTGGCGATGGCGCCGGCACCCAGGATGCCGATCGCCTTGCGGGTCTGCGCGATGGTGAAGTTGGAGATGCCGATCTCCTTCGTCAGGCCCTGTGCCTTGGCCTCGGCCAGTGCGGTCAGGTACTCCTCCATCGGCACGTCGACCTTGTCGTTCGGCGACGGCCAGTGGATCAGCGTCAGGTCCACATGATCGGTGCGCAGCTTTTCCAGACTGGTACGCAGGCTGGCCAGCAGCGCTTCGCGCTTGAACTCGGTGATCCAGATCTTGGTGGTCAGGTAGATCTCATCGCGCGGCACGCCGGAATCGGCGATGGCCTGGCCGACTTCGGCTTCGTTGCCGTAGATCTGCGCGGTATCGATGGCGCGGTAGCCGACCTCCAGCGCGTTGCGCACGGAATCGATCACGGTCTGGTCTTTGAGGCGGAAAGTGCCAAGACCGAAGGCGGGGACTGTCATGAGGGGCTCCAGCAGTGGGGGAGGGAGACGGGACTATCCACGAAAGGGTAGGCCAGCGGCCGTGTGCATGCCGGCAACGGTGCATTGCACTGCCGTGTACGACCACAGGCCGTAATGAGTGCGGAACGTTGGTCCGCACTGTTCATGCCGCCACCCATGTAGCGTTGGACGCTGCCGGCCAGCGGCCGGCACTACCCCAGTCCGCGCTCCACGGTGGTGCCGGGCGCTGGCCGGCAACCGGATCCCTCAGGCCGCGCGCGCCAACGCGTCCTTCGCTGTCGCCGTGGCCGACAGGTCGAACACATCGACCGCATCGATCAACCGGTTCGCCTGCTGTTCCAGGCTGCGCGCCGCGGCGCTGGCTTCCTCCACCAGCGCGGCGTTCTGCTGGGTGGTGCCGTCCATCTGGATCACCGTCTGGCTGACCTGTTCGATGCCTGCGCTCTGCTCCTGCGACGCCGCAGAGATCTCGGCCATGATGTCGGTCACGCGCTGCACCGAGGCGACGATCTCGGCCATGGTGTCGCCGGCCTCGCGCACGCGCTGCGCACCCTCACCGACCTGTTCCACCGACGCCTCGATCAGCGACTTGATCTCCTTTGCCGCCGCCGCAGAGCGCTGCGCCAGCGTGCGCACTTCGCTGGCGACAACCGCGAATCCGCGGCCCTGCTCACCGGCGCGTGCCGCTTCCACCGCCGCGTTCAGCGCCAGGATGTTGGTCTGGAACGCGATGCCATCGATCACGCTGATGATGTCGGCGATCTGCCGCGACGACGTTTCGATCGCACCCATGGTCGCCACCACCTGCCCGACCACGCTGCCACCGTGTGAGGCGACACCCTGTGCACCGATCGCCAGCTGGTTGGCCTGGCGCGCGTGTTCGGCGTTCTGGCGCACGGTGGAGGTCAGCTCTTCCATGGATGCCGCGGTCTCTTCCAGATTGGCGGCCTGCTGCTCGGTACGGCGCGACAGGTCATTGTTGCCGGCGGCGATCTCCGCGGCGGCGGTGTGGATGTTGCCGGAGGCGTGCTTGATGTCGGTGACGATGGTCGCCAGCTGCGTGGCGGTGGTATTGGCATCGCCGGCGATACGCGCGAACACACCCTGGAAATCACCGTGCATGCGTGCACCGAGGCGGCCATCGGCGATCGCGCGCAGCATCGTCGAGACTTCGCCGAGGTTCAGTTCTGTGGTCTGCATCAGGCGGTTCAGGCCATCGACCATCGCGCGGAAGTCATGCTCGAAGCGCGCGCTGTCGCCGCGCTGGCTGAAGTCACCGGCGGCCGCCGCTTCGGCCAGGCGGCGGATTTCGCCGTTGATCGCCCCGAGGTTGTGCTTGACCGCATCCAGCGCTTCGGTGATCACTGCCTTTTCGCCGGGCAGGCGTTCCATGTCCTGGCTGAGGTCGCCGACGGCGTAGCGGCCCATGATCGAGATCGCGCGCATCTTCACCCGGATGTGCGCGTCGACCAGCGTGTTGCAGTCGGCCACCATGGTGCCGAACGCGCCCGGGAAGGCAGCGGCGTCCATGCGATGGCTGATGGTGCCGGCCTCGTGCGCCTGGGCCATCGCGGCCTGCGCATCCAGCACGCCGCGCAGCGTGGACTGCAACGCCTGCATCGCCTGGGCGAGGCGTCCGATCTCGTCGCGGCTGCGCACCTGTACCACGTGCTGCAGGTCGCCGGCAGCCACTGCGCGTGCAGCGGCTTCCACCGCCAGTACCGGCTGCACCACGGCGCGCCGCAGCCACCAGGACAGGCCGATCAGCAACAGCACGGCGGCCAGCACCGTCAGTGACGCGCACAGCAGCAGGGTCTGCCGCGCCTGCTGCGAACGTGCCGCCAGCGCCGCTTCGGCCACCTGCGTGGCATGCCTGCTCAATGCATCCAGTGCGGTCGCCACCGCGCGATCCTTGCCGCGCACGAGGGTGTCGCCGACGGCGGGATCGTAGCCGGCCGCGGCAAATGCCTGCAGCGCCGCGTGATAGTCCTGCTGCAGCTGCGCGTGCAGGCCGATGAACGCCTGCGCCAGTTCACGCGTGCGCGCGTCCGGGCTGGTCACCAGGCCCTTGGCCAGCCGTTCGACCAGGCGGCCTTCGTTGTCGAAGGCGTCCAGATGGCGCTGACGCAACGCGTCGTCGTGACCACGCAGCAGCACGTTCTTCCATTCCTGCACCTGGCCGCGGAACTCACGCTGCAGGCGTTCGGCGTCGCGGCTGTGCGCGACTTCGGGTGGAACCTCGGTGGACAACTTGAACCAGGCGGAGGCCAGGCCAGCCAGCGCGCACAGCAGGACCACGGCCAAGCCAACAGAAACCGCGCCGAGCAGCTTGGACTGCAGGCGCGGAGCACGGACAGACGCATTCATCGGGAAGCACTCTCGGGAAGGGGCAATGCGGTATCGACCCGCCAAGCTCCCGCTGAAGTGCGACGAACATCACATTAGCGTTTCGTTTAGTGATGTGAAGAAAGTGTTTCATAGGACAAATGTGTCCATATGGAACGAATACGGACCCTGGACAGGGGATATAAATGTAACTAATGTAGTTACATGAAATCCGCGAACCTGCTCTCTGACGCCCTGCATGTGATGGCGCACCTGGTCGGTCAGGACGGCCCGCGCACCTCCGAGCAGCTGGCGTCCTGCCTGCCGACCCATCCGGTGGTGATCCGCCGCCTGCTGGCGCAGCTGCACAGGGCGGGCCTGGTTCACAGCGCCCGTGGTCATGGCGGTGGCAGCCAGTTGGCCCGCGATGCCGCAGCCATCACCCTGCATGACGTCTACCTGGCGGTGGGCGCACCGTCGCTGGTGCAGGTCGGTACCCGTGATTCCGGCGGTGGCTGCCCGATCCAGCAGCTGGTCAACAGCGCTTTGCTGGAGGGTGCACGCGAAGCACAGCGCCTGCTCGAACAGCGCCTGCGGGCGACCACGCTGGACAAGCTCGGCGCCGACTTCGCCCGCCATCTCGCCCATCACCGTTCCCTGGAAGGTCACCATGAATCCTGATGTGCTCATCGTCGGCGGCAGCTATGCCGGCATTGCTGCGGGCCTGATCCTGGCCCGTGCCCGCCGCGCGGTCACCGTCATCGACGCCGGTTTGCCGCGCAATCGTTTCGCCAGCCATTCGCACGGGGTGCTGGGGCTGGATGGCATCAGCGGTGCCGAGCTGCTGAAGGCCGCGCGCCAGCAGCTGCTGGACTACCCCAGCGTGCGCTGGGTGCATGCCGAGGCCGTGCAGGCCAACGCCAGCGCAGAGGCCGTGGAAGTACGTACCGCCGATGGCCAGGTGCTGGCCGCGCGCAAGCTGCTGCTGGCCAGCGGCATCGCCGACCAGCTGCCGGCGCTGCCGGGTCTGGCCGAGCGCTGGGGCAGCACCGTGCTGCACTGCCCCTACTGCCACGGTTACGAAGTGGGTGGCGGCGCCATCGGCCTGCTTGGTGGCCATCCGATGTCCGCCAGCAAGGCGCCGCTGTTTGCCGACTGGGGCAATGTCACCTTCTTCAGCCAGGGCCTGCCGATCACCGATGAGGAACGGGCTGCCATGCAGCAGCGCGGCGTGCGGATCGAGACGTCGCCGGTGCTGGGCGTGCAGGGCGACCAGCCGACCTGGCTGGAAGTGGAGCTGGCCGATGGCCGCCGCATCGCCCAGCGGGCGCTGTTCGTGCCGGCCACCCAGGTGATGGCCACGCCGCTGGTGCAGCAGCTGGGTTGCACATTGGCCGAGAGCCCGCTGGGCGAGTTGATCGAGGTCGACATGATGAAGCAGACCTCGGTGCCGAACGTGTATGCCGCAGGCGATGCGACGACGGTCGGCAACATCACCCTGGCCATGGCCGAAGGCGTGCGCGCGGGCATCGGCGTGCACCACGCGCTGGTGGCCGAAGACAGCGTCGTGCGCTGAACGTTGCACAGGTAGAGGCCGACCCTGGTCGGCGCCGTTCCATCCACGCATGGCGTGGATCTACTGCAATTGGGTGCGGTGGGTGCCGGCCTTGGCCGGCACCGCCCCATTTACCCCTTCACGCACAACACCTGGCGCAGGGTGTGCACCACGTCGACCAGGTCCAGCTGCGCGGCCATCACATCGTCGATCGACTTGTACGCGGCCGGTGACTCGTCCAGCACGCCGCTGTCCTTGCGGCATTCCACGTGCGCGGTGGCCTCGCGGTGCTGGGCCAGCGTGATCTGCTGGCGCGCGGCGCCACGGCTCATCACCCGGCCGGCACCGTGGCTGCAGCTGTGGAAACTGTCCGCGTTGCCCTTGCCACGCACGATGTAGCTGCGCGTGCCCATGCTGCCGGGAATGATGCCCAGCTCACCCTCGCGGGCACTGACGGCCCCCTTGCGCGTCACCAGCAGCTCCTGCCCGTGGTGCGTTTCCTTCTGCACGTAGTTGTGGTGGCAGTTCACTGCCATCGCCGCCAGCTGGAACTTCGGCAGCCGGTGGCGCATCTCGGCCAGCACGCGCGACATCATCGCCTCGCGGTTCTGCCGGGCGTAGTCCTGCGCCCACGACACGGCTTCGACGTAGTCATCGAACAGCGGCTCGCCTTCCATGAAGAACGCCAGGTCCTTGTCCGGCAGGTGGAAGCCGAGCACGCGCCGGGCCAGTTCCTCGCGCGCCTTCTCGATGAAGTAGGTACCGATCAGGTTGCCGGTGCCGCGCGACCCGCTGTGCAGCATCACCCACACCGTGTCGGTCTCGTCCAGGCACAGTTCGATGAAGTGGTTGCCACCACCCAGCGTCCCGAGCTGGCGGTCGAGCTTGTCGGTACGGATCCTGCGGTGCCTGTCCTTGATCTTCTCCAGGCCGGCGGCCAGCCCGGACTGCACCAGCCGGGTATGGATGCTGTCGGGCATGCGCTGATGCTCGCCGCCGCGCCCGTTGCCGACCGGGATGCTGCGCTCGATGCTGTTGCGCAGCTGCCGCAGGTCATCGGGCAGGTCGTTGGCGCGCAGCGTGGTGCGCACGGCCGCCATGCCGCAGCCGATGTCGACGCCGACCGCCGCCGGGATGATTGCACCGCGGGTCGGGATCACCGAGCCGACGGTCGCGCCCTTGCCCAGGTGCACGTCCGGCATCACCGCCACCCACGGCCCGACGAACGGGATCGCGGCGATGTTGCGCAGCTGCTCATGCGCCTGCGCCTCCAGTGGCACGCCGTTGACCCAGCCCTTGATCGGCGTGCTGCCCTCGGCATGCAGCCATTGATAATTGTGTTGAGTGTCCATGTCTTCGTGTATGTCCTTGATGGGCCGGCGGCGCGTCCCTGCGCCACCGCGACCCCCTACCTGATCGTCACCAGCTGCTTCAGCACGCCGTCCAGGCCGCCGAACACGGTGAGCGTGTCGATCTTCTCGGTGACCTTCTCCAGCGCCTCCAGCTCCTTCAAGCGCATCAGCACCGGGTTGTCCTCGATCAGCTTTGCGGTGTTGAGCTGCGAACGGGTGGCATTGGCCTCCTCGCGGCGGCGGATCACGCTGGCCTGGGCCTGCTTCTCGGCCAGCACCACGCCGTTGAGGATCTCCTTCATCTCGCCCGGCAGGATCACGTCCTTGATGCCCACGCCAAGCAGACGTACACCGTGGCCCTCGATCGCCGCCTGCACATGGGCGGCGATCTCACCGTCCAGTGCTGCCTTGTCGCCCAGCAGCTCGTCCAGGCTGCGCGCGGCAATCGCCTGGCGCAGGCCGAACTGCAGCTGCCGGTAGACAAACTCATCGGCATTGCTGAGCTTGCGGTGTGCCCGCACCGGGTCGACCACCTGCACGGTCGCGGCCAGGTTCACCCGCAGGGTCACCTTGTCGCGGCTGAGCAGCTCCTGGCCGGATACGTCCAGTGACCGTGCACGCAGTTCCACACGCTCCACCGACACGTTGCCGTTGAAGTTCCAGAACGCGTGCAGGCCGGCGTCCAGCGTCTGCCGCAGCGTGCCATCGATGAACAGCAGGCCCACCGACTCGCTCGGCACGCTGCTGATCACCGCCACACGCGGCAGCACGCCCAGCTGGCCCAGGCGCTGCTGCACGTCCGCCGGAATGCGCGGCTCGTCACCCAGCGCCATCACGCGCACCTGGGTGTCGACCGAACCGCGCCAGTACAGGCGACGGCTGCCCGGCGGCAGCACTTCATCGATGCGGCCATTGCGCAGCAACAGGCCAACTTCGCTGGCGCCGACGTTGGCCAGCACGAAGTGCGTCTCCAACTGCGCGCCCAGTGCTTCGATCAGGCTGTCCTGGTCGCTGCCGGTGTAGGCCGCGCCCTTCGATGCGGTGTGGATGTCCACCTGCGGGCGGCCGCCGAACGGCGACAGGCGGTGCACGCCCGGCAGCAGGATCTGCTGGAAACGACGGTTGCGATACACCAGGCCGCGCTCGCCGTCGCCGATCACGACCTTGATGGTCCAGAACATGGGAGTCTCTCCTTGTATGGCTCTGGTGGTTCGACCCGTTGCGGATGAATCACCATGACCCGGGTCGATCAGGTCGTGGCGAGGCCGCCTGCACACCACGTGCAGGCAGCGGAAGAGGGCGGCCATCGGCGGACGGTCCGCGCGCGGAGCCTTCGGTGCACCGGCAGTGCTGCCATCGTCGTTCCCGGCAGGCAGCACCGGGGCGGAACGTGGCTGGCAGTGACGGCGGGCCGAGGCCCGGCGTGCGGTCCGCTGCCTTCCACGCCCCCGCCCGAAGGCAGTGACCGTGGACGGCGACGATGGCCGCTGGGGCTTGCGCCCCGGGTGTTGCTTCAATTCATGACGTGACAGGTCATGTGGTTGGAGTGGGAGTCGAACCCACGACAGACGGAATCAGGATCCGTTGCTCTACCCGACTGAGCTATCCAGTGGTGAACCGCGCGGAATCGAACCGCGTACCGGCGAACCGGCGCCTGCCTCCAGCAGGCGATCCAGGCGATGGCTTGTCCGCGACCTCCGGCATACGCCACGGCAACGCCGCGCGCACCAGCCCGTGGTGGAAACGGGACCGTTGGAGAATCGAGGGTGCAGGCCACCGACATTATCGGCGAGCGACAATGTTTGGCTGCAATGCAGATAATGTCCAGGCGTTGCCGTGCACGCGGAGAAAATCCTCCGGCGCGGCAGAAAAACCTGGATCAGTGAGCGGCGGGTTGCCGCGCGGGGTGCAGTTCTGGCATCGCGGGTCCTTGTGCCGACGCAAACGAAAACGCCCCCGGGACTTGCGTTCCGAGGGCGTCGTCAGGCCTCGGAGATCGGGGTGGCCGATCTCCGCAGGGCGGGTATCAGGCCGTTGTCAGCTGGTCTTCCTTGCCGAACGCGCGCGCCGGCCGGTCCATGCGCAGGCATGGCAGCAGTTTGGCGATGGCGACGGAATGCGCGTTCAAGGGAAGTTTCCAGTGGGTGTTGAAACGAGGTGCGCACGATAAACCACGATTTAGTCGCGTGCAACCATTTTGTTGAATTATTTTCTTCGATGTACGTGTCATGCCGGCCAGCGGCCGGCACAACCGGGTCTCATGATTCGGCGCTGGCGGCATCCAGCTGCGCGACATCCTGCACGCTCAGCGATACGTTGGCTGCGGCCAGCAGGTCGTGCAGCTGTTCGACGCTGGTAGCGCTGACGATCGGCGCGGTGATCGACGGCCGCGCGATCTGCCAGGCCAGTGCGATCTGCGCAGCGCTGGCGCTGTGCTTGCTGGCTACGTCATCCAGCGCCTGCAGGATGCGCAGGCCGCGCGGGTTCAGATAGCGCTTCACCACCGTCTCGCCACGTGCCGGGCTCTTGGCTGCATCGGCCGGCGTGCGGTACTTGCCACTGAGGAAGCCACTGGCCAGCGCGTAGTAGCCGATCACGCCGATCTGCTCGCGCTGCACCAGCGGTTCCAGTTCCTTTTCGTAGCCGGCGCGGTCATACAGGTTGTACTCCGGTTGCAGGGTTTCGTAACGCGGCAACTTGTAGTCGGTGGACACCTTCAGCGCATCGGCCAGGCGCGTGGCGCTGTAGTTGGAAGCACCGATCGCACGCACCTTGCCGGCCTCGATCAGGCGACCGAACGCGGCCAGCGTGGCTTCCAGCGGCGTCGACTCGTCATCCTCGTGGGCCTGGTACAGATCGATCACGTCGGTCTGCAGCCGGCGCAGCGAATCCTCGACCGCCGCATTGATGTTGTCCGGGGTCAGGCCGGGGCGTTCGGCCCACTTGGCCACCTTGGTCGCCAGCACCACCTTGTCGCGCTTGCCGCTGCGGGCGAACCACTTGCCGATCAGCGTTTCCGATTCCCCGCCCGAATTGCCCGGCACCCAGGCCGAGTAAACGTCGGCGGTGTCGACCAGGTTGAAGCCGGCATCGACGAAGGCATCGAGCAGGGCGAAGCTGGCCTTCTCATCGGCGCTCCAGCCGAACACGTTGCCACCGAAGGCGAGCGGACGTACATGCAGGCCGGAACGGCCCAGTTCGCGGGTTGCCGTCATGGGCACGGACTCCTTGGGGGAAGTGTTCCAGAATAGAACGCGATGTGTGACCGTGCTGCGGCGACGACCACAAAACAGTGTTCCGCGACGCGCACGCCGCTAACGTTTTGTGAACACCTGGGACGCTGCGACTGCTAGTCTCGCCGCATCTTCCGCTGGAGTCGTCCCGATGATGCCTGCTTCGTCCCTGCGTGGTTGCCGACTGCTGCTTGCTTCGGCCCTGCTTGCTGCTGTTCCCGCGTTCGCCGCACCGGCCACGGTGGCACCGGCGAAGATCGAGGTCTTGCCGGCCATCGACGCGGCGGTGAAGGCGCCCACCCGCGATGCCAACAACGTCAAGCGCGATGGCTTCCGCCATCCGGCGCAGACGCTGTCGTTCTTCAAGGTAGCGCCGGAAAAGACCGTCATCGAGATCACCCCCGGCAACGGATGGTATTCGGAAATCCTGGCGCCGCTGCTGCATGACAAGGGCCACTACGTCGCTGCGGTGGTCGATCCGATGGCGGTGCCCGAAGGCCGTGGCCGTGACTACCAGCAGCGCAGCCGCGACAGCCTGGAAAAGAAGTACGCCGGTGCACCCGCGCAGTTCGGCAAGACCGCCGTGGTCGCCTACGATCCGGCCAAGCCGGTGTTCGGCCCGGCCAATTCAGCCGACGTGGTGCTGACCTTCCGCAACGTGCACAACTGGCGCAAGGCCGGCCAGGCGCAGGGCATGTTCCAGGGCTTCTTCAACGTGCTCAAGCCGGGTGGCGTGCTGGGCGTGGTCGAGCATCGCGCCAAGACCGACGTGGCCGACGACGATGACACCGGCTATGTCGGCCAGCAGCAGGTGATCGCGATGGCCGAGGCCGCCGGTTTCAAGCTGGATGCGCGCAGTGAGGTCAACGCCAACCCGCGCGACACCAAGGACCACCCCAACGGCGTGTGGACGCTGCCGCCGACCAACCAGCACGACAAGGCCGATGATGCGAAGTACCAGGCGATCGGCGAAAGCGACCGCATGACCCTGCGTTTCATCAAGCCGTAAGCCGGCACGCCCTGTTGCCAGCGCGGAGTGCCCCGTAGAGCCGAGCCGATGCTCGGCTCATTGCGCGCAGCGCGACGGAGTACAACAGCAGCCGAGCGCGGGCAATGCCGGCCGTCCTGACCGGCACCCTTCGGACCGTCGCACGCGACGTTGGCAGCGGCTCCTGCCGCTGCCTCCGGTTCTACAGTTGCCTGGGCGCGAGGCGTGGGACAATGCCCCACCCGCCGCCCGCCGTGCCTGCAATGCTGATCGCCTTCAACAAGCCCTTCAACGTGCTCTGCCAGTTCACCGACCGCAGCGTGCCGCCGCGGCCGACCCTGGCCGGGTTCGGCCTGCCGCCGCGCGTGTACGCCGCTGGCCGGCTCGACCATGACAGCGAGGGCCTGCTGCTGCTGACCGACAACGGCACGCTGGCGCACAAGCTCACCGACCCCAGGCACAAGGCCGACAAGACCTACTGGGTGCAGGTGGAAGGCACGCCCAGTGACGAGCAGCTGCAACAGCTGCGCGACGGCGTGGTACTCAACGATGGGCCGACCCTGCCGGCGAAGATCGAGCGCCTCGATCCAGCACCATTGCTGTGGACGCGCGATCCGCCGGTACGCTTCCGCAAGACCGTGCCGGACAGCTGGTTGGCGATCACGATCCGCGAAGGCCGCAACCGCCAGGTGCGGCGGATGACAGCGGCAGTGAACCTGCCGACGTTGCGGCTGGTGCGGGTGTCGATGGGACCGTACCGGCTGGAGGACCTGCAGCCCGGACAGTGGCGGCAGATCGGTTGAAACAGAAAGGGCCGGAGGCCTCTCGGCATCCGGCCCTCATGGAGTGCCTTGGGGTCAGAGCCCTTCCTGTGGAAGGGATCCGACCCCGGCAGGCTCAGGCGTCGCTGCCGATATCGCTGTGCTCGTCCACGACGGTGTCGTTGCGGCGGTCACGCGCGCTGATGCGCTGCGCCTGCCCATTCACCACATGGCCATTGGCAGCCTTCTTCTTCTGCTGCTTGCGGTACAGCGCATAGCCGAGCAGGCCGACACCCACCGCAGCAGCGGCCACGGCCACGGCCGGATTGCGGCGCACGAACTTGGTGGCGACCTTGCCGCCGGTCTTCACTGCGCCGAGGGCGGCGCCGGTCTTGATCCAATCCGCGTTGCGCAGGCTGCCACCGGCGCTCTTCAGGCCATCGCCAGCGGTGTGGGCCAGCTCCAGGGCGCGCTCCAGAGCGCGGTCGGTGATTACGGTCAGCTTGCTCATGCGGGGGTCCTTTGCCTCGGGTCGAAGTCCAGTGTCGCGCGTTGCCCGTAAACGGTATGTCAGTCGGGGACGCACGTGGTGTGACTCTACCGCAGCCATTCAGGATCAGGCAGGGTCCCAAACCGGTAGCCGGCCGCTGGCCGGCAGTCCCGGGCACCCTGTGGAATGCATTGCCGGCCAGCGGCCGGCACTACCCGTCAGGTTCCACGCGGCTTGGCGCGGTGCGTGGCTGTCGCGGTCCACGGATCGTCCGGCCACGGATGGCGCGGGTAACGGCCCTTCATTTCCTTTTTCACTTCGGCGTAGGTGTTTTCCCAGAAGTTGCGCAGGTCCTGGGTGACCTGCAGCGGGCGGCCGCCGGGGGAGAGCAGGTGCAGGGTCAGCGGCACGCGGCCATCGGCGATGCGCGGCGTGTCGGCCAGGCCGAACAGTTCCTGCAGTTTCACCGCCAGCACTGGCGGCAGCGGATCACCACTCTCGCTGTCCAACGCGTAGGTGATCGGCCGCTCCAGCCCGGACGGCACGGTGATGCGGGTCGGCGCATTGCGCTCGACCAGCTGCCGTTGTGACCATTCCAGCGGCGACTTCAGTGCCTCGCCGAAACTGGCCTCATCCAGCGCGTCCAAGCGGCTCTTGCCGGCGAACGCGGGTTGCAGCCACTGCGTGAGATTGGCCAGCAGGGCCGCGTCGCTGCAGTCGGGCAGGTCCAGCTCCGGCATCCAGCGCCGCAGTGACTCGACGCGCGCCTGCCACTGGCGCAGGCCCTCGGTCCACGGCAGCGCCTGCAGACCGAGTTCAGCCACCGCGTCGGTCAGTGCCTGCGCGGCGTGCTGCGGATCGACCCGGCCGGCCGAGCGGCTGTCCAGCACGATGCGGTCGAAACGGGTCTCGCGCAGCGCCACCAGGGCGCGTCGTTCGCTGTCCCAGCGCACCACGTCTTCAGTGACGAAGCGCTCCGGCCACGCCTTGCGCAGCCGATCCTCGTCCACCGGTGCGGCGCGCAGCAGCAGTGCATCGCGCGCCTCGAAGCGCAGTTCGCTGGCCACCAGCCACGGCTCACCGCGCAGGTCGCTCAGCTCGTGCAGGCGCGCGCTGCGGCCATTGGCCAGCAGGTAGCGCAGAGGATCGCTGGGATGCTGGAAGCCAATCCGGTCAGGGAAGGCATGAGCGAGCAGGTCGCCCAGCTCATGGGCCTCGATGCTGGCCGGCGGCGTGGCTTCGCAGCGCAGGCGGCTACGCCACTGCTTGGCGGCGGCATCGATCGCGGCCAGCCCGCTGCGGTTGGCATCGCCCGGTGTGCGGCCATTGCGGAACG
>OKDH01000017.1_pt1 | contig 33375 bp, 32 predicted proteins | sample 1610621 | NCBI WGS metagenome assembly OKDH01 (sample SAMN04436668, study PRJEB24849) | human gut metagenome | biome: human gut; feature: NICU; material: stool | host: Homo sapiens | place: USA: Saint Louis, MO | collected 2010-06-11
CAGGCGTTCGAGCGTGGCGGTGTGCAGATCCGCGTCGACGTCGGGCATAACCCGCAGGCGGCGGGCCAGCTGGCGCGCGCGCTGAAGGCCGAGGCGTCGGCCGGGCGCACCTTGGCGGTGTATGCCGCATTGCAGGACAAGGACGCGGTGGGTGTGGTGCAGGCATTGCAGGGCGTGGTTGCCGAGTGGACCCTTGCCGGCCTGGACGGCCCGCGCGGCCAGAGTGCCGCCCAGTTGCAGGCGCGCCTGGCCGAGACCGCTGCTGGCAGCGCGCAGCTGGCCGCTTCGGTCGAACAGGCGCTGGCGCAGGTACTGGCCCGGGCCGAGCGCGGTGACCGCGTACTGGTGTTTGGCTCCTTCCATACCGCTGCCGCCGCATTGCAGTGGTTGCAGGGCAGCGCCTGAGCCACGTTCAGCCAATCCCGACGCCGTCCGGTCCGGCACCCGTATAATCGACCGCAACCTCCGGACAGTTGCCGCCTCACGTGGATACGCCTCTGAAACAGCGTCTGATTGGTGCCATCGTGCTGGTTGCACTGGCCGTGATTTTCCTGCCGATGCTGGTCAAGGGGCCTGCACCGGACAGCGGCGTGGCCTCGGTGCCTATCGCCGCGCCGGATGCACCGGCCGATGGCCAGTTCGAAACCCGTGAACTGCCGCTGGTGGCCCCGGCCGGTGGGGCTACCGGCCTGCAGACCGGGCAGGCCAAGCCGCTGCAGGAGGCCGCCACGCCGGCCACGCCGCCGACCGTGGACACGTCCCCGGCGGTTGCCGCCGGCAACTACGCCGTCACTTTCGGCGCCTACGGCAGCAAGGCCGACGCCGATGCCGTGATCGCCTACCTGCAGCGCTCGCAGCTGCCGGGCTTCGCAGAAGCGACTACCATCAACGGCCGTCAGGCATGGCGTGTGCGCGTGGGGCCGTATGCCGACCGTGCACAGGCCGAGGCGGCCCGGCTGCAGGCGGTGAAGATCCGCGCCGATGTGAAGGCCGAAGTGATCACCCTGGATGCCGCAACGGGCAGTAGCGCCCCGGTGGCAGCTACCCCGGCACCGGCTACGCCAAGCGCCAGTACCCCGTCCGCAGCCACCTCGCCGTCCGCCAGCAGCAACCCGGTGCGCAGCGAAAGCCTGCCGCCGAGTACGCCGACTGCGACGGCCACTCCGGCGGCCAAGCCCGAGCCGCCGAAGCCGGCTCCGAAGCCCGAAACCCCGAAGCCCGAGCCGAAGCCGGAGGCCACCGCCAGCAAGCCGGTGACGGCACCGACCACGCCGGCTGCACCGGCGGCCAGCGGCGTCGGCTTCGCCGTGCAGCTGGGCGCGTTCGGTCAGGCCAGCGATGCCAATGCGCTGCGTGACAAGGTCCGTGCTGCCGGCTTCAGCGCCTTCGTCGAGCAGGTGCGTACCGAAAAGGGCACCCTGCATCGCGTCCGTGTCGGACCGGTGGCCAACCGGGCTGACGCCGAACAGCTGAAGGCGCAGGTCGCCGCCAAGGTTGGCGTCGCCGGCATGGTCCGACCGCACCCATGACCGACGCGCAGGCCCGTTGCCAGCGCCGCCGAAGGAGCGGGGCGCCATGATCGACGTGGTGCTGCTGATCGTGATCGCCGCCTCGACGCTGCTCGGGATGCTGCGTGGCTTCGTGGGAATCGTCATCGGCACGTTGTCGTGGCTGCTGGCCGCATGGGCGGCCTTCGCCTTCGGCAACGATGCCGCGCGCTGGTGGGCGGCGCCCGCCGCACCTGGCGGCGAACATTTCGTCGGCGGCTACCTGGGCGTGGGCATTGGCGTGATGATCGTGGTCGCGGTGATCGGCATGGTCATCAAGGCGATGATCCATCGCAGCATGCTGACCAGCCTGGACCGGTTGCTGGGCGGTGTACTGGGGGCCGTGCGAGGTGGCCTGATCGCGGCGATCCTGGTGCTGCTGGCCGGCTTCACCCCGCTGACTGCCGAGCCCTCCTGGAAGCGCTCGGCGGTTCGCCCGGTGCTGAATCCGGCCGTGACCTGGATGAACGGGAAGCTGCCGCGCTGGCAGGTACCGGGCGCCGATATGCTGCCCAAGGCCTTGCCGACCGACATGCTGTCCCCATCTGCATTGATGGAATTGGGGAAGAACGCAGGCGCCGGGTTGGGAAAGCCGGGCGGGGCAGGCGATAATGGCATTCTCAACCAGGTAGTGGCGGGCGGCGGATGGCTGCGGCCCGCGAAAGCGGAACAGGGCGATGCATACGATCCGGCCGAAGTGCGCCCGGACGCCCCAGCACTGCCGGACAGTATCGAGCCGGACGATCCGGCCAATGTCGACCGCAGGCGCGGCGACCACCGCGGCCAGGTACGGCCACCTTCCTTGTAACTGGGCACAGCCCAGCGGAGACCTCGCACCATGTGTGGCATCGTCGGAATCGTCGGCAACCAGAACGTCGCCGGGCAGTTGTATGACGGCTTGACCGTTCTCCAGCATCGCGGCCAGGACGCGGCAGGTATCGCCACCGCCAATGGCAGCCGCCTGCGGGTGCAGAAGGCCACCGGCCTGGTCCGCGATGTGTTCGACGCCCGCACCATGTCCACGCTGGAAGGCAGCGTCGGCATCGCGCACGTGCGCTATCCGACGGCAGGTTCGGAAGGCATGGACGAGGCACAGCCGTTCTACGTGAATTCGCCTTACGGCATCGCGCTGGCCCACAACGGCAACCTGATCAACACCGAGGCGCTGCGCCAGCAGGTGTTCGAACAGGACCGGCGCAACGTCAACACCGATTCGGACAGCGAAGTGCTGCTGAACGTGTTCGCCTACGAACTGGAGCAGCAGCGCCAGCTCAGCCCGGAAGCCGCGATCCGCGCGGTGGCCGGCGTGCATCGCCGCTGCAAGGGCGGCTATGCAGTGGTCAGCGTGGTGCTGGGCCTGGGCCTGGTGGCCTTCCGCGACCCGCATGGCATCCGCCCGCTGGTGCTGGGCAAGCGCAGCCACGCAGAAGGCGACGAGTACATCGTGGCGTCCGAGTCGGCCGCGCTGGACGTGCTGGGTTTCCAGCGCGTGCGTGACGTGCAGCCGGGCGAAGCGCTGGTGATCACCGCGCGCGGCGAGCTGTTCTCGGAAATCTGCGCCGAGCCGGCCGAGCACACACCATGCATCTTCGAATACGTCTACTTCGCGCGCCCGGATTCGATGATCGACAACGTCTCGGTGCACAAGGCACGCATGCGCATGGGCATCAAGCTGGGCGAGAAGATCCTGCGCCTGCGCCCGGACCACGACATCGACACCATCATCCCGATCCCGGATACCTCGCGCGATGCCGCGCTGGAGATCTCCAATGTGCTCGGGGTGAAGTACCGCGAAGGCTTCATCAAGAACCGCTACATCGGCCGCACCTTCATCATGCCGGGGCAGGGTGAACGCGTGAAGTCGGTGCGCCGCAAGCTCAACCCGATCCACCTGGAGTTCCGCAACCGCGTGGTGCTGCTGGTGGACGATTCGATCGTGCGTGGCACCACCAGCCAGCAGATCGTGCAGATGGCCCGTGATGCCGGCGCGCGCAAGGTCTACCTGGCCAGCGCCGCGCCGCCGGTGCGTTACCCGAACATCTACGGCATCGACATGCCGGCGGCCGAAGAGCTGGTCGCGCACAACCGCACGGTGGAAGAGATCGAGGCCCACCTGGGCTGCGACTGGCTGATCTACCAGGACCTGGAAGACATGGAAGCGGCGGTGAGCGAAGGCAACCCGGCGCTGCGCAGCTTCGATTCGTCCTGCTTCAACGGCCACTACCCGACCGGTATCGAGCCGGGCTACTTCGAGCGCATCCAGCAGTTGCGTTCGGACGATGCCAAGCACAAGCGCCGCGCCTGAGGATCAGGCGTGGTGGATGTGCCCGACGTTGGTGGCGACCTGCTGCGCGCTGCGCAGCAGTGCCTGGCTGAAGCCGATCCGCTGCGCAAGGTCGCATTGACCCAGGCGTATGCGGCCGCGTTCCGTGCCGGCCGCCTGAAGGTGGCCGCGGATGCGCCGCCGCCGGATCCGATCTGCATGCCGGGTCGTCCGGGACGACTGGTGCTGGTGCATCCGCGCGAGGTGCCACGGCGTGGACTGGGTGGCGTGGAAGGGCGGGCTGCCTTCATCCACGCGATTGCCCATATCGAGCTCAATGCGATCGACCTGGCCTGGGACGCGGTGTACCGGTTCCGGGGCCTGCCGTCGGCGTTCCATGCTGATTGGGTCAGCTGTGCCGATGACGAATCGCGGCATTTCATGCTGCTGCGCGAGCGCCTGCAGGTGCATGGCCACGACTATGCGGATTTCCCCGCACACAACGGTCTGTGGGAAATGTGCGAAAAGACCGCGCATGACGGCCTGGCGCGCATGGCGCTGGTGCCGCGCGTGCTGGAAGCGCGTGGCCTTGACGTCACCCCGGGCATGATCGAGAAGCTGCGCAATGTCGGTGATGGCGAAACCGCCGATGTGCTGGAGGTGATCCTGCGTGAGGAAGTGGCGCATGTTGCCGCCGGTTCGCGCTGGTATCGCTGGTACTGCGACCGCGCCGGTGTCGAGCCGCGCGCGCGTTTCAAGGAGCTGCTGGTGGAGTACGCCGGCGGCTACCTGCATGGGCCGTTCAACATGGAAGCGCGCCTGCTGGCCGGATTCGATGCGGACGAACTCGCCAACCTGGTCGAGCAGGCCGGTTGAAGAAAAGGGGACGGAGGGAATCAAGTCGTTTTGGCACAAGCGACTTGATTCCCTCCGTCCCCTCTTTCATGCGTTCGGCAGTACCACGCGCTTGCCATCCACCGTTGGCCGGTTGATGTAGAACAGGCCGGGGCCCGGCCGGTACGGCAGCTCGCTGACGCCGGCATCGGCAGCGTAGGTCAGTGCGGTGTCGCCCAGCGCGTCGAAGTTCCAGTGCGCCGACTGCATCAGGTAACGCCGTCGCAACAGCGCCTCCTGCGTTTGCGTCAGTGGCTGCCCGGCCACCAGTCGTCGTGCGATCGGTTGCAGGGCCGACGGCAGTTCCCAGTCGGGGACTGCGTTGGCATTGGCCGTCCATTGCACGCCGGCATCGATGGCATGCTGCTGCATCACCTGAAGCGCGATCAGCTGGTAGCGCCAGTCGATGCGCCGGCGCAACACCACGGCCGCCGTCACGTACAGCACCGGTGACAGCACTACGCTGCGGCTGCCGGCGCGACGCTGTTGCTGCCACTGGTGCCAGACATCCACCCAGACTTCCTTTTCGTCCAGGCCCAACTGCTGCCGCCAGCGCTCGGCGTCGGCCTGTGCCTCGGCGTAGGCCGTGGTCGCCTGCAGGATCGCCAGCGGTGGCGTCTGGTACTCGGCCACGCTCGGGCGGCGCAGCAGCTGCCGGCGCGGGCGACTGAGCAGCTTGGGCCCTTCTTCGAGCTGGTTGTAGCCGCCGCCGATGTTGGCGTGTACGCCGGGCAGGGCGATCTCGGTGAACGTTGGCGCCACGCTGGTCAATGGATAGTGCTGGCGATGCTCGTCACGCGCGCTCAGTTGCAGCACCTGCCTGGCAACGCCTGCATGCAGCGCGAGATGAGGTTGTTCGTCGGTGCGGCCACCGCTGACCGCAACCACCGTGTCGAACAGGCCGATGAAGCGCAGCGGCGGAGCGGCCGGGGCGAAGTCCGTTGTGCAGGACAGGCCAGCGGCCTGCAACAGCTGCCGCCAGCGGGTGCGATCCCAGGCCTGCAACTGGTTGGCCACATCGCGCGCGGCGGCCGCACCCCGTGAAAAGCCAAACAGATCCAGCTGCACGCCACGCAGTGGTCGCTGCCAGCGCGTAGCGAGTGCACCCAGTGCCGCCGGCAGCAGCACCTGCAGCGCGCGCTGCACTTTGGCGCGCACACCGCTGGCGCCAATGCCGAACGCCAGTCCGATCAGGTCGTCGTCGGCGTCATCGCGGGTACCGACACCTTCCACGTAGATCGACAGGGAGGGGCGCGCCGATGTCCCGCTGCGGCTGTCCGGGTACAGCTGCTGCAGGCGGGCGATGTTGGTCAGGCCATTGTCGTAGCTGCTGGTCAACCGGCTCTGGTAGGTCGAATCGTCATCCGCACGCAGCTGCGCCGGGCGCGGTTGCGGCAGCTGGGGCCTGCCACGGGCCAGGTTGTGTGCGTTGTTGCGGGTGCCATCGAAGAACAGCCCGATCCGCAGCAAGCCGACATCTTCGTCCGTGTCCTGCGATGGTGCCATGTGCATTCCCCGTCGTGGCTGCGTCACGGTAGCGCGAAAGCGGTGTGTTGGCGACGTGTAGTAACGCTTTTGACCTTACTTAACCCAGATGCGGTCGATCACAAATCCTGATTTTCACTTCTCTCGCCTATTGAATTCACACGACCGGCGCAGGCCATATGACCAGACCCGGCAAACCGGGTCGTGCTGCATCAACGCTGTTCACATCATTCAAGGAGCGACGCAATGTTGTCCAGATCGATTGGCAAAGCGGCAGGTGGCCTGGTGTTGGGTTTGTCGGTGGCAGCGGCCGCACATGCGGCACCATTGTTCGAGCCGGTGACGGTCATCAGCCGCGCATCGGCAAACAGCGAGCCCGCACTGGGCAAGCTGCTGGCCACCCCGTCCACGGCGACGGTACAGGAAGTGCGTGTCGATGCAGCAGCTACTGCACAACCGCAGCTGGAATTCGAACTGCTCGGCCGGCGGGTGCAGGCGGTGCGCAGCAAGGTCGAAGCACTGCCCGATGGCGGCAGCATCTGGTACGGCCAGTTCCGTTCGCCCTCGGACAAACTGACCGCGGCCACCTCCAACGGCCAGGACGACCCCGGCAATTCGCTGATCCTGGTGCGCTCGGGCGACACCGTCACCGGCTCGATCCGCAAGGATGGAAAGCTGTATCGCCTGCGCCCGTTGGGCAACCGCCACGTGCTGGTGGAAGTGGATGAATCGCGGATGCCGGCCGACCATCCGGCCGACTACAACCAGCTGCCGAAGATCCCGATGGGCAACAACGATCGCATCGGCATCGCGCAGGCATCGTCCGGTACGCCGGCGACCATCCGTGTGCTGGTGGTGGCGACCAATGCCGCCGTCGCCGCCTATGGCGGCAACATGCAGTCGCTGGTCCAGCTGGCGGTGGCCGAGTCCAACCAGGGCTACGGCAACAGCAACGTCGGCCTGACGCTGCAACTGGCCGGTTACGAGACCACCAGCTACAGCGAGTCTGGCAACTTCACCACCGACCTGTCGCGTTTCCGTGGCACCAGCGACGGCTACATGGACAGCATCCACACCAGCCGCAACACCACCGCGGCCGATGTCGGCGTGCTGCTGATCAACAACAGTGCCTACTGCGGCCTGGCCTCGGGGATCGGCTCGACCGCGTCGACGGCGTTCGCGGCGGTGTACTGGGATTGCGCGACCGGCTACTACTCATTCGCGCATGAGATCGGCCACCTGCAGAGCGCGCGGCATGACATCGCCACCGACCCGAGCACATCGCCCTACGCCTATGGCCACGGCTACCGCTATGAGCCGTCCAGCGGCACCGGCTGGCGCACGATCATGGCCTATAACTGCACCCGCAGCTGCCCGCGCCTGAACTACTGGTCCAACCCGAACATCAGCTACAACGGCATCCCGATGGGCAACGCCAGTACCGCCGACAACCAGCGCGTGCTGGTCAACACCAAGGCCACCATCGCGGCCTTCCGCTGAGTCTGTACTGTCCGCGGCCGCCTTGTGCGGCCGCGGATTTCCTGCCGGCGGGAATTACCCGCGGGGCAGGGTATCCAGCGACCAGCCATTGGCATCCACGCGCAGCACCGAGCCCTGTTCGTACCAGTCGCCGAGCACGATGCGGGTGCGGTCGCGGCCGCCGGCCTGCAGCGTATGGATGGCCGGGCGGTGGGTATGGCCATGGATCATGGTGTCCACGCCGTGGCGGACGAAGGTTGCATCGACTTCGGACGGGGCGACGTCGGTGACGGTCTCGAACTGCGCGCGATCGCCCTGCTTCATTTCCGACTGGCGGGCCTGGCTCGCCTCGCGCGCCTTCTGCGCGAAGGCGATGCGTGCGGCCAGCGGCTGCGACAGGAACTGCGCCTGGAACACCGGGTCGCGGGTCTGCGCACGGAACTGCTGGTAGGGGATGTCATCGGTGCACAGCAGGTCACCATGCTGCAGCAGCACCGGGCGGCCGTACAGCTCGATCACGCACGGGTCGGGCAGGATGCGCAGGCCGGCACGGCGCGCATAGTCCTCGCCAAGCAGGAAATCGCGGTTGCCGCGGATGAAGTACACGGGCACGCCGCTGTCGGACAGCACCTTCAACGCATCGGCCACCGCATCGGCGGCCGGAGAGGGCGTGTCGTCGCCGATCCAGGCCTCGAACAGGTCGCCGAGAATGTACAGCGCATCGGCGCCGGGCGCCTGCTCGCGCAGGAAGCGCAGGAACAGGTCGGTGATCTCCGGACGGCTGGGGTCCAGGTGCAGGTCGGAAATGAACAACGTGGTCATGCCTGCATTCTAGGCCATCAATGATGATGGTAGCGCCGCGGGAGTCGCGCGGTCGGATCGCATTTCCGGCGGAAAAGCGATCTGATCCCTGGGCTACACCGGCAGCGGCAGCCAGGTCAGGCTGGCCGAAGCCAGCAGGACGGCGATGCCCGTGGCGGCGAGCACGTCGGAAGGATAGTGCAGGCCCAGCACCACCCGCGACAGCGCGACACCGAGGGTGAACGGTACCAGCAAGGGTGCCAGCCAGGGGTAGTAGGCCAGCGCGACGATGGTGAACGACACTGCGTGCAGGGTGTGCCCGGACGGGAAGCTGAATTCGTCCAACGGTGCCACCCAGGCGCGGATGCGAAGATCGGCCGCGTAAGGCCGCGGACGCCGCGTCCAGCGCTTGAGGCCCTTGTACAGCAGCAATGCGGCCAGGCCGGTGGCGGCCATGTGCACCGAGGCGCGCAGGCCATCGAAGCCATCCAGCACCACCAGCGCAGCCATCAGCACATACCAGAACACGCCATCGCCGAGACGGCTGATGGCCGAGAACAGGCGGCGCACGCGGCGGCGCCGGCAGTAGTGGTTCGCCCGCCGGCACAAGCGCGCCTCGCGCCCTGCCAGCAGTTCAAGCGGCGTGGTGCGCATGGCCGCTCCTCCGCGACTGCGCAAGCTCGGCCAGCAACGCATCGAACTCGTCCACCACCTGCTGTGGATGCAATCGCTTCATCGCACGTGAGGCATTGCCGCCCAGTTCGTGGCGTTTCGCGTCATCGGCGGCCAGTTGCACGGCGGCCTCGATGAACTGCTCGTCGCTGTCCACCGCTGCGCCGTTCTCGCCGTTGCGCAGGTACTCACGCGCGGCGCCGTAGTCGAAGGCCACGGTGGCCACACCGCTGGCCATGCTTTCCAGAGTCACGTTGCCGAATGTCTCGCTGCGGCTGGGGAACAGGAACAGATCGCCGCTGGCGAAGTGGCGGGCCAGCGCATCGCCGCGCTGGATGCCACAGAAGATGAAATCGGGATTTTCATGTGCCAGCTTCTCGCGGGCCGGGCCGTCACCCACCCATACAAAGCGTGCCTTGGGCCGGATCTGCTGCAGGCGGCGGAATGCCTTCACCGCCAGGCCGAGGTTCTTTTCGGCAGCAATGCGGCCGACATGGATCGCCACCAGGCCGTTGCCATCCACGCCCCATTCCTCGCGCAGTGCAGGGTCGCGCCGGCCTGGATCGAACTGCTGGCTGTCCACCGCACGGGCCAGCAGGCGCACGCGTTCGAAGCCCTGTTCGCCGAGGAACTGCTGTAGTTCGCGGGTCGGCACCAGGGTAGCGTCCGCCTGGTTGTGGAAGCGGCGCATCCAGCGCATGGCCGCGGCCTGCAGCCATGCCACGCCATAGTCGGGCAAGTACTCGTCGAAGCGGGTGTGGAAGCCGCTGGCCACCGGAATGCCGAGGCGACGTGCGGTACGCAGTGCCGACCAGCCGAGTGGACCTTCTGTGGCGATGTAGACCGCATCCGGACGCTGATTCTGCCAATGGCGGCCCAGCCGGATCGGGGCTGGCAGGCCGAAGCGCAGGCCGGGGTAGCGGGGCAGGGCAGCGCCGGGAACCAGCAGGGTGCCGGGTGCCGAATCCAGCGCTTCGGTGGACTGGCGGGGGCGGACGAGGTCGATCTCGTGTCCGGCTGCACGCAGACCCTGCTCCAGGCCCTGTACGGTGAGGGCGACGCCGTTGACTTCCGGCGGATAGGTCTCGGTGACGATGGCATAGCGCATGGCGGGCCTCCCGGTTTCCGGCATGCTCGGGCCTGGCGATGTAGCCGACATGACCGCTTTGCGACCGTCAGATGACGGGGGCGCCGGCCACCGAAGGGGCGCTGCGGCCAACAAAAAACCACGGCCCCGAAGGGCCGTGGTCCTGGTGCTTCATGTCACAGCGCGATGGATCAGAAGCGCTGCTGGTACTTCATGTAGACGAAGCGGCCGATGTCGTAGCCACCGTAGTACGAGAAGGCCGAGTTCGGCTTGCTGTACATGATCGGGCCGGTCTTTTCGAACACGTTGTTGGCACCGACCGACACGGTGGCATCCCACGGCAGCGAGTAACGCACCTGCACGTCGTGGAAGGTGACCGCACCACGCTCGTTGTAGTTGCGGGCGCCCTTGTACCACGGTGCATACACACCCGGATCCGAGCATTCGTCCGGGTACAGCGCGATGTTCGAGCAGGTTTCCTTCACGCCCGAGTAGTAACGCGCGGTCCAGCTCGCGCCGAAGTTGCCCCGCTCGTAGCCCAGCACCAGGTTGGAACGGACGCGGAAGGCGCTGCCGATGCCGTTGGTGACGATCGGAACGATCGAGTTGTCGTTGGAGGTGCGGTAGGTCGCACTGGACACGTAGGTGGTGGCCGAGTTCACGTTGAACTTGCCGAACCGGGTGTCCAGACGGTAGCTCACGTCCAGGTCGTAGCCTTCGGTTTCCATGAAGCCCGCGTTGCGGTTGCCGAACTTCAGGTTGGTCACGATGCCGGTCACCGGGTCACGCTGGAAGCGCGAGCAGCGCGCTTCGATGCCCGACTCGTAGCAGTCCTGCAGGATCTGGGTCGGCGTGTCGGCGATGATCGTGTTGTCGATGCGGATCTTCCACCAGTCCAGCGAGGCGTTGAAGCCCTGGATGAAGCTCGGGCTCCAGACCAGGCCCAGGGTCTTGCTGGTCGAGGTTTCCGGCGTCAGCAGCGGGTTGGACCCGGAGGTGAACGGCACCGGCGTCGCGTCCGTCGACGTGTTCACCGGGGTGCCGCCCTGGCGCAGCTGGCGGAAGGTATTCGCATTGGCGATGTCGCGTGCGCAACGTGCACGGACTTCGGCGCTGGAGGCCGAGGAACCGAAACGGGTGTCGCACGGATCGCTGAACTGCGCGAAGGTCTCCGAACCACCACCGAACAGGTCGCTGATGGTCGGTGCACGGAAGCCCTCGGCCCAGGTGCCACGCACCATCAGCGAGTCGATCGGCTTCCACTTGAAGCCGAACTTGCTGTTGAGCGTGTTGCCGAAGGTGTTGTAGTCCGAGAAGCGGGTTGCGCCATTGAAGGTCAGTTCCTTCGCGCCCGGCAGGTCGGCCAGCACCGGAACGTTCACTTCCAGGTAGGCCTCGTTGACGGTGTAGTCACCGCCGGTCGGGCCTGCGGCCAGGTTGGTGGTAGCGCCGGTCTGGGCCAGGGCATCCGGGGTGTACTTGCCTTCTTCCTTGCGGCTTTCCACGCCGAAGGCGAAGCCGAGATCGCCAGCCGGCAGGGTCACGATGCTGCCAGCGATGTTGGCAAAGAAGTTCTTGGAGGTGGTGCGGCCCTTGGTGATCTCTTCCGGGAACAGCCACGCCTGCAGTTCTTCGTTGCCGTACAGGCCATCGGCAGCCGTCGTGCCATACGGCACCAACGGGTTCCACGGCTTGCACACGTCATAGGAGATCGGTGCAGCTGCGGTACCGCACTGCACCTTGCCGGTGGCGGCGTTGTAGAACGACGGGCCGACGCCGCCGGCGACGCGACCCTTGTGCAGGTTGCCGGTGGCCACCGATTCCAGCTCATTGCGGTTGTACTGGTAGCCCACTTCCCAGTCGAAGTAGCGGCTGCCGATCTCGAACGAACCGTCGAACGACGCCACCGCGCGGTAGGTCTTCAGCTCGCTGGTGGTCACGCGCGGCACTTCCCAGGTGCGGCGGTTCCAGGCCACGGCGGTCGGGTTGGCGTAACCGTGCTGGCGGCCGAACGGGTTGAAGTAGCTGTTGATCGACATCGAGCCGACACCGGCGGTGCTCGACTGCAGCGGATAGCCCGCGATCTGACGGGTGGACTCACGCTTGTTGTAGCCCAGCTCGGTGCGGAAGTTGACGCTGTCGGTGATCTTGAAGCGGCCGTCGAAATAGACCGAGTCGCGCTTGACCGGATACATCACATGCATCTGGTCGTTGGCGTTGCTCACGTCACCGGTGAAAGGCGTGGTATCGGTGAGGTGGTAATTGGCCGGGTTGGTGGGATCCGCGCCGCGGTTGAGGGAATAGCCGCAACCCGCAGTGGCGGTACAGCCCGGGCCGCGCAGACCCGTGAACTGGCCGTACTGGCTGATCGTGGTCCAGTTGCTGCTGTCGTAAGGATGGCGATCGGTCATGCCGTACTTGCTGAAGCCGCGATCGCGCGCCCACACGCCCTTCTCTTCGGCATGCTCGGCCGACAGGGTCAACGACACGCGCTCATTGCTCCAGCCGGCGACCACGTCGAAGCGGTCGCGGGCACCGTCGCCCTGGCTGTACTGGCCGTGGTAGACGTTGGCAGTCACACCAGTGACATTGGAACGGGTGATGATGTTCACCACACCGGCCATGGCGTCGGAGCCATAGATCGCAGAGGCGCCGTCCTTCAGCACCTCGATGCGTTCCACGGCGGACACCGGCAGCGTGGAGATGTCCTGGTAGCCGGACGTGCTGATGCCCAGGCGCTTGCCGTTGACCAGCACCAGGGTGCGCTGGGTGCCCAGGTTGCGCATGTCGATGTAGGTGCCGCCCGCGTTCTCGCCTGCGGTCAGCGCATTGGCGCGGCTGATGGTCGGGCTGCCCATCGCGGTGACGTTCTGCAGGATGTCGGCAACCGAGCTGAACCCCTGCTTTTCGATGTCGTTGCGGCTGATCGCGAACACCGGCTGTGCGGTTTCCACGTCCACCTGGCGGATGCGCGAGCCGGTGATCTCGATGCGGTCGAGGTTGGTCGGGTTGGCGTTGCTGCCTTCCTGGGCAAACGCGGGCAGCGCTGCCAGCGCTGCAGTGGTAGCCAGGGCGTAGCGGATGGCCTGCCCCAGTGCGGTGGTGCGTGAAGTCATGGCGAGCTCTCTCTCTCTCAGGTCGTGCACAGGACGCCAAAGGGGGCGTCGAAGGAGCCAGCAGGGTCGATGACCGAGCCGGTGACCCGATAGTAGTCTCGTTAGTTAATGCTCTGTAAAGAGTTCGTATCCATTCATGTCACGCGGCCGCGCCAGCCTTCACAAAACGTGAACAAAAGCAGGCGCTTACGTGATGGCAGCGATGGCCCACAGCGCGCCGTTGTGGTGCGGAGCAGCACAAAAAACCGCCAGACTGCGCAAAGTGGGAGTGGGAAATGCGTCACCTCGGTTGTCCTGTGGACAACAGCGGACAGCGTATTCAGGCCACGAACGGACGGAACTGGATGCCCAGCCCGGCGATGCCATCGGTCTCGCCGATCAGGTCCGCGCGCAGCAGCGGGCGGGCATCGATGAAGGCCTGCGGCACGATCAGCGACAGCCGGTTGTCGTCGGCGGTCAGTTCCAGTGCCGGCAGCGGATCGTCTTCGTGGGCGCGATTGAGCAGCACCGCCAGCCGCAGCAGGGCCGCCAGCCGGCGTGCGGTCAGCAGCAGTCGCTCGGGCAGGGCGTCGAAGGCGGTCTTGGTCACGCTGCGGCGGTGGCTGCGCACCAGAGCCGCCAGCATCTGCTGCTCCTGGCGCGAGAAGCCGGCGATATCCGAGTGTTCCAGCACATAGCTGCCATGCACGTGGTAGCCGCTGTGCGCGATCATCAGGCCCAGCTCGTGCAGGCGCGCGGCCCAGCCGAGCATGCGCGCATCGTCGGCATCGAGCCTCCAGCGCTCCTGCACCTGTTCCAGCAGGGACAGCGCGGTGTCCTGCACGCGCTCGGCCTGGACGGTATCGATACCGTAGCGCTGGCTGAGCGCAGCCACCGATTCGTCACGCAGGTCGTTCTCGCCGGCGCGGCCGACGATGTCATACAGGATGCCTTCGCGCATCGCCGCCTTGCTGACCAGCAGTTTCTGCAGGCCCAGCGCCTGGAAGGCCGCTTCCAGCACCAGGATGCCGCCGGCGATGATCGGGCGGCGGTCGCTGGACAGGCCCGGCAGCTGGATGTCGTCGATCTTCTTGGCCTTCAGCAGTTCATCGCGCAGCTGCGGCAGGGCCTCGGCGGTGATGGCGCCCTTGCTCAGCTTCATCGTCGCGCAGATCTCGCTGATCGCCTTGTGCGTGCCCGAAGAGCCCAACGCTTCCTGCCAGCCCAGCGCGCGGTACTTGCTGGCGAAAGGCTGGAACTCGCGGCCAATCTCGGCCAGCGCGTCCTTCCAGCGCTTCTTGCTCAGCTTGCCGCCGGGGAAAAAGCGCCGGGTGCTGGCGATGCAGCCGGCCTGCAGGCTTTCGCGCTCCAGGGTCTGCATGCCCATGCCGATGATGAACTCGGTGGAGCCACCGCCGATGTCGATCACCAGCCGGCGCTGCCCGGGCTTGGGCGGTTGCGCGTGGGCCACGCCCAGGTAGATCAGGCGCGCTTCTTCGCGCCCGCTGACCACTTCGATGGCATGCCCCAGTGCGGTCTCGGCCGGTACCAGGAACGACTGCGGCGCGCGCAGCTGGCGCACGGTGTTGGTGGCCAGCGCGCGCACCCGGTGCGGCGGCACATTGCGGATGCGCTGGCCGAAGCGGGCCAGGCATTCCAGTGCACGTTGGCGTGCAGCGGAAGAGAGACCACCTTTGCCATCCAGGCCATCGGCCATGCGCACCGTCTCGCGCAGGCGGTCGATCACCCGCAGCTGGCCGAGCGTATAGCGCGCGATGACCATGTGGAAACTGTTGGAGCCAAGGTCGATGGCGGCCAGCAGGTCGCCATCCTGCAATGCGGGCGGAGTCGTGGTGGTGTGCGGCATGGACGAATGTTAGCCGAAGGGGCGGTGTGCTCGTCACCGCGCGGCCTTCACATTTTGGAAGAGGGCGTGCCGCAGGACTGCAAGGGGTCAGATCCCTTTCCCGCAGGAAAGGGATCTGACCCCGTGGCGATCGAACCCCGACCAGCGGTCGGGATCTACCGGGGCAGGGTCAGAGCCCCTGCATCAACGCCATCTGCGCCGAATGCGGGGCTTCGTCGTGGGCTGGGGCACGCTTGTGGTAGATGCCGTGCGCGTCCAGTTCCCAGGCGTTGAGGTTGTCGTCAAGGTAGTTCTGCAGGACTTCGCGGTAGACCCGCTTGGCCAGTTCCGGATCGAGGATCGGGAAGCAGGTCTCGACCCGGCGCAGCAGGTTGCGTTCCAGCCAGTCGGCGCTGGCGCAGTACATTTCCGGTGCGCCGTCGTTGCCGAACCAGTAGACGCGGCTGTGTTCCAGGAAGCGGCCGACGATCGAGCGCACGCGGATGTTGTCCGAGATGCCCGGCACGCCCGGTCGCAGCGTGCAGGCGCCGCGGATGATCAGGTCGATCTGCACGCCGGCCTGCGACGCGGCGTACAGCGCGCGCACCACCTGCGGTTCGTTCAGTGCGTTCATCTTGGCGATGATCCGCGCCGGGCGGCCAGCGGCGGCGATGCGCGTCTCGCGCTCGATGCGGCCGAGGATGCCGGTGTGCAGGGTGAAGGGCGACTGCAGCAGGCGCTTGAGCTTCATCTTCGACGCCAGCCCGGACAGCTGCTGGAACAGCAGGTGCACGTCATTGCCGATGTCCGCATCGGCGGTGATCAGGCTGATGTCGGTATACGCGCGGGCGGTGCCGCTGTGGTAGTTGCCGGTACCCAGGTGCACGTAGCGGCGCAGCTTGCGGCCCTCGCGGCGCACGATCAGCAGCATCTTGGCGTGGGTCTTGTAGCCGACCACGCCGTACACCACCTGCACGCCGGCTTCCTGCAGGCGATCGGCCAGGCCGAGGTTGGCTTCTTCGTCGAAGCGGGCGCGCAGTTCGACCACCACGGTCACGTCCTTGCCGTTACGCGCGGCCTGGATCAGCGCATCGACGATCAGTGAGTCCTTGCCGGTGCGGTACAGGGTCTGCTTGATCGCCAGCACGTTCGGATCGATTGCCGCCTGCCGGATCAGGTCCAGCACTGCGGTGAAGGCGTCGAATGGGTGGTGCAGCAGCAGGTCCTGGCGCGCCACCGTCTCGAAGATGCCGTCACTGTCGCGCAGCGTGCGCGGGGTCATCGGCGGGTATTTCAGGTCCGGTTGCGCGATCAGGTCGTACAGCTGGATGATGCGGTTGAGGTTGACCGGGCCATCGATGCGGTACACCGCGTTCTCGGTCAGGCCGAAATTCTGCAGCAGGGTCCGCACGATCTCGCGCGGCATGTCGTGCGCGATCTCCAGCCGCACCGCTGGCCGGTAGCCGCGGTCGACCAGTTCGTCGCGTAGTGCCAGCGCCAGGTTCTCCACTTCCTCCTCGTCCACCACCAGCTCGGAATTGCGGGTGACGCGGAACTGGTAGGCGCCCTGGACTTCCATGCCCGGGAACAGCTCATCGACGAAGGTCGACAGCACCGACGAGAGGAACACGAAGTTCTGGGGCCCGCCGAGCTTTTCCGGCAGCTGGATGATGCGCGGCAGTGAGCGCGGCGCACGCACGATGGCCAGGTGGCCGGCGCGGCCGAACGCATCGGTGCCCTTGAGCACCACCACGATGTTCAGCGACTTGTTGAGGATCTTCGGGAACGGGTGCACCGGGTCCAGGCCCAGTGGCGACAGCACCGGCATGATCTCGTTGCGGAAGTAGGCGCGCAGCCAGCGCTTCTGGCGGGCGGTCCAGGAGTGGCGGCCGAGCACGCCGATGCCGGCCTCCATCAGCGCCGGCCGCAGCGTCTCGTTCCAGCAGCGGTACTGCTGGTCCACCAGTTCGGCGGCGCGGTCATGGATGGCGCTCAGGATGGCCTGCGGGCTCATCCCGTCCGGTGCGGGTGGCAGGCCGTACTCCTGCGCGTGGCGCACGGCGGCGGCGCGGATCTCGAAGAACTCGTCGAGGTTGGTGCAGGAGATGCACATGAAGCGCAGGCGCTCCAGCAGCGGCACCTGCGGGTCCATCGCCTGGGCCAGCACGCGGAAGTTGAAATCCAGCTGTGACAGTTCGCGATTGATGTACAGCGCCGGGTCACGCAACGGATCGTTGTCCGGGCTCACGGGGAGGGGGAGGGATCCGAGGCTGCTCATGGCGTCATTCTTCGATGGAGGTCAAGGGGGCGGACTCGCGCGGGCGCACGTGGTCGGCATCGAAATGGCAGGAGAACACCGAGCCCTTGCCGACTTCGCTTTCAATTTCCAGCCGTGCGTGGTGCAGGCCGAGGATGTGCTTGACGATGGACAGGCCCAGGCCGGTACCACCGCTTTCGCGCGATCGGCTGCTGGAGACACGGTAGAAGCGTTCGGTCAGGCGCGGCAGGTGGGTGGCCGGGATGCCGTAGCCGGAGTCACGCACCGCCAGCACCGCACCGTCGCCCTCGCGGCGGAACTCCACCGCGATGCGCCCACCGGCCGGCGTATAGCGCACCGCATTGGTGACCAGGTTGGAGAAGGCGCTGTGCAGCTCCTTGGTCGAGCCCTGAAGGTCAACGCCGGCCAGGTCGTCGATGCTGATCTGGTGGCGGCCCTGGCTGTGCGCTTCGGCTTCGCGGCGCAGGGTGGCCAGCATCGGCTGCATGGCTACGGTCTCGTCCTCGCTGTGTTCCTGCGATTCGAGGCGCGACAGGGTCAGCAGGTCTTCCACCAGCTGGGCCATGCGCTGGCTCTGCTTGCGCATTTCTTCCAGCATCGGTCCGGTTCCCGGGAAATCCTCCGGGTCCATCATGTCCAGGTAGCCGTGGACCACGGTGAGCGGCGTGCGCAGCTCGTGTGAAACGTTGGCGACGAAATCCCGCCGCACCTGCTCCAGGCGCAGCAGCTTGCTGACGTCACGCGCGATCAGCAGCCAGTAGTCCGACGAATAGGGAATCAGGCGCAGGTTCAGGCGGATCGCCGGATCGACCGGCGAGGGTACGTCCAGGATGGGCTCGGCATTGCGGCCACCGGCCAGCCAGTGCGCCAGCGGCATCGGCTGCAGGCGCTCGACCAGGGCCTCGCCAAGGTCGCCGGGATGGTGCAGGCCGAGCAGGGCGGTAGCCGCTTCGTTGAACCACTGCACGCGCTGGCTGTTGCGATCCAGCACGACGACAGCATCGGGCAGCGCGGCGGCAGCGGCGCGGTAGCTGCGCAGCATGTCCAGCAGGCGGCGCTTGCGCACGCGCATTTCCACCTGGTTGCGGTACAGCAGGCGGTCCAGTTCGTTCCAGACGCCGGTGCCTTCTTCGGCGGTGTCCCAGCGCTGGCGAGCGGTCAGCCGGCGCAGAACGCTGCGCAGGCGCCAGTAATGCCAGGCCAGGGTCGCCAGCGCGCCCAGTGCGATGCACAACCACAGATGGCCCGTGAACCACCCCACCAGTCCGGCGAACAGCAGCACCGCGGCAACGGTGGCCAGGGTCTTCAACCAGGCAGAGCGGATGTGGCGGGGCATTGCGATCTCGTCGTTGAGGTGCGGCGGTTCACTGGGGTGAACCGAGGGTTATAGCAGAGTTGCGGGCACCGGCCCCAGCACAGAAGGTGCGCGGTGCCGGCACGACGAGACTCAGGTGGCGGTGGAGAAGCGGTAGCCGGCGCCGCGCACGGTCTGCACCATGTTCTCGGCGTTGAACGGCTCCAGCGTCTTGCGCAGGCGGCGGATATGCACGTCGATGGTGCGTTCCTCCACGTAAACGCTGCCGCCCCACACATGGTCCAGCAGCTGCGCGCGGGTGTAGACGCGCTCCGGGTGGGTCATGAAGAAATGCAGCAGGCGGTATTCGGTCGGGCCGATCGGCACCGGCTGGTCGTTGGCGAACACGCGATGGGCGGCGCCGTCGATACGGATCGGGCCGACGGCTACGCTGCCGTCCTCGTCATCTTCGCGGGCGCGGCGCATGACCGCGCGGATGCGGGCCAGCAGTTCGCGTGCCGAGAACGGCTTGACCACATAGTCATCGACACCGGCCTCGAGGCCACCGACGCGATCGTTCTCCTCGCCGCGGGCGGTCAGCATGATGATCGGCACTTCGCGGGTCAGCGTTTCCTTGCGCCAGCGACGGGCCAGGTCCAGGCCGCTGGTGCCGGGCAGCATCCAGTCCAGCAGGATCAGGTCGGGAACGCGATCGGCGATCGCGGTCTGGGCCTCCCGGGCATCGCCGGCGTGGACCGGTTCGTAATCGCCCTTGCGAAGGGCGAAGGCGACCATTTCACGGATCGCGGGCTCGTCATCGACGATCAGGATGCGTTTCTGCACGAGGACACCGTAGGGCTCGGTTACTGGAGTGGTGCCAGTAGACTACGGTTTGATGACATGTTTGTGACTACCCGGCCGGAACCGGCCCGGATTGCCATCGGCCGGTCATGCGGTGCTCAGCGACGGTCCAGATCCGGGTCCTGCACGCCCTGCCGGCGCAGTTCCAGCACCGTCGGGGTGATCGATTCGATGCGCGCGTCAACCCGCGCGCGGCCGATGTAATCCAGCGCCGGGTTGCGCTTGAGCGCCTGCAGCTGCATCAGCGCCTGTTCTGGCCGCCCGCTGAGGAAGGCGGCCTCGGCATAGGCCTCGCTGGCGCGCACGCTGTCGCCAGCCAACTCACTGGCGCGGGCGAAACGCTGCTGGAAGACCGGATCGTTACCACTTTGCGACAGCAGGGGGCGCAGCATCGCCTGCGCACGCTGGCCGGCTTCGCGGCTGCCTTGTTCGTTCAGGATCTCGGCATAGGTCAGTGCCACCGGGCGGCTGTTGGGGTGTTCGCGCAACAATTGCTCGAAGCGGCTGTTGGCCTGGGCCGCCTGGCCTGCGCGTGACTCCGCCTCGCCCAGGCCCAGCGCCAGCCACAGGTTGCCGGGGTGGGTCTGCAGCAGGCCGGCCAGGGTCTGCCGGGCCTGGCCGGCACCGGCACGGCCACCGCGCATCACCGCCAGCGCCTGGCCGTAGCGCTGCGCATCGTTGAGGCCGTCCTTCTGCCGCTTGGCCAGGTCGGCGTACTCGCGCTCCAGCTCGGGGGTGGAGTCCGCGCTGAGCACGCGCAGACGCTCACGCGCCCACTCGAAGTCACCGCTGGCGCCACGGTTGAGCTGGCCGATCGGCAGGCGCAGCACACTGCCGGGCAGCAGCGGGTTGTTGCCGCGCAGCAGCGGCTCGCCCAGGCTGGGATCGGCCGGGTCCACCCGCTCCTTGCGCTCGCCGGTGGGCGTGCTGGTGGTGAGCAGCACCGTATCCTTCTTCATCTGCTGGGCGCGGGACTTGGCCTCGCTGATGCGGGTGATGTTGACCGGGTGGGTGCGCAGGAACTCGGGCACGCTGTAGCCGCCTTCGTTGCCGCGCATGGCTGCCGACATCCGCTCGAAGAAGCCGGCCATGGCATCCACGTCGTAGCCGCTGCGCGACAGGGTGCGGATGCCGAGGCGGTCGGCCTCGGACTCGTTGGAGCGGGTGTAGTTGATCTGCCGCTGCTGCATCAGGCCCATGCCGGAGCTGATCGCCGCCATCGTCGCGTTGCCGGACGACGTGCTGTTGCTGGCCTGGGCGGCCACTACCGCCGCCAGCATGCCCAGCAGGATCGGGATCTGGTCGCGCTGGGCGCGCTCGACACCGCGCAGCACGTGCTGCTGGGTGACGTGGGCGATTTCGTGGGACAGCACCGCAGCGACCTCGTCCTCGCGCTCGGCGGTCAGCACCAGTCCGGCATTGACCCCGATGTAGCCGCCCAGCGTGGCGAACGCGTTGATCTGGCGGTCGTTCATCACGAAGAAGGTGTACGGCTGCCGCGGCTGGTCACTATTGGAGCCGAGCCGGGTACCCATGGTCTGCAGCCAGTCGTTGACCAGCGGATCTTCCAGCAGGTAGCCGTAGTTGCGCAGCTCGCGCAGCATCATCGCGCCGTACTCGGCCTGGCGGGCCGGGGTCAGCAGCTCGCCGGCCGAAGAGCCGATGTCGGGCAGCTTCTCCTGGGCCTGGGCCAGCGGCATGGCCAGGGCCAGGGTGACGGCGGTAGTCAGCAGCAGGGCTCGCAAGCAGAAGGTCCTCGGGCGGGGCGCGCCAAGCGTGGCAGGGCGGGGGGCAACCATTCGTTAATCCACAGTGTTGCGGCCGTGGCGTGGAAATTCCAGCGCACCGGTACCATATGTAGACCGTCGATCCATCGTGGAGTTTCCCGTGACAGCCCAGACCGCCGGCGGTGCCCCCGCCATCACCATCTATTCCACTGCCGTCTGCCCGTACTGCGTGGCCGCCAAGAACTTCCTGAAGAGCAAGGGCCAGCAGTGGACCGAGGTCCGCATCGACCTGGACCCGGCCGAGCGCGAGAAGATGATGGCGCTGACCCGCCGCACCAGCGTGCCGCAGATCTTCGTCGGCGACGTCCATGTCGGCGGCTACGACGACATGATGGCCCTGCACCGTGAAGGCAAGCTCGAGCCGCTGCTGGCCGGGCAGGGCCAGGCATGAGCGCGGCCGACGACGGCAGCAAGGACCGCATCGCCGAGTTCACCGAGTTCCGCAAGCGCATGAACGAGCGCATCCTGGGCGAACCGAACCAGGTGGTGCGCCGCTTCTTCGCGCTGGATACGCAGACCTACCAGGCCGGCGCGCTGGACGTGAAGACCAAGGAGCTGCTGGGCCTGGTGGCCTCGATGGTGCTGCGCTGCGACGACTGCATCAGCTACCACGTGGCCCAGTGCAAGGACGCCGGGGTGACCCGTGAGGAGTTCTTCGAGACCTTCTCGGTCGGCCTGGTGGTGGGCGGCTCCATCGTGATCCCGCACCTGCGCCGCGCGGTCGACTTCCTCGACCAGCTCGAAGGCGGCGCCGCCGCGCCAGCCGCGCACGAGCACTGAGGGCCGTGCCGGCCAGCGGCCGGCATCCCCTGAATTCGACATGGCCGGGGTTGCCGGCCAGCGGCCGGCACTACCGGGCCCGCGAGGGGGCCTGTCCCGCGATCCAACAGCCCAGGAGCCCCTTCTTGTTGAAGGGGCGCGCCGACAGGCGGGGGTAGAGGAGGGACGCGCGGGCAATTCTGCCTGAGCCGGGGACTGGGACCATGGTCTATTTGGGACCTCGGCCCCGGCTCAGGCATAATTGCCGGTGAAACTTCCTTTGCGCCGGCGTTTCCGGGCACGTCCGGACGGCGTTTTTCCCCCTGTTCGGAACATCGATCAATGACGCAGAAAATTACGGTCATCCGCGGCGACGGCATTGGCCCGGAAATCATGGACGCCACCCTGTTCGTGCTCGACCAGCTCAAGACTGGCCTGGAGTACGAAGACGCCGACGCCGGCCTGGTGGCCCTGGAAAAGCACGGCGACCTGATGCCGGCGGTGACCCTGGAATCGATCGCGCGCAACAAGGTCGCGCTGAAGAGCCCGCTGACCACCCCGGTCGGTGGTGGCTTCACCTCGATCAACGTCAGCCTGCGCCGCCACTTCGACCTGTACGCCAACGTGCGCCCGGCCCACACCTTCCCGAACACCAAGTCGCGTTTCGACAACGTCGACCTGATCACCGTCCGTGAGAACACCGAAGGTGCCTACCTGGCCGAAGGCCAGGAAGTGTCGGCCGACGGCGAGACCGCCTTCTCCGGCACCCGCATCACCCGCAAGGGCTCCGAGCGCATCGTGCGCTACGCCTTCGAGCTGGCCAAGAGCACCGGCCGCAAGAAGGTCACCGCCGTGCACAAGGCCAACATCATCAAGTCGACCTCGGGCCTGTTCCTGAATGTCGCCCGTGAAGTGGCCGCGCAGTACCCGGACATCGAGTTCCAGGAAATGATCGTCGACAACTGCTGCATGCAGCTGGTGATGCGCCCGGAACAGTTCGATGTGATCGTCACCACGAACCTGTTCGGCGACATCATCTCCGACCTGTGCGCCGGCCTGGTCGGCGGCCTGGGCCTGGCTCCGGGCGCCAACATCGGCAAGGATGCGGCGATCTTCGAAGCCGTGCACGGCACCGCGCCGGACATCGCCGGCCAGGGCAAGGCCAATCCGTGCGCGCTGCTGCTGGCGGCCGCGCAGATGCTGGACCACATCGGCCAGCCGGAAAACGCCGAGCGCCTGCGCAAGGCCATCGTGGCGACCATGGAAGCCAAGGATTCGCTGACCGGCGACCTGGGTGGCACCGGCACCACCATGAGCTTTGCCAAGGCCATTGCCAGCCGCCTGTAAGCGGCCGGCCGACCTCGGTCGGATGCACAGCGGGGCACCTTCGGGCGCCCCGTTGCGTTTTTCCGCCTCTGTAGAGTCGAGCATGGCTCGACTCCACAGAAGCGGTCTGTGCTGATATCGCACAGATCATGTGCTGTTTCACGGCTGGTTCGTGCGCCATCCGCTCCGCATCCTGTGCCCACTTTCCACTGCACAGGAGTCGCTCCATGAATCTCACCGCCTTCGGCCTGGCCAGCTTGCTCGGCATGACCGCCACCATCCCGGTTGCTGCTGCCGAGCCGGCCCATGCCACCATCCGCCATATGGCGGGTGCGCCGGTCGCGACCTCGCTGGATGCGGCGAAGACTGCCGTGCTGGTGATCGACTTCCAGAACGAGTACTTCGATGCCAGGGCCGTACCGGGCTTTGCGGGTGGCCGCATGGTCATTCCCGATGGCGTGGCCGCACTGCGTCAGGCCAGGCGGGTAGTCGAATTCGCCGATGCCCACGGCATCCGCGTGATCCATGTCCAGCACGTGCTGCCGGCCGGCGCACCCCTGTTCGCGCAGGGCAGCGTCAATGCCGCCTTCCATCGCGACCTGCAGCCGCGCCAGGGCGAGACCGTGGTGCAGAAGGACAATGTCAGCGTGTTCGCCGGCGCGTCCGCAGCCGTGCTCGACCCGATGCTGATGAATGCCGGTATCGATACCCTGATCGTCACTGGCCTGCAGACCCATGCCTGTGTGGCCGGTGCCGCGCGCGACGCAGCGGCCGCCCCACGTGGCTACCGGGTGATCGTCTCGTCCGATGCCAGCGCCAGCCGTGATCTGGATCTGGCCGGCGGCCGTCGCATCGATCATCGCGCGCTGCATGAGGCCTCGCTGGCGCAGATCGAAGACGCCTTCGGCGACGTCATGAGCACCGACGCGATCCTGGCGCTGCCGGTACGCAAGGCCGGTGACGGCGCTTGATAAGCTGGCGGGGCCCGCATGCCGTGGGCCCCGCCACGTGGAGCTGCCCGCCGATGGATCACTTCGCCGCCCTGCGCGCGCTGCGCGCCATCGTTGACGCGGGCAGTTTCACCGCGGCCGCCGAGCGCCTGGGGACCACCCACTCGGCGATGTCGCGGCAGCTGCGGCAGCTGGAAGAACACCTGCAGGTACGCCTGCTCGATCGCAACAGCCGTCGGCTGTCGTTGACCGAGGCCGGGCGCGATTACTACCGCGAGGCGGCAACGCTGCTGGACCGCCTGCAGGAGGCGGACGATCGTGCCCGCGCCGGGCAGGCGCAACCCAGTGGCAGGGTGCGGATCAGCGTGCCGCAGGTAGTGGCCAGCCAGGAACTGCCGCATTGGCTGCCCTCGTTCCTGCAGCGTTACCCGCAGGTCACGCTGGACCTGTCGGCGGATGATCAGGTGGTGGATGTGGTCGGTGGTGGCTTCGACCTGGCGCTGCGCATTGCAGCTTCATTGCCGGACAGCCAGCTGGTCGCGCGCGAGCTGGCCAGCTGCCCGCGCATCCTGGTCGCCGCACCGGCCTACCTGGCCCGGCATGGCCTGCCGCGGCAGGCTGCGGATCTGGAGCAGCACACGCTGCTGGGTTTCAGTCCCACCCCATCAATGCCGCCCTGGCAGTTACAGGGGCCGCGCGGCGCCTGCGTGAGCGTTGAAGCCGGGCAGCGCCTGCGTGTGGATGCCACGCCTGCGCTGTACGCCGCCGCGCTGGCCGGAATGGGCATCAGCCTGTTCACCGCGTTGACCGTGCAGGAGGACCTGCGCGCCGGTCGTCTGATCCGCGTGCTGCCGGCCTGGCATGCCGGCCAGCGGCGCTACTTCGCGTTGTACCCGCATGCACGTGCGCTCGCGCCCAAGGTGCGCGCGCTGGTCGAGCACCTTGCGGCGCACTACGCTGCACAGGCTGGCGTGGCTGGCGTGGCTGGCTAGCCGGGAAATGCAGCAGCCACGCGTTACAAAGAGAAAAGGGCGCCCCGAAGGCGCCCTTTGTCGTTTATGGCTCTGTCCGGTTCAGCGCTGCTGGATCTTCGACAGCAGGCGCAGGAACTCCACATACAGCCAGACCAGGGTCACCATCAGGCCGAATGCGCCATACCACTCCATGTACTTCGGCGCGCGCTGGGCGACGCCGGACTCGATGAAATCGAAGTCCAGCACCAGGTTCAGCGCGGCCACGACCACCACGAACAGGCTGAAGGCAATGCCCAGCCAGCTGGAGTCGTGGATCACCGGCACGTTGATGTTGAAGAAGCCCAGTACGAACGAGGCCAGGTAGAGCAGGGCGATGCCGCCGGTGGCGGCGACCACGCCCATCTTGAAGTTCTCGGTGGCCTTGATCAGGCCGCTGCGGTATGCGAACAGCAGGGCGGCCAGGGTGCCGAAGGTCAGCAGCACCGCCTGGAACACGATGCCCGGATACTTCATGTTGAACAGGGCCGACACGGCGCCCAGGAACAGGCCTTCGACCAGCGCGTACATCGGCGCGGTGACCGGCGACCATTCCTTCTTGAAGATGGTGATCAGTGCCAGCACCAGGCCGCCAATCGCGCCGCCGATGGCGTACAGGCTCGCGCTGCCGGAAATCTGGCCGTACTCGTCGACCGCCTGGCTCCAGGCGAACGCCGCGGTCAGCACGGTCAACAGCAGCAGGATGCCGGTCTTGTTGGCGGTGCCATTGAGGGTCATGACCTGGTCGGGGCTGGTCACTACCGAGCCACTGGCGAGGTCGAGGAAAGTCGACTCGGAAAGAGCCGGGTTGCCGCTGCGCATGCGTGTTCTCCGTGCGGATGAAGGTCGGGACGGCCATCCGGCCGATGGGCGTGAGCATAGCCGATGACTGCTTTCGGCGTTGTGGCAGGCCCGGGTTCTGTGCATCCTTCGTTGACAGTTCCCAACGCGCTTGGCGACAATGAACAACTCCCCGGGCCCAACCCGAGGGGATTGCAAGACCGGGGTATAGCGCAGTCTGGTAGCGCGCCTGCTTTGGGAGCAGGATGTCGGGGGTTCGAATCCCTCTACCCCGACCAATCCCACGCCACGTCGGATTGGACACCGTTCCGGTTCGGGCGCCCGTAGCTCAACTGGATAGAGCACCGGCCTTCTAAGCCGGCGGTTACAGGTTCGATTCCTGTCGGGCGCGCCATTGGAATCAATGGCATATGAATTACTTTGGTGCTGGCGGAGCCTATTCCAGGAACAGCGGAAATGTGTGGCGCGCGCCGCCGTGGGTCACAAAAAAGGCCAGCGCGGTGCGCTGACCTTTCTGTTCTGTGTCCTGGCGAGAGCACTTCGTTGAAGTGCCCCCAAGGCTGAATCATATCTGCTCAAGTTCGCCTACATCGACCCTGCCGCCACCGCAATTGCCATGGCAACCGCCGCCGATCGGGGCACTGCCGCCACCACCCCCGCCACCCCCCCCACCCCCGCCACCCCCACCGCGGGAGTTGGGCGGGAGCACGGTCGAAATCACTTCGCCGGAGTCGAAGCCTGCGCCTCGCCACGTGTAGTTGACGCAGGAAATACCGTTGCAGACGGTCAGGACATCGCCGGTCTGAACTCGCGTCTGGGCTGTCCAGACGGTGGTCCGGCCGTCATTGAGCTTCTGGACCTCTTGGGAAAGCTGCTGGTTGGTCACCGGATCGGGATACGGGGTTGTCAGCGTGCATCCGGCGGTGCAGTTGATGACGCCAGGAAGCTTTTTCGCTTGAACGCTCCCGCTCGCCATGAACAGCAGCACGCCTGCAATGGCGGGAATGGAGTTTCTACCAAGCGAAGGATAATCCCAATCAGTCTAGCTTTCACAATAGGTCCTTATCGTGGGATGCAACAGTTCTTGAAGATTTCATTCGATGAAATGCGGGCTTTCTCTTTCTCCTGACTGCTCAGGTTTTTCTCATGGTTGGCAATGTCATTGGTGGTGGCAAAACGTGGGTCCAGCCGGTTGAGGACGCGGGTGTACGCCAGGGCGGCAACGGGATCGGCAGGAACGATGCCGCCATAGGTGTAGGCCATCGCCATGTCGCTGATGACATTGACGTTCCCTTGTGATTCCAGCTCGCGCAGATATCCGGTGGCGGTGTCCTTCCACGCCTCGAGCGCCGCGGGATCACGGATTGCGTCATCAAGCGAACCGATGACTTTCTCCGGCGATCGCGAGTAAGCGCGCATCGCTTCCTGCGAGCCCATGGCGGCGGCCTTCGAAAGCCAGTCGGCGTGATAGATGTCCCGATCCAGGGCCAGCGACTCGCACTCTCCGAGGATTCGTTCCGATCGCTCCAGGAACCAGTTGCCGGACCCGACCGTGGTGGCTGAATCCGCCAGCTTGTCAGCGCGATCCGAGATGAAGGTCTGGCACTGCTCGATGGTTCGATAGATTTCGTAGGTTGCTGTGGCATCTCCGGATTCGGAGCGCAGCATCAGTTGCTTGACGTGGGCGAGCGCGTCACCGGGAGGCCGGAACTCATTGCCTCTTACGATCTCGTAGGCTTTGGGTCCCACCGCCTTGTACGAGCCTGGCGGGATCTTGTTGTCCCGCTCAAGCCTCTGCGCGGCCGCCGCACCTGACGCAGGAAGCGGCCTTCCCTGGTCGGGCCTTTCATCGAGGCTGCCACTCTTCCAGGATTCCTCTGCCGTCACATCGACAGCCGCCTGCTGCCGGTAGCTGGACATTGCAACGGCTGCCACTGCCAGCACGGCTGCTAGCGCGACGAATCCGATTAGCCGCTTGCTCATCTATTGCTCTCACCTTCATTGCAGGAACCGGCATGGTTGCAAACGCGCGCCTCGCGTTCCATGTCCTGCAGCTAACGTTGTATGAATGGATCTCCCCCATTTCTGTTTGAGATTCATTCATGATTCGTTCACTTATTATTCACGCTTTCGGGAGTGGGCCCGACGATGTCGAGCTGTTGCCTGCGCCTGACCATCGGTACAGGTGGCACGCACCTTCCGGCGATCGGCATGAGGTGCAGTTTCGAAAGGCGCGGGAGAGGTAGAGCGGGTGATGGCCGAAGTGCATCGGCTGCGCAGGCACCAATAGCGGCTCACTCTGTATTGCGGTGGTCTCGCCTTGCTGGTGTTGACTGGCCTGCTGATGGGGCGACAGCCCAGCGCAACGCGCCGTTCGACGTGATCGAAACGATGGTGCCGAAGGACAGCTGCGGCCGATGTTCTCGGCTGAAGATGAGCGCTTGCACGCGCAGACTGTGCAAGCGATTACCCGTCGTGTGCTTCCTGGCAGGCCGCAGTCGCGCAATGCGATGCTTCAGCTGATCGACGGGGCGGGCCAGCTGCACCTGCAGTTGCAGGTCACGCCCAAAGGTGAGGTGACGCTGTCATTCTTGGATGAGCATGCAGACATCGCGCGCGTGGTCTCGGCGGAGCAGCTCTGATGTCCTGTTCCGGCCCCTGCACATCAATGTGAAGAAGTGCTTGCAATTCCTTCGCGACTACCGGAAAATGCCGGACTCGCTTCGGGGGACGGACTTCTGGTTCCGCCCGGTAGCGAAGCATCAAGTTCCAGCGCCAGCCTCATCGGCGATGGAGCGAAAGTTTCAGTGGTGGCTGTAGCTCAGTTGGTTAGAGTACCGGATTGTGATTCCGGTGGTCGGGGGTTCGAATCCCCTCAGCCACCCCACTTTTTTCTTACTACCGTCGCTAAGTTACTGAAAAGTAAGCTGGCGACGGTCAGTTTTGGTACTACAATCCCTCGTTGGCAATCAATCCCTGTCTCGGAACGTCACCTGGGGGCGTCACCTGCGGCGCAGCCCGCAATTGCTCCAGCGCAGACTTGCCGATGAGCGCCTGCTCGGCCAGCACCTTCGCGTAGGTCTCTGACGTGGTGCGGATGTCTCGATGCCCCAGCCACTCCTGCACGAGCTTGATGTTGCCGGTCGCCAGCAGCAGCCGGGTTGCGCAGGTGTGCCGCAGCGAGTGGATCACGCACTCCTTCTCCTTGGCGAGATGCGTCCCCTTTCGCGCACGATTCCAGAGCTTGTTGGCGCGGGTCTTGTTGAGCGTGGAGAAGGGGCCGGTCTGCTCCTTGCCTGCCGCCTTGCGCCGCCGCTGGACCACCTCCGAAGCGCGGGAGGTCAGGGGGATGGTGCGCTGCCGGCCGCCTTTGAGTTCCCCGTGACGCCAGAAGCGCACGGCGGTGGGTGGGGTGCCCACGAGGTCGCTCCAGCGCAGGTTGAACGCCTGGCTCAGGCGGCAGCCCACGTCGGCCAGGAACACGAACAGGTCGTGGTAGTCCTTACCGTCGCGCGTCCGCGGCCGACCGCCGTACTCGGGGTCGGGTAGGGTGTCCCATGCGAGCACGCGGGAGAGGATCAGCTCCTCGTCCTGGATGGTCAGGGTGAACTGGCGCGCGTTGTCGCGCTCGTCGCTCGGGCGGTACTCCGGGATGGCGGCCAGCATGCGTCCGGCCTTCGCCTCGCGGCGCAGGACGGCCATCAGGGCGTGCATCTTGCGGTTGATGGTCGCCGGGGCAGCCTGCTCGGCCTCCATCTTGGTCACCATCGCGTCCACGGCGGCCTGGGTGATGTCGTTGATGGGCGTGTCCTCGCCAAGGAAGCCCTGGACGATCTTGCAGTTGGTGCGGACGGTCTCGATGGACTTGAGCTTGCCCCAAAAGTTGCGGTCCTCCAGGGCGTCATCCATCGCGTCCTTGAGGGTGCGCTGCCGGGCCTTGGCTTTCGCCACGGCCATCTGCGCCGACCGGGACTTGCCCCGGATGAGTTCGCGCAGCACGTCCTCGGAAACGTCGGGGTCATCGCGCAGGGCGTCGAGGACCGCCTGCTCCTTGCGCTCGGCGGCCACGCGGTCACGGGTGCCGGTGGACAGGCGCACGCGGCGGTATCCCTCCTGCACGTCGAGCATGTAGTAGCGCTTGTCGGGCGCACCCGGCTTGGGTGCGGTCCCTTTGAGGCGAAGGGCCATGTGTATCTCCAAAAATGAAAAGGCCCGCACTAGGCGGGCCTCGGGGCACAACGGGGTGTTGGGGGTTAGGCGGCTGCGACGCGCGCCGTCACCTTGCGGTTGACACGTTCTGAGAGCGAAGCCAGCCAGTGCAGCGCCTTGGTCGTCGGAAAGATCAGGTTGCGCTTGCGGTAGGCGGGATCGGGGCGCTGCTCCAGGAAGTCAGGCCCCGGCTCGCGGTTACGCTTGATAGACGACAGGTCGAGCACATTGCGGCTCACTGCGGAGGGAGAGAGTCCGCCGAGGACGCGCTCAAGGTCCACCTGCTGAATGCCCGGCTCGTCCACAACGGCGAGTAGGGTGAGGATGCGGGTGGCGGTGATGTCCTCGTCGATCTCTTCCCGGAAGGCTGACAGTGCGGTTGTGAGAATGGCCGTCAGTTCTTTCTGCGAGAGATTCATGGTGCGCTCATTTTCCGTAAGGGGATGGTTCCCCCTTGGGAAACCATCAGGGTCTATCTTGGAGCCGCAATGTAAGGATTACAAGGCCCAAGCCAATGTTGATGGCATTCTTGCCAATTTTGTCCATCCAAAAACCACGCTGCCAAGGCGTGGGGGAGGGGTCGATTCCGATCTCATATCCAAAGGCTTTCACGAACAGGTCCAGGTACTTCTGCCCTGCGAAGGGGCCGTCCTGTCCCCTGCTCACGGCGTTGTAATGCGCCGCCACCCCCGGCTGCGCTCCACAAAAAGGTCTTACGTTTCAGTGTTTTAAGAACGGTAGTACAAGCATCACCGCCAGGGTCACGATGGCCCCGACCACGGATGCAAAGTCCTTGCCCTACGCGGACTACCGCGCTGGCTATTGTCCGTCTCACCGTACTCATAGACTGAGAACGCCCCCCCTGGTCGTCTGCGGATGCGCAGCCCGACAGCAGCACGCTACCGTCGGGCAGACTACAGGCCACAATGATGGCGCGTCCGTAGGAATCAAGTACCACCGGAGAGATTGATCCCGACTCGTGCATTGAGTTCATGGCTGCGGGGTCTCAGTTGGGGCGGCGGGTGGGACCGGATAGGACACCCGCCAGCCACAGTCCTCGGGGACGACCGAGAACTGGACGCGCTCGTTGAGCAGGCCGAGCACGGCGCGCAGGACGCCGCGCTTCTCGTTGTGGTCGAAGTGGATGGTCCGAATCATTCCGGCACCTCATAGGTGCGCTCGTGGAGCACCGAGACCTCCCGTTCGATGACCAGGAACGGGCCGATCTGGTGTGCGCGGAAGGCCAGGCTGACGATGATGATTTCCATGATGGTTTCCTTTGACGTGGATCAAGCGCCGCGACGGGCGAGGTGGTAGTTGGCCTGACGCATCAGGCGGTGGAACTCGGCGACATCGGCCGGAGACATCGGCCGAGCCACCCGGATGGCTTGGGGGCGCTTAGGAGCGCGGAGGCGGATCACGGTGCGCGCCCTCCCGACAGCGCGACCCACAAGGTCACGCAAGGCAGGACGTTGATGCACCAGCGGCGGTTGTAGGGCGACCAGTGCGCGCCAATCCACGCGCTGCCCCGGTAGTGGTCGCGGCATTCCCAGCCGCTCACAGTGCCCAGCGTGTCGTTGTTCTCCCAGGGCGCACCCGCGTCAGGGTCAGGGATGTGCTCGACCTTGAAGGTCAGCCCGTGCAGCTCGATGGTGTCCATGCTCGTCTCCTCAGCGGAACCAGCGCTGCGCCACGCCGCGGCCCAGCTCGCGGCGCGCGGTTGCGCGGATGTGATTGCCCCAGCTCCCGTCGTGTCGCTCGCGCAGCTCGGCGGGCGAGTTCTCGCGCCAGTAGTCCCAGAGCAGTTGCGAGAGCACGCGGCAGACGCCAGCGCGGAACTCGGTCGGCCAATACTGGCCGGTGCAGTAGTCCAATCGGCCGTCGTCGCGCAGTTGCAGTCGCCCCGAGCCTTGCAGCGCCTTGCGGATGTCGTGCGCGGTGATCGACTCGCGCCAACCAATCGCGGCCAGCATTTCCAGTGCGTCGCTGCGCTGCCGCTGGGCGGTGCGCTGGTCGCTACGGTAGCTCGACGCGGTGCCGTAGTTGCACGGATCGAAGCCGGGGCGCTGATTGACGAAAGCGGTCAGCATCGCCATCAGTTCTTCGCGGGTCAGCAGTGCGGCAGGCTTGCGTGCCATGTGAGTGCTCCAGAAATGCGAAGGCCCGCACTAGGCGGGCCTCGGGATCAGCGGTGGTTGTCGGTCAGTGCGCCCAATCGGGCTTGACGTTCAGCAGGTAGGCGGCGGCCACTGCGCGGGCGGTGTCCTCGTCGGCCACGTCGGCAATCCACCACCAGCGGTCCTTACCGGCCCAGCGGTAGACGCCCCAAAACTGCGCGGCCATCGGTGCGCAAGGCTCGACGCTTCCATCGAACTCTTGGCGGGGACCGTAGGAGACCGATCGGTCGCCCAGGGTGACCAGCTTGTCACCGGCAGGTACAGCCAGCTCGTTGTCGTTGCTCATTGCGACAGGCCCTTTGCGTGCTCAATGGCGCGATCCAGCGCGCCGGGGATGTTGTGAAAAATGCCGTGGCGTGTCGAGTGGGTGAGGCCGATTTTGTAGACCTCAAAATGGTTCGGTCCCTTGCGCAGCACCCACGCCTTTTCGGTCTCGAACATGATGTCCTCCTCGCGGTAGCTCATCGCGCGGCTCCCATGGGGTCGAAGTCGGTATCCCTGATTGCGCGGTTGACCACGGTGGCGAACTCCTCGGCTTGCTGCGGCGTCATCGCGGTCGCCGCCAGTTGTTCGTGATAGCGCCCCGGCTGTGCCAGGAACACGTTGCGGGTTCCGTAGGTGCGCAGTTCCATCACAGCACCCCCAGCCCGCGCAGCACCGGCTCCACCAGCGCGTCGGGGTCCTCGTTTGCGCGCCAGTCGCTCGCTACGTCGGCCCCGTTCTGCCAGATCAGCCACACGTATCCGACGCGGCT
>OKDH01000018.1_pt1 | contig 33075 bp, 33 predicted proteins | sample 1610621 | NCBI WGS metagenome assembly OKDH01 (sample SAMN04436668, study PRJEB24849) | human gut metagenome | biome: human gut; feature: NICU; material: stool | host: Homo sapiens | place: USA: Saint Louis, MO | collected 2010-06-11
CCCCCCACTACCGGGTGCCTGCGCCACCCCGGTCATGACCCCGATCCACCGGCACGGTATCCTGCACGACGGAATCGAGTTCAGAGGTAGTCCATGGCGGGAGCCAAGCGCGGGTGTCTGTTCGTGGTAACGCTGGTGGTGGTGCTGGCCGCCGTCGTGGCCGGCGCGGGCGCGTGGTTCTTCTACCAGCAGACCCGCTTCGCCGATGCCCCGATCACCCCGTCCGCCGAGAGCGTGGTCATCGCCAGCGGCGATGGCATGAACAGCGTGCTGCGCAAGCTGCGCGATGCCGGCGTGGACGAGGGCCAGGACGCCCAGTGGCAGCTGCTGGCGCGCCAGCTCGATGCCGCCGGCAAGCTGAAGGTGGGCGAGTATGCGCTCAGTGGCGAGCTGACCCCGCGCGAGCTGCTGCTGCGCATGCGCGCCGGCAAGGTGCTGCAGCACCGCGTCACGATTGTCGAGGGCTGGAACATCCGCCAGCTGCGTGCCGCACTCAAGCGCGCCGAACCGCTGCTGCACACCACCGACACGCTTGATGACGCCGCGCTGATGCAGCGCCTCGGCTTCGGTGGCCAGCATCCGGAAGGCCGCTTCCTGCCGGAGACCTACGTCTACCAGCGCGGCGACAGCGACCTGGACGTGCTCAAGCGCGCCCACGCCGCAATGGAAAAGGCGCTGGACGAGGCCTGGGACAGCCGCGCGCCGGACCTGCCGATCAACACGCCCTACGAACTGCTGACGCTGGCCTCGATCATCGAAAAGGAAACCGCGCTGGCCAGCGAGCGCCCGCAGATTGCCGGGGTGTTCATGCGCCGCCTGAAGATCGGCATGCGCCTGCAGACCGACCCGACCGTGATCTACGGCCTCGGTGCTGCGTATGACGGCAACATCCGCCGTCGCGACCTGACCACCGACACCCCCTACAACACCTACACCCGTGCCGGCCTGACCCCGACCCCGATCGCCATGCCCAGCCGTGACGCGCTGATGGCCGCCGCACAGCCGGCGCCGGGCGACGCGCTGTACTTCGTCGCCGTGGGCGATGGCAGCGGCGCGCACGTGTTCTCGCCCAGCCTGGACCAGCACAACGCCGCCGTGGCGCGCTACCTGCAGCAGCTGCGCCAGCAACGTACCCAGGAGACCCCGGCGCAATGAGTCCCGCGCTGCTTCGCCACCCGCGTTTCGTCAGCCTGGAAGGCGGCGAGGGCGCGGGCAAGACCACCGCCATCAATGCCATCCGTGAGTGCCTGCGCGGCCACGGCCACGAGGTGGTGCTGACCCGTGAACCCGGCGGCACGCCACTGGCCGAGCGCATCCGCGGCCTGGTGCTGAAACCCGATGCCGAGATCGCCGCCGAACCGCTCAGCGCCGAAGCCGAGCTGCTGCTGGTATTCGCCGCGCGCGCGCAGCACGTGCGCCAGGTGATCCAGCCAGCACTGCAGCGCGGCGCCTATGTGCTGAGCGATCGTTTCACCGATTCCAGCTATGCCTACCAGGGCGGTGGCCGTGGCCTGGATCCGCAGTGGATTGCCGATCTGGAGCGCCGCGCGGTCGGCCTGTTGCCGGGGCTGACCCTGCTGCTGGACGTGGACGTGGCCATAGGCCGCGCGCGCGCCAACGGCCGTGACCTGTGGCCGGACCGCATCGAGAGCGAGCAGGACGATTTCTTCCAGCGCGTGCGCGAAGTGTTCCGCAGCCGCGCACAGCAGGACCCGCAGCGCTTTGCGTTGATCGACGCCGGCCAGGTGCAGGAACGCGTGGCCGCCGACGTGGTTGCGCGTGTCGAGCGCTGGCTGCAGGGCGGGGAGGGCGCATGAGTACCTTTTCACCGTGGCAGCAGCGCGCGTTCGAGCAGACGGTGGCCGCGCTCGACGCCGGTCGCCTCGGTCATGGCCTGCTGATCTGCGGTCCGGCCGGGTTGGGCAAGCATGAGGTGGCGCTGGCGTTGGCCGACCACGTGCTGGCGCAGGGCGATGCAGCCCACGCCACGCGCACGCGCCAGCTGATCGCAGCGGGTACACACCCGGACCTGCAGCTGGTCAGCTTCATTCCGAACAAGAGCGGCGACAAGCTGCGCACCGAGATCGTGATCGAGCAGGTGCGCGAGATCACCGACAAGCTGGCGCTGACCCCACAGTACGGCGTGGCGCAGGTGGTGATCGTCGACCCGGCCGATGCGATCAACCGCTCGGCGGCCAACGCACTGCTGAAGACGCTGGAAGAGCCGCAGCCCGGCCGCTACCTGTGGCTGATCAGCAGCGACCCGGCACGCTTGCCGCAGACCATCCGCAGCCGCTGCCAGCGCCTGGAATTCAAGTTGCCGCCGCCGCACGAAGCACTGGCCTGGCTGCAGCAGCAGGGCCATAGCGAGGCATCGGCGCGCGAAGCGCTGGACGCCGCCCGCGGCCATCCCGGCCAGGCCGACAACTGGCTGCGCGAAGACGGCCTGAGCCTGCGCCGCGAAGTCGGTCGAGATCTGGAACAGCTGGTCACCGGCAAGACCGGCGCGGTGGAGCTGGCGCAGAAGTGGTGCGGTGACGACAACGCGGCGCTGCGCCTGCGCTTTGCCGCCGACCTGGCACTGGCCCAGGCCAGCACCGATGCCTTGACCACGCCGGAGCGATTGCACAAGCTTGCAGCCTGGTTCGATGCGGCCAACCGCACCCGCGACCTGCTGCGCACCACGGTGCGTGCAGACCTTGCGGTGGTCGAGTTGCTGCTGGCCTGGAACAAGGTGAACGAGCGGCCTGCCGCAAGGGGAAATCGATGAGTGCCAGCAACGCCCGCCAGGGCATCCTGTCCCTGGCCGTGAAGGACAAAGCCGCGCTGTACAGCGCGTACATGCCGTTCGTGAAGAATGGCGGCATCTTCGTGCCCACGCCCAAGCGCTACTTCCTGGGCGACGAGGTGTTCCTGCTGCTGACCCTGCCCGATTCCAGCGAGCGCCTGCCGGTGGCCGGCAAGGTGATCTGGGTGACCCCGGCAGGCGCGCAGGGCAACCGCACCGCCGGCATCGGCGTGCAGCTGGCCGATGGTGCCGAAGGCGAGGGCGTGCGCCACAAGATCGAGACCCTGCTGGCCGGGCTTACCGGCTCGGACAAGCCGACCCATACGATGTGATTCCGGTAGCGCCGGGCCATGCTCGGCGGAACCACCGAAACACGCGTACCCCGCTGTTCTGTAGAGCCGAGCCATGCTCGGCTGCACATCCCGAGACACCCGTGAACACGAATGTGAAAAAGTGTTGACGGCCTCTGAAAAGCCCCTATAATGAGCGGCTCAGCAACACACCGGGCGGTTAGCTCAGCGGTAGAGCATTGCCTTCACACGGCAAGGGTCACAGGTTCGATCCCTGTACCGCCCACCATGTTGCAGAACGAAAGAAGCCTCCAGAAATGGGGGCTTTTTTGTTACCAGCGATCCAGCAGGATCAGCTGGAAGCACACGCCCTTTCAGCCGTGCCGCTCCAGCAGCTCGCGCGCGATCATCGCCGTGGCATCCAGCAGGTCATGGCCGCTACCCGCCTGCACCACCACCGCCAATAGGCTACGGCCCACCTCGGCATTGCCGCTGGTCAGTTCCATCTCGCCCTCAAAGCACAGATCGGCCAACCATTCATGGGCCTGCTGCAGCCCGCGCTTGCGGACGCGGCGGAACTCCGCGAGCAGCTTCGCCTGGCCGGCCTCCTGCTCACCGTCGGCCAGCAGGCCGATGGCACCGCCGTGCGCCGCGCGCCAGAGGGCCGGTAGCGGGCGACCGTTCGCGTCCACCACGTCCGGCGAGAACTGCGCGCAGTACATTTCGTAGCGCTTGCCCGCTGTGCTGCGGGGCACGATGCCGGCTTCGGCCAGCAGGCGTTCGGCTTCATCCAGTGTGCTGAACTTCAAGCGCAGCAGTGCAGGGCGGCTCAGCTGTTGTGCCAGCGCGTGCTGGTTGGCGGCGAACCAGACGTTCCAGCCCACGGTTGCGCGGCCTTCCAGTGCGGCCTTGAAGTATTCCAGGTGTTCGGCGTCCATTGCGGTCTCCTGCGCTCACTGCGCGATTGTAGCGGGAGCGTATCCGGGCCGGTCAGGCGTCGCCGCCGGAGAGGCAATGATGTGCCTCGCGCACCAGTTGTCGGGCGGCCACGATCAGTCCGTCGATATGGAAGGCGCCCAACTGTTCGTCCGGGCCACCTTCGTTGCGCGCATGGTCGGCGGCCTGCAGCAGGTCGAGCAATGCGCCGAGCCCAGATAGCGAGCGGCGCAACGAAGCGTGATTGCTGGCGCCGAGGGTGAGGCTGATGCACGGCTGTCCGTCATCACCGTCGGCCTGGTTGATCGCATTGAGTCGGGCGAAGAACGTGGCCGACTGCGTCGGCAGGTTCTGTTCGTTCAGGGCGCACTCGATCTCGCGTGCGAGGTCCCCGGGCACGTCGGCTGCGACGTCGCCGATAAGCGCGTGCAGGCGGGGATGGACGGCGGTGCGGTTGGTCATGGCGAAACCCTCAGTGGCGTAAGGCCACCTTCCGGAGTGAAGGTGGCGGACGGTGCGGGTTGGCGTACCAAGGCAAACGAACTCCCATCGAGAAGAAGGCCTGGCGGATCTGTCGATCCCCACGCACCGGCCGCCATTGAAGGCAATCGGTGCATTCTCTCTGCTGCGACGTAAACCGCAGCGATGGGTGTTCATTCGTTTATTCGAGACGCCAATCCCGGCCAAGGCGTCTTGCCTCGGCGCGGGGATCTTCAAGCCGGGCAATCACATCGGTCTGTAAGGAAAATTCTCAACTGTCCCTAGGCAGGCCAGACGTTCTCCGATGTGTGTCGTTCGACACGCGCGAGTAGTGCGGCCCATCACTGATGGCGCGCATCGCCGCCCCTACCGACCGTGCACAAGACGACTCCAGAGCGGCGCCGCCATGGCAATCGCGTCACCCCGCGCGGCGGAGGCGGGAACATGCCACGCATGGAGCCAGAGGGTTCCATCCCTGCGCTGTCCCGCGGCCCCGGGCAGGCGTAGTCTCAGCCTGTCGTCGTACCCATCCACTCTGGAGTGCCACCATGCCGCTTGCCCGCATCGATCTCCGCAAAGGTAAATCCGCCGACTACCTGCAACGCGTCGGCGAAACCATCTACCAGGCCATGCGCGCGGTGGGCGTTCCGGAAAACGACCGCTTCCAGATCTTCCAGGAACACGCGCCCGGCACGCTGATCTACGACCCCGGCTACTTGGGCGTGGATCGCACCGACGACTTCATCTGCATCCAGATCACCTGGAACGAAGGGCGCACGCTCGAGCAGAAAAAGGCGTTGTACGCCGGCATCGCCGATGGACTGTATGCGGCGGTGGGCATCCGCCGCGAGGATGTGTTCATCAATCTGGTGGAAGTGAAGAAGGAGAACTGGTCGTTCGGGAACGGTCAGGCGCAGTACGTGAGTTGATGCGGGAACGGTGTCAGCGCCTGATGCGGCTGGGTCAGGCCATGCGCGGCGACGCCTGCTGTTGTGCCTGTTGCTCGTCCTGCGCCAGCCGACTTGCGTCGCGGGATTGCTGCTGCACATTGGCCTGCTGATACAGCGTATCCGCGTCGCCCTGCTGCGTATCGAGCAGGGACAGGCGCTGGCGATTGGCGGCTGGGTCCGGCGAGGCGGTGTCGCCGCTGCGATGCAGGAATACGTAGCCGGGTGCCTCGGCGGTGCTGTTTGAACTGAATGCCACCTGCAGCGTGTCCTTTTCGCTGAAGCCGGCCTGCACCGCCGCGTGGGTCAGATGGCCGGCCAGTCGTTCGTGCTCCTGTCCGGGGGGCAGTCCCTGCTGTTCGCTGGCCTGGGCGAGTGCGGTACGCACTTTCTGGTCCAAGGCATGAAGGCTGTGCCCCGGTGCGCGCGCGTCCGCAGCCAGACGCTCGCCCAAGGGGCCATCAATGCCATCGGTTTCGCTGAGCAGACGCTGCTTCAAGCTGCGCTCGGGCAGGGGATGAGTGGTGGTGCGGTTGAGTTCGCTGTTGGGGAAAGGCGGCTCAATGCTGTCCACGCCATGGATGTTGCGCAGCGGACGATAGCCGTCCTTGCCCTGTGACTGGACGCCCAGCGGAATGCGGACGTCTGGCAGCAATTGGCCAACAGGGCCGCCGATGCTGTTCACGTCCAGGCTGTGCTTGCGCTGGATGCCGGCATGATTCAATGCGCCCCAGGCGAAGTCCACACAGTTGTGGCGCACGTCGGCATAGTGCTTGCTGAAGCCGTGCGCCACTGGATCGTCGCCGAACGCCTTGAGCTTGTTGTACTGGGCTTCGGTGATTTCCAGAGAGCGCGTGTAATGCGGGTTCTTGTAGGTCTTTGCATCGCTGTCCACGATGTCGCCCGGTCCGTTCATGCTGCCGTGCTCGATCGGTGCAAAGCCGTAGCTCGCCGGATCTTTTCCCGGTGCTCGCAGGACGTAGAACATGTGTCCCGGCCCGGATGTCTGCGGGGAACCATCCGGATTACGCAGCGGCTGCTGCGTTACCGGGTCGAGAAGCGGTGTTCCCGGCGCCGCAATGACGATATCGACGATGTAGCGTGGCTTGTCCATGTGCGTGTGATCCTCCTGGAAGGTGTACGAAGGCGCTGCGCTACTTGGCGAGCGGACGCGATTCGTGAATCAGTATCCTGGCGCTTGCGCCACGAAGCGGTGCGATGTCTTCAACCGTGCTGATCTGGACCCGATAGCGGCTACGCGCCTGCAACGGCAGCAACGCGACATGGAGTCGATAGGCCCCGTCGCTGCCTCGTTGGGTCTGAGCGTAGTTCAGTCCCGCATCGCGGTGCCAGTCTGGCAGTGGCTGGCCAGATTGCGACTGTGCGATCTGGTAGGCGTCGGGGCTTGCCAGCGACTGCCACGTGCCGCCGGACCATTGCTGAAGTCCAACGCGTAAAGGAATGTGCAGGTCGCGCGGAGAAGCAGCATCTGGCGACGGGGAGACGTGCTGCAGATCCAGCTCCACCGCATATGTACGGTAGCTGGCAAAATTGCGCGCCGTGGTTTCGAACTCGAACTGCACCTGCTGGCCAGGCGCGTCCACGGCGATGGGTTGTGAGAGTTCCAGCGGCTCTGGCGGTGGGGGCGGCCCGTTGTCGGCGCAGGCGGCAAGCAGCGCGGTCAGGCCGAGCAGGCTGATGCGCTGCCAGTGTGTGATGCGGGTGGTCATGCGGATTCCTGTGGCTCCTTGCCGTGGCCAATTGAACCCTAACGTTGGCGAGGCAGAGCCCGCAAGCGCAGAGACCGCGGTGCGGTCCATTCACATGTCGCCGCGCGAGGCGAGCCCCTGCGTCACCGTGTCGCAGGGGGCAAACCCTGAACGCGGTCCAAGGTTGACCGTGGCCCCGTAGAATGGCGGCGTGCGTCATTCTGTCCTCCACCGCCGGTTCCAGGCCCTGGCATGGCTCGCCATGCTGCTGGTGCTGCTCGCCCCGCTGGTGAGCCGCTGGCTGGCGCATGGTCACGTGGCTGCCGCGGCACCGGTGGCGGCCATGGACCACGCAATGCACGCAGAGCACGCGCAGCACGCGATGGAAGGCCATCACGACCATCACGCGATGGCGATGCCGCACGGCGAGACCGCAAAGAAGCCGCCCGCCGATCCACATGCCGATCATGAGATGGGTGTGGACTGCGATTACTGCCTGATCGCTGCACGGCTGATCACCCTGCTGGTGGCGGCCGTGCTGCTGTTGGCGCCGATGGCACCGGTGTGCCGCGCACTGCGCGGCGCGGTGCGGGCGTTGCCGCAACGGATCAGCGGCACATTGGGCGCGCGTGGGCCGCCGGCACTGATGGCTGCCTGAGCCGCACGCGCGCTGCATTGAACGTTCCCCCATGAGGTTGCCGGCCACGGCCGGTGCCCGCACGCGCGTGTTTGTCCCTTTCTGATTGCTGCCCTGCCATTGCGGGGTGGCCTTGCATGCCGTGAACAAATGAAAACGAACCCCAACTCCGCGCGCCTGCGCCGGGCGACGCTGCCTGTCGCTTGCGCGCTGCTGCTGCACTCCGCTTCTGCCCTTGCTGCCGACGTGGCACCCCCGACCACGCTGGATGCCGTACGCGTGATCGATACCCGCAGAGGCGAGCTGTCCTCCACCGCCAGCGCCGGCTCTGCATTGGGCCTGAGCGTGCTGCAGACACCTGCCAGCCTGACGGTGATTTCGCGCGAACAACTGGAGCAGCGCGGCGACAGCAACCTCAACGATGCGATCAGCCGGGCGGGTGCGATCAGTGCCATGCCGCACCCGGGCAACGGCTTGAGCGCGCTTTCCAGCCGTGGCTTCACCGACGGTGCTTCGGTGATGCGGCTGTACGACGGGCTGCGCCAGTACGGCGGCGTGGGCATCACCTTCCCGTTCGATACCTGGTCGATCGAGCGCATCGAAGTGCTGCGCGGGCCGGCCTCGGTGATCCATGGCGATGGTGCGATCGGCGGGGTGATCAACATCGTGCCGAAGAAGCCCTCGCGCGGTGCCATCGAGAACGAGATCAGCGTGACCGTGGGCAGCGAGGACACCGCGCGGCTGGGCTTCGGCAGTGGTGGCGCGCTGGCGTCCGGGCTGGCCTACCGGCTGGATGTGAGTGGCAACTACAGCGGTGGCTGGGTCGACCGTGGCCGCAACAACGATGCGACGTTCTCCGGTGCGTTGCTGTGGCAGGCTCGCCCGGACCTGCAGCTGACGCTCACCCATGCGCAGGGCTACCAGCAACCGATGCGCTACTTCGGCACGCCGCTGGTCGAGGGCCGCCAGCTGGAGGCGCTGCGCCACCGCAACTACAACGTGGACGACAGCGAAATCCGCTTCCGCGACCGCTGGACGCAGCTCGATGCGCAGTGGACGCCGAACGCGAACGTTGACTGGCGCACGCGCCTCTACCAGATCGACAGCCAGCGCGATTGGCGCAACGCCGAGGCCTATGTCTACAACCCGCGAACCGGGTTGGTCGACCGCTCGGGTAACACCCAGATCACCCACAACCAGGACCAGACGGGGCTGACCTCGACGCTGCGCGCGCAGGGCAATGTGGGCGCTTGGGCGAACAGCTTCACGGTGGGCCTGGACGCCAACCGCGCGCACTTCAAGCACACCAATAACACCTATGCCGGCAGCTCGGGCCCGGTCGATCCGTTCGATCCTGTCCCGGGGCAGTTCGCCAGCGATGCGCCGAACCTGCCGCGCTATCGCAACCGTGCCGAGCAGTACGCGCTGTTCGTGGAAGACCGGTTGGCGCTGAGCGAGCGCTGGTCGGTGCTGGCTGGCCTGCGCCACGATCGCGCGCGCATCGATCGCACCGATCTGATCAGTGGCCAGAACGCGTTCTCGAAAACCTACAGCAGCACCGGCTGGCGCGCCGGCACGGTATTTGCGCTGCAGCCGACGCTGAGCCTGTATGCGCAGTACTCGCAGGCGGCAGATCCGGTCAGCGGGCTGCTGATGATCAGCCCGGCCAATGGAGCGTTCGATCTGGCCAAGGGGCGGCAGATCGAGGTGGGCCTGAAGCAGGCCTTCGACGGTGGCGAGTGGACGCTGGCGGCGTACCGCATCCGCAAGACTGGGCTGCTCAGCCGTGATCCGCTGGTGCCGGATCGCCGGGTGCAGGTGGGCGCGCAGACGTCACGCGGCATCGAGGCATCGTTAAACTGGGCGTTCGCGCCGCGGTGGTCGCTCGATGCCAATGCGACGGTGCTGAAGGCCGAGTTCGAGGAATTCCTGGAAACCACGGGTTCGCCGCCGATGCTGGTCTCGCGTGATGGCAACGTGCCGCCGAACGTAGCCGAGCGCCTGGCCAGTGCGTGGCTCAGCTGGCAATTCGCACCGGAATGGAGTGCGGCGGGTGGCGTTCGCTACGTCGGCAAGCGCTACGCTGACAACGCCAATACACTGGAGCTGCCCGGCTACAGCACCACCGATCTGGCACTGACCTGGCAGGCGGCACCGCGCACGCGGCTGTCCGCGCGGTTGTTCAACGTGTTCGACAAGGCGTACTACGCCACCGCGTACTACACCAGCACCCAGTGGCTGCTGGGGGCGGACCGGCGCGTCGAATTCACCGTCGACCATCGCTTCTGAGGGCGCTGGCGATGTCGCTGCGATCCACCGCCAAGCGCTGGACCTACCTGGTGCATCGTTGGCTGGGCATCGGCGGATGCCTGCTGATGCTGCTGTGGTTCGTCAGCGGCATGGTGATGCTGTTCATTGGTTACCCGAAGCTGACGCCCGGCGAGCGGCTGGCGGCATTGCCAGTGCTGGGTGAGGCCCGCGACCTGCAGGGGCTGTCTGTACTGCCGGCTGCTCTGCAGGCCGAGCCGGAGGCCGTGGCGCTGACCACGCTGCGTGGCGAGCCCGCCTATGTGGTGCGTAGTGGCAGCCACATGGGGGCCTGGTCTGCATACACCGGTCAGGCGCTGCCGCCGGTGTCGGCACAGCGCGCCGAAGCATCCGCTGCACAGTTCGCCGTAGGCCCGGCCTTCGTGGGAGCGATGCGCGTGGAGGAGGACCGCTGGACGCATTCGCGCGCATTGGATGTGCATCGACCGCTCTATCGCGTCGAGGTGGGCGGCGCGCAGCCGGGCGACCTGTATGTGTCCTCGCGTACCGGTGAAGTGGTGCTGGACGCCCCGCATGTGCAGCAGCGCTGGAACTATGTGGGCGCCTGGCTGCACTGGCTGTACTTCCTGCGCATGCAGTCGGTCGACCCGGTGTGGACGTGGGTGGTGATCGTGCTGTCCGCAATGTGCACGGTGGCGGTGATCAGCGGCATCGTGGTGGGAGTGTGGCGCTGGCGTTTCCGTGGGCACTATCGTTCCGGTGCGAAGACGCCGTACGTGGAGTCGTGGATGCGCTGGCACCATCTGATCGGATTGTGTGCTGCGGCCTTCGTGTTCACCTGGATCTTCAGCGGCCTGATGTCGATGAATCCATTGGGCGTCTTCAGCAGCACGCGGGAGGCGATCGATGTTGAGCACTACCGTGGCGGCGCGGTGGCGGTGGACGGTGCGCTGGGTGATCCTGACACGCTTCTGGCAGTGGCCGAAGCCGCGCGCTTTCAGCCGGTGGAGATTCAGTGGCGACGGATCAGTGGTGAACTGTTTGCGGTGCTGCTGGACGGGCAGGGTCATACTCGCATCGTGTCCGGCAGCAATGGGCATCTGCAGGTTACGCGGTTGCTGCCGGCAGCTTGGCTGCAGCAGAAGGTGCGTGCGTTGTCCGATGCACCGATGCAGGGCTTCGTGGTGCAGCATGCAGCGGATGCGTACTTCTATCCGCGTGCGCCCGAGGCCATGAATGGTGCAGCGGTACGCCGCTTCCCGGTGGCCGTGGTGGACTTTGGTGATGCCGAGGCGACGTGCGTCTATCTCGACCTGGCTACGGGCGATCCGTTGCTGACGATGGGTCATCGCGAGCGGGTGGGGCGCTGGTTGTTCTACTTCCTGCACAGCTGGGATCTGCCTGCGATGCTGCGCCAGGAAGGTGTCCGGTTGGCGGTGTTGCTGCTGCTGAGCGCTGCTGGCACCGCGCTGTGCGCCACGGCGACGGTGATCGGCTACCGGCGCGTGCGGATGAAGCTGCGCCGCAGGCGGCGTTGATGCGCCGCGCTACACCTGCAGCCAACGCGTGGACACGGCCACCAGCAACAAGGCCGTGGCCACGCCGATGAACGCGGCGATCAGTCCGAAATGATCTGCGGCGAAGCCGATCAGCGCCGGCCCGGCAAGGATGCCGGCAAAGCCGAGCGTGGACACGGCAGTGATCGCCAGTGCGCCGGGCATGCGGGTCTGGTGGCCGGCCAGCGAGAACAGTGCGGGGGCGATGTTGGCGCAACCGAGGCCGACCAGCACATAGCCCGCCAGCGACGCCTGCCACGGCGTGACCAGGGTCAGCACCAGTACGCCCGCGGCGGCGAGCAACGCGCCGAACACGATCGCGCGCTGGCGGCCCACGCGTGCCACCAGTGCATCGCCGAACAGGCGCGCGACGGTCATCGTCAGGGTGAAGGTCACATAGCCGATGCCGGCGAGGCTGGCATCGACGCGGCGCACGTCGCTGAGAAATACCGCGCTCCAGTCGAGCATCGCACCTTCGCCGAGGAAGGCGACGAACGCCAGCACGCCGATGAACAGCACGATGCCGTGCGGCAGGACCAGCATGGGCGTGTCATGCGGCATGCGTTCGCTGTGCCAGTACGCCGCTGACAGCAGCATCACCAGCAGCATGGCACCAACGCCGACCAGCACGGATACCAAGGTAGGCAGATGGGCAGACAGCAGCACGGTCATGGTGGCCGCGCCGAGGAAGCCGCCGATGCTGAAGAAGGCATGGAAGCCGGACATCATCACGCGCCGTGCTTCGCGCTCGACAATGACCGCCTGCACGTTCATCGTGCAGTCCATCGCGCCCACGGCGGCGCCGAACACGAACAGCACCAGCCCCAGTTTCCAGGCCGAGCCGGCCAGGGCCAGGCCGGGCACGGTCAGGCAGATCAGCAGCCTGCTGGCCCCCATCACCCGGCGGCAACCGAGGCGCGCGGCCAGCACACCGGACAACGGCATCGCCAGCAGCGAACCGGCACCGAGGCAGAGCAGCACCAGCCCCAGCGTGGCGTCATTGATCCCGGTGCGTGCCTTGGCGAACGGCACCAGGGTGGCCCACAGCGCGGTGGCGAAGCCGGGAATGAAGAACGCAGCGCGGGTCGCGTGCTGTTCGGCACGCGCGCGGTTGGCAACGGACATGAGCGGTACGGTCAGGGCGGAGTGGGGTGTACCGCGATGCCTGCGGCGCGGAAGCGTGCCGCCAGCGCCGGCGGGGCCGAGGTGGTGAGCACCAGGTCGTCGCTCTCGTCGAGGCTGGCAATCTGCCAGTTGCCGCGTGCACCGAGCTTTTCAGTAGTGGCGGCGACGATGACGCGGCTGCTGCACGCGACCATCGCGCGCTTCAGCGTGGCCTCTTCTGCATCCATTGCCCATACACCAGTATCGCCGTCCACCGCGCAGGGGCCGGGCAGGTACACGTCGGCGCGCAGGCGCTGCACCTGGCCCAGTGCTTCTGCGCCGACCGCACCGCCGCCGCTGGCCAAGCGGCCGCCGATCAGCTGCACCAGGGTGCCTTCAAGCGTGCTGGCGGCGGTGGCGATCTGCGGGGCATTGGTGATCACCGTCAGCCCGAGAGCGGGCGGCAGCTGCTGGGCGATCGCCAGGTTGGTTGAACCGGCATCGAGCAGTACAACCTGATTGGGTTGCAGCAACGCGCACACGCGTGCGGCCAGCTCGGCCTTGTCGCCGCGGTCGCGGGTCAGGCGCTCGCGCAGCGGGCGTTCCTTGGGCGGCGGCAGCACGGCGCCGCCGTAGACACGCTGGCACAGGCCCTGTGCGGCCAGCTCGCGCAGGTCTCGGCGGATCGAATCTTCGGTGACGGCATAGCGGCGCGCCAGTTCGGCGGCGACCACGCGCCCCTGCTGGCGCAGCTCCTCCAGGATCTGCCGGGTGCGCTGGGCGGGGAGGGGGCTGGGGTCTGAGCTCATGCCATAAGTCTGCACGTTCGTGCAGTAACGTGCAACACCGTGCATCCGGTATTGGGGGGCACGGGGCGGCTGGACTGCCGGTGAATCCGCCCGCGCCCACGTCTATGGATCGCCCTCGCGGCCCGGCATGATGGCGGGACTCCTGGCATGGAATCCCTGATGTCCCACACCGTTCACCGCAAGCTGCGCATCGGCGCGGACCAGTACACCGGCCAGAAAGTGGTCGATCAGCAGTTCCACGAGTGCGATTTTTCCGGCGTGGACCTGACCGGCACCGAGTTCATCAACTGCAGTTTCTACGATGCCGACAGCCGTACCGGCTGCCGCTTCAATGGCGCCACGCTGAAGGAAGCCAGCTTCCGCAGCTGCGACATCAGCATGTGCCACTTCAATTTCGTCAAGGCATTGGGCCTGGAAATCAGCGAGTGCCGCGCGCAGGGCGCGGATTTCAGCGGCGCCAGCTTCATGAACCAGATCACCCCGCGCAGCGGGTTCTGCAGCGCCTTCATCAAGAAGTCGAACCTGCGCTACGCCAATTTTTCGCGGGTGACGCTGGAAAAGTGCGAGCTATGGGAAAACCGCTGGGACGGTGCAAACGTGAGCGGCGCCAGCTTCGCTGGCTCGGACCTGTTCGGTGGCCAGTTCGAGGGTGTCGATTGGAACAGCGCCAACTTCACCGACTGTGACCTGACCCACTCGGAGCTGGGTGAGCTGGACCTGCGCAGCACCAACCTGCGTGGCGCCACGCTGGATCTGCAGCAGGTGGCGCTGTTGATGCAGCGCATCGGCATCACCGTGGTGCCGTAGGCTTCACCCGGCGTACGCCACCCAGCCCCTGAAGCTGAAGCCTGCATAGAACAGCTCCACGCCGTCGAAGCCGGCCTCCTGCAGCAGCGCCACTTCCTGTTCGGGCGCCAGCAGTGGCAGTCGCTCGGCAATGGCGTCGATCGCGCGCTGTGCATCGGCGTGGGCAACACCCGAGGCTTCGGCGAACGCGGCGTAGCGCTGCAACCAGCGCAGCTTGCCGTCCGGATCCTGCGGCATGCTGTGGTGGGCCACCACCAGCGGCGCGCCGGGCTGCAGGCGCCTGTGCAGCTCGCGCAGCGTGTGCAGGCGCTGCGCGGCATCGAGGAAGTGCAGGGGCAGCAGGCAGCTGGCACCATCGAAGCGCACGTCCGGGGCATCGTCGATGTAGCCTTCCAGCAGCTCAACGCGTGCGTTCAACGGGCCCAGTGTCTGCTCGGCCAGCGCGAGCATCGGCGCGGCCGGATCCACGCCCAGCAGCTGCCAGCCCGGTTGCGCCTCGGCAAAGGCCTTCAGCTCCAGCCCACCCCCGGCACCGAGTACCAGCACGCGGCCCTGCGCGGGAACGCGTTCGGCCAGCAGCAGGCGGCTCATCTGCTGCAGGGCGAGGAAACCGGGCACCTGGCGCAGCGGTGCTTCGGCATAGCGGGCCACCGCCTGCGGATCGGAGAACGTGGACATGCGCGGATTCCTGCAGCAGGGGACATACCACTGTAGCGCGGCGCGCAAGAGGCATTGCGCGCCGCTGCCGCACAGGCAGGGCAGGACTCAGGCCGCCGCGGCCTCAAGCACGTCTTCCAGCCGCACCTCGCCGAGGAAGCCACCGCTGCTGGTAGCCGGCCGCTGTGCTTCGACGGCGTGGGCGAACTGCACGCCGGCGTCGTCCTGCAGGCGCTCGAACAGCTGCTGCACCCTGGGGAACTCGCGGCGGTCGACCACCTGGTGGTAATCGTTCCAGCGGGCGATGCCGGCGAAGTAGGCGTCGGCGAAGCTGCGCTGCTCGCCCAGCAGCCACGGGCCTGTGCTGAGCATCTGCTCCAGCGCCTGGTGGGCTTGGCGCACCTTGGTGGTGCCATAGGCACGCAGCGCCTTGCCGTCATCGCCCTCGGCGTGTTCCAGCGCGTGCCAGAGCGGGGCGTAGGCACCGAAGAAGCTGGTGTTGAGATAGGCCAGCCGGTGGTTGAGGCGGTCGAAGCCGGAGGTGCCCTGTGCGAAGCCCAGCCCCTGCGCGACGCCCTGGGCGGCCAGGTGGTTGAGGATGGCCAGGCTCTCGCTGAGCAGTTCGCCCTGCGCGGTGCGCAGAGTGGGAGTTTCGCCCAGTGGATTGAGGCGGCGATAGTCTTCGCCCTGCACCTGGCCGGGCATGTCGATACGGCACAGGTGATACGGCTGGCGCAACCATTCCAGCGCGACGATGGAGCCGAACGAGCAGCCCGAGGGCACGCCGTAGAAGAGGATCGGGGTCATGGCAGGTTTCCGGTTCAAGCCGCGATGCGGCGGGCGAGGAAAGCGTGCCTGCGTGGACATTGCCCCGGAAGCGGTTCGAATGGCATCCTGAAGTCCACACCTGTGGACGTTGCGCATGCTCAACCTCAACGATCTGGCCCTGTTCGTGGCCGCAGTGGAGCAGGGCGGTTTTGCAGCAGGCGGACGCCATCTGGGCCTGCCGCGCTCGACGTTGAGCAAGCGCGTGGCGCTGCTGGAAGAACACCTCGAGGTACGGCTGCTGCAACGCAGTTCGCGCCGCTTCGCGCTGACCGAAGTCGGCCAGGCGTTCTTTGATCGCGCACGCGCGGCGTTGTCCGAGGTGGAGTCCGCCGAGGCCATCGTCCGTGACCGCCAGGCCGAACCGAGTGGCACCGTGCGCATCAGCGCTTCGATTCCGGTGGTGCAGGTCGAGCTCGCCGTGTGCCTGCCCCCGTTGGCCCGCCGCTATCCGCGGCTGCGCATCGAAGTTGAAGTGAGTGATCGTTTCGTCGACCTGGCGCAGGAAGGCATCGACATTGCCTTGCGCAGCCACTTCGGTCCGCTGCCGGATTCCGGTCTGGTGCAGCGCTCGCTGAGTAGAGAACGCATCGTGCTGGTGGCGTCGCCTGGCTATCTGGCAGCCGCGCCAGCAGTGGATACGCCCGAGCAGCTAAGCGCGCATGCCGGCCTGCTGACGGCGCGCCACGCAACGCGCTGGACACTGCACGGCACCGACGCCCGCACCGTGCAGGTGGAACCGCAGGTGGCGCTGGTCGGCAATGAGTCGCAGCTTCTGGTCGCGGCGGCCGAAGCGGGCCTTGGCATCACGGTGTTGCCGCACAGCCTGTGTGCCGCAGCGATTGCGGCCGGCCGCCTGCAGCAGGTCCTGCCGGCGTGGCATGCCGGCGAAGTGACCACCAGCGTGCTGCTGCCGCATCGTCGTGGACAGTTGCCGGGCGTGCGCGCGGTGGTGGATGCGCTGGTCGCGCATTACCAGCTCAACGCAGCGCCAGCGCCCAGGGAAAAAGGCGACGGAGGGGATTAAGTCGTTTCGGGCACAGTAGGGCCGATTACGACTTAATCCCCTCCGTCCCCTTTTTATGAGGCGTTCTGGAACAGGTTCGCGACGGCATAGTCGATGAACACCCGCAGGCGTGCACTGGGATGGCGCCCACCGGGCCATAGCAGCGAGAACTGCCCCTGGCGCGTAGGTAGTGTGGGCAACACCTGTTGCAGGCGGCCGTCGGCCAGCGCGTCGGCGGCGAGGAAGTCGGGCATCCAGGCCAGGCCCATGCAACCGATCGCAGCGGCCAGCACGGCTTCCATGTTGTTGCAGGTCATCGCCGTGGAAAGGCGCGCCCCGGCGTCGCCTTCGATGCCCGGCAGCTGCCACGGATGCAGTTTTCCGGTGGTGGGGTAACGGAAGCGCAGCGCGGTGTGCAGGCGCAGGTCGCCTACATCGCCGGGAATGCCGTGCGCCTTCAGATACCCCGGTGCCGCACAGAGGATGAAACGAAAGTCGCCCAGTCGCCGTGCGGTCAGGCTGGAATCGGCCAGCTCGCCGCTGCGTATCACCGCGTCCAGCCCTTCGCTGACCACATCGACGATGCGGTCATTGAACTCCAGTTCCAATTGCACCTGCGGATAGCGTTGCTGGAAGCCGGGCAACACCGGCAGCAGGAAGCGGTAGCCGATGGTGGGCAGGCCGATGCGCAGCAGCCCACTGGGAGCGTGCTGTCGTTGCGCCAGGTCCGCCTGCGCTTCGGAAAGTTCATCCAGTGCGCGGCGGCAGCGCTGCAGCAGCAGTTCGCCTTCGTCGGTGAGGTGCACGCGGCGGGTGGTGCGCTGGAACAAACGGGTGCCCAGGTTCTGTTCAAGGCGGGCGATGCGCTTGCCTACCGCCGAGGCGGACAGGCCGAGTACGCGGGCGGCGCCGACGATGCTGCCCGCCTCTGCGGTTCGGACGAAGGCGAGCAGAGCAGAGATGGAGTCCATGACCGACATGATTGCGGAACATATGGCCGCAATCAACGTCCATAGAGCCTGTTTTTCAGGAATAACGGCCCGCTCATCATCAATGCCCCTGATGGAAGGAGGCCCGCATGGCCCCGGATTCGACGTTCCCTGTACCTGCCCAGACGCCGCAACGCTGGACGCTGCTTGCGGTTTGCCTGGCCGCGCTGGCGCTGCCGTTGTCCTTCACCGCCGGTGCCGTCGCGGTGCCGGTGCTGGCCCGCTCCGCAGTGGCATCGCCCACTGCGCTGGCCTGGGTGACCAACGCCTTCATGCTCACCTTCGGCAGCCTGCTGCTCGCTGCCGGTGGCCTGGCTGATCGCCATGGCCGACGGCGGATGTTCCTGCTGGGCACGGCCGGCTTCACCGTCGCGACGGCCGCTGTATGCCTGGCGCCTACGCTGCTGTGGCTGGATCTGGCGCGCGGCCTGCAGGGCGTGGCCGCCGCCGCAGCGCTGGCCTCGGGCACCGCTGCGCTGGCGCAGGGCTGGCAGGGACCGAGGCGTGCCCGTGTCTTCGCCCTGCTGGGCACGACATTCGGTGCGGGCTTGGCGCTGGGGCCGCTGCTCGCGGGCCTGCTGCTGCAGGCGCTGGGCTGGCGCAGCGTGTTCGCTGCGGGCGGTGTGCTGGCGTTGGCGGCGTTCGCCCTGGCCGCGCGCGCGTTGCCCGAAAGCCGGGGCGAGCGCGGACGGCTGGACATCGCCGGCATGCTGGGCTTCAGCCTGATGCTGGCGGCATTGCCCCTGGCCCTGCTGTGGCTGGGAGAGTACGGCCTGCACGCCGGTCGCGTGCAGCTGGCGCTGTTGGCGACGCTGCTGTTGGGCGGCGCGTTCGTCTGTACCGAACGGCTGCATCCTTCCCCGTTGCTGGACCTCTCACTGTTCTGGCAACCGGCGTTTCTCGGCGTCCAGCTGCTGCCGGTGGCGACCTGCCTGGGCTACGTGGTGCTGCTGGTCGTGTTGCCTCTGCAACTGCTGGGCGTGCATGGCCAGAGCACGACGCTGGTGGGACTGCAGATGCTGGCGCTGTCCGCGCCGATGCTGATGCTGCCGATGCTGGCCGCGCGTTGGGCGGAACGCGTTGGAAGCGCACGGCTGTGCACGCTGGGGCTGCTGGTGTGTGCCTCTGGCCTGTACCTGCTGTCGCGCCATGCGACGCATCCGTCGCCCTCGCAGTGGGTGCCGTTGCTGATGTGGGTCGGTGCAGGCACGGCCTTGCCGTGGGGGCTGATGGATGGGCTGTCGGTGAGCGTGGTGCCTGTACAGCGTGCGGGCATGGCCGCCGGCATCTTCGGAACCGTGCGGGTAGCAGGCGAAGGTATCGCCCTGGCCGCAGTGACGGCGCTGCTGGCGATGCTGGTCGACCAGCAGCTGCATGGGGCATCGCCCGCGTCGTTGGCGCGTGCCGGTGCCTATCTGGCGAGCGGGTCCCGCGACCAGGCGGCGGCACTGCTGCCGGCGATGAGCGCTGAGCAGCTGCAGCAGGTCAGCGCCAAGGCGCTGGCAACACTGCTGCGTGTACTGGCGCTGCTGACGGCTGTGTGTGCTGTGTTGTTGCACCTGTTGCTGCGGAAACGCAAAGGCACGTTGGCCGAGCATACGGCGTAGCAGGCTCATCGCCCCCTCCGCCGTCATCCCGTTGTCGTCTTCCGCTCACACCGCCCATGCCCACCCAGGTCTAATGTTGATCGTCCCCGTCCCCCACGGAGACCCGCCATGTGGCTGCTCGACCATCTCTGGCCCAGCCGTCGACCGCTTCCTCCCCCGGTCGCGGATGCGCCGCAGGCGCCGCCACGCCGGCCTTGGCTGAAACGACCCGCGCGGGCGGGGCGCAGCGGCATGGCGCCCTGGCAGAAGATCGCCACGCCGCCGCGGCGCACGCGCCACTAGTCGCTGCGGTCTGACGGGTGATTGATCCCGTCGCTGACCGGAATGACCCCCAGCGCGAACGGGTCGATGCCTTCCAGGCAGGCCACGTTGTAGCCGTACTCGTCCGGGTTGGAGCGGCGCCGGTGATGGGTGTAGATGCCGCACACGCCGCAGAAGTAGTGCTCCGCCACATGGGTGTTGAACTGGTACTTCTGCAGGTGATGCTGCCCGCGCACCACCTGCAGGCCCTGACGGGGGACGCTGGCGGCGATGGCGCCACGGCGGCGGCACATCGAGCAGTCGCAGCGGCGGGGATCGACGATCCCGTCCGGCAGGTCCAGCAGCAGCTCGACCGTGCCGCAGTGACAGGTTGCGCGGTGCCGGGGTTGGACCGGAACGCCGGCCACGGAAGTGATGCCCATCGTTGCTCCTGTGTGATTCATCTGGCCGCGGGGCCGCCGCAGACGGTGCGCCGGCGTGCCTGAACGGGCCGTAGATGCCACGGTGAACCCGCTTGTGGCTAACTATGCGGCTTCGGGACCGCGACAGGATGCCAGTGAGAGCCGCAGGACGTTGGATGACAGGAAGTGCCATGGCGCTGGCAGCGTTGTGGGTGACCGGGCTGCTGGCTTACCAGATGCCCGGGCCGGGCTGGCTGGCGAACGGTATTGCCGTGCTGTGGCTGCTGGCTGCGCTGTGGGCCTCGTGGCGGGTCGCGCGTGGCCGCAGCAGCCGTCGCCTGGGCCTGGCGTTCGGCGCTTCGCTGGCGCTGGCTGGCCTCTGGTGGCTGCTGCTGACCCCGCGCCAGGACCGCATATGGGCCGACGACGTGGCCCAGCGCCTGCATGTGGTGTCCTTCGACGGGCGCCACGTGGTGTTTGACAACGTGCGTGATTTCACCTGGCGCAGCGAAACCGACTACGACGCGCACTGGGTGCGCCGCGCGTACGACCTGGACCAGCTGCGCTCGGCCGACCTGGTGCTGTCGTACTGGATGGGCCCGGCGATCGCCCACACCCTCATCTCGTTTGGCTTCGAGGATGGGCGCCACGTGGTGTTCTCGCTGGAGATCCGCAAGGAGCGCGGCGAATCGTTCTCGGCACTGGGCGGTTTCTTCCGCAGGTTCGAGATGACCCTGGTGGCCGCGGAGGAAACCGACATCATCCGCACCCGCACCAATGCGCGCGGTGAGGACGTCTACCTGTACCGCCTGCATGGCATGGACCGCGCGCAGTTGAAGGAGCTGTTTGCCGCGTACATCGCACAGGCACGCGAGCTGGATGCGAAGCCGGGCTTCTACAACACGCTCACCAGCAACTGCACCACCATCGTCTTCGACCTGGCCCGCCACATCGCGCCGCGCCTGCCGCTGGACTACCGCCTGCTGCTGTCCGGGTACCTGGCCGAGTACGCACAGGAAGTGGGTGCGTTGACCCCGGGTGTGCCGTACGCCGAGCTGCACGACAAGGGCCGCATCACCCAGCGTGCGTTGGACCTGGGCAGCGGCGAACACTTCTCCACCGTGATCCGCCAGGGCGTGCCTGGCACCGAGCAGGACCCGCAGTAATGACTCGACTCCTCCTGATCCGCTGGCAGCGTGCGCTGCCGGTGTTGTTCGCCGCCTTCCTGCTGCTGGGCAGCAGCGGTTGCGCGATGGTCACCGTCAAGCAGGTCAAATCCAGCGATTCGCTGGTCAACAAGCGTGCCGACGTGCTCAATACCGGCAAGCTCAGCCCCGCCGCGCGCGAGACGCTAAGCGCGGCAGGCCTGGACGAATCGCAGTGCGAGAAGGACTTCCTGGTCTGCCGCAGCACGCTGCTGATGACCGACGATCTCAATGTCGAGCAGCGGCTGTCGGCGCTGTCCGAACTGTGGGTGAAGGCCGCGCTGGCGCTGACGCCGAAGAAGACCGCAGCCGGTGATCCGCCGATGAGCGACGCAGCGCTGGACGCCTGGCTGGAAGCCGCGCGCTACGCCTATGCCTACCTGTTCTACAGCGGCCGATCGCCGTCCGACCGTGCCTTCGAGGACCGGCAGACACAGGTGCGCGACTACTACAACTACGCCGCCGAGAAGGCAGCGGTGGTGCTGTTCGTCCGCGCGCGCGCCGCTGCGTTGGCTGGCGAGGACTACACGAAGCCGATCGCGGTTGGCAGCTGGTCGCTGGCCTCCAACTACCAGCAGCTGAACCTGAAGAGCATTCCCGCACAGCTGGTGCCGGCCGGCACGGTCAGCTTCGTCGGGCTGCGCAGTACTTATCGCCGTGATGGCTTCGGTGCCGAGCTGGTGATGGTGATGGACCCGCCGAAGCTGGTCGCACCGGTGATCGCGCCTGAGGGCCCGAAGGCCGAGACACCGCAGGATGACGAAGAGGGCGCACGCCGTGGCCGTCGCCACCGGCATGACGATTCGGTGCCCGAGTTCAGCGAGATGTCCTCGATCAACGTCACCGCGTTGCTGCGTTTCGAAGGCAGCAGCCTGGACGATGTGATGCGGACGCGCCGGGTTGAACTGGATGCCTATTCGCCGGAAGCCACCGAGCGCATCACCCTGCACGGCGAGCAGGTGCCGCTGGCCGGCAATTTCACCGCAGCCTACGGCCTGTGGCTTGCCCAGAGCGGCTTCGCCCGGCAGTCACTGCGCACCCTGTTCGGCATGAGCGAGGGCATCGGCGAGCCACACATCTACCTGATGCAACCGTGGGACCCGAACCGCCGCATCATCTTCATGCTGCACGGCCTGGCCAGCAGCCCGGAAGCCTGGGTGAACCTGGCCAACGAGATCATGGGCGACCCCGAGCTGCGCCAGCAGTTCCAGGTGTGGCAGGTCTATTACCCGACCAACGCACCGATCGCGCTGAACCGCTACGAGATCGCCAACGCGTTCAACGACACGCTGAAGCACTTCGATCCCAATGGCAGCACTCGTGCATCGAAGGATATGGTCTACATCGGCCACAGCATGGGCGGCGTGCTCGCGCGGCTGCTGGTGAGCGATTCCGGTGACGTGCTGTGGAACGACCTGCTGGCCAACTATGACCTGAAGGGCGAGCGTCTGAAGCGCGTGCAGAACAAGCTGGGGCCGTTGCTGCATTTCAAGGCACAGCCGAACGTGGAGCGTGCGATCTTCATCGCCGCTCCCCACCAGGGCACGGACATCGCCGGCAACAAGGTCGGGCGCCTGCTGGGCCGGCTGGTGCGCCTGCCGCTGACCATTCTCGGCAAGTTCGAGGACGTGTTCATGGCGCTGGCGCAGGCCGAGCAGCAGGTCGATGGCACGGCCAAGCCGAAGATTCCCAACAGCATCGACAACCTCAAGGCCAGCGATCCGTTCGTCAAGGCCGCAGCGCAGCTGCCGATCGAAGCGGGACTGAAGTACCACTCGATCATCGCCCAGCGCAAGCCGGAGCTGCCGGTGGACAAGTCCGATGACGGACTGGTGCCGTACTGGAGTGCGCACCTGCCGGGTGCACAGTCGGAGAAGGTGATCATTTCCGGCCACAGCGTGCAGGAGACCCCGCAAGCGGTGCTGGAAGTGCGGCGCATCCTGCACCGGGATATCGATGACGTGGGGACGGGGACCCGGTAGTGCCGGCCGCTGGCCGGCACTCTCCGCGCACGCGGGAATCCCGTGATGGTGCCGGCCAGCGGCCGACACTGCCGAAACCGGGCGACGCTACACCCGCCGCGCGATCACCGCGGCCAGCACCGCCAGGCCGAAGGTGATCGCCAGGCACAGCAGGTAGCCGGTGTGCGGCGCGCTTTCCACGAACAGCGCGAACAACGCACCGGAGACCGCCAGCGCGGTGGTCACCGACAGGGCCTCGCTCAGCTGCAGGGCCGACGTGTTGGCACCCTGCTCATGCGCTGCTGACAGCGAAAGCGTGAGTACCGAGAGGCTGGCGTAGATCATGCCCATGCCGAAACCGGTGACCGTCCAGCCCACCAGGGCCACCGGCAATGGCACTGCATTGAACAACACCGCAAGCGTTGCGGCGATGCCGACCGTCATCATCGCCGTGCCGACGCGCAGCAGCTGCTGGCGTGACCAGCCGCGCTGCTGGTGACCCTGCAGCCAGGAGCCAGCGAACCAACCGAGTGCGCCGAGGCTGAGCACCGCGCCGGCCCAGCTGGGCGGGAGCCCGCGTTCGCGCTGAAGCAGCAGCGGCAGGTAGGCTTCGCAGGCGAAGAATGCGGCGGCGGCGATGCCGCGCAGTGCGATCACGCTGGGCAGGCCCCTGCGCAGGATCAGCGTTCCGGCCGGCAGCAGGCGATGCACGCATAGCAGCTGCGCCAGCATCGCCACGCTGATGCAGAGCAGGGCGGTCGGACCGTGCTGCTGGCCGCCGAAGTACAGCAGCAGCGCCGCCAGCGATGCACCACTGGCCCAACGTACGACGTTGCCGCGCCCCTCGTCGTCGTTGCTGTCGGCGGAGGGTTGCATGCGCGCCAGCGCAGGCCGCAGCAACAGGGCAGCAGGGACTGCCAGCAGCGGCACCGCCAGGAACACCCAGCGCCAGCCGAGATGCTGGACGATCAGGCCGCTCAGCGCCGGGCCGACCATCGAGGGCACCACCCAGCCCGCCGAGAATGCCGCGAACACCTTCGGCCGCAGGTGCTCGGGGTAGCTGCGGCCGACCATCACGTACAGCGAGACCGAAATCGCGCCCGCACCCAGGCCCTGCAGCAGGCGCCCGGCCACCAGCATGCCCATGCGCACGGCGAAGCCGGCCAGCAGCAGGCCCAGCACGAAGCAGGCCAGGCCGTACCACAGCGGCCGTGCCGGGCCCTGGCGGTCGGCCCAGCGTCCGGCCAGGGTCATGCCGATCACGCTGGTGGCCAGTGTGCCACCGAAGGCCAGCGCATACAGGCGCAGGCCGCTGAGTGCTTCGGCCACCGTGGGCATCGCGGCCGCGACGGCCAATGCTTCGAAGGCGTGCAGCGCGACCAGCGCGACCATGCCGAGGGTGGTGGCGCGGTAGCGCGCGGACAGGATCGATGTGTCAGCCGGCAGGCGGGTGTCGGCGGGAGAGAGGGTCGGGGTCATACCGGTCAGGGGCGGGCCGCGCTTGTCAACGGGCGGCGAAGATAGCAGCATGCCACCTCAACTATAGTTGAGGTCAAGCAATGGCATCCCAGGAACTCAGCGTTGGCGAGGTTTCCCAGCGCAGTGGCGTGGCCGTTTCCGCACTGCATTTCTACGAGCGCAAGGGGCTGATCAGCAGCCTGCGCACCTCGGGCAACCAACGCCGTTACAGCCGCGACGTGCTGCGCCGGCTGGCGGTGATCCGCGTTGCGCAGCGGGTGGGCATGCCACTGGAAGCGGTCGGCCGCGCCTTCGAGAGCCTGCCTGAAGGCCGTGCACCGACCAAGGCTGACTGGGCCAAGCTGTCCGCGCGCTGGCGCACCGAGCTGGAAGAGCGCATCCACATGCTGCAGCTGCTGCGCGATGAACTGACCGGCTGCATCGGCTGTGGCTGCCTGTCACTGCAGCATTGCCGCCTGGCCAACCCTGGCGACGTTCTCGGCGAACGCGGCGATGGCCCGATGCGCTGGGAATGAAAAAGGGGACGCGCTCCCGGTAGCGCCGGGCCATGCCCGGCGGACGAAAACGACTTGATCCCCTCCGTCCCCTTTTTCTTACCAGACCGTGATCGTCTCGCCGCTCTGGATGCCTTCCACTGCACGCTGGAAGGCCAGTGCGGCGCGTTGTGCGCTTACCGCTTCGAAGCCCGGGAAGTAGGGGCCGTAGGCCGCCATTGATTCGATCAGTACGTTCGGGCTGACCACGTTGATGCGCAGGCCGCGCGGCAGCAGCTCCAGTGCGGCAGCGCGCACGAAGCCTTCCAGTGCGGCATTCACTGCGGTGGCGTTGACGCCGTCGCGGATCGGCTGCGCGCTGATGATGCCGCTGGTCAGGGTGATCGAGCCACCGGCATTGAGGTGGTGCTGCGCGGCCAGTGCCAGCCGCACCTGTCCCAGCAGCTTGTCCTGCAGGCCGATAGTGAACTGCTCGGGCGTCATCTCCTGCAGCGGTCCGAAATGCACCGAGCCGGTGGTGGAGATCACCGCATCGACTGCACCGGTGCGGGCGAACAGTTCGGCGACGCTGGCGTCGTCAGTCAGGTCCACACGCAGTTCGCCACTGCGGCGGCCGGCGGCGAGAATCTGATGCTGTTGGCCGAGCTGACGGGCGACTGCCTGGCCGAGGGTGCCGCTGGCACCGACGAGGAGGATCTTCATGGCCGTTCCTTGCGTGTGGGAGTGAGCGCAGTCTGCGCCGTCACAGCGTGGTTAGGTAAGCGGCGTATGATTCGCAGATTCCTAACTCTGGATTAGCAATGGATGCCCTTCGCTGCATGCAGGCCTTCGTGGCAGTGGCCGAGCGCGGCAGCTTCGCCGGCGCCGCCGAACAGCTGCAGGTGTCGGCGGTGATGGTGGGCAAGTACATCCAGCAGTTGGAAGCACATCTGGGCACCGCGTTGCTGCAACGGAACACCCGCCGCCAGCGCTTGACCGAAGCCGGCAGCGCCTACCTGGCCGGGTGCCGGCAGGTGCTGGAGCAGGTGCAGCAGGCCGAGGCCGATGTGGCCGGCCTGCAGGTACAGCCGCGTGGCCTGTTGCGGATAAGCGCGCCCACCACCTGGGGCAGCTGCGTGCTGGCGCCGCAGCTGGCCGGCCTGCTGCGCGCGCAGCCGCAGTTGAATATCGAGCTGGACCTGAGCAACCGCCGCGTGGACCTGATCGAAGATGGCTTCGACGCGGCGATCCGGGTCGGGCCGTTGCCATCGCAGGAGGTGGTGGCGCGGCCGCTGCCGCCGTATGCGATGAGCCTGTGCGCGGCGCCGTCTTACCTGCGCAGGCGCGGCACGCCGCGAACACCGGATGACCTGCAGGGGCACGACTGCCTGAGCCATCTGGCCTGGCGCGGCGGGCATGGCTGGCAGTTGGCCAACGGCGAACAGGTCGACTGGGAGGCACGGCTGAGCAGCAACGATGGCTTCGCATTGCGCGAAGCCGCCGTAGCCGGGGCCGGGCTGGTACTGCAGCCCACCGCACTGCTGGCGGCGGAGATCGCGGCAGGGCGGTTGAAACCACTGCTGCGCGACTACCTGCCGGAACCGCGGCCGATGCACCTGATCTACCTGCCCGATCGACGCCCGCGCCCCCGTTTGCAGTGCTTCGTCGATTTCGTCATGACCACGTTGGGGCAATGATCATCGGGTTAGATCGGGTCAGACCCCTTTGCCTCGGCAAAGGGGTCTGCCCCCAGGGGATCAATCATTCGCAGCAGACAATTCCTGTCCACGCACCTGCGCGGCGCGCAGTGCTTTGTCCACCAGTGCCTCGAAGCCGCCAGCCTGGAAGCTCTCGATCGCGGCCTGGGTAGTGCCGTTGGGTGACGTCACGCGTCGGCGCAGCTCTGCGGGGCTCTCACCGGCCTCATCCAGCATGCGCGAGGCGCCCAGCAGGGTCTGCACCACCAGCGTGCGCGCGGCCTCGGCCGGCAGGCCCTGGGCAATGCCCGCCGCTTCCATCGCTTCGGCCAGCAGGAACACATAGGCCGGCCCGCTGCCAGACACGGCGGTGACCGAATCCATCAGTGCCTCGCGTTCGATCCACACCGTGCGCCCAGCGCTGGCCAGCACCTGTTCGGCCTGCGCGTGCTGCTGCGGATTCACCGAGGGCGTGGCATACAGGCCGGTCACGCCGGCGCCGAGCAGAGCGGGGGTATTGGGCATTGCGCGCACCACCGGCAGGTTGCCACCCAGCCAGCGCTCCAGCTGTGCGCTGGTGATGCCGGCAGCGATCGACACCACCAGCGGCCGGTTTGCCTGGGCCAGTGCCTGCAGCGACTGGCAGACCTCACGCAGCACCTGCGGCTTCACCGCCAGCAGCCAGGTGCTGCCTTGTGCGCCGGCATCGGTGGCGTTGTCGTGTACCTGCACGCCGAAGTCGGCAGCCAGCGACTCGCGCAGCGCTGCAACCGGTTCGGCCACATGGATGTGCGCGGCGGGCACGCCCTGGCGGATCAGGCCGGCGATCAGGCTGCGGGCCATGTTGCCGCCGCCGATGAAGGTGATGGAATCAGCTGCCATGGAAGTCTCCTTGGAAAATCAGGCCGGGCGCGCGCGCGCGCCGAACAGGGCGGTGCCGATGCGCACCAGGGTGGCGCCCTCGGCGATGGCTTCGGCGTAGTCGCTGCTCATGCCCATCGACAGCGTGTCGACCTGCGCGCGCTGGGCGGCCAGCGACTGGAAAAGTGTGCGCATGCGCACGAACGCATCCCGACGGCGCTCCACCTCGGGCCACGGCGCAGGAATCGCCATCAGGCCACGCAGGCACAGCGAGGGCTCGGCGGCAATCGCTGCGGCCAGCCCCTCGACATGCTCCGGTGCACAGCCGTGCTTGCTCGATTCATCGTCGATGTTGACCTGGATCAGCACATTCAGCGGGCCGCGTGCGGCCGGGCGATGGCGCGCCAGCGCCGTTACCAGCTTGGGCCGGTCCACGCTCTGCACCCAGTCGAAATGGGTGGCCACCGCCTCGGCCTTGTTCGACTGCAGGTGGCCGATCAGGTGCCACTCCAGCGCCAGGTGCTGCAGTGCCTGCATCTTGGCCAGCGCTTCCTGCACATAGTTCTCGCCGAAGGCCTGCTGGCCCTGTGCGGCCAGCGCGGCCACGGCCTCGGCCGGTTGGGTCTTGGACACGGCCAGCAGGCGCGGATCGGGCCGGCCGGCCGCCTCGGCGGCGGCATGCAGGTTGCTCAGGATCTGGGGCAGGGGAGTGGCCACGTAACGCGTTCCGTTGAATCAGGAGGCTATACTGCCGCCCGGGGAAAGATCCTTCCAGTCGAAGCCGTTATTGGGGAGTAGCCGCTCATGGATATCGCCGAACTGCTGGCGTTTTCCGTAAAGAACAAAGCGTCCGACCTGCACCTGTCTGCAGGCCTGCCGCCGATGATCCGCGTGGACGGCGACGTTCGCCGGATCAACATCCCGGCCCTGGACCACAAGCAGGTCCACGCGCTGGTGTACGACATCATGTCCGACAAGCAGCGCCGCGATTACGAGGAATTCCTCGAAGTGGACTTCTCCTTCGAGATCCCGTCGCTGGCGCGCTTCCGTGTGAACGCGTTCAACCAGAACCGCGGCGCCGGTGCGGTGTTCCGTACCATTCCGTCCGAGGTGCTCACCCTCGAGGACCTGGCCTGCCCGCCGCTGTTCCGCGAGGTAATCCAGCAACCGCAGGGCCTGATCCTGGTGACCGGCCCGACCGGCTCGGGCAAGTCGACCACGCTGGCGGCGATGATCGACTACATCAACAAGAACGAATACGGCCACATCCTCACCGTCGAGGATCCGATCGAATTCGTGCACACCTCGCAGAAGTGCCTGATCAACCAGCGCGAAGTGCACCGTGACACGCATGGCTTCAACGAAGCACTGCGCTCGGCACTGCGTGAGGACCCGGACATCATCCTGGTCGGCGAACTCCGCGACCTGGAAACCATCCGCCTGGCACTGACCGCCGCGGAAACCGGCCACCTGGTGTTCGGCACCCTGCACACCAGTTCGGCGGCCAAGACCATCGACCGTATCATCGACGTGTTCCCGGCCGGCGAAAAGCCGATGGTGCGTTCGATGTTGTCCGAGTCGCTGCGTGCGGTGATCTCGCAGGCACTGCTGAAGAAGGTCGGCGGCGGCCGTACCGCGGCGTGGGAAATCATGGTCGGCACCCCGGCCATCCGCAACCTGATCCGCGAGGACAAGGTGGCGCAGATGTACTCGGCCATCCAGACCGGCCAGCAGTACGGCATGATGACCCTGGACCAGCACCTGCAGGACCTGGTCAAGCGCAGCCTGATCACCCGCAACCAGGCCCGCGAGTACGCCAAGGACAAGCGCCTGTTCGAGTAAGGCGGGACAGCGACGGGCGGCGCGCGCAATGGCGCGGCCGCTCCGTGTTGTTTCCTCCACCGACCGTTACCTGGTAAACCGCTTTCCGGGAGCCCGCCGTGAACACCACCGCGACCACCATCGATTTCACTTCGTTCCTCAAGCTGATGGCGCACCAGCGCGCCTCTGACCTGTTCATCACTGCGGGTATGCCACCGGCGATGAAGGTCAACGGCAAGATCTCGCCGATCACGCAGACGCCACTAACGCCGCAGCAGAGCCGCGACCTGGTCCTCAACGTGATGACCCCGGCACAGCGCGAGGAATTCGAGAAGACCCACGAATGCAACTTCGCCATCGGCCTGTCCGGTGTCGGCCGTTTCCGCGTGAGCTGCTTCTACCAGCGCAACCAGGTCGGCATGGTGCTGCGTCGCATCGAGACGCGCATTCCGACCGTGGAAGAGCTGAGCCTGCCGCCGATCATCAAGACGCTGGCGATGACCAAGCGCGGCATCATCCTGTTCGTCGGTGCCACCGGTACCGGTAAATCGACTTCGCTGGCGGCGATGATCGGTTACCGCAACCAGAATTCGACCGGCCACATCATCACCATCGAAGACCCGATCGAATTCGTGCACAAGCACGAGGGCTGCATCATCACCCAGCGCGAAGTCGGCATCGATACCGACAGCTGGGAAGCTGCGCTGAAGAACACCCTGCGCCAGGCGCCGGACGTGATCATGATCGGCGAGGTGCGTACCCGCGAAGGCATGGACCACGCCATCGCGTTCGCCGAAACCGGCCACCTGGTGCTGGCCACGTTGCATGCCAACAATGCCAACCAGGCGATGGACCGCATCGTCAACTTCTTCCCGGAAGACCGCCGCAACCAGCTGTTGATGGACCTGTCGCTGAACCTCAAGGGCGTGGTCGCGCAGCAGCTGGTGCCGTCGCCCGATGGCCGCTCGCGCAAGGTGGCGATGGAGATCCTGCTGGGCACGCCACTGGTACAGGACTACATCCGCGACGGCGAGATCCACAAGCTGAAGGAAGTGATGAAGGACTCGGTCCAGCTGGGCATGAAGACCTTCGACCAGAGCCTGTTCGAGCTGTACCAGGCCGGCGAGATCAGCTACGAGGACGCGCTGCGTTACGCCGATTCGCAGAACGAGGTGCGCCTGCGCATCAAGCTCAGCCAGGGCGGCGACGCGCGCACCCTGTCGCAGGGGCTGGATGGGGTGGAGATCTCCGAAATCCGCTGACCTGGCCGGCAACGGTCATGACCGGATTGATGAATTCCAGTCATGACCGACTGCGGTCCAGCCGGCTCAATCCATCGCCACCGCAGGCGTATCGTCAGCACTCCCCCTCTGGAGTACGACGATGCAGACACGTGAACTCGGCCGCAGCGGCCTGAAGGTTTCCGCCCTGGGCCTGGGTTGCATGGGCCTGACCCATGCCTACGGCCAGCCGGTCGAACCGAGCCAGGGCATCGCCCTGCTGCACGCTGCCGTCGAGCGCGGCGTGACCTTCTTCGACACCGCCGAGGTGTACGGCCCGTACACCAACGAAGACCTGCTCGGCCAGGCCTTGGCGCCCTACCGCGACAGGCTGGTGATCGCCACCAAGTTTGGTTTCAAGGACGCGCGCACCGATGCCGGCCTGGACAGCCGCCCGGAGAACATCCGTGCCGTGGCCGAAGCCAGCCTCAAGCGCCTGCGTACCGACCATATCGATCTGTTCTACCAGCACCGCGTCGACCCGAACGTGCCGATCGAGGATGTGGCCGGCACCGTGCGCGACCTGATCGCCGAGGGCAAGGTCGGCCACTTCGGCCTGTCCGAGGCGAGCGCTGCCACCGTGCGTCGCGCGCATGCGGTGCAGCCGGTCACCGCCGTGCAGAGCGAGTACTCGCTGTGGTGGCGCGAACCGGAGCGTGAGCTGCTGCCGACGCTGCAGGAGCTGGGCATCGGCTTCGTGCCGTTCAGCCCGCTGGGCCGCGGCTTCCTGACCGGTGCGATCAACGCCGATACCACCTTCGACGCCAACGACTTCCGTAACAGCGTGCCGCGTTTCGAAGTGGAGGCGCGCCGCGCCAATCAGGCGCTGGTGGATCGCATCAGCACGATTGCGGCAGCGCGCGGTGCGACGCCTGCGCAGGTCGCACTGGCCTGGCTGCTCGCGCAGGCACCGTGGATCGTGCCGATTCCGGGCACCACCAAGGTTCATCGCCTGGAAGAGAACCTGGGCGCGGTCGACCTGCAGCTGGAACCGGAAGAACTGCAACGCATCGCGCAGGCGCTGGACGAAGTGTCGATCGTTGGCGAGCGTTACAACCCGCAGCGTGCGGCACAGGCCAAGGGCTGATCACCGGGTGCGGACCGAGGTGGGTGCGGACCGTTGGTCCGCACACCTCATCCAGCCATCGGCCCGCGCAGCGCATCAAGCACCGTCCGCATCGCCACGGTCACGTGGCGGCGCGAAGGGTAGTACGCGTAGTAGCCATCGAAGTGCGGGCACCAGTCGTCCAGCACTGATTGCAGCCGGCCATCGTCCAGCATCGGCTGCACCTGGTCTTCCGGCAGCCAGGCCAATCCGCTGCCTGCCAGCGCAGCGGTGCGGGTCATGCCCATGGTGTTGAACGTCCACTGGCCGCTCACGCGCACGCTCAGTTCATTGCCGTCCTGGCCGAAATCCCACGGCATCAGCCCACCATGCGTGGGCAGCCGCAGGGTCACGCAGTTGTGCCCGGCCAGGTCGTCCGGATGCCGCGGCACCACGTGCTGGCGGAAGTAGCTGGGCGCCCCGACCACGCGCATGCGCAGCGGCGGGCTGATCGGTACGGCGATCATGTCACGCGCCAGCCGCTCGCCCAGGCGGATGCCGATGTCGTAGCGCTCGGCCACGATGTCGGCCAACCCGTAGTCGGCCGCCAGTTCCACCTTCAAATCCGGATACTGCTGCAGCAGCGGCGCCAGCCTGGGCCAGGCGATGTACTCGGCAGCGTGGCCGGTGGCATTGATACGGATGGTGCCGGCCGGGCGTTCACGGTACTCGGCCAGCGCGGCCAGCCCGTCCTCGATCTCGGCCAGGCGCGGGGCCAGGGTATCGAGCAGGCGGGCACCGGCTTCGGTGGTCGAGACGCTGCGGGTGGTGCGGGTCAGCAGGCGCACGCCCAGGCGCTGCTCCAGTCCGCGCATGGCATGGCTGAGCGCGGACTGGGACACGCCCAGCTGGGCGGCAGCCTTGGTGAAGCTGCCCTCGCGGGCAACGTGGACGAAGGCCTGCAGGTCGTTGAGATTTTCGCGGGGCATGCGGGAATGATACGGCCGGGCTGCGCCCGGCACCTGCTTCGAGCCAAGGCAACGTCAACGTCAAATGCGTACATTCCGTGGGATGGCGTGGTGGGTCCGGCTGAGGGGGACGCCGTCCGTGTGGCTCGGTCGCGCTTGCTCGTGTGCGCTGTCCTGCGCACACGGCAAGACCGGGGTTGGGCGTCCT
>OKDH01000020.1_pt1 | contig 31825 bp, 25 predicted proteins | sample 1610621 | NCBI WGS metagenome assembly OKDH01 (sample SAMN04436668, study PRJEB24849) | human gut metagenome | biome: human gut; feature: NICU; material: stool | host: Homo sapiens | place: USA: Saint Louis, MO | collected 2010-06-11
CTCCCTACAGGAACCCCGCTGTTGCTGTTGCTGTTGCCTCCAGCAGGTGCAGGGCTGCAAGCCCTGCCGAACAACCCCCTACTTCAAACGCAGTGCCAGGCTGCCGCCCGCACACACCACCGCCAGCCAGGCCACGCCGTGCCACCCCCACTGCGCCAGCGCCAGGCTGCCCAGCGCACCGCCGGCGGCCATGCCGATGAACATGCCGGTGAACAACAGCGCATTGAGCCGGCTGCGTGCCGGCGGCACCAGGCCGTAGACCAGGGTCTGGTGCGCCACCAGCGCCGACTGGAAGCCGAAGTCGAACAGCAGCGCACTCACCACCAGCAACGGCAGCAGCGCGGCGGCCGGCAACCAGCCTTCGGCCAGCAGCAGGCCGAAGCCCAGCAGCGCCACCGCAATCGCCAGCCGTGCCACCGCATGGCACCCCAGTCGATCAGCGAAACGGCCGGCAAACGGCGCGGCCAATGCACCGGCCGCACCCGCAATACCAAACGCACCCGCCGCCGCACTGCCCAGCCCCAGGCGGGCATGCAGCATCAGCGCCAGGGTCGACCAGAACGCACTGAAGCCGACCGCCAGCAGCGACTGGCTGGCCACTGCACGTCGCAGCTGCGGCTGCTCACGCCACAACGCCAGCAATGAGCCCAGCAACGCCGGATAGCGCAGCGTGCTGGTCGGCGCGAAACGCGGCAGTGCACGCGCCATCACCGCGCCCATCGCCGCCACCGATACCGCCGCCAGCACGAACTGCGTGCGCCAACCCCACGCTTCAGCCACCACACCACTGACCACCCGCGACAACAGGATGCCGAGCAGCAGGCCGGTCATCACCCGGCCGACGATCTGGCCGCGCTGCGCATCCGGTGCCAGCACCGCAGCGGCGGGAACGATGTCCTGCGCCAGCGTTGCCATCAGCCCGACCAGCAGGCTGGCCATCAACAGGCCCGGCAGGTGCCCGGCCATCGCGGCGGCGCCCAGTGCCAGCGCCAGCAGCGCGGACTTCAACAGGATCAGATGGCGGCGGTCGAAGCGATCGCCCAGCGGTGCCAGCAGCAGGATGCCCAGTGCGTAGCCGAGCTGGGTCAGGGTTGGCACCAGGCCGGCGGCGCGCTCACCGGCGCCAAGGTCCTGCGCGATCAGGCCCAGCATGGGCTGGCTGTAATACAGCGACGCGACCGAGAAGCCGGCACCGGCCGCCATTGCCAGCACCAATGGGGCGGAAGGCACGGTCGCCGGTGCGGCCGCAACAGACAGCGAGGGGGTAGACATGGGGGAGCCCCGTAGAGGAAGTGGGCGTATCCTGCCTGTATTCGCCAAACGTCTGTAGTAGGCTCTGGCACATATACTTCATACGCCACACGCATGAATGACCTCGCCACCGGCGCTGATCGCCTGGATCTGCTGCGCACCTTCCTGCGCATCGTCGATGCCGGCAGCCTGTCTGCTGCGGCCCTGCAGCTGGGCACCACCCAGCCGACGGTCAGCCGACGCCTGCAGGCACTGGAGCGGCAGCTCGGCCTGCGCCTGCTGCAGCGCTCCACCCATGGCCTGCAACTGACCGAGGACGGCCTGCGCTGCCAGCGTCATGCGCAGCGCGTGGTCGACGAATGGGAGTCGCTGCAGGCCGAACTGAACGGCGAACCGGAAACGCTGCGCGGACGCCTGCGGGTGATGGTGCCGCACGCCTTTGGCCAGGCGCAGCTGCTGCCGACCATGCTCGCATTCCTCGCCCAGCACCCGCAGCTGAGCCTGGAGTGGATCCTGGAAGATCGGCGCCCGGATTTCATCGCCGAAGGTATCGACTGCGCGGTCCGGGTGGGCCCAGTCGACGAACCGCGCATGGTTGCACTGCCGCTCGCGGAAGTGCCGCGCATCGTCGTGGCAGCGCCCTCGCTGGTGGACGCCACGGCGGTCAGCACGCCGGAACAGGCACAGTCACTGCCGTGGATCTCGCTGGTCACCTACTACCGCGAACGCCTGCTGCTGCATGACGCGCAGGGACGCGCGCATACCCTTTCGATCAGCCCGCGCCTGCTCAGCGACAACCTGTTCGTGGTACAGCAGGCTGCACGCGCCGGGCTGGGCGCAGCGGTGGTCTCGGCCTGGCTGGTGGCCGACGACCTCGCACAAGGACGGCTGGTGCAGCTGCTGCCGGACTGGCAGGCGCCGGCACTGCCGGTCCACGTCGTGTTTCCTGCCGCGCGCCAGCAGCCGCCACGGCTGCGCGCCTTCATCGATGCGATGAAGGCCGCGTTGCCGCAGCTGCACGGAATGCGGCCGGCACCGCGCTAGGTCACCGGCCGCATCATCCACGCATGGCGTGGATCTACTGAGGGTACGGTAGATCCACGCCATGCGTGGATTCCGTCCAACCCCGCAATCAGTCAGCTTTCGCCGCCTCTGCATTCCACGCCGCGACCTTGGCCTTGGTGTCGGCCAGCATCTTGTCCAGCGCGGCGCGGTCATACACGTTGCCGCGCAGGATCACGCTGTCGATCTTCTCGGTGGCGGCGATGTCCTGCAGCGGGTTGGCGGTCAGCAGCACCAGGTCGGCGGCCTTGCCCTGCGCGACACCACCGTAGCGGTCCATCTGGCCGAACCAGGCCGGGCCGGAACGGGTTGCGGCCGACAGCGCCTGCGGCGCGCTCAGACCCTCCTTCACGAACAGCTGCAGTTCCTGGTGCAGGGCGATGCCCGGGAAGTTGAACGAGTTGAGGAAGCCCGCATCGGTGCCGGCAATGATCGTCACGCCCGCCTCCTGCAGCAACGGCAGCACGGCCGCCACCTGGTGGTACTGCGCGTGGCGCGCCTCGATCTGTGCCGGCGTCGCCTTCGCGGCGCGGTCCACGCGCCACTGGTAGGTCGCGCGCAGGCCCGGGCCGATGTAGGCCAGGTACGGATCGTTGGCGTGGTCATCCTGGTCCAGGAAATCGAGGATACGGCCACCGTTGAGGGTCGGGGTCACGAATACGCCGCGCTTGGCGAAATCACGGTAGGCGTGCATCGCGGTGTCACGGTCGAAGCTGGCGTCGAGGCGGCGATTGGCTTCCGCGCGGTCGATGCGGCCGGCGCCGAAGTCGGCGGCGATCTTCGCTTCGTCCTTGCTGCCGGCCTTGAATGCGTAGTCCAGGTGCTCGATCGAGGCCAGGCCGGCATCGACCGCCTGCTCCACCGTCAGCGCCATCGGAATGTGGCCCGAGGCCTTGAAGCCGGCCTTGCGCGCTGCGCTGGCCGAATACAGGAACAGATCCGGCTTCAGCGTGCTGTCGGTGATCTTCACGAAATCGACCTTATCGTGCTGCAGTCGGGTGATCGCCTTGTCGACGTCGGCCTCGCTACCCACTTCGATCGTGCCCTTCCAGACCGGCTTGATGCCTTCGATCTTCGCGCCCGAGCTGAGCAGGCGCGGGCCGAACAGCGTGCCCCTGGCGATCTCACCACGCCACTGCAGCACCTGCTCGGGCAGATCGCCGGAACAGTCACGCACGGTGGTGATGCCGTGCGCGATGTACAGCGGCAGCAGCGCCTTGTTCTCTTCGATCAGCGCCGGGCCGCCACCGAAGTGCACATGCATGTCCCACAGGCCCGGGATCAGGTATTTGCCCTTGGCATCGATCTGGCGGGCCGCGCTCCACTGGCCGCGCAGCTGCGCGTCCGGGCCCACCGCGACGATGTCCTCGCCGCGGATCACCACGCTCTGCCCGGCCCGCGCGCTGGCGTGCTCGACGTCGACCACGATGGCATTGCGGATCAGCAGGTCGGCGCGCTCGGCAGCAGATGCCGACAGCGGCGCCACCGCAAGAAGGATGGCAAGGGACAACGGGCGGGAACGGAACATGATGGACAGCATCCTGGTAGGCACGGCCAGCGTGCGGGTGGAAGGAGTAGCGGTTCAGCGCGCCGCGCCGTGCTGGCGCAGCAGGGTTTCAATGCCGGCATAGCCACGCTGGCGCGCGTGCGCCAGTGGCGTTACGCCATCGCCGTCGGCCAGCTCCGGGTCGGCACCGGCCTCCAGCAACAGCTGCACGATCTGCACATGGCGTTCACCACCGTCGCCAAGCAGGATCGCTTCCAGCAGCGCGGTCCAGTGCAGGCGGTTGACGTGGTCTACCGCCACACCTGCACGCAGCAGCATGCGCACGGTGGTGACGTGGCCGCGCTCGGCGGCCGGAATCAACGCAGTGCCCCCATAGCGGTTGGTGCTGCGCAGATCGGCGCCGTGCGCCAGGGTCATCGCCAGGATCTCATCCAGGCCGCGCGCGCCGGCATACAGGTAGGCACTGTCCTGCAGCGCATCCTTGGCATTGACGTCCGCCCCGGCCTCGATCAGTTCGCGCGCGGCATCCACGTTGTTGCCCTGCGTGGCCAGCAGCAGCGCCGTGCGGCCCTGGCCATCGCGCGCCTCAAGATCAGCACCTTCGGCCAGTGCGCCGCGCACCGCCTCGGCATCGCCGCGGCTGGCGGCATCACGCAGGCGCGCGTCTGCGTCAGCTCTGGAGCTGGCAGTGCAGGCAGGGGTGACCATGGCCAGCAGACACAACAACAGCACGCGCGTGAACGGTGCAGGCCAGCCAGCAGGGCAATGGAAGCGCATCACGGTGTCTCCTTTTCTCCATCGCCGCAGGGCGATGGTCGCAGGGGCCGCGCATTGCCGGCCCCTGCCCCGCATGGTAGAAGTCGGCCTGGGTATCCAGAAGTGAAATGTTCAAATGCAAGACAGTGCCAAATCGAATAGAACCCTGTTCGAACTGGACCTGCTGCGGGCGCTGGTGATGGTGGCCGACTGCGGCAGCTTCACCACGGCGGCCACGCGCCTGCATTCGACGCAGTCCACGGTCAGCCAGAAGGTACGGCGGCTGGAGGAACTGGCCGGGCATCGCCTGCTCGAGCGCGGCCACCGCGATGTACACCCCACCGACGCCGGCCACACCCTGCTCGGCTATGCGCGGCGCATGCTCGACCTGAACGAGGAAATGGCACAGGCGCTGGCCGGCGCGACGGTGGAAACCGCGGTCCGCATCGGCGTACCCGAAGACTTCGTCAACCCGCAGACCACTCGCATGCTGGCCGCCTTCAGCCGCCGCCACCCGCAGGTGAAGCTGGAGATCAGCAGCGGCCTGAGCCGCGCCCTGGCACAGGGTTTCGACCACGGCGAGCTGGACCTGGTGCTGGTCAAGCAGCGCCGCAACAGCCGCCAGGCGGTGCACTGCCGCCGCGAGCCGATGCACTGGATCGACAGCCTGCGCAGCAGCTGCCTGCAGCAGGACCCGCTGCCGCTGGTCACCTTCCCGCCGCGAGGGCTGTACCGCGACGAGATGATCCACGCCGTGGAAGCGCTGGGCCTGCGCTGGCGCATTGCCTTCACCAGTTCGTCGCTGAGTGGCATCCAGGGCGCGGTGGCTGATGGCATCGGCATCAGCCTGCTGCCGCGCCGCGCGGTCACGCGCGAGCACCGCATCATCGATGGCGAGCGCGGGCTGCCGGTGATCGACAACTACGAAATCGGCCTGCTGCATCGTGCCGATGCCGATGATGCGGTGCGGGTACTGGCCAGCGAGCTGTGGCGGCAGGTACAGCGCGAACCGGATTGACCACGGTAGGTCCACGCCACGCGTGGATGCCTTACGCGCATTGATCATCGATATCTGATCAATCTTGCCGCACGGCAGGCATCATGGCCTCGTACAGTGCCCCTTGATTCCGTGCTCCACGGCGCCTCGCCATGTCCGACGAAACCCCGACCCGCTTCGATCCCCTGCCTGCGGCGCTGCAGACGCACCTGCAGCACCAGCGTGCACTGATCGCCGCGCGCGTGGCCGCCAGCTTCTCGACGTTGCCGGTGCAATGGCCGCTGGCCGCCAGCACATTGCAGCGCGTGGTCGATGCCGAACTGATCGATCGTGACGACTGCGGCGGCTGGGAAGCCCTGGGCGTGGCGTTCGGTGACACTCTGGCGCAACGCGTGCCGGGCCTGGCCTGGATGCAGGTCACCGATGCCTGGGGCATCGACGCGGTGCTGCGCCATGCCGACAGCAACTTGCAGATCGGCGCCGGCACCCTGCTGCTCAAGCGCGTGGAGCAGGGCGAGGTCATCGACATCGCCCATCTGCTGGCGTGGCTGGAAGAGTTCGTCGCCACCCGCGCAGACGATTACGCCTGAAAGCCGCCGGGCATGGCTCGGCACTACACGGAGCTGGCGCGGCGTGGATCTACAGCCAACGGCCATCCACCACTACCCGGCGCTGCACCGGCACCCCGGCCACGGCAGCCGGGCCATGATCGGCCCGCACGGCCACGAAAGTGGCTGGATGCCCTTCCACGAGACCGTATTGCGGCAGCCCGATCACCTGCGCCGCATGGGTCGTGACCATGTCCAGCGCCAGCATCAGGTCGGCATCGGTGTAGAAGCCCGAGCGGTAGCCCAGCAGCATCGCCCGCTGCAGCAGATCGCCGTTGCCGTAAGGCCACCAGCAGTCGCGGATGTTGTCGTTGCCGGCGAACACGCGCACGCCCGCATCATGCAGTGCGCGCAAAGGCGGAAATGGATGATCACCCGGCGCGTTGCTCATGATCGCCACACCCGCCGTGGCCAGCGCCTCGCCCACCTGCAACGCGCGCGCCAGCGGCACGTCGCCCAGCGAGTAGGCATGACTGACCGCCACCCGCCCCTGCAGGCCAGCGGCCCGGGTCCGCGCGGCAATGCGCAGCAACTGGGCCAGTCCGGTTTCGCCGGGCTCATGCAGGTGGATGTCCAGGCGCACGCCATAGCGCTCGGCCAGGCCGAACAGCAGTGCCAGCTGGTCCTCAGCATCGCCATCCAGCGTGGTCGGGTCGATGCCTCCCAGCACCTCCACGCCCGCTGCAAGGGCCTGCTCAAGCACGGCGGCGGTGCCCGGACAGGACATCACCCCGGCCTGCGGGAACGCCACCAGCTGGATCCGCATGATGTCGGCGCAGCGCAGCGCCGCCTCGCGTACTGCCTCGAGATGACGCAGGCCCGTGCTGCCGTCGATGTCGACGTGGCAGCGCATGGCCACCGTGCCGAAGCGGCTGCACTGGCGGATCAATGCCTCGGCACGGTCCACCATCGGCGCGGCACCCGCTACCGCGGCCTTCTCTACCGCCAACCGCTCACGCAGGCTGTTCACCCGTTGATGCGGGTGCCAGCGGTCGCCGACAAAACTCTTGTCCAGATGGATGTGGCCGTCGACCAGCCCGGGCAGGACCGCGAAGCCCTGCAGGTCGACGCATTCCGCCCCGTCGGCCGGCGAGGCCTCGCCATTGAGGCCACTGATGCGGCCGTCACGGATATGGAAATGCAGTGGCGCGCCGTAGCGGTCTACACCGCCATGGACGAACTGAAGCGTCATCGGAAACTCCCGGAAAGCCAAGTCATGACGCCATCCTGCGCGCCCGCGCTGCCATCGGCCAACGAAATATCTGGATGCCACATATTCACCAATCCGATGAACGCGGTTGCGACGGAGCTCGCAGCCACGCCGTGCACACGCCTGAACGGGTACCATAGGCACCTGTTTCCGCTGTGATGCCGCATGGGCCCGTCCGACCGCCACGATCGCCTCCGCCGCTGGCAGGCCGCGTCCCTGCTCGCTGCTGCCCCGATGGCCAGCCTGTCCGCCGCCGATACGGCCGCCACCGCGCCGCTGCAGGCGCCGCCGGGCCAACAGCGCATCGCATCGGCTGCCCTCGTCGAGCGGTTGCACCAGCGTGTGCTGTCCGGGCAGAGCGCCACCGCCACCCTGGAACACTGGTGCGCCGAACACGGCCTGGCCGAACAGGCGCGGGTGCGCGCGGTGCGTGTGCATGGCCAGGACAAGCCTGCCCCTGCCGATGTGCTGCAGGCGCTGGGTGCGACGCAGCCTGGCACCGCGCTGCGCTACCGCCGGGTACAGCTGGGCTGTGGCAGCCGCGTGCTGTCCGAGGCCGACAACTGGTACCTGCCGGACCATCTCAGCCCGGCCATGAACCAGGTGCTGGACAGCACCGACGAACCCTTTGGCCGCGTGGTCGGCCCGCTCGGTTTCCAGCGCCAGACCCTGGCTGACCAGACGTTCTGGCCACCGCGTGGCGAAGGCGACGACGGCGTGGTCCTGGAAGTGCGCGCGCTGCTACGCGATCGCCAGCAGCAGCCCTTCAGCTACGTCATCGAGTCGTACCTGCAACAGGCCCTGCCCTAGCCGACCGGCGCGCGCCATCACCGCGGTGTCTAGACAGCAGAAGGCCCGGCATTGCCGGGCCTTCTGTCTGCCCGCCCGATCAGCGGAACCGGTAGTCCAGCTGCAGCCAGTACTGGCGGCCATACGGGTCGTAGTTGCCGACCGGGTAGAACGGCCAGCCGCCCCCGTTCCTGTCCGCCGGCGGGCGGCTGTCACGCAGGTTGTTGACGATCACGCCCACCGACAGGTTCTCGCCGAACTGGCGGAACACGCTGGCGTTGTAGGTCATGTACGGCGCGATGCGGCCACTGCCATCGGTCTTCGGCAGTGAACCGAAACGATTGCCGTACAGCGTGGTGGTCCAGTCGCCCTGGTTCCAGGTGATGCTGCCATTGGCCTTGCTGCGCCACTGGTAGTCATCCAGTGAATTGCGGATGTCACGCTCCGGATCATCGGAGAACTGCCGGTATTTATGCTCCAGCACCACGGTATAGGCCAGGCGCGTGGTGAAGCGGCCATAGCGGCCGGCGTCGAAGCGCCAGTTGCCTTTCAGGTCCAGGCCGCGCACCGACTCGGAGGCCGCGTTGATCGGATTGATCAGCACGCGGGTTACCTGGTCCGGCTGCACCGTGGCATTGGACGGGTTGCGGATCACCCGCGACAGCGCGTCCTGGCACAGCGGTGAACCGATATCGCGCGCTTCGCCACCCAACGTGCGTCCCAGGCGGCAATCGGCTTCATCACGAAGAATACGGCTGGTGTCGAGGCTGGTGACCTCATTGTCGATGCGGATGTCGTAGTAGTCAGCACTGAAGTCCAGCCCGGACAGCGGCGACCAGACCACGCCGAACCCATAGGATTTGGCGGTTTCCGGCTGCAGCTGTGCGTTGGCACGGTTGCTGTAGTCGATCGACAGGCCGTTGTAGTCGCAGTTGTCGTACGACTGGCCTGCAGTACGGCAGCGCCAGTAATCGGTCATGCCCGGGTTGTAGCCGCGGGTCTCGGTGGCAAACACGTAGTTCATGTCCGGCGCACGGAAGCTGGTCGCAGCAGAGCCGCGGATCAACAGGCGCTCGATCGGGCGGAACTCGACGCCGAAGCTCCAGGTCGCCTTGCCGATGTGCTCGCCGCCTGCGCGGTACTGGTCGTAGCGGCCGGCCAGCGTGGTGGTCAGCGATTGCAGCAACGGCAACTGCAGTTCAACGCCGGCCGCATAGCGATCACGATCACCGCCGGCACCGATACCGGCGCTGGTGTTCCAGAACTCGCCGGTGCCCAGGCGCGGGTCCGGGCGGTTGCGGTAGCCCTGGCTGCCGGCCTCGACCACCGCCGCCAGCGCAGCATCGCCGCCCGGCAGTGCGAACAGGCGGCCATTGATGCTGGCGCTGAAGGTCTGCAGCCACGCCGCGTTGCGACTTTCCTGATAGTCGGACAGGCCCTCGTACTCGTTCGGAGTCAAAGGCTTGAACAGGCGCACCGGGTCCGGCGCATAGACCTCCACGCCATTGCGCACGCCCAGCTTCGGGCCCAGCAGGTACTCGTTGATGCCGGCCAGCAGCACCGGGCGACGGGTGCGGTTCTCGTAGCGCGAACGGCTGTAGACCGCCTCGTAGTCCCAGCCGCTGTCGCCGATCTGGCCGCGCGCGCCCAGGTTGAACGACCACGAGTTCTCCAGGAACCGATTGGCATTGCGCGGCAGGCCACCGATTTCCTCCGGCGCGAAGCGGCGGTACCAGCTCTCCAGGTTCCCGCTGTTCTGGTTGTAGAAGTAGTTGCGTGACGACGTCCAGGTCGGCGCACGCGTGTTGTTGTAGATGCGCGCGCTGCCCACGGCGACATCGGCGAACAGGTCGGTGGTGTCGTTGACGTGGAAGGTCAACAGGCCATAGCCATTGAGGTTGCGCTTCTGGGTCTGCACGGTCCAGTAGCTGGCGGCGGCCTCGTTGCTGCCGCAGTACCAGCCCTGGCGCGGGTTGTTGGCACGGAACACGCTGCCGCCATAAATGCCCGACGCTGCGTCGCAGCCGCTCACGCCCGGATCGATGTTGCGGCCGGTGGCAGCATTGCGGCGATAGGCGATCGCGGTCGCCTGCGGCGCCTTGCCGGCCGGATCATCGTCCAGTGAATCCATGAAGTCGCGTTGGCGCGCGTGGATCGCCTTGCGCACGTCGAACTCGAAGCCGAACAGCGCATCCCAACGCTCGCCGGAACTGCCACCGACCACCTGCGCCCGCTGGTTGTCACCCCCGCCCTGCTGGGTGCCGCCGGCGCGCACGTTCACGTCCACGCCTTCAAAGCGGTCCTTGAGGATGATGTTGACCACGCCGGCGATGGCATCGGAGCCATATACCGCCGACGCACCCGCGGCGAGCACCTCGATGCGCTCGATCAGGGCGCTGGGAATGTTGGCGAGGTTGACCACGTTCACCGAGCCCTCGTAGGCCAGCGGGTAGTCGGCCTGGCGGCGGCCGTTGACCAGCACCAGCGTGCGGTTCGGACCCAGTCCACGCAGGTTGATGGTGTTGGCGGCCGGTGTGAACGTATTGCCGAAGTCCTCGCCCTGCACGTTGCCGGTGTTCTCGGTCAGCGCGCTCAGCGCGTCGAAGGCATTGCGGTAGCCCTGCGCATCGATCTGCTCGCGGCTGATCACCGTCACCGGCGAGGGCCCCTCGACACTGGCACGGGGAATGCGCGAGCCGGTGACCTTCACTTCCTGCAATGTGGTGGGTGCGCTTTCCTGCGCGAAGGCCGGCAGCGAGACCAGCATCAGGGACGACAGCGCGAGCACCAGCGGACGCGGGCGCAACGCCTTGTGGGAGGCGGACATGGGCTTCCTGGGGGAGTGGGCGGGTGGTACGGGGGAGCCGTGGCCTGTGCGGCACATAACGATCCCGTAACGAAAGTGTCCTGAATGGGTGGTTTCAACGGAAATGACCAGCCCTGATGGGCTTATGCCTGAACCGAATCAGACCCCCGGCTCCGCTCACCGCATTTTTGCAATGTTTTGAATGGTGCAGGGAGGCGGGCACGGCCATCGTGCCGGGGATGATGATCCCGTATCCCACCTCGCTTCTCCCCCCGTTGCGACCGGTGCTGCGCCGTCACCTGCTGCAGCTGCAGGCCGCACCGGTCACCCTGCGCCCGTTCCAGCGTACCGACCTGCCGCGCTGGCGCCTGTTCGATGATCGCCGCCGGCGCGGCCGACGCCATCCGGCGGGTATCGACGAGGAAGCACGCTTCCTGGCCCACATGCACCGCTCGCGGCTGGAGCAGGACAACGATCAGCTGATGCTGGGGGTATTCGATGACGAGCACGGCACCGTGCTGGACCAGTTGCATGTCCGCCTGCAGTGCTTGCATACGCGCTGCGCCGAGCTGCTGTCGCTGCAGCATTGGCACCCGCACGCGGATGCAGCGCTGCGGGCGCTGTGCCCGTTCCTTTTCGAGGATGTGGGCGTGCACCGCCTGTTCGTGATGCTGCCACCGGACTGCAGCAGCCCGTTCGCCACTGCACTGCACGCCTTCGGCTTCGAACAGGAAGGGCTGCTGCGCGACCACCACCTGGATCTGGACGGTTGGCAGGATCGCCAGCTGCTGGCACTGACCGCGCCGGTCTGGCGCAGCCGCCAGCACCCCGAGAGTTAGCGGACCCGCTCCAGCGATGCACCTGCGCCGGTCAGCACTGCGCAGGCGTGGTCCTGCAGCTCTTCAGCGCTGGCCTCGTTGCCGGTGCCGGGGTCCACACGGGTGGCCAGCAGGATGAAACCCGGGCCACCCTGCACCGGATCCCGTCCCGCCACCACCAGGCTCCACTGGCCCACGTCGTCCACGCCGGCGAGGTCATAGGCCAGCAGATTGAGCGGATTGGCGGTCAGTTCCGCGCCCGGCAACAGGCGGGCCTGGTACTGATGACCGCGCAGCGGCACCGGCAACGGTGACCACTGGCTGCCCAGGGCAGCGGCATGCACGTCCAACGCCTGCAACACGTCGCCACGCAGGCAATCCACGTGGATATGCAGCTGGTGCTGCGAACGGCCGTGCGGCGAGTTCAATGCCAGGCTCGCGACGTTGCGCGGCAGCGGTTGCCGCAAGGCTTGTTCGGTGTGGCTGCGCGCCTGCCAGGCCGCAGCGAAGTAGTTCGGCGCCCCACGCTGGTAAAGACCGCGGTTCTCGATGCCACTTACCTTGTCCAGCGGCATCAGCAGGAACTGGTAGTCACCGTGTGCATCCTTGACCAGCACGTCACGGCGGCCGGTTGCCGTCTCTACCCGCAGGCAGCTGCCGCGCGGGCCGTCAGCTGCCTGGCAGTCACGCTCGATCAGGCGCCACAGCGCATCGGAATGGGCGGGCGGCGGAGGCGGCGCGCTCGCACAGGCGGACAACAGCAGCAGGGGCGACAGCAGCAACGGGCGCAGGGACACGGCGGCGACTCACGGAACAGGCACGGCAGGCGGTGCCGCGCTGCATTCTAGCCAGTGCGGTGCTGCAATCAGTAGGTGCCGAACGGCACTTCAACCACGATCGGAGCCACGCCCTCGCCCGCCTGCAGGGTGTAGCGGTCCAGTGCGCCATCATCTTCGGCGTGCGGCTGGCGCTGGAAATGCAGGGAATAACGGTCATCACCCAGGCGCACGGCGCTGCCATCGGCCTCCAGCGCGGCACCTTCGGGAATCAGCAGCCCACCCAGGTCGCTGTAGGCCCCCGGCACATCGGTGAAAGCATAGTCGGCCAGTTCATCCACGCGCTGCATCGCATAGACATGCGGCAGGTAGGGGCGTGCCGGGCTGCGGCCATTGCTGAGGTCGGTCACCCAGGCCTGTGGCAGGTGGTATTGCTCGCGCAGTGCGGCCACGCCCAGCGACGGGCTGGCCACCTGCAGGCAGCACACCGCGCGCTTGCCCTCACGATCGACAATGGCGAATCGATCGCCGCGGGTGGCGGCCTGCGGCAGCATCGCGAATGCCAGGTTGCGCTGGGCGGGTGCGTAGCCTGCCTCGGTCTGCAGGTTGCGCCAGGCACCGAACACCGGCGCTTCCGCAGCGGCGTCCGGCGCCGGTTCGATGGCAGAGGCGGCAAACGCCACGCCCAGCACCGACACTGCCAGTACCCTTCTCGCCCTGCGCTTGTCGCGCAAACTGCCTGCCGTCATAGCGTATCCAACACCTGCACCGGAATGGCCCGGCCTGCCCGCTGGCGTGCTGCCAGCCATCCCTGCCACTATGCAATGACCACGCTGTGCCGGCAATGACCGGAGTGCTGACGCCTTTCGCGCGGCGGGTGCTATCGTTCCGCCCATCTTCCCTGCGCAGGAGCGCTCGCATGTCCGCCTTCCGTCTGTCCCTGCTACTGCCTGCGTCGGCCCTGCTGCTGTCGGCCTGCGTCAGCACCCCTGGCCCGCAGGTCAAGGGTACCGGCCACTGCGATGCCAGCCAGCTGGGCTGGGCAATCGGCCAGCCGGCCAACGAACCCAACATCCGCCGCCTGTCCCGCGAGAGCGGCGCCGGCCTGGGCAACCCGATCGGCCCCAGCACCATCACCACCAAGGACATCCGCCAGGATCGCCTGCGCGTTTACGTGGACAAGGACAACATCATCACCGCCACCCGCTGCGAGTAGGCGCTGTAGAGCCGAGCCCACGCTCGGCTGCGCTTCCGTGACAGCCGAGGGCAGGCTCGGCTCTACAGAAAACTCCAGTCGAGCATGGCTCGCCGCTACATGTCAGGGTTCGGTATACCCCGCGCAGTCCGGCAGCGCCTGGTCGGGGTTGAACACCCCATCACTGAAGCGGAACAGCCGCGTGTAGCTGCACGCCGGGTCCTGCTCGGTGCGCAGGTCCTTCTTCTTCAGCGGGCCCTTGGCCAGCGAATCCTCGAAGCGCGAAACACCCGCCGGGAACCGGGTCGCCACGGTCTGGTAGCGCAGCATCGGCATGCCCTCGGCCACCGGATCCAGCCCGAGCTTGGCCGAGAACCCGTATTCGTCGTGGCAGGCGCCTGCGCGCTGCTTCATGTCCTGCTCGCTGAAACAGGCGCGGATCATCGCATTGCCCAGCCATGGCACGGTCAGCACGTCGTCGTCCACCTGGATGTCGTCCTGCAGGTGGCGCACGCGTGCCAACTGCAGCGTGGACGCGTCGGCACCTCCACCGGAGTACATGGTGCTGAACTTGACGATGCCGCCTACCAGCACATTCTGGCGGGCGCGCTGCTGCGGGTCGGTCACTGTTTCGTCGCTGCCCACGCCCGACGCCAGGCGCACGATCCACGGCCACAGTGACAGGTCGGCTTCCTGCGGCACGTCGATGCTGACGTGGTAGGTGTGTGGCTTGCCCTGGCCCTGCACCTTCTCAAGCACTTCCAGCACGCTCGGCCGGTCACCCTCCTCGGCGACCGGCTGCACGCGCACGCACCAGTTGCCGTCCCGCGTGCAGGCGTAAAGCCCCGATGGTCCAGTCTCACTCGCGATCAGCACCTGCCCCAGCGGTTCCATCACATTGCCAGCGGCATCGCGCTGCTGCGGCAGGATAGAAGACTGCGCCAGCACCAGCAGCGGGGTCGCCAGCAATGCAGCGCACAGGGCGGCGCGGACGGGAATGGAAGGCATGGGCGGCTCCTGTGGCTGGGATTCCGATGGTAACCGCTACCCGGACGGCGGCGGGCCTGCCCGGCATCGCCCTTGTAGCGTCGAGCCATGCTCGACTGCCCTTTCCGTCCTCAATGCCCACTGCAATCGCAGCTGGCCCACCCCTTCGCCTTCGACGTCTGGCCAATACCCGGGTTGAAGGTATTGCTCGGGTCCAGCTGCTTGTAGAACCCGGCCAGCGCCGGCTTGGCCGGGTACAGGTGGCCGACGTTGTGCTCGGCCGGATACTCGGCGCCACGCTGGTCCAGCAGCGCCCACATCGCATGCTCGATCGCCATCGGGTCTTCGCCCTTGCGCGCGATGTAGTCCTGATGGAACACGTGGCACAGGAAGTGCCCGTAATACAGCTTGTGCAACAGGCGGCCGTCGATATCCGCCGGTAGCTGCTCGAACCAGTCGGCGTCGTCACGTCGCAGCGCGATGTCCAGCGCGACGATGTCCTGCACCTGCTCACGATGCACTTCGCGGTAGCGCACCGCGGCACCGGCTACGGCGAAACGATGCAGGAACGCCTTGCGCCCCTCCTCGGCCGTGCAGTGGAAATAGCCGCCTTCGTGGCCAGCGAAGAAATCGCGCAGCCAGGCTTCGGTTTGCGCTGCGTCCTGCGCGGACACCTTCAGCAGCAGGTGATGCTCATAGCGCTGGCGGAACTCACCCATGCGCTTGGGCAGGTGCGAGGGCAGCAGGCCGGTCAGCATCTGCATCACCCGGTCGGTCACCCCGCGCAGGCCCAGCCGTTCGAACCAGCCATCGATGCGGCTCTTCAATGCGAACGCCGCGGGCACACGAGAGGTACCGAGGCGATCAATCAGCAGGAAGCTGTCCTTGCCGTAGCGCTCGCCGATGTCATAGGCATCGCGGTGAATGTACTCGCCCGCGATCGGCAGGCGCTCGAAGCCGGTCAGCAGCTGGCGGCGGATCGCGGTGAGGCTGTCGGTGCGGTTGCTGCCGATGTAGAAGACTTCGGCGGCCTCCTTTTCGAAGGTGTCCAGGCGCACCGCGAACACCGCCAGCTTGCCCGCGGACCCGGCCGCCTCGAAGTGGCGGCTGGGATCGGCGTTGAAACGTGCGGGGGTATCGGCATCGACCTTGCGTACTTCCTCGGCATAGCGTGGATCGGAAGCCGCACGGCCGTCGCCATCGCCCACGTCGGCGGCCGTGTAGTCACCGGCCTGCAGGCGCTGCAGGATCTGCTCGGGCGTGTCACCCAGCGCGATGCCCAGATGGTTGACCAGCTGCAACTGGCCCTGCGCATCGACCTGCGCATACAGCGCCAGCTCGGTGTAGGCCGGGCCACGTCGCACCAGCGCGCCACCGGAGTTGTTGCAGATGCCGCCCAGCACCGAGGCGCCGATGCAGGACGAGCCGATCACCGAATGCGGTTCGCGACCCAGCGGGGCCAGCGTCTGCTCCAGGCGGTCCAGCGTCGCGCCAGGCAGGCACAGCACCTGCCGGCCTTCGTTCAACAACTGGATGCCGGTCAGGCGCAGCGTGCTGACCAGCACGATCGGCCGGCCATAGTCATCGCCATCCGGGGTCGAGCCGCCGGTCAGCCCGGTGTTGGCCGCCTGCAGGATGATCGCGGCGCCGCCCTGCACCGCTGCCTGCAGCACGCGCCACAGTTCCAGCAGCGTCCCCGGGCGCACCACCGCCAGCACTGGGCCATCGCCGAAGCGGTAGCCGCGACGGAAGCGCCGCGTGGCCTTGTCGCCGGTCAGTACATGGCGATTGCCGACCGCATCGCGCAACTGTGCCAGCACGGCGTCGTGGCCGCTCATGGCAGGCTGACCAGCGAATCGCGGCCGATGTCGGCGATGCGGCGCGCACCGGTCAGGGTCATCGCCACGCGCATTTCCTTGGCGATCAGGTCCAGCAGGTTGGCCACGCCGGCCTCGCCCTGCGCGGCCAGCGCATAGATGAAGGCGCGTCCCAGCAGCACGGTATCGGCCCCAAGCGCCAGCATGCGCACCACGTCCAGGCCAGTGCGGATGCCGGAATCGGCGAGGATCTTCAGGTCGCCCTGCACCGCATCGGCGATGGCCGGCAACGCACGCGCGGTGGACAGCACGCCGTCCAGCTGGCGGCCACCGTGATTGGAGACCACGATGCCATCGGCACCGAACTTCACCGCATCACGTGCGTCATCCGGGTCGAGGATGCCCTTGATCACCATCGGGCCCTTCCAGAATTCGCGGATCCACTCCAGGTCCTTCCACGAAATGGAGGGATCGAAGTTGCTGCCCAGCCAACCGATGTAATCCTCCAGCCCGGTAGGGTTGCCGCGGTAGGTGGAGATGTTGCCCAGGTCATGCGGGCGGCCGAACAGGCCCACGTCCCACGCCCAGTGCGGATGGGTGATGGCCTGGCCGATGCGGCGCAGCGAGGCATTCGGGCCGCTCATGCCCGAGTGTGCATCGCGGTAGCGCGCGCCCGGCACCGGCATGTCCACGGTGAATACCAGCGTGGTCACGCCGGCAGCCTGTGCACGCTCCAGCGCATTGCGCATGAAGCCACGGTCGCGCAGCACGTACAGCTGGAACCACATCGGCCGCTGGATGGCCGGTACCACTTCCTCGATCGGGCACACCGACACCGTGGAGAGGGTGAACGGGATGCCGCGGCTGTCGGCCGCGCGCGCCGCCTGTACCTCGCCGCGCCGCGCATACATGCCGGTCAGGCCGACCGGCGCCAGCGCCACCGGCATCGCCAGTTCTTCGCCGAACAGCTCGGTTTCCAGGCTCAGGTCGGACATGTTGCGCAGGATGCGCTGGCGCAGCGCGATGTCGGACAGGTCGGAAACGTTGCGCTTCAGCGTGTGCTCGGCATACGCGCCGCCATCGATGTAGTGGAACAGGAACGGCGGCAGCCGGCGTTCGGCAGCAGCACGGTAATCGGTGGAGGCGGAGATGATCATGGGGTCAACCGTGGGGGGAAGGCAGGCGCGAGGCCCGCGCACGCCGGGCTTCGTTGTCATCGAGGGTGCGCAGTGTGGTGTGCACGAACTCGAGGTGGGCATGCGCGGCGGCGCGCGCGCGTTCGGGGTCGCCGGCCAGCACCGCATCCATCATCTCGCGGTGCTGGTCGGACAGCGGCGAGAAGGTCCTCGCCGAGGTGTAGAGCTTTTCGCGGCTCTGCGAGATGTTGGTCTGCAGCAGTTCGAACAGCCCGCGCATCACCTGCAGCAGCACCAGATTGTGCGAGGCCTCGGCGATGGACAGGTGGAAGGCCGCGTCGGCCTCGGCTTCGCCGGTGGGGTCGTCCTTGCCGTGCGCGTCCATCATGGTCTGGAAGGCTTGTGCGATGCGCGCGCGGTCCTCGTCGGTGGCACGCAGCGCCGCATGCCAGGCGGTGGCACCTTCCAGCGCGTGGCGGATCTCCAGCACGTCGAAGCGGTATTCCGGGTCGCCCTGGAACAGCGGCAGGTACGGCGCCAGCGGTTCATCCAGCGCCTGCCGCGCGCGTGCCGCAGGCTCGGCCACGTAGGTGCCGCCACCGACCCGTGCGGTCAACAGACCTTGGCTGGCCAGCTGCGCGATGGCCTCGCGCAAGGCCGTGCGCGAGACCCCCAGCTGCACCGCCAGGGTGCGCTCGGCCGGCAGCCGGTCACCCGGCTGCAGCCGTTGTTCCTGCACCAGGCCGCGCAGCTGCGCGGCCACCTTGTCCGAAATACGTTGCGTGCTCATGGCGCCATTGTGGCCCGAAGCGCGCAGCGGGTGGTCGGCCAGCCGCGCATGGCTCAGGGAATCATCCAGGTCAGCCAGTAAGCCTGGGCCAGGGTGATCAGGCCGACCATCGTGGTGAAGATCAGGCTGTGCTTGACCGTGAAGCGGAACAGATCCGACTCCTTGCCGGCCAGGCCGACCGCCGCGCAGGCAATGGCGATCGACTGCGGCGAGATCATCTTGCCGGTGACACCGCCGGTGGTGTTGGCCGCTACCAGCAGCACGTCGGACACGCCGATCTGCTGTGCGGTGGTGGCCTGCAGTGCCGAGAACAAGGCATTGGACGAGGTGTCCGAACCGGTCAGGAACACGCCCAGCCAGCCCAGGAACGGTGAGAAGAACGGGAACGCGTCGCCGGTATGCGCCAGCGCCAGGGCCAACGTGGCAGACAGTCCCGAGTAGTTGGCGATGAAGGCGAACGCCAGCACCATGCCAATCGAGTAGATCGGCATGCGCAGCTCACGCACGGTCTCGCCGAAGGTCTGCAGCGCCGAACGGACCGGCATGCGCAGCGCGATGATGGCGATCAACGCGGCCAGGATGATCGAGGTACCGGTGGCCGAGAACCAGTCGAACTTGTAGATGGCTTCATAGCTCAGCGGCGCAGCCACGATCGGTGGCATCTTCTGCACCAGCTGGTCCAGGCCTGGCACCGGGATCTTCAGCACCCAGCCTTCCAGCGGGCCGCCCGCCGCGAACAGCGACTTGAACGGCTTGATGCTCCACAGCGTGACCATCGCGGTGAGGATCAGGAACGGCGACCATGCCCTGGCGATCTGGCCGACGCTGTGGCGCGGTGCCTCCAGCGCCTGTGCGGCCGCCTCGGCGCTGGTTTCGGTGTCGAAACGGAAGATCCGTACCGGCTTCCAGCGGCGCAGGAACAGGGTCAGGCACACCCGCGCCGCCAGCGAGGCGGTGATGTCCGGCAGCTCCGGGCCGATGAAGTTGGAGGTCAGGTACTGCGCGATGGCGAACGAGCCACCGGCCACCAGCACCGCCGGCCAGGTTTCCTTGATGCCGCGCCAGCCATCCATGATCGCCATGATCCAGAACAGCACGATGATGGTCAGGAACGGCAGCTGGCGACCGGCCATCTGGCCGATCTCGAATGCATCCAGGCCGGTGACCTGCCCGGCCACGATGATCGGAATGCCCATCGCGCCAAACGCTACCGGCGCGGTGTTGACGATCAGGCACAGGCCGGCGGCATACAGCGGCTTGAAGCCCAGCCCGACCAGCAGCGCCGCGGTGATCGCCACTGGCGCACCGAAACCGGCCGCACCTTCCAGGAAGGCGCCAAAGGCGAAGCCGACCATCAGCATCTGCAGGCGCTGGTCTTCAGTCACGGACAGGATCGAGGCGCGGATGATGTCGAATTGCCCGGTCTTGACCGAAACTTTGTAGAGGAACACCGCACCGATGATGATCCACGCGATGGGCCACAGGCCGTAGACGAAACCGAAGCCGGCCGCGCCCAGCGCCTGGGGCAACGGCATGCGGTAGAACAACAGGGCCACGCCGAGTGCGATGGCCACGGTGATCGTGCCGGCCAGCCAGCCCTTCATGCGCAGCACGGCCAGGGCAACGAAGAAGAACGCGATCGGCAGCAGCGCGATCAGGCTCGACAACCACAGGTTGCCGGCGGGGTCGTACAGGTGTTGCCAGGGCTGCATGAAGACTCTCGACTGGAAACGGAAGGAGCCCACCGCAGGCGGTGGGTCGCCGTGGCCGTCGATCATTGGTATTACCATTAATGATTGCGATCAGACCACTTGCAGCGGATTTAACCGCTACTCCGACGAAGAGCCTATTAGACCATAGGGCTAGCCCTTTATTGGTCTGACCATTGGAGCCGTCATGGTGGTGCCGGCCGCTGGCCGGCAACTCGACCTTCCCTACGAGATCCGTTTCTCCAACCGCCGCATCACCGCCAGCACCAGCACGCACAGCACGCTGACCCCGATCGCGATCACGTACTTGCTGATCCCCACCGCAATCCCGATCGCCGCCGCCATGATCAGCGAACTGGCCGTGGTCAAGCCGCTGACCTGGTCCTCGCGTGAGCCGCGCAGAATGGTGCCAGCGGCCACGAAGCCGACGCAGGCCACCACCGCTTCGATCAGGCGCACCGGATCAACCTGCAGCAGGTCGCGGTAACGCTCCTGCTGGAAATGCTCGGCCACCGAGTCGCCGAGACCGACGATCAATGCCGCCGCTCCGGCAATGAGCATGTGCGTACGCAGGCCGGCGGCGTGCTTGCCCATTTCCCGCTCGACACCGAGCACACCGCCGAACAGCATCGCTGCGGCTACGCGCAGCAGGATCGAGACATCCTGGGTGAGTTCCATGGGCAAGCTCCGGAATTTTCCCGCAGCGTCGCGCGGCGATTGTGGGACGGCGGTGAAGGCCATGGCACGCCTTCTTCACCGCCCGCTTTCATCCACGCATGGCGTGGATCTGCGGGCCGCATTCGCTCACTGCGCGAGGTAGCCACCATCGATGGCGTAGTACGTGCCGGTCGCGAACGAGGCATCGTCGCTGGCCAGCCAGGCTACCAATGCGGCCACTTCCTCCGGCGTACCCAGCCGCTTCAACGCGTGCCGCCCTTCCAGCGTGGCGCGCACCTTCGGGTCCATCTTCTCCAGCAGTGGCGTGCTGATGAAGCCCGGACCCACCGCGTTGACACGGATGCCGTCAGCCGCATGTTCCCACGCTGCGGTCTGGGTCAGCCCGACCACGCCGTGCTTGGCCGCCACGTACGCAGTGGAACCGGCATAGCCCACCTGGCCCAGGATCGAGGCCATGTTGATGATGCTGCCGCCCGTGCCGGCCGCGCGCATGGCCTGGATCTGCGCACGCTGGCACAGGAACACGCTGGTGAGGTTGACATCGATCACGCGCTGCCAGCCATCGATAGGATAGTCACCGCTGGCGGCGGCCGGCCCGCTGATGCCGGCGTTGTTGACCGCCACGTGCAGGCCGTCGAGTTCCTTGATCGTGCGCTGCACCGCTGCCTCCACCGCCGCGTCGTCGGTGACGTCCAGCGCGATGCCGATGGCCTGTGTGCCGGTGCTGCGCAACTGCGCCACGGTGGCATCCACTGCATCCTGCTTGAGGTCCCAGACCGAGATACGGGCACCGGATGCGGCCAGCGTCTGGGCCACGGCCAGGCCGATGCCCGACACGCCTCCGGTCACGATCGCGGTCTTGCCGGTGAGCTGGTAGTCAATCATCTGCGTTCTCCAAATGCGGGGGTATCGAAGTGGCCTGCAGCAGCCAACCTACCTACCTTACGCGCGCGCCCGTGATGGCCGGGCTGACATCGCATCTCCAGATCGTTCCAGCCATGAAACCTCAACTGCAGTTTATGTATGGAATTGCGTACGGATATGCGTGCAAAACCCCGGCGTATGTTCTTCTGCTTTTTCACTTTGGCCGTAATCGCAAATCGTTTTGACCTTATCGAAGTCAAAAGCGCGCGAATCGCGGCGACAATGGGAAACGCTTCCAGTTTCTTCGACACATTCAATTCAACCTGTGTTTGCGCAGAGCGATGTCCCGATATTTCACTTTTGCTGATTACCGCCAGTTCGGCGAACGCCATGGCTACGACTACCGGATCGAAGGGAGTGAACTGCGCGACGACCAATGGGCAGGGCGTGGCGACGTCCACGAACAGTCACTGCGCGGTGGCCTGGGCCTGATCGCCTCGGACGTGCACAACCGGTTCACCTACACGGCCACCGCTGTGCACGGTGCCGGCCTGACCATCCGCCTGATGCTTCAGGGCGAAGTGGATGTCCAGTTTCCTCGTCGCAAGGGGTTCACCCTGCGCGCCGGCACAGGCATGACCACCAGCCACCATGAACCTGTGTCGATGGCCGGGCTGCATCCCGGTGGCAGCCACCTGCGCGGGGTCAGCTTGAGCGTACCGGCCGATCTGGACGTGGACATGCTGCGCCTGCCGGCACTGCAACGGGTCCTTCATTCCCCTCTGCAGTGCCGCCACTGGGCCATTCCGCATGCCTTGCTGCCGACGCTCGCCCAATTGTTCGACAGCCCCTGGCAGGACGACATCGATGCGCTGTGGCGCGAAGGCGTGGCCCTGCAGGTGTTGGCCGTCGGCCTGCAGGCCGAGGATATGCAGACCGAGCATGTACGCACGCTGCGCGCCGGCCAGCGCGAGCGGCTGGAGCGAGTGCGCAGCTATCTGCATGACGACCCCAGCCATGCCCACAGCCTGATCGAACTGGCCCAGCTGGCCTGCATGAGCCCCAGCTCCTTGCGTCGCCATTTTGCCCAGCAATATGGAAGCTCGGTGTTCGACTACCTGCATGAGCAGCGCATGCGCCATGCCGAACAGGGCCTGCGCGAGAACGGATGGACCGTCGAGCAGGCTGCCGCCGCCAGCGGCTACCGCCACCCCAGCAACTTCGCCGCCGCGTTCCGCAAGCGCTTCGGCCTGGTCCCCAGCCGCTGGCGCACGGGCCCGTCGAAGGTGGGCTGAAGGCCCGGGCCCTGGCAGGTGTCGACCTTGGTCGACACGCTCCTGCGCCATTGCGGATGCCGGCCAGCGGCCGGCACTACCACGTGCTACCAGGCACGGCCCGGCGCCCCCCTGCGGGCCTCAATACACCGGCAGATCGATGTAGCTGGCCTGCGCCGCGCTATGCCAGACCCGCTGCGTGGCCTTCTGGTAATCGCCCGGCTTGGCCAGGTAGATGTTCGGCACGTAGGTCTGCGGATTGCGGTCGGACAGCGGGAACAGGCTGGACTGCACCTGCACCATCACCCGGTGGCCCTTCTGGAACGTATGGTTGGCGTTGGGCAGATCGAAGCGATACGGCAGCACCTGGTTGGCGGCCAGCGGCTTCGGATCGCTGAAGCTCTCGCGGTAGCGGCCACGGAAGATCGCCAGCGACACCGGCAACTCATAGCCCCCCATTTCCGGCGTCGACGCTTCCTGGTCCGGATACACGTCGATCAGCTTCACCACCCAGTCACTGTCGGTGCCACTGGTCGAGGCCTGCAGATGCACCACCGGCGCGCCGCCGCTGCGCAGCGGCGCGGTCAGCGGTTCGGTGATGAAGGTCAGCACGTCCGGGCGACCATCGACAAAGCGCTGGTCCTTGACCAGCCAGGTGGTCCACATGTCGCGGTCGCCGAAGCGCACCGGGCGCGGCACGAACGGCACCGGCTTGGCCGGGTCGGACACGTATTCCTCGAAATCACCCTCGCCCGCCGCCGGTGCCTGGAACGCCAGCTTGCCCCCGGCGCGCAGGTACAGCGGCTTGCTGCTGGCGGCACACCCCTTGTCGCAGCTGCGCGGCCAGCCCTTCAAGCGGTCCCAGTGGTTTTCGCCGGTGTTGTAGATCAGCACCGGTGGCGTATCGGCCTTCGGCGCGCCATCCACCAGGTACTGGTCAAAGAAGGGCTTGAGCACGTCGCGGCGGAACTGCAGCGCGGTATCGCCGTCGAACTTCAGCGCACCCAGTTCGCTGCCGCTGTAGTTCACCTGGCTGTGTCGCCACGGCCCCATCACCAGGTAATTGCGGTTGTTGCCGCTATCGCGTCCTTCCATCGCCTGATAGGCGTGGTTGGCACCCCACATGTCCTCCTGGTCCCACAGGCCCTGCAGCCACATGGTCGGCACCTTCAGCGGTGTCTTTGCCATCACCGCGTCCAGCGCCTGGCCCTGCCAGAAGCCGTCATAGGCCGGATGCTCGACCAGCTTCTTCCACCAGGTCAACTGGTCCACGCCGGTGAAACGCGCGTAGTCGCCTGCCGAGCCGATGCGCAGGAAGGTGCTGTAGTCGTCGTAGCCGAGGCTGGGCAGCGGCGTACCCTTGCCGCGCTTCTCGGTCTGCATGGCGAAGTAGTTGAAGTTGACCTGGCGGAACGCACCGTAGTTGAGCCAGTCGTCACCCATCCAGCCATCGACCATCGGGCTCTGTGGTGCGGCCACTTTCAGTGCCGGGTGCGGGTCGGTCAGCGCCATCACCACGGTGAAGCCCTCGTACGACGAGCCGAGCATGCCGACCTTGCCATTGCTCTCCGGCACGTTCTTCACCAACCAGTCGATGGTGTCCCAGGCGTCGGTGGAATGGTCGACTTTGGTGTTGTTCAACGGCCCGCGCAGCGGCCGGGTCATCACGTAATCGCCCTCGGAGCCATACTTGCCGCGGATATCCTGGAACACGCGGATGTAGCCGCCGTCGACAAACACCTCGTCACCCTGCGGCAACAGGTCGCGCATGCGCGGCGAATCACTGCGGCTGGCGCGACCGGCAGCATCATAGGGGGTCCGGGTCAGCAGGATCGGCGCATTGTGGGCGCCCTTGGGCACCACGATCACCGTGTACAGCTTGGTGCCATCACGCATCGGCACCATCACCACGCGCTTGTCATAGTCGCGACCGACATCCGGGGCAACGAACGGCTTGCCGCTGATATCCGGGGTCATCGGCGGGGTATCGGCGGCCAGCACGGTGCTGGACAGGCAAAGGGCAATGGCTACAGCGACGGCACGCACACGCATGGACAACCCCTCCCGGCAGGAAAGCCTCAAGCCTACTCCTGCCTGGCGCCGTGAAGTGTGCGCAGGCTTTGCATTCTTCGGTGGATGCGGGCAGGACTGATGGCACATGTGCCTGCGGTGCCGCTGCGCTCGTCGGCGAAAGGTAGTGCCGGCCGCTGGCCGGCAACCGCGTAACGCGCCCAGGATCATGAAGTTGCCGGCCAGCGGCCGGCACTACCCGATCAGGCTGCCGTTACTTCATGCAACGCCAGCCAACGCCAACGGCCGTCTTCCTGCCGCAGCACGGCCAGTGCTTCACGCCAGGCCATCCCACCTTCAGCAACGCCCTGCCCTTCACGGTAGCGCAGCATTGCCAACGGTGCCGGCACCGCAATGAACTGCAGGGCATCGATTTCGATACGCAGGCCCGGGCGGGCACCGTGGCCGCCAGCGAACATGCCGGCCAGTGCTTCGCGGTCCAGGCGCTGCCCAGCAATACCGACCATGCTGAAGTCGGTGCAGAAATGATCCATCAGCGCATCCAGCGTACTGGCGGCTGCTTCCGCACGGAACCAGGCCTGCAGCTTGGCGATCAGATCATGGAACTCGTTCTCTGCGGTCATCATCATTGCATTGTCTCGGGTTGGGAAAGAGAGATCGATTGCGGACGGCGCAGCAGCGTCATCGGCAGCAGCGTCATTGCAGCGGCCAAACCCAGCGCCACGCTGGTGGCGCGTTCCGGCAGCCATTGCATGGCCAATGCCAGCAGCAGTGCGATGGCGGCGGTGCCGAGGCAGAAGCTGAGCTGGCGGTTGAGGTTCCAGAGTGCACTGGCATCGCCCAACGCCTCACCTTCCACGCCATGGAAGGCCAGCGTCTGCGCGGTGCTGCTGCACAGGCTGCCGCCGGCGCCCATCAACGCGAACAACAATCCGGCCAGCACGAAGGCCGGCTGCGGCAGCAGCGCCATCAACAACAGGCCGCTGGCCTGCAGGAGCATGCCGGCGCGCAGTACCGCGGCCGGACCGAAGCGAGCCAGCAGGCGCTTGCTGGCCATGATCGCGATGGCCGCAGCCAGCGCCCAGGGCAGCATCAGCGCGCCGATGCGTGCCGCGCTGTAACCGGCGTGGTGCAATTGCAGGGTACTGACCAGTTGGCTGCCGATGAACACACCGGGTACGGCGAGATACACCAGCATCGCCAGCCGCAGCCCGCGATGGGACAGCAGCGACCAGCGCAGCAGTGGCTGCGCCTGCCGACGTGCATGTCGCAGGTGCGTCGCCGCCAGCAACAGCGCGGCCAGCAGCAACACGGCACCTGCACCGCGATGTCCCGATTCGCCCAGCCAGGTCAGCGCCAGCAGCAGCGCACCCAGCGCCAGCATCGCGGTGGACAGGGCATAGGCCTGCAGGCGCGGCGCACTGCGCGCGCCATCGGCCGGCATCCAGGCCAGCACCAGACCGATGACCGCTACCGCCAACGGCAGGCTGGCCCAGAGCACACCGCGCCAGGACAGCCACTGCACCAGCAGCCCGCCCAGCGCCGGCGCCAGTGCTGGCACCAGCAGCGCCACCAGCAGGATGCGGCGGGTCAGCGCGCCACGTTGGTCGGGCGTGCATTGCCGGTACGCTGCGGCTTGCGCCACGGGAATCAGCAGGCCACCGGCCAGGCCCTGCAGCAGGCGCCAGCCGAGCAGCCAGCCGATTCCTGGCGCTGCGCCAGCCAGCACAGCGGCGACCGCGAACAACAGCAACGCCGCCAGCAGCAAGCGACGCTCGCCACAGCGTGCGGCCAGCCACGGCGCCAGCGGAATCACCATGCTCAGGCCCAGCATGTACGCCGTGCCGACCCAGGCCAGGGTGCTCACGTCGGCGTGCAGCTCCGCTGCCAATGCTGGATAGGCCACCGTGGCGATGAACATGTTGACCAGATCCAGGGCGAATACCAGCAGGAAGATCGCCTCATGGCGCAGGCGGGGGGACGGCATCGGCGGCGCTCCAGCGAGGAAGCAGCCAGCATGCCGCCCGGACCCCATTGGAAAAACACGACGGCAGCTGCAACACTGTCAAATCTGTTTTGACAATGAATCGCCATGGTCAGCCTCGATCGCTTCGATATCTTCCGTGCCGTGGTCGAAGCCGGCAGCCTGACCGCTGCGGCCGATCGGCTCGGCCTCAGCCGCGCGGTGGTCAGCTTCAACCTGAAGCGGCTGGAGCAGGAGCTGGGCGTGACCCTGCTGTTGCGCAGTACCCGCCACCTGTCCCTGACCGAGGCCGGCGAGCAGTTCCTGCAACATTGCGTGCAGGCACTGGATGCTGCGCAGGCGGCGATCGATGCCGCGCGCCGCGACCAGCACCAGCTGCAGGGCGTGCTGCGCCTGACCACCACACCGGAGTACGCCCAGCTACGCCTGATTCCCGCGTTGGAGGCGTTCCGCGCGCAGCACCCGGCCCTGCAGCTGCACCTTTCAACTTCTCCAGCGCCAGCGGACCTCATTCCCGAACGCTTCGACCTGGCGATTCGCCTCGGCCGCCTGCCGGACTCGGGCCTGCACGCCAATGAACTGGAGCGCCACCCGCTGTACGCGGTGGCGGCGCCGCCACTGCTGGCGCGCCTGCCCTCTGCCGAGGCTGCCGACGATCCAGTACTGCTGGGCACCCTGCCCCGCCTGGGCTATCCGCGCCTGGCCGATGTGCCGGTGGTTGCACCTGACGGCAGCGATGCCTTGTTTGCCACCAACCCGGGCAACGCCGTGGTACGCGTGGATGGTGCCAGCAGCCTGCGCGCGTTCGCCTTGGCCGGCGCCGGGGTCACCGTGCTGCCACGCTGGCTGATCGAGGACGACCTGGCCCAGGACCGGCTGCGCCCGGTGCTGCGCCAGCACCGCTTCCCGCAGCAGAGTGTCTACGCGGTCTATCCGCACAGTTCGCAGCCTTCACCGAAGGTGCGGCAGCTGATCGATTTCCTGCGCAGGTGGTTCGGCACCGCACCTTTGTAGAGCCGAGTCCATGCTCGGCTGCCCATCGGTTCGATTGACCGTTCATCAGCCGAGCGTGGGCTCGGCTCTACAGGAACACCACGAACGGACACGGCCCTGTGCGGGCCGTGTCGTCAGGCATCAGCGCAGCACCTGCTCCACCAGCTGCACATCTACCGTCTGCAGCGGCTCGGCGGCATTGCGCGACAGCTGCACCTGGTAGGTGCCGCCGTCGATCTTCCACTGGCGCGCCTGCGCATCGTAGTGCGCCAGCGTCTTCGGCTCGGCTTCGATGCGGATGCGGCGCTGTTCGCCCGGCTGCAGGGTCACCTTGTCGTAGCCGATCAGGCGGATCGGCGTGGTGCTGCCGGCCGGCAGCTTCAGGTACAGCTGGGCCACGTCGGCGCCGGCGCGCTTGCCGGTATTGCGGATATCGACGCTGGCGACCAGGCGCGAGCCTTCCACGCTCACCTTCAGGTTCTCATAGGCGAACGAGGTGTAGGACAGGCCATGGCCAAAGGCGAAGGTCGGGGTCAGGCCCTTGGCCGCCATCCACTTGTAGCCGACGTTGGCGCCTTCGATATCGAAATCGAACACATCACCGAACGGCTTGGCCGGCTTGAAGCCGAGGCCATCGATATGCGGGCGCGGCAGCTGCGATTCGTCCGTCACCCAGGTCACCGGCAGGCGGCCGGACGGATTGACCTGGCCGGTCAGCAGCGCGGCGATGCCTTCGCCGCCGCGGATGCCCGGGTACCAGGCCTGCAGCATCGCTGGCACCTGCGCCAGCCAAGGGGTGCGCACCGGGCCGTTGGTTTCCAGCACCAGCACGGTCTTCGGGTTTGCCGCGGCCACCGCCGAGATCAGGGCGTCCTGGTTGTCCGGCAGCTGCATGTCCGGCAGGTCCACAGATTCGGCGGCCCACTGCGTGGCAAACACAATGGCCACATCGGCCTGCGCGGCGGCCCTGGCCGCAGCGGCGGCATTGGTGCCGTCCACATACTCGATGGTTGCGTCCGGACGCGCCGCACGCAGCGATTCCAGCGGCGAGGACGGGTGGAAGATCACCGGGCCCGGCCAGGTGGTCGGCAGCACGCCCGGCACCGCATTGGTGCCCTTGGCGGTGACGCCCACCATCGACGAACCACCGCCGCCGATCACGCCCTTGTCGGCATGGCCGCCGATGATGACGATGCGCTTCACGCTGTCGGCCAGCGGCAGCAGGTTGCCCTCATTGCGCAGCAGCACGCTGCCCTCTTCCACCGTGCGCTGGGCCACGGCGAAGCCGGCCTCGGCATCCACCTTCTGGTGCTGCGGCGGGTTGTCGAAGTTGCCGTGCAGGAACATCGTGCGCAGGATGCGCGTGACCATGTCATTCAGGCGCGCCTGCGGCACCACGCCGCCATGCACGGCCAGACGCAGCGGTTCGTCGAAGAACACCGCCGCGTCGAACACTTCACCGGCCGACTGCTGGTCCAGGCCGGCCAGCGCCGCCTTCGAACCGCTGTGCACGCCGCCCCAGTCGGACATCACGAAACCGGGGAACTTCCATTCCTGCTTCAGCACCTGGTTCATCAGGTAGCCGTTCTCACAGCCGTAGGTGCCGTTGATCTTGTTGTACGAGCACATCGCCACGCCCGGGCGGCCAGCCTCCAGCGCGATCTCGAAGGCCAGCAGGTCCGACTCGTGCATGGCCTGTTCGCCGATGCGCACGTCGTGGAAGTTGCGCCGGGTCTCCATGTCGTTCAGCGCGAAGTGCTTCATCGAGGAGATCACGTGCTGGCTCTGCACGCCCTGGATCAGCGCGCCGACCATCGAACCGGCCAGCAGCGGGTCCTCACCGGCATATTCGAAGTTGCGGCCGTTGCGTGGATCGCGCTGCAGGTTGACGCTGCCCGACAGCAGGATGTTGAAGCGCTGCTGCCACGCCTCGCGGCCCATGGTCGCGCCACCTGCGAAGGCGACTTCGCGGTTCCAGCTGGAGGCGGTGGATGGGCCTGAGGGCATTGCCGTGGCGAAATCGCCCGGACGGATGCCGCCCGGATTGGTCACGCCGACGCCGGCATCGGCCGACTGCTGCGACGGAATGCCCAGCCGCGCCACGCCCGGCACGAAACCGGCCGAACCGACCGCGCCTTCCGGCAGTGGGCCACCATCCTTGCCCAGCCCGAAGTAGCTGTGCAGCATCTGGAACTTCTCATCCTCGGTCATCGCCTTCAGCAGCAGCGCGGCGCGTGCATCGGCGTTGAGGGCGGTGTCCATCCATGGCTTTTCGCCGTGCTTGTCGGCGGCATAGGCCAGTGTCAGCAGGGTGGCGCGCAGGGTGCTGCCTTCCACCTTGAACGGCGCGCTGCTGGCGGCCTGGAAACCGTCGCTGAAATAGCTGGCATCCGCTTCCAGCGCCACACGCGCCGGATCGAAGCCGGCGGCCTTGGCCGATTCACCGGCCACTGCGCCGAGCAGCACCGCCGGTGCACCCAGCCGCGAACGGGTGACCAGCGCCGGCAGCTGCGCGGCACCTGCGCCGGCATCGGTATAGACCGCCACGGTGTGGCGGCCATCGTCCAGGCGCAGGTAGTTCAGACCCGGCTGGTCCGGGCCGGACTCAGCGGCGATCGGCAGCCGGGTCAGCACGGCCTGACCGCGCTGGGTCTGGCCATCGTCCTTGCCCGCAGCAATGAAGCGGTACTCGTAACCCAGTCCGTCGGCCAGCACCTGCAGCGGATCGACCTGGCCAATACCGCGCTGCACCTGGCGCACGCTCACCGCGTCCACCTGCAGGGTCTTCAGCTGGGCGGCCAAGGCCGGCATCGCCTCGGCGGTCGGGGCCTGTTCCAGGGTCAGCACGGTGAACGCGGCAGGGTCGGCCCACGCTGGAGCGGCCAGTGCAGCGGACAGGGCCAGGGACAGTACAAGCGGCTTTGTAAACGTTTTCATCGACAGGCGTAATTCCGTTGCCAAGGCAATCGGTCCAGGGAAAGTGCCGCCGAAGGGTGCAGCGTTCATGCCGCGCAGGGATTGCCAGGCAACCTCCCGCAGGCCAAAGGACAGGCCGGTCTGCGCGCGGGACCCTCCTCCCGGCGTGACAACCTGCCTGCCCGAGCCGCGCAGGGCGACCCAATCCTGTGAAGATTGTGCGAGGGCGTTCACACCTGTCAACAGGACCTAAGTCACAGGGGCGATCGCTGCCTGCAGTTATCAGGCCATCACCGGCGGTCATCAGCGCGCCGTGCGAGGCTGCCGATAATGAAGGTCCCTGGCCACGAACCGATCCCATGACCGTCCACCGCGACTTCGACCATCTCTGGCGCGACCGCTGCGATACGTCCAGCCAGCGCGCACCGCGCGTGCTGATCCGTGTGTTCGTGGCCCCCGGTGAGCTGGAACGCAGCGTGGCGTTCTACGAGCAGCTGCAGGGCGTGGTGGCCGATGCGGGCTTTCCGTTTCCGGAGGCCGGGCTGCGCCTGGCCATGGTCGGTGCGTTCCTGTTGATCGAGGGCAGCGAGGCGGCGCTGGCGCCGTTCACCTCGACCACGGGGACACTGCTGGTCGATGACGTTCGGCCTTATCACGACAAACTGGTCGCCGCCGGCGCCGAGATCATCTTCCCGTTGCAGGTGGTCCCGACCGGGGCGGCGTTCAATGCGGTGCATCCCGATGGCACGGTGGTCGAGTACGTGCATCACCGGCCGGATCCGCAGGGGCGGTGAGGGTGCGCACGGCCGGGCTGCGCCCGGCACCCGCGGTAGTGCCGGCCGCTGGCCGGCAACCTCAGAAGCAACAGCCG
>OKDH01000021.1_pt1 | contig 31798 bp, 21 predicted proteins | sample 1610621 | NCBI WGS metagenome assembly OKDH01 (sample SAMN04436668, study PRJEB24849) | human gut metagenome | biome: human gut; feature: NICU; material: stool | host: Homo sapiens | place: USA: Saint Louis, MO | collected 2010-06-11
CACCGCTGTGCGCGCCGACGTGCGCGCCGGCCAGCGCCTGACCGTGGCGCTGGCCGCGCGGCCGCGCGATTTCCCGCCGATCTATCGGGCGCTGGTGGGTGCAGGTGAGGATTCCGGCGATCTGGCGCGGGTGATGGAGCGCCTGGCCGACTACATCGAGGAACGCAATGCGCTGCAGGCCAAGGTACTGACCGCCTTCATCTACCCGGCGGCGATCAGCCTGGTATCGGTGGCGATCGTGATCTTCCTGCTCAGCTACGTGGTGCCGCAGGTGGTGACCGCGTTCGTGCAGGCGCGGCAGACGCTGCCGATGCTGACCCAGGTGATGCTGGCCGCCAGCGCGTTCGTGCGCAGCTGGGGCATGTGGGTGGGGCTCGGCATCGCTGCGCTGGTGGTGGCCTGGCGGTTGGCCCTGCGCAAGGCCGGGTTGCGCCTGCGCTGGGACGCGATGCTGCTGCGGGTGCCGATGGTCGGGCGTTTCGTGCTGGGTGTGAACAGCGCGCGCTTCGCCTCGACACTGGCGATCCTGCTGGATGCGGGTGTGCCGCTGCTGCGTGCGCTTGAAGCTGCCCGGCAGACCCTGGGCAATGCGTTGCTGGCGCGCTGTGCCGGTGACGTGTCCGCGCGTGTGCGCGAAGGTGCCGCGCTTGGTTCTGCGCTGAAGGTGCAGAAGGTGTATCCGCCAATCCTGGTGCACCTGGTGGCCAGCGGCGAGAAGACCGGTTCGCTGGCGCCACTGCTGGACCGCGCCGCACAGACCATCTCGCGCGAGATCGAGCGTCGCGCGATGGCGCTGACTGCGTTGCTGGAGCCGACCATGATCCTGGTGATGGGCGGCGTGGTGCTGACCATCGTGCTGGCGGTGCTGATGCCGATCATGGAAATGAACCAGCTGGTGCAGTAGATCCACGCCATGCGTGGATGCACCGGACAGGACGCGCGTCGCTCGATCCATCCACGCACAGCGTGGATCTACGGGTGCCTGGATTTCTCCACACAATCCTCCACACCTTTTTCCGATCTTCCACAGGTTTCTTAAGCGGCCTGTCATCGGCGCGGACCAGCATGGACCCGTCGCCGCAGAGTGGGCTGGGAGGCCCTCGGCGGCAGCAGGCGTGTAGTGACCGTTCCTCCCTTGGCGTTTCCCTTCGCAGTAAACCCTTCAGGAGAAGATCATGACCAAGTACAAGACCCTGGCCGCGCTGGTTGCCACCGCGCTGCTCGCTACCGTGGGCGCCGCCTCGGCGCAGACCGTTACCGGCGGCGGTGCCTCGCTGCCGGCCGACCTCTACAAGGGTTCGGCCGACAGCATCCTGCCGGCGAACTTCACCTACGCCGTGACCGGTTCGGGCACCGGCAAGAAGGCCTTCCTGGAAAACAACTCGGCGCTGTTCTCGACCACCGGCACCGTGCATTTCGCCGGCAGCGATTCGGTGCTGAGCAGCACTGAGCTGAGCAACTACACCACCAACTTCAACCAGGCGACCAACGCCAACCGCTACGGCGCGCTGATCCAGGTGCCGTCCGTGGCCACCTCGGTCACCATTCCGTTCAACAAGGCCGGTTCGGCGGTGGACCTGAGCGTGGCGCAGATCTGCGGCGTGTTCTCGGGCGCGATCAGCGACTGGTCGACCATCGATGCCAACCGCAGTGGCCCGATCCAGGTGGTGTACCGTCCGGAAAGCAGCGGTACCAGCGAAATGTTCAGCCGCTTCCTGACCGCGGCCTGTGCCGCCGAGAACGCTGAAACCTCGAAGCTGGTGGGCGGCAAGTTCGCCATCAAGTCGACCTTCGCCGACCTGTACAAGCGCGATGCCAACGGCAACCTGCCGGCGTTCCTGGTGGCCGCCCCGGCCACCGGTGGCACCTCGCTGTACAACACGGTCTACGCAGCTGAAGGCCGTATCGGCTACGTCGGCCCGGACGTGATCCCGAGCCTGACCGATGCGACCAAGGTCGCCAAGGTCAAGGGTTTCTCGCCGGACCAGGTGAGCGTGCAGGCCACCCTGGACACCGTTGCTCCGCCGACCGGCACCGATGCTGAGAACCCCGCCAACTGGGTGCCGGTGTTCGGCAACCCGTCGGCTGGCTATCCGATCGCCGGCTACACCAACCTGGTGATCGGCCAGTGCTACAAGGATTCGAGCGTCGCCACCAGCCTGCGCGGCTTCCTGGCCCGCCACTATCCGGCGACCTACACCGTTGCGTATGAGAAGTCGATCACCGACCACGGCTTCATCCCGCTGACCAAAGCGTGGCGCGATGCGATCCGCAACCGCTTCGTGCTGGCCAGCAGCACGGCCGGCCTGAACAACCCCAGCACCTGTGCCGGCATCGGTCGTCCGCTGTAATCCGCAGTACCGGTTGAATCCTGCTTGACGCGACGCCGGCCTCTGGGCCGGCGTCGCCATTTCCGTGATGGTGCCGCCGCCGCAGTGTTTCACTGTCGGCTTCGTGTCACGTGAACCGTCTATCAGTGGCAGGGCATGCGTTGCGCGTGCCTCCCCGATCGTCGCCGCAGCCGCGGCCCACCAGGTTGATGAGGTTCCGATGTCGCACCCGCTCCCGTCCGTTGTTCGTCCAGCCGCGTCGATGCGCCGCAATCATCCGATGGCGTGGGCCATCGCAGTCGCACTGGGGAGCATGGTGGCCCCGGCCAGCCAGGCGCAGCAGGCGTTCAGTCCGGGCTGGTTCGCCGAACGGGGCGCGGCCCAGGGCAGCGCGGCACAGAGTGGCCGCATGCCCAACGGCGTGCCGATCCAGTTCCAGTTGCCGGCCCAGCAGCAGGATGCAGCACGGCAGAAGCTGCAGCAGTCGATCGACAATCTTGGCACGGCGGCGCAGGCGATCGCCCTGCAACAGCGCCTGCAGGAACAGGCGCGGCAGGCGCGCCGCGAGGCTGGCTTCATTGTTGCCGATGGCCTCGGCAAGGACGGCCTGAGCGTCGACCAGAACCCGCTGACCCGCGGCTGGCTCAATGCGCGCGAGGCGATCCAGTCGCAGGGCAGCGACGGGCGGGTGCAGGTCACGGTCGAGCAGACCGCGGACAAGGCGATCCTGAACTGGGAGACCTTCAACATCGGCGGCAACACTACGCTGAACTTCCTGCAGAGCCCTGACTGGGCAGTACTGAACCGCGTCAACGATCCGCAGGCGCGGCCCAGCCAGATCCTGGGCCAGCTGAAGGCCAATGGCACGGTGTTCGTGGCCAACCGCAACGGCGTGGTGTTCGGCAACAACAGCCAGGTCAATGTACGCAATCTGCTGGCGGCTGCAGCACGGATCAGCGATGCGCAGTTCCGCGACAATGGCCTGTACAGCCCCGACGCCAGCAGCAGCGCGCTCAGCGATGCATTCGGCAAGGTGACGGTGGAGCAGGGCGCCCGCATCGCGACCCATGAGCCGACCAGTGCGACGCGCGGCGGTGGCTACGTACTGCTGGCCGGGCACAGCGTGGAGAATGCTGGCCATATCGAGGCGCGCAAGGGCCAGGTGCAGCTCGCTGCGGGTGACAGTTTCGTGATCCGGCGTGGCGTGGGTACGGCCACCAACACCAGCTCCACCACCCGGGGCAATGAGATCGCGCCGCGCTTCATCGCTGGCAGCACGGCTGGCGGCGTGCGCAACACCGGCCTGCTGCGCGCGCTCGAGGGTGACGTGACCCTCGCCGGGCGCAGCGTCGAGCAGGCCGGTGTGGCCGTGGCCAGCACCCCGCTCGCACAGCGCGGCACCGTGCATCTTCTGGCCTCGGCCAGCGATGCCGGCAGCAGCGTCACGCTCGCCGATGGAGCCACCACGGCGGTGCTGATCGAGGACGACGGCAAGGCCACGGCGCTGGATACGCAGCGCGACAGCCTCATCAAGGAGTCGGCAGAGCAGGACGCGGTCCGCGCTGGCGCGCGCTCGGCCACCTTCGACAATCTGTCCCAGCACAATGATCGCCGGGACCAGTCGCGGGTGGAGATCGTCTCGGGTGGCAACATCCATTTCAGCAGGGATTCGCTGACGGTCGCCACGGGCGGCCAGATCATCGCCGATGCGGCGGCCCGCAGCTACGTGGACGACGCCGCGCGCGTGGACGTGTCCGGCGCAGTGGGCGTGCAGGTGTCAATGGAGAGCAACAATGTCCAGGTCAAGGTGCAGGGCAACGAACTGCGCGACGCCCTGGACAACCGCGACAGCGGAAAGCTGACCAGCAGTGAAGTCTGGGTCGACCGCCGCAGGCTGGTCCACGTTCCGGCCGGAACCGGGGGCTACGAGGGGGAGCGCTGGTACGCTGCTGGCGGCCTGCTGGAAGTGGGGGGCTACCTCGACAACCAGGGGCACTCGATCGGCGAATGGGCAGCGCAAGGAGGCACCGTCCTGCTGGGCGGCAGGGAAGTGATCACGAACGGTGGCTCACGCATCAACCTTGCCGGCGGCAGCCTGGATGTGCAGAGCGGCGTGGTCCGGCAGAGCTGGGTGCGCGGCGTCGACGGCCAGGTCTACCGCCTTGATGAGGCGCCGGCGGAGATGCTGTTCGATGGCCTGTACAGCGGCCATGAAGTGAAGCAGGAACGCTGGGGCATCACCCAGACCTTCCGTGATCCGATCGTATTCGCGGCGCAGCGTGTCGACAACGGGTACACGGTCGGCCGCGATGCAGGACGGCTGATCGTCTCCGCACCGACCGCGGTGCTGGATGGGAAGGTTGAGACGGCCACCTTCCAGGGCGCGCAGCAGAACCGCAGGCCGGAGGCCGCACTGGATGGCTATGCGCAGGCGCAGACGGCGGTGGCGCGCAATGCGCAGCTGTACCTGGGGCGCTACGACGGCCAGGGCCGCAGCGGTGTGTTCGGCTCGGATGTGCGCCTTGATGACAAGGCTCCGGCGAAGGCGGCGTGGTCGCTGCTGGCTCCGGTCGACGAGGACCGGCGTGACACCGTGTGGCTGGATATCGCAGCGGCGAGTGCCCAGCAGTGGGGACGGATCGACCTGGCGACCGCCGATCGCATCCGCGTCGATGGCAGCCTTCGGCTTCAGGCAGGCGGACAGCTCAACCTGACCGGCAGCGAGGTGGAACTGGCAGGCGACATCGGCATTGCCGGTGGCCAGCTGTCGGCGGGCAACCTGCTGGATGTCCAGGGCCGGCCGACGGCGCTGCTGCACGATGGCCGCGCCCGCACCGCCATTGCCGACGGCACGCGGATCGATCTCTCCGGTGAATGGAGCAACGCGTCACTGGCGATGCCGCTCGACGCCAGCGGTGCCTGGACGGATGGCGGCCGCCTGAGCCTGAGCAACAGTCATGACGTGATCGTGGGCGCCGAGGCAACGGTGGACGTCGAGGCCGGCGCCGCGCTGGACCTGCGCGGTGAAGGCCGCATCGGCAAAGGGGGCAGCGTCAGCCTGCAGGCCAACAGCAGCACGGTTACGACCGACGGCAGTGGCCGGGTGCAACTGGGCGAGGGGAGCCGGTTCAGTGGCCGAGGACAGGGCAGTGGTGCCTTCTCGCTGGGAACAGGTGGCCACGTTCGGGTGGGCGATGCGGACCTGGCGGGCGCGTCGCTGCGACTGGACCCCGGCCTGTTCGGCAGTGGCTTCGCACAGTACGACATCAACGGCCACCAAGGCGTGGAGGTGGCCGACGGCGCGCGGCTGGTCGCTGCCCTGCCAGGCCTGCGCATGACCCAGGACGCGCAGACGGCAACCGATCGGGCGTCCGCACTGGCGGCATGGGATGCGCCGCTGTACAGCGCCGATCCGTCGAGCGGGCGCGTCAACCAGCGCGCCGGTGCGAGCATCAGCCTGCGTTCGGACCGCAACGGCGTGGGCGGTGACCTGCGGGTCGGCAAGGATGCACTGGTGGCGGTCGATCCAGGGCAGACGATCTCGCTGCTGGGTGCAGGCAACATCGATGTTGAAGGCACACTGCGTGCGAAGGGCGGTCGCATCGTGATCGACGATGTGCGTCCGCAGAATGCGCTGTACGCCGGGCAGCGCACCGAACGCAGCTGGCGTTTCGCCGAAGGCGCGCTGCTGGATGCCGATGCGGACGCGATCTCGCTGCCCGATGCCAGCGGCCGCCTGCGCGGGCAGGTGCCCGCGGGTGGACGCATCGAGATCGGCGGGGCGCTGGACTGGGAAACCACAGCATTCGTCGACAACCGACCACCGGAAGCCTTCGTGGTGGTCGAACGCGGTGCGCGCCTGCAGGCACGGGGTACGTCGGCCGAGCTGGATATCGACGGTCAGGGCCGTGTACGCGTGGACAGCGACGGCGGGCAGATCGTGCTGCGCTCGGCCAATGCGCTGTATCTGGAGGGCGGGATGGACGCGGCCGCCGGTGGTGCCGGCGCACGCGGCGGCACGCTTGGGCTGGCCTTCGGCGGCAGCATCCATGCGCGTGGCGCCAGCGAGGAGGTACTGCGGGCACGTGCGATCACCCTCAGCCAGCACAGCGCACCGATGCAGCCACTGCCGGACGCATTGGAGTACGGCCACGCCGCGTTGTCGGTCGAGCAGCTGCAGGCGGGCGGCTTCGACAACCTGTCCGTGTTCGGTGACATCCGCGCCGTTGGCGATGTCGACCTGCGCCTGGCCCAGAGCCTGCGCATCCATGGCCAGGGCACTTCGAGCCTGGGCATGGCCGTGGATGCCGGGCCGTCGTCGGCGTTGCGGCTGAGTGCGCCCTACGTCCGCCTGGCGCAGGCGCGCTGGGGCCAGCTGGCGGGCGAGAACCTGCAGGGTACCGTGGCGGTCGCTTCGGCCGGGCCGGACGATCACGCGCTGGCGGTGCAGGCCGCGCTGATCGACATCCGCGACGTCACCTGGCTGCCCGGGTTCGACCACGTGGCGCTGGAAAGCCGCAGTGACGTGCGCCTGACCAACGGCATTGCCAGCACTGGCAACACCAGCGCGTTGATGACGGCCGGTTCGATGGACGTGACCGCCGCCCGCCTGTACCCCACCGCAGGCGCGGTCGGCACGCTGGTGGCCGGCGCTTCGGCGCAGACCGTGCAGACCGCTGATTACTGGGCCGATCCAGCTGCCGTTCTGCGAATCCACGGCACAGGTGCGGCCACGCAGCCGGCGCCGGAATCGGCGCTGGGCACGCTTCGCCTGGTGGCTGCCACGGTGCAGCAGGGCGGCAACGTGCAGGCGCCGATGGGCACGCTGCAGCTGGGCGGCCTGATCCAGAACGGAACCATCGGCAGCCGGGTGGAACTGCTGCCAGGCAGCGTTACCTCCACCAGCGGTGCCGGCCTGTCGCTGCCCTATGGTGGCACCGTCGACGGTGTCGACTGGCGGGTAGGCACGCGCAGCCTGAGCTCGCTGACGCCGGCCGGCATCTCCTCGATGGGGGTGACCCTGAAGGCCAACGCGATCGAGGTGGCGCCGGGGGCACTGCTGGACATGTCCGGCGGTGGTGAGTTGACCGGTGCCGCCTTCGTGTCCGGGCGCGGCGGCTCCGTCGACGTGCTGCGCACGGCGTTGGCCGACGCCAATCCGCGCTACGCGTTCAGTGCGTCGGGCAACCCGGTGTACGCGATCGTACCGGGACGCGCCGAGGCGTTCGCCCCCAGCGGCGAAGAAGGATTCTCAGCTCCGGCGGTGGGCCAGCAGATCACCGTGCCGGCTGGCGTGCCCGGCCTGGCGGCCGGCACCTACACGCTGATGCCGGCAAGCTATGCGCTGCAGCCCGGTGCATTCCGGGTGGAGCTGGGCGCTACCGGCACCTCCGGCATCGTGCAACCGATTGCGACCGGCACCGGCACCTGGCGTGTGTCCGGGCAGCAGCGCACGGCGCTGGGCGCGGCATTCTCGCCGTTGCTCACCGACATCCTGCTGACGCCCGCCGCAGTGGTACGCCGGCACTCGGGCTACAACGAAACCTCCTACAACAGCTTCGCGCAGTCGGTGGCCGACCGCCGCGGCGAGTCGCGTGGCTGGCAGACCATCGATGCGCTCGGGTTGACCCTTGCGCTGGGCGAAGGTGCAGGTCGTGCAGACACGCCTGCCATCCGCTTCGCCGGCACCGCGCGGTTCGGCGCCGCCACCGACAAGGGGCGCGGCGGCACGCTGGCAGCCACGTTGGCGAGCCCGGCGGTCGGTTCACTGGAGATCGTTGACGGTAGCGCGCAATCGCAGGCGCGTGATCGCGGTGCCACCTTCAGCGACGACGCGCTCAATGCCTTCCTGCCGGCGCGGATGATCATCGGCGGGCAGTTCAGCCAGGAGGCCTCGCAGGTGGCGGTGACCGGCCAGGCGCGCAGTGTGGCGATCCGTTCCGGCGTCACCTTGAACGCACCGGAAGTGCTGGTGGCAGCGGCCTCCGGTGGCAGCGGCGTACTGGTCGAGGCCGGTGCGACCCTCGATTCACTGCCGTTCGCGACCGCCAACGCGGGTGCCAGCGCGACGCTGCCTTACCAGGTCTCCGGCGGTCTGCTTGCAGTGTCCAACCAGCGCCTGAACCTGATCACCGGCACCACGGGCGTGGAGGCCGGTCCGGTGGCGATCGACATCGGGGGGTGCCAGGCGGCGTGCGACGGCCAGGCCCGGCTGGTTTCCGATGGCAGCATCGCGGTAGCGACCGATGGCACGCTGCAGATGCGCGACTCGGTCAGCTATGGCACCCGTCAGCTCGGCCTGAGCATGGCGGCGCTGAACCTCGGCAGTGCCGAAGCGATCGCACAGGCCGCAGCGGCAGGGGCGCTGCCCAGTGGCATGACCATGAACCAGTCCGTGCTGCAGCAACTGCTGCGCGGCGATGGCGCCACCGGCGCGCCGGCGCTGGACACGCTGAGCCTGGTCGCGCGGGAGTCTGTCAACGTGTTCGGCAGCGTCGACCTGGACGCGCGCGACAGTGCCACCGGCCGCAGTGGCCTGCAGACGCTTGTGCTGGGTGCGCAGGCCATCCGCGGCTACGGCGCGGCGACCGACCGTGCGCGCATCCTGGTGGACACGCTGGTCTGGGACGGCGCATTGGCGGCGAGCCAGGCGGCGGGCAGCGACGCGTCGGTGCCGCCGGCCGATCCGATGGTGGACCGGCTCGGCGCCGGGCAGCTGGACATCGTCACCCGCCAGCTGCAGCTCGGGCGGGCGCCATTCAGCCGTCCCAGCTCTGAAGTACCTGCGAACCGGCAGGTGCTCGGATTCAGTGCGCTGAACCTGAGGGCTTCGGAGCAGCTGTCGTTCTCCGCGCAGGGCACGCTGGACGTGTTCCAGCAGCGCGGCGACTATCTGGCCGACAAGGGCTGGCAGTACAGCGGAGGCAGCCTGGGTATCGATACACCGCTGTTGACCGCCGATCCCGCCGCGCAGCTGCGCGTGCGCTCCGGCGGCGAGTTCCGCCTGCACGGGGGTACCGGCAAGGCGGGTGGCGATGCACTGGGCAGTGAGCTGAGCATCGACGCCAACCGGATCGCGCTGGACAGCACGATCGCGCTGGCGTCAGGACGGCTGTCTGCGAACGCGCGTGAGGGCATCGCGCTTGGTAGCCGGGCGGCGCTGGATCTGGCCGGGCGCAAGGTCCCGCTGTACGACGTGGACAAGTTCAGCTGGGGCGGCGATGTCGTGCTGTCCACCGACACGGGTGACATCCGCGCCGATGCGGCCTCCCGCATCGATGTTTCTGCCCGCAACAACCGCGCCGGGCGCATGACGGTCACCGCAATGGCCGGCCAAGCCGATCTGGCCGGTGTTCTGCAGGGTGCCGCCAGTGGCCGCTACGATGCCGGCGGCACGCTGGTGCCCTACGACGGTGGTGAACTTGTGGTGCGGGCACGCCAGCTGCAGGACTTCGCCGGCCTCAACCAGCGATTGACCGCCGGCGGTGTCGTCGGCGGCCGCAGCTTCCAGATTGGTGAAGGCGATCTGAGGATCGGCGACGAAGTGAAGGCGCGCCGGGTCGACATCAGTGTCGACGCGGGCAGCCTGACCGTGGCCGGCCGCATCGATGCCAGCGGCGAGCAGGTCGGCAGCATCCGCCTGTACGCCCGCGACCAGCTGCAGGTGGATGGCACGCTGGACGCGCACGGTACCGGCCTGCGCGTGGACAGCCATGGCAAGATCATCGACAGTCCGAACCGGGCCACGATCGCCCTGGGCAGCGCCGAAGGCGCCGTGGGTCTGGGCAGCGCGGCGCACCTGGACCTGCGTGCCGGCAGCGACGTTGCCGTCGGCGACGGCCCTGGACAGAACGACGGCATGGCGCGGGGCTCGCTGAAGATCGATGTGCCGCGGGTGGGCAGCAACGACGCGGCGATTGCCGCGGCCAATGGCCTGCGCATCGATGGCGCGGCCGACATCCAGCTCAATGGCGTCCGCCGTTACGACGATGCGCCCCTGGTCAGCACCGCTGATGTGCGCGGCAACCGCGCGCAGCTGGTCACCCAGCAGTGGCTGGACCAGGTGGTCGATCCGCACAGCGTGGCGTGGATCGATGGTGCGCTGGGCAACCCGGACCTGCAGCAGCGCACGCGCGCGCTGGGTGACGTCCGCCTTCGTCCCGGCGTGCAGGTGGTGGCACGGCGCAGCGACGCCAACCCGGACGGCGACCTGACCATTGCCGGCGACATCGATCTGTCCGGCTACCGCTACGGGCCCGAAGCCAACCGCGCCGATCCATCGCGGCGTGGCTTCGGCGAATCGGCCTCGCTGGTGCTGCGGGCCGAAGGCAACATCAACGTCTACGGCAGCATCAACGATGGCTTCGCACCGCCGCCGTCCACGCCGGATGAGGGGGGCTGGCAGCTGTATGAGGGTCGCAATGGCAGCGCCGGGCACACCCCCTTCGGCAGCGGCCTGGTGGTGCCGGTGGACGGAGTGAAGCTGCAGCCCGGCACCGAGTTCCAGGCCGGCACCCGCCTGAACTACGACGTGCCGGTCGAATCGGTAACGCTTCCGGTTGGTACCGTGCTGCCCGCGCCGATGGTGATCTCGCAGACCCTGCGCCTGCCAGCGGGCACCGTACTGGGTGCGGCGGTGACCACCGACTCCGGGCAGACGCTGGCGGCGGGCACCGTGCTGCAGGAGCCGCTGGTGCTGGCGGCAGGTGCGCGGCTGGGAGCCGGCTTCCGCCTGCGCAGTGCGGTACAGGTGGCGGCACAGGAGTGGCCCGCCGGCGCGGTGCTGCCGGTTGCGCTGCGCCTGGCACGGGAAGTCGCGCTCAAGGTGGGCGCGTACATTCCTTCGTTGACCAAGGTGGAACTGCCCGGCGACGCGCCAGTGAATCTGCGGCCGGTCGATGCCAACGGCAACCAGGGGCGCAACTGGGCGCTGGCGCCGATGCTGGCCGAGGGCACCAGCTCCTGGGACTTGACCGTGGTTGCCGGTGCCGATGCTGGGGCGGCCGATCCACGCAGCCGGCGCCGGGGCAGCGAAGGCAGCGTGGTGCTGGCCGATACCCACCAGGGCTCGATCGGCACGGTCAAGACCGAGATCATCTGGGTGGGTGATCGTGCGTTGACCGAGCGGGCATCGCTGGACTGGATCGGCGACACGTCCTATGCGGGCCGTCCGATCGCGGAGCTGGCCGACATGTTCGGCTTCACCGAAGATGAGTTCTGCGCGATGTCGGCCGACTACTGCGGCCCGGCACCCCGCCAGGTGGCCGCGCAGGGCTCGCTGGATTACTGGGGTGACGAGTCCTACGTGGGCACCCCTGCGAAGGACTTCGCCGCGATGTTCGGCATGACCGAAGACGAGTTCTGCAGTACCGCGCCCAGCTACTGCGCCGGCGGCGGCACGCAGACCGAAGTGACCACCTACGGCAAGCGCGCGGGCACGCCGGCGTGGAGCGTACTGCGCACCGGCAAGGGTGACATGGAACTGCTCGCTGCCGGTGACGTCGTGATGAAGTCAGGCTTCGGTGTCTACACCGCCGGCACTCCCACCGCGCTGGGTGGGGGCCACGACGCTGCCTTCAGTTCGCCCCGTGCAGCGGCTCCCTGGAACAACACCGCACTGCTGGGGCCGAACCTGGTGCCGGGCAGCTATGACGCAGCGATCGCAGGCTACCAGGCCTGGTATCCCGATCATGGTGGCAACCTGCGGGTCGAAGCCGGGCGCGATATCGTCGGCGACGCCTGGACCGCGCGCGCGGAGTCGGGCACCAGCGAGCGCGACTGGGCGCTGTACTCCAGTGCCGCGGTCGGCAATTGGCTGTGGCGGCAGGGAACCGGCAGCACCACCGGCGTGGAGCCGGTGCCGACCAGCTGGTGGGTGAACTTTGGCACCTACACCAACGTGTCCGCTGCCGCTGGCGCCTCTCCGCGGATGGTCGGCTTCACCGGCTTCGGCACCTTGGGTGGCGGCGACCTGACGCTTGAGGCCGGGCGCAATGCCGGCGTCCGCGATCCGATGGGTGACGCGCTGGGCTCGCTGAGCGCACCGCGCTCGGGCGCGATCATCGCGGCGGGGGGATCGACCGGCCGCGTCAGCAATGGCCAGCTGCACCTGACCGGTGGCGGCGACCTGCGGTTGCGCATCGGTGGCGCACTGAATCCGAATCTGCAGGCGACGATCTCCAGCCTCAATCCCTCCAGGGCGGGACAGAATCTCGACCTCAACGGTACCTTCAGCAATCTGCGTGGCAGCCTGCAGCTCGATGCCGGGCGCATCGGTGCAATGGGCGTCACCCTGGAAAACTACGCGACGCTGCGTCAGCAGCGCGCCGCAGACCTGTTTGCGCCCGACGCCGCCCGCGCGATGGGCGGACCGGTGCTGGTGCTGGGCGATGCGGTCGCGCAGCTGCAGGCACGGGGTGATGTGGTGCTCGGCGGGGTCGCCGATGCAGGCCGGGTGCCGCTGGCGAACTACAGCGCGGTGCTGCAGGATGATGGCGCGCGCGCTGCAGGCAGCACGTGGTTTTCCCTGTGGACCGCCAGCACGGCCGTGGATCTGTTCAGTGCCGGTGGTGACCTCGCGCCAGGCCTCGCCGGGCCGGATAACGTGACCGGTAGCAATCTGTGGCGCGAGCAGGTCCAGCTTGTTGTGCGTGGCAGTGATGATCTGCTGAATTACTGGCTCTATCCTTCGCGCTTCAGCGCCATTGCTGCGCAGGGCGACATCAAGCTGGACCGGATCAGCGCCACGCCGGGGACGCAGGATGTGATCCTGCTGGCACCCTCGGCAACAGGACGGCTGGACGTCCTGGCCGGTGGCAGCATCTTCGCCCAACGTGGCGCGACCCAGATCGCGCGCTCGGGCGCGGATGCGCGCCTGCCGGGACCCTTCGACCCCGCGTTCCTGGCCCAGCAGGGGGATTCCGGCGGCAATGTGACCCGCTCGCGGCACAACCTGTCGGTCGACGGCAACATTGCATCGCCGGACGCGTCGCTTCCGCTGTTTGCGTTCGGTCCGAATACTCCGCTGTCCACCGTGTCTCCGGCCCTGGCGCCGAGCCGCTTCTACGCGATGCAGGGCGACATCATCGGTCTGGCCACCGGCGCCCGGCGCACGCTGAATCCCAACGTGGGGCAGCGCACGCAGCTGAACTGGTTCGAGGCCGCCGGCGCCGTGCAACTGCGGGCAGGCCGGGACATCCTCGGGGTGTCGATGACCGCGTTGAACACCGCGCCCACCGACATCACGGTGGCGGCGGCGGGCCGCGACATCGTGCATCTGAACGCGACCATCGCCGGCCCCGGCAACACCGAGATCAGTGCCGGCCGCCAGCTGCGCCAGGAGGATGCGGGCAGCATCGTCAGCCTCGGTGGCATCGTGCAGGGCGACACCCGTCCCGGCGCCAGCATCGCGCTGACGGCCGGCAACCAGCAGATCGATTACGCGGCCCTGCGTGCCCGCTATCTGGACCCCGTCAACCTTGCCGATCCCGCGCAATCGCTTGCGTCGCAGCCGGGCAAGGCAGTCAAGGTCTACGACCAAGAACTGAAGCAGTGGCTGCAGCAGCGCTTCGGCGTGGCCGCCGACGGCGACGGGGCGCTGGCTGCCTTCGATGCGCTGCCGCAGGAACAGCAGCACATCTTCCTGCGCCAGGTCTATTACGCCGAGCTGCGCGAAGGTGGACGGGAATATACCGATGCAGAAGGGCCCCGCTTCGGCTCCTACCTGCGTGGGCGCGAGGCCATCGCCACGCTGATGCCAGACAAGGCTGCGACCGGCGCGACGATCGACCGTACCGGCGATATCGTGATGTACGGTGGCTCCGGCGTGCGCACCGAAGCGGGTGGCAACATCGAGCTGATGGCGCCGGGTGGGCAGATCGTGATCGGTGTGCAGGGCGTGGTGCCCCCGGCCAGTGCCGGACTGGTGACCCAAGGGCAGGGCGATATCCGGCTGTTCAGCCAGGACAGCGTGCTGCTGGGCCTGTCGCGGGTGATGACCACGTTCGGCGGCGACATCCTGGCGTGGTCGGAGCAGGGTGACATCAATGCTGGTCGTGGTTCGCGCACGACGTTGCTGTACACGCCACCGCGCCGCGTCTATGACGGTTGGGGCAATGTGATCCTGTCGCCGCAGGCCCCGGCCAGCGGTGCTGGCATCGCGACCTTGAACCCCATCGCCGAAGTGCCGCCGGGCGACGTCGACCTGATCGCACCGCTGGGCACCATCGATGCGGGCGAGGCCGGTATCCGCGTCTCCGGCAACATCAACCTGGCCGCGCTGCAGGTGCTCAACGCGGCCAACATCCAGGTACAGGGCGAGAGCAAGGGCCTGCCGGTGCTGGCATCGGTCAACGTCAATGCGCTGGCCGCGGCCAGTGCGGCAGCCAACAGCGCCAGCCAGGCGGCACAGGACGTGATGCGCAAGAGCCAGGACGACGCACGGCGCAACCAGCCGTCGGTGATCAGCGTGCAGATCCTGGGCTTCGGCAGCGGCACCAGCAGCGTAGCGCCGCCGGCGCGTGGCACTACCGCCAACAGCGGCTACGACGCCGACAGCGCATTCCAGTTCCCGCAGGCCAGCCGCGACGACGGCACGCAGCGCCGCTAGGTGCCGACCCTGGTCGGCACGATCGCGGCCGGCAGTAGATCCACGCCATGCGTGGATGGGACTGACCAGGAAGAACGGACAGCATCGGGCCAGCCGCCAGGGAACGGTGGCGGCCCCAGCCAGGACGGCACGGAGGGCAGGGAGCGGCCATCGGCGGTGAGGACCACCGACACGGCGCCGCCGGGCGCAGGAAAGCACCCGGCGGCAGGCTCGGCAGTAGGTCCACGCCATGCGTGGATGGCTGGGCCAGCATCAGTGCCGACCAAGGTCGGCACCCACCAAAGCAGGCCGGGCAGTAGAAGCCGCTCGGCAGTAGATCCACGCCATGCGTGGATGGCTGGGCCAGCATCAGTGCCGACCAACGGTCGGCACCCACCAGGGCAGGCCGGGCAGTAGAAGCCGCTCGGCAGTAGATCCACGCCATGCGTGGATGCGGTGACACGAACGAATCCTAAAGCTCCAGCACCCGCCGGTAACTCAACGGCCCGCGCCCATCGCGCAGGCCCAACCGCAGTTCCAGCCCGGTGGCCGGCAGCACTACGCCTTCGCTCGGCAACAGCGCCCCCCCCGCGCCCGGCTGCCAGGCGCGTACCTCGAACCGCTGCACATCCCTGGCCACCGCAATGGCTTTCGACGGCTCAGGCGCGGGCAGGGGGTATCGATCCGTCGCCGCGCCACTGGCCCGCCACAGCGTAGTGCCCTGCCGCCACCAGCGCACCCGCTGCCAGCGTAGTCCATCACTGCCGACACTGCGGGTGATCTCCAGCGCAAAGCTGCCGTCCGGGTGCCGTTCGCTTACCAGGGACGGAGGCAGCAGCCGCTGCGGTTGATCGGCCGGACGCACTGCACCATTCATCAGCGCGTCGTCCGCGCGCATTTCGATATCGCGCTGGAACTGCTGCAGGATGCGCATCGCCGTCGTGCTTTCGGCGTCGGCCCGGCGCAGGCGCTGGTCGCTGCTGGCCACGCTGTCCAGCGCACGCCAGCAGATCAGCGCCAGCACACCCATGATGGTGATCGCGATCATCACCTCGATCAGAGTGAAGCCACGTGCGGCGTGCCTCATGGCGCTGCCGTCCACGGTAGCTGCACCCGCGCCAGCGACTGCCGCGGTGCATCTTCGGCCACCACGCTGAGTTCCAGTTGCGGCTGTCCGTCACTCCCCGTGCCGACATGTTGCAGCACCAGAAACGTGCTGCGCCCCTGCACGCAGCGCTGCCGTGCATCCTTGAACGGCTGCGCGGCCAGGCGCAGCTCCTGCCAGCGGTCCTGCGCGCACATCAGTGCCAGCCGACGATCGCGCAGGCGCGACTGATCGTCGGTGGCCACCGCCACCGAACGCATCACCGCCGCCAGTGCGATTGAAACGATCGCCAATGCGATCAGCACTTCGATCAGGGTGAACCCGTGCCTGTTCCGCTTCACTGCATGACCTGCAACTGTCCGCTGCCATCATCACGAAGACGCAGCTGGCGGCCCTGCAACGACAGCGTCACCTCCCACGCCACGCCAATCCATTCGGGGCTCAGTTCAATCGGCGTGCTCGGCTGCACCGCGATGCCCGCCGGCTGCCATGGCTGTGGTCGCAGCTGGTCGTCGCGCTGCACATCCACCCAACGGGTGCCTTCGCGGCGGCTGAAGCGGTAGCCGGCGGCGTCGGCCTGCCAGCGCCACGGACGGCCATCGATGCGCGCCTCATCGCGTGCCACCTGCAGGCGCTGTGCCAACCGTTCGGCCTCCTGTCGCAGCTGCCGGCCCGGGTCGAGCAGGCTGCCCAGGCCCAGCCCGATGCCCGCCGTGCAGATACCGATGATCACCAGCACCACCATCAGTTCCAGCAGGGTGAAACCACGCGGCATGCGCTGCATCGACGTTGCCTCCTGTGCTGGCCGATGCCTCCCAGCATAGGCCCGCATGATGAAACAAAAGCGTCAGCTGCAGCTGCTAGCGTGGGCAGGGACGAACGTGGCGATGGTGCGGAACATGGATGGCAGGCGCTGGGATCGCAATCGCATACTGACCCTGCTGGCGGCAACGTTGCTGCTGGCCGTGGTGGCCTACTGGGGCGTCACTCTGTCTGCGGTAGCGCCGGCGGCTGTGGCCAGCGAGGCGAAGACCGAGGCGGCGGTGCGGCCGATGTTCGATGCAGTGGCCAGCCTGCCGCTGGTGCGCCTGTTGTCCCCCGGCGCAGTGCAGACCGAGGTGGTGGTGCTGGGCGTGATGGCCGGTGACCATGCGCCATTGGCCCTGCTCTCGGTGGATGGACGCCCGGCGGAAGCGTATGCGCCCGGCCAACGGCTCGGGCCCTGCACGGTGCTGGCCAGCATCAGTGCCAACACGGTGGAGCTGAACCAGGCAGGGCAGCCGCGCAGCCTGGCGGTGCCCACGCTGCCACCGGTGCCGAGCGATGGCATCGTGCCGGCTGCCCTGTAGAGCCGAGCCTGCGCTCGGCTGTTTCAGCTTGGCCTCGCCGACGGATACAAAGCCAGCCGAGCATGGGCTCGGCGCTACAGAGGCGCAGGCTCAGCGCGCAGGTCGCTGCGGCACCACCGAGCGACCGAACGCATCGCCCATGCGCTGCCGCGTGCCTTCCAGGTTGTACTGCATCAGCTGGTTGCCGGGCTGCCGCATCAGGCGTTCGGCTTCGGGGAGCGCTGGCGACTTCGCCGGCCTTGTCGCAGGAGCCAGCTTGCGTTGCAGGCAGTCCCAGGCCGGAATCCGCTCGCCGTTGACCTGCACTTCGATGCAGGGCGTAGCTCCTTCCTGCTTCTTCACCTCGTCGGCGCGACCCGATGGCAGCGCCAGCAGCAGGGCGAGGGCGAGCGCAGCGCGCAGGCCCGGCATCAACGATTCACGCATCTCGAATCTCCCGCAGCAATCGATGTTCTGCAATGAAGACGGGTGGCCAAGGCAGGGCCCGCCTGCGTGCGTTGCGGCGCTGTCAAAAGATGACGGCGCTGTCACAAAACTGTTGGCGGCTTTGACGCGATGTACACGTCCTGTTGGTAGATCCACGCGCCGCTCCCTGGCCCCTCCCTTCGATACGACGCGATGCCTTCGATGAATCCTGTTCCGTGCCGAGCCGTTCGCCTTCCGCTGCGCCTGCATCCGTTGATGCTGGCGCTGGCAGCGCTGCCGCTGCCGCTGCTCGCGCAGGAGGCAGCACCCGCGCCCAGCGTGAACATCAACGAATACATCGTGCGCGGCAACACAGTGCTCGATCCGCGGGAGATTGAACGTGCGGTGGAACCGTTCCTCGGCCCGGGCAAGACCCTGGCCGATGTCGAGAAGGCGCGCGATGCGGTCCACGCGCTCTACCAGCAGGCCGGCTACCAGTCGGTCTACGTCGAGTTGCCCGAGCAGCAGGTCAGCGGTGGCGTGGTGCTGCTGAAGGTGCAGCAGACGCCGATCGGCCAGCTCCGCGTCGTCGGTACCCGCCACGAATCGCCCGAACGCATTCGTGAACGCGTGCCGGCATTGGCGGAAGGCAAGGTTCCGGACTTTGACCAGGCCCAGAAGGAACTGACCGCACTGAACGAAGGCGGGCGTCGCCAGGTGATGCCGCTGGTGCGCGAAGGCCAGGTGCCGGGCACGATGGATGTGGACCTTCAGGTCGAGGAGAAGTCGCCGTGGCGTGCCAGTGCGTCACTCAACAACGACCATGGCGCCGACACCGAGAAGCTGCGCCTGAGTGCATCGCTGGCCTACGACAACCTGTGGAAGCGTGGGCACAGCGCCAACCTTGGCGTGTATCTGGCGCCGGAAGATACGAAGCAGGCCAAGGTGTTCTCGGCCTCGTACACAATGCCGTTCGAAGGCACGCCGTGGAGCCTGGAAGCCTCCGGCTACAGATCCGACAGCCGCGTGTTGGATGCAGGTGGGCAGGTCGGCACCGGCACCGGCACCAATGTGATCGGCAACGGCCATTCGATCGGCCTCAAGCTCAACTACCGCCTGCCGGGCAGCAGCCAGTGGTGGCGCCAGCTCAGCCTCGGCGTGGATTTCAAGGACACCGAGGAGGACACGCAGATGGGCAAGGACAGCCTGAAGACGCCGCTGAAGTACGCGCCGATCACGCTGGCCTTCGTCGGCGTGCGCCAGGGCGAGCACGATCAGCTGAGCATCAACACCCAGCTGGTGGCCGGTACCCGCCGCCTGTTCGGTTACGGCAGCGACGCCACTGCGTTCGGGCAGAAGCGCTACTGGGCCGACCCGAGTTTCGTGGCGTTCAAGGCCGACGTGGCCAACACGCATACCTTCGGCAGCGACTGGCAATGGTATGCGCGCGGCTCGCTGCAGGTAACCGATGCGCCACTGGTGTCGGCCGAGCAGTTCGCCGCAGGTGGCATGTACACCGTGCGCGGCTACCTGTCGGCCGAGGCGATCGGCGACTACGGCGGCCTGGCCAGCCTTGAATGGCGCACGCCTGCGTGGTCACTGTGGCGCGGCGCCGACCTGCGTGTCTACAGCTTTGCCGACGCAGCCTACCTGCGCCTGCGCCAGCCGCTGCCCGAACAGCGCGACAAGTACAACCTGGCCTCGGTCGGCCTGGGCGCGCAGCTGCGCCTGGGTGAACACCTGCAACTGCGCCTGGACTACGCCTGGCCGTATGCCGATGGCCCGGTCACGCGCAAGGACGATCCGCGCCTGCATTTCAACATCAGCACCAGTTACTGACCCTTCCCTTGAACATGCGTTCTCCGGAGACCCTTCGCATGGACCGTTTGCTTTCCCGAGTGTTGTTGCTGCTGGCCGCGCTGATTGCGCTGCCGACGGCTGCGGCCGATGCCAATTGGTGGCAGGCCGAATGGAAGTACCGCAAGCCGATCACCATCGACGCCGGACCGCAGGGCGCGGGCCTGGCCGGTGACCCGGGCCGCACGCCGCTGCTGCTGCGCCTGCATACCGGCAACTTCGGCTTCGACGGCACCCAGGATGCGGGCAACGACCTGCGCTTCGTCTCGGGTGATGGCCGTACCGTGCTGGCCCACCAGATCGAACAGTTCGATCCCAAGATGGGCCTGGCCCTGGTCTGGGTGGACGTGCCTGCGTTCAGTGCCGCCGCGCCGCAGACGATCTGGATGTACTACGGCAATGAAAAGGCCCCGGCCAGCGGCAACGGCCAGCAGGTGTTCGATCCGGACTATACGCTGGTCTACCACTTTGCCGAGGCCAACGCCCCGGCGCGTGATACCACCGCCTACGGCAACAACGCCGGTGCCGTGGCACCGCCGGCGGAAGGCTCGGTGATCGGTCGCGGCGTTCAGCTGGGCACCGCGCCGCTGCCGCTGCCGGCCAGCGCCTCGCTGGCACAGGAAGCGGGTGCACCGCTGACCGTCTCGGCCTGGATCAAGCCCGGCAGCAACACCGCTGCGCAGGCCATCTACGCCCGCCGAGATGGCGCGTCCGAACTGGTGCTGGGCATCGAGAACCGCGTGCCGTTCGTGCAGCTCAATGGCCAGCGCAGCACGCCCGCGCAGCCGGTTCCGGAAGGACAGTGGGCACACGTTGCACTGACGGCAGAGAAGGGCGCGTTGCAGCTGTACCTCAACGGGCGCGTCGTTGCCCAGCTGAGCGGTGCGCTGCCGGCGCTGGGCACGGCTCCGGTGGTGGGTGCCGATGCGCCGGGCGCGGTGCAGCCACTGGCCAACTTCGAAGGTGCGCTGGATGAACTGCGCATCTCGCGCGTGGCACGGCCGGCCGCGCTGCTGCTGGCCGATGCCACCGCACAGGGTGCCGATTCGCGGCTGATCAGCTACGGCGCCGACGAGCAGTCCGCCGGCCAGAGCCACTTCGCCTTCATCCTCAAGGCGATGCCGTTCGACGCCTGGGTGGTGGTCGCGATCCTCGGCCTGATGATGCTGCTGTCGTGGGCGATCATGATCGCCAAGAGCCGCCACTTCGGCCGTACCAGCAAGGCCAATGCGGTGTTCACCGAGAGCTTCGGCAAGCTGTCCGGCGTACCGCTGCGCACCCTGTCCGACATGGACCGCCAGGGCAAGGCACCCACCGCGATGCACGACGGTTCGCTGTGGCGCATCTACCAGGTGGCCATCGACGAAATGCAGCAGCGCCATCAGCGCGACGGCAACAGTGGCTACCTCAGTGGCGCCACCATCGCGGCGATCCGCGCGTCGATGGATGCGGTGATGGTGCGTGAGCAGGAGGCAATGGCACGACGCATGAACTGGTTGTCGACCACCATCGAGGGAGCCCCGTATGTGGGCCTGTTCGGCACCGTGATCGGCATCATGCTGGTGTTCGTGGTGGCGGCGATGGCCGGCGCGGTCGACATCAACTCGGTGGCACCCGGCATGGCCGCAGCGTTGCTGTGTACGGCGGCCGGCCTTGGCGTCGCGATCCCGGCACTGTTCGGCTACAACTACCTGGGCGCGCGTGCCGAAGCGATCGGTGCGGACATGGCAGTGTTCATCGACGAGTTCGCCGCACGCCTGGCCGAAGAGCAGGACGGGCGCGGCCCGGCCGCGGTGCAGGGCTGAGGGGCGCGCCATGGGCCAGAAGGCGAAGTTCGGCATCAAGAAGCGCGAGAAGGGCATCAACGTGACGCCCTTCGTCGACGTGCTGCTGGTGGTGCTGGTGATCTTCATCCTGACCAGCAACGCCTCCATCCCCGGCATCGAGGTCAACCTGCCGAAGGCGAGCAACAGCGTCGCGCTGGAGAAGCCGAAGACCAAGGCGATCACCATCGACCCCAGCGGCCAGGTGTTCCTGGATGCCTACCCGGTGACGATGGCCGAGCTGGAAGATCGCCTGCGTACCGAACGCGCGACCACGCCGGATTTCCCGGTGATCGTGCGCGGCGACGCACAGGTGCAGTATGCCCGCGTGGTCGAGGTGCTGGACCTGCTGCGGCGCCTGGAGCTGGCCCAGGTCGGCCTGGTCACCGGCAAGGCGCAGGGCTGAGGCATGACCGCCCATCAACCCCCTCGGCAGGAGCCCGGCATGCGTGGCCGCCCGTTGCTGGTGACCGTCGCGCTGGTGCTGGCCGCGTTGCTGGTGCTTGGCGTCGCGCTGTGGTGGCTGTTGTTCAAGGACACCGCAAGCACCCGCCGGCCGGTGGTGCAGCCGCCGATGCTGGCGTTGCCGCCACCGCCTCCGCCACCCCCGCCGCCGCCGGAGAAACCGCCGGAACCGGAAACGCCGCCGGAAGAGGCGATGCCCGAACCGGAGCCGCTGGATCAGCCGACGCCGGCCGAAGAGCCGACGCCGACCCCGGACAACAGCGATCCGGTGACGATGAATGCCGACGCGCAGGCCGGTGGCGACAACTTCGGCATCCAGTCCGGTAGTGGTGGCGGTTCGTCCGGTGTCGGTCGTGGCGGTGCCGGCAATGCCACCTATGGGCGCTACCTCGGCTACCTGATGCAGCAGGCGATCTCGCGCGACGACAAGGTCAAGCGCCTGGCGTTCCAGTTGCAGGTGAATGTGTGGCTGGCCAGCGATGGTCGCCTGGAAAAGGTCGAGCTGGTGCGTGGCAGTGGCAACGAGGAGGCCGACGCGGCCGTGCTCGATGCACTGCGTCGCATCGGCAAGGTCGACCAGGCACCGCCGCCGTCGCTTGATTTCCCCGCCCACGTCCTGATCCAGGGCCGCCGGCCCGGGGCCTGATTCCTCGAACTCCGTGATTTCCCTTCATTCGATGAGAACCGTGATGAACGACCACGTCCGCGCACGAACCGATTCCCGCCGCCCGCGGCCGGCCCGACGGGCGCTGCTGTGCTGCGCCGTGCTGCTCAGCCTGGCCGCCCCGGCCGGTGCGATGGCCGCCGAAACCACCATGGTCAAGCTGATCAAGGGCTTGATCGCCAGTGGTGCGCTGAAGCCCGAAGACGGCCAGGCATTGCTGGTGCAGGCGCAGGCCGAAGCAGCGGCGTTGCAGCACACCGCGGCCGCCGGGACACCGGCCGCCAGTGGTGGCGTGGCCCTGGAGCCCGGTGACGTGCGCGTGCCTTACGTACCGCAGAGCGTGCGCGACGGCATTCGTGACGAGGTGCGCCAGGAGGTGATGACGCAGGCCAGGTCCGAGGGCTGGGCGGCGCCGAACGAAGTGGCTGAGTGGACCAAGCGCATCAAGGTCACCGGTGACATGCGCGTGCGCAGCGAGTCGCGCTTCTTCTCCGAACGCAACAGCGACATCGTCAGCAACTGGTCGTCGATCAATTCCGGCAACGGCTTCGACACCAACACCAACACCAACCTGCAGCTGCCGCCGCTGCTGAACACCCGCCAGGACCGCCGTAACCTGTGGCGCATCCGTGCGCGCCTGGGTATCGAGGCAACCATCGGCCAGCACACCACGGCCGGCGTGCGCCTGGCCAGCGGCAGCAGCAATGGCCCGGTGTCGACCACCGAGCAGCTGGGTGGCGGCCTGAGCAAGAAGGACGTGTGGCTGGACCAGGCTTGGCTGGCCTACAGCCCGGCGGACTGGGTGACGGTGCGCGGTGGCCGCTTCGGCAATCCGTTCTGGACCAGCGACACGCTGTTCTCCAACGACATCAACTTCGATGGCCTGGCTGCGAACCTGAAGTATGACTTCGATGACGGCGACCTCGATCTGTTCGGCAACCTCGCGGTGGTGCCGCTGGAGTACACCTCCGACAGCTCGCCGAGCCAGAGCCGGGTCAAGACTCCGAACGAGAACAAGTGGCTGTCCGGTGCGCAGGTCGGCGTGAACTGGCGTTTCAACGATGACAACGCGCTGCGCGCGGCGCTGGGTTACTACGACTTCAAGAACATCAGCGGCCGCCTGTCCTCGCCGTGCGCGCTGTACGCAGGCGCGGTCGGCTGCGACACCGACTGGTCGCGCCCGGCCTTCATGCAGAAGGGCAACACCCTGATGCTGATCCGCGACATCGCACGCAACCCGCTGGATCCAGCCAACACGCCCACCCCGCAGTACGTCGGCCTGGCCTCGGCATTCCGCCTGGCCACGCTGAACCTGCGCTGGGATACGCAGCTGGCCCAGGGCATCGGCCTGCGCCTGGACGGCGACTACATCCGCAACCTGGCCTACGACAAGCAGGCGATGTTCAGCCGCGCCAACAACGGCATCGTCAACAACTACGGCGCCGGTGGTACCGCCAGCATCGACACCTTCCGCAGCGGCGACACCGCCTGGATGGTGCAGGCCACCTTCGGTGCCACCGACCTGAAGGAGAAGGGCCAGTGGCAGGCGCTGCTGGGCTACAAGCGCATCGAGGCCGATGCGCTGCCGGACGCCTACAACGACCCGAACTTCCACCTCGGAGGCACCAATGCCCGCGGCTACTACGTGGGCGGCGCCTACGCGCTGGACGCGCGCAGCTGGATCAGCGGCAAGTGGATGGCGGCCAAGGAAGTGTCCGGTGCTCCACTGTCGATCGACGTGTTCCAGCTGGAGTTCAATACCGGGTTCTGAGTGACGGCGTGATGTGGATCACGTAGTGCGTGGCGGGGGTGCAGCGATGCGCCCGTCTAGGGAAAGGAGACCACGCGCTGCACATAAGGAGGAGTGGATGAGCCGTCGCAAGCTGTTCGAAAGTTCCGAACCGTCCAGCCGATCACTGGGCATCGGCCCGGCCTATGTCTCGGTGGAGGGGCTGCGCCAGCACCTGGCGGAGTTCCTGCTGTATGCGGGCCGGCCGGTGGTGATCATGCGCGGGCGCAGCGAAGTGGGTTACTTCCTGCCAGCGCGCTGCTGGCGCCAGCGTGAGGATGATCCGCTGGCCGCCGCCGCCGCCGACCAGCTGCTGGACGCGGCCGGGTTCCAGGCCGAGGATATCCAGCAGGTAGAGCAGGAATTCAACGCGATGCGCCAGCGCACCGTACTGCATTCACGGCGCTGAGCCTTTTGCAGAGCCGGGCATGGGCTTGGCTCTACAGTAGATCCACGCACCCTCGCGCATCACCAGGGTCACCGGGGTCTTCTCCACCACCTCCAGCAACCGCTGCCACTGCGCATCACTCAGCTCGGCGCTGGCATGCAGCACGCGGTGCACGTGGAAACGTCCATCCTCGTCACGTTCCGAGCGCAGCTCGGCATGGAAGCTGCAATGCCGGAGTGAATGCGCCGCGGTTGCGATCTTCATCGATCATCACGCGCCCTTGTAGCCCGGTTCGCGCATCCTACGACCGTTGCGGCGGAGGTGGGCCGCGTGTATCGAGGAGCGCCGGTCGTGCTGGAAGCGGGCAACAAACCAGAAGGCCTGAAAGGGTTGAGAGTACTGGTGGCGGAAGATGAATTCGCCATCGCGATGTTCCTGGTGGACTACCTGGAGTTGAAGGGCGCGCAGGTGGTGGGGCCGGCCGGGGACCTGCAGGCACTCGGCCGGCTGCTGGATGACAACCCCATCGATGTGGCCCTGCTGGACATCAACCTGGGCGGTGAACAGGTGTACCCGCTGGCCGACCGGTTGGCCGAAGCGGGTACGCCGTTCATGCTGACCTCTGGCTACGATGACAACCTGCCCAGCCGCTTCGCGGATGCGCCACGCTGCACCAAGCCCTATCACATCGAGGCCCTGGTCCAGCAGCTGGCGGGACTGGTGGCGACGCCGCCGGCCCCTGCGGGCATCGCCTGATTGCGCGGCATGTCGCGCCACACCGAAGGCCTCCGGGCCGTTGAGCGCCCGGCGGGCATGCCGCCGTCGCTGCAGGCGCATGCGGGCCATGACGGCATGGCCGCCCGTATTGCCCGGCACGACTGGTCAGGCACGCCACTGGGTGCGATCGAGCAATGGCCGCCGCACCTGCGCGCCACCGTCGACCTGATGCTTGCGCACGGCTTTCCGATGATCGTGCTGTGGGGCGAGCAGCTGGTGCAGCTCTACAACGATGGCTATGCCGAGATCCTGGCTGACAAGCATCCTGGCGGACTGGGCCAGCCGACGCGAGAGTGCTGGCCCGAGGTCTGGCACATCAACGGCCCGATCTATCAGCGTGTGTGGCAGGGCGAGACCATCACCTATGAGGACAAGCTCTATCCGCTGGCGCGGCGGGGGCGCTTGGAGGATGTCTGGTTCACCATCACCTACAGCCCCATAAGCGGAGAGGACGGGTGCATCAACGGCGTGCTGGTGACCATGTTCGAAACGACGGCCGCGCACGTTGCGCAGGCGGCCCGCGAACGTGAGGAACAGAAGCGCCGTGAGAGCGACCGCCGGTTGGCGCTGGCCTTCAAGGTGCTGCCGGTGGGTGTCTGCATTGTCGATGCCGACGGCAACCTGCAACTGTCCAACGACCAGATGCGGACCTATCTTCCCACCGGCAAGGTGCCCTCCACGGATCGCCCCAACCACTACCGGTGGCAGGGTACGCATCCCGATGGCTCGCGCATCGAACCCCACGATTTCGCCATCGCCCGCGCCCTGCGGGGGGAGACGATGGTCCCAGGCCTGGAGTTCCAGTTCATCCATGACGATGGGCGCGCGCGCTGGACGCGTGTCGCCGCCGCACCGCTGCGTGATGCCGATGGCGGGGTGAGTGGCGTGTTCGCGATCGCCGTGGACATCGACGACCTCAAGCGTGCCACCGAGCGCCAATCGGTGCTGCTGGCCGAACTGCAGCATCGCGTGCGCAACATCATGTCGACCATCCATGCCCTTGCCTGGCGGACCCGCGCATCGGTCGGCAGCGTGGACGAGTATGCCGCGCGCCTGTGCGCGCGGCTGATGTCACTGGCGCGCACGCAGAGCCTGTTGACCCGTGGCGCCAATGTAGGGGTCTGCCTGCGCGGCATGCTCGAGGAGGAGATCGCGGCGCAGACGCCGGCCGCCGCCTATCACCTGCAGGGTGAGGATGTGCTGTTGCCACCGAAGGCGGCCGAAGTACTGTCGCTGGCCATCCATGAGCTGACCACCAATGCGTTGCGGTATGGCGCGCTGGCCCACGAGGACGGCCGGATCGATGTCTGCTGGCACCTGCAGGTGCAGGATGGGCAGCCGTGGCTGGGCCTGCACTGGTGCGAGCGCCATGCCGAGGTGGCGGGGTGGGAGATGCCACGCCAGCGTGGCCTGGGCCGGGTCCTGATCGAGCAGCGGGTGCCCTATGAACTGGCCGGAAGCGGCGAGCTGCGCTTTGCCCCGCAAGGCCTGGATGCCTGGATCCGCTTCCCGCTGCGCGAGCGCGACAGCCTGCTGCAGACCGACGCCCCGGACACCGGGCTGCCTGGGTAAAAGGGTATTTATCTCCAATTTGGCCAAATTGGGTATAGTGTCGCTTATCCACCCCGCCTGGAGCCGTGTGATGACCCTGCCGCTGGATCTGCCTGGCCTCGAGAAGGCCCCGGCCTCGTCGGTGAAGACCCGGGGCTGGCCGAGCCTGATGCGCACCGTGCGCGAAAAGCAGGCGCTGGTCATCACCAACCACAATCACCCCGAAGCGGTGATCGTGGATATCCGCACCTACCAGGAGCTGCTGGCCAAGGCTGCCGGCGGCGATGCCGATGAGCGCAGCGAGGAACTGCTGCGCCTGCGCAGCGAGTTCGACCAGACCCTGGCCGGGCTGCAGCGCGGAGAAGGGCTGGGCAAGGTACTGGACCAGCCGATCCGGCGCGGCCGCAAAGTCACCCTCGGCCGTCCGCTCTGATCGATGGGACGCATCCTGGCGCTGGCCGGCGTCAATGGCGCCGGCAAGAGTTCGCTGCTGGGCACCTGGCTGGACGCCGAAGGACTGAGCTGGTTCAACCCGGACTCGTTCACCCGTCGCCTGGTCGACGCCGGCTGGCCGCTGCCGGAGGCCAACGCGGAGGCATGGCAGGAAGGCACCCGCCGCCTGCGCCAGGCCATGGCTGATGGCACCGACTTCGCCTTCGAGACCACACTCGGCGGCAATACCATTCCGCACCTGCTGCGTGAGGCCTGCGAACGGCAGCAGGTGGCGATCTGGTTCTGTGGGCTGGCCGATGTCGAGCTGCACATCGCCCGTGTTGCGGCGCGGGTGGCCGCTGGCGGCCACGATATTCCGGTGGAGAGGATCCGCGCGCGTTTCGATTCCGCGCGCGCGAACCTGCTGGAGCTGCTGCCACACCTGGCCGAGCTGCATGTCTACGACAACAGCGCACCGGCCGACGCGCAGGGCTGCGTGGTGCCGCTGCCGGTACTGGCCATGGCTGCAGGCGAACTGCAGTACCCCATTGCGGTAGCCGACCTGCTGCACACGCCCGGCTGGGCCAAGCCCATCGTGATGCGCGCGATGGAATTGAACAGTCCGCGCGATTGAGGGCGCGTGCGTTGTAGAGCCGAGCCCATGCTCGGCTGATTCCCCGAAGGGCAGCCGAGCGCGTGCTCTGCTCTACAACGCAGGCTTCACCTGCTCGGGGTCTGCAACGTCCGGCAGCGGTGGCAGGGTCCGGTCCACGGTCACCGGTGCATCGCTCAGCAGCAGCGCCGCGGCTTCCTTCCTGCAGCCGACCGCCGGCGGTGAGCCACGCAGCGGCAGGCCGGCGGTCTCCTTCACGAACAGCATGGTCACCAGGCCGATCACCGCCGCGCCCATCAGGTAATAGGCCGGCACCAGCGGGTCGCCGGTACGTTCCACCAGCCACGCGGTCACCAGCGGCGTGGTGCCACCGAACAGCGACACCGAGACGTTGAAGGCGATCGACAGCGCGCTGTAGCGCACCGGGGTATAGAACAGCGCCGGCAGCGTGGACGGCATCGAACTGGTGAAACACACCAGTGCCAGTCCCAGCAGCATCAGCCCGAGGAAGATCAGCCCGTCATGGCCGCTGCCGACCAGCAGCAGGCACGGAATGGCCAGCACCAGCAGCGCGATACACGCGCCGATGATCATCGGCCGGCGGCCCAGCCGGTCACTGAACACGCCACCGACGATGTTCAGCGGCATCATCACCAGCATCACGATGATGATCAGCAGCAGGCCCTTGCTCTCGGCATAGCCCATGGTGACGCTGAGGTAGCTGGGCATGTAGGTCAGCAGCATGTAATCGGTCACGTTGAACACCAGCACCAGGCCCATGCATACCAGCAGCTGGCGACCGTGCACCTGGAACAGCGCGCGCAGCCCCGGCCGGTCGTGTTCGCGCTTCTCGGCTTCCTCGGCGAAGGCGCGAAACGCCGGGGTTTCCTCCAGCTTCATGCGCATATACAGGCCGAGCAGGCCCAGCGGGCCGGCCACCAGGAACGGAATGCGCCAGCCCCAGTCCAGCATCTGTTCGCTGCTCAACAGCATGTGCAGCGCGGTCACGGTACCGGCGCCGGCGATGTAGCCGCCCAGCGTGCCGAACTCCAGCCAGCTGCCCATCAGGCCGCGGTTGCGGTCGGTGGAATACTCGGCGATGAAGGTGGCCGCGCCGCCGTACTCGCCACCGGTGGAGAAGCCCTGCACCACGCGCGCCAGCAGCAACAGCACCGGCGCCCAGATGCCGATGCGCTCGTAGGCGGGAATCAGGCCGATCGAAAAGGTGCCCAGCGCCATCAGGATCATGGTGAACGCCAGCACTTTCTGGCGGCCGTAGCGATCACCCAGCGGCCCGAACACCAGGCCGCCCAAGGGGCGCACCAGGAACGCCACGGTGAAGGTAGCGAACGCGGCGATCACCTGCGCGGTGGGATTGCTGGAGGGGAAGAACACCTGGCCGATGGTGACCGCCAGATAGCCGTAGACACCGAAGTCGAACCACTCCATGGCATTGCCGAGTGCGGCCGCGCCGACGGCGCGCTTGAGCATGGGCTTGTCGACCACCGTGATCTCATCGACCTTCAGGTGGCGGCGGCGCTTGAACCAGCCAAAGTGGGCGTGTGCATCGGGGGTGTCCTGCATGGGCACTCCTTGTTGAGTAAATACGGTGTGGAATAGACGGTGTGGTGTGTCCCGAGAAACGGAAACGGCGATGCAGGCGCAGGTGGCGCAGGGGCATCGAGGGCAGGGAGAAAGTGCGCACGCACGGCGCCACGCGCACCACAATGCACCGCCGTAACGGTAGACATTCGGAAACAGGACCACTGCAGCCGCGCAATCAGCGGCCAGCGGTCACGTCAGCGTGGGAATGCAGGCAGAGCGCCTGCGGGCGTCATCCGCCGGGGTCCAGCGCGAGGCGGTGGAAGGGCAGGGCGGGAGCCATCGTGGCAAGCGAAGCGCCGGTCGGCAGTGCTTCCCACGTAATAGGTGCGCCCGTCACGTAGTGGGTCTTGTCGATCATCGGTTCATGATAACGGCATCGGCGTGAGCATGCGGAGAAGCGGGCTGATCTGCACGGTGTGTTCCATGGCGCCTGTTCATCCGCAACGCATGCGATGACACGCGTTGAACGAACCCTGGCCGCAGCGCTCACGCAGTGCTGTCTACGGTAGTGCCGAACGTAATCGAGAAGGAGCATCGCATGACCCGTCGCATTCCCGAAGGCACGCTGATCATCGTCGCCGATGGTGGTTCGGCCCGCGTGTTCACCAACGTTGGCGACGAACATCAGCTGACGTTGAAGCAGGAAGGCGAACTGCGCCTGCAGGACATCAGCGAGCAGGGTATCTCAGGTCAGGGGCCGGCCGGTGCGGTGCCGAAGGACATGTCCATTTCTCAGCTCAACGAAGCGACGTTCGCCAAGCAGGTGGCTGAGCAGCTCAACGAAGATGCCTTGAATAATCGCTATGCACACCTGGTACTGGTGGCAGACCCGACCACGCTGGGCCGTATCCGCCCGCTGCTGCACAAGGAGGTCCAGGCGCGCCTGCTGGGCGATATTGCCAAGGATCTGACCAATTCACCGGTGGAGGACATCCAGAAGGCCTTGGCGGGGTAACGACCATGCCGTTCATGCGTGACTACCCGGCGGCGGAGCCCGCCGGCGCGGACGTGGAAGCTCAGGCGGGCTGGCTGCTGCTCGAGTTCGGTGCACCCTGGTGTGGCCATTGCCAGGGCGCGCAGCCCACACTCCAGGCGTTTGTGGACGCCCATGATCTGGTGCATTGGAAGATCGAAGATGGCAAGGGAAAGCCACTGGGGCGTGCTTTCAAGGTAAAACTGTGGCCCACAGTGGTGCTGCTGCATGACGGCCAGGAAGTGGCGCGGGTGGTGAGGCCGGTCGACAGCGCCGACCTCGCCACGTTGCGGAGCGCGTTGCCGGGTTGAGGGCAGCAGTCGCTGCCTGCGGCCCGCACGGCGACGAGCAGGCTTGGCTGCATCGCGGTCTAGTGATAGGTCACCTTTTCCGCTTCCGCGCGCAACTTCTGCAGCAGGCAACGCCCATGCTGGCTCAGCATGACCATCGCATTGGCGATCTGCTTGGCGTCGTAGCCTATCGGCGCGGGAGGTTTCGGCTCGGGGCCGTATTGCTCGCCGATGAGGATGGCCATGCCTTCGGCGCTGTTGAGTGCGTGTTCGATGCGCTGGAACAGCGACTCCATGGCCGGGCTGAGCGGGCGTGGGTGTTTCATGCGGAAACTCCTTGGGTGCGAGGGCCACCGCAAGGGTGGCGGGCGATGCGTGCTTGGAACTCCCGGAAGGAACAGAGAAAACCGGAGGGCCTGACGGCCACACGCATCGCCCGCCGTAGTTGCGACGGGCTATCTCTGTCCTTCCTTTCGGGGGTTCCAATCCCGGCAGCGGCATGTCCGCTGCGGCGCCATCCTGTACGCATCACGACGTGGAACGCTCATTGATGGTGTCTGCCGAACGGGCAGAATCGAAAGGTCACATCACTCACCGTTGTAGATCCCGGCAAACAAGTGGCGGACGCGACAATCCCTGTCGCGCCCTTCACGCCGTGGCCGCGAACCCCAGTCCGGCAGCCACACCTCCCGCCTTGAGACAAACCCGCAATCGAATCGACCACGGGCCGAAGGCGACCGATTACCAGCTGTAACTGACACCCACCTGCGCACTGGTCTGGTGATAGCCGCTGGCC
>OKDH01000023.1_pt1 | contig 31153 bp, 30 predicted proteins | sample 1610621 | NCBI WGS metagenome assembly OKDH01 (sample SAMN04436668, study PRJEB24849) | human gut metagenome | biome: human gut; feature: NICU; material: stool | host: Homo sapiens | place: USA: Saint Louis, MO | collected 2010-06-11
GGGGGCGTGAGCGCCATGGATGGCGCGACCGAGGCTACATGGATGTACTTGCGCCGTCCCCGCAACCGGACCCACCCCGCTGTCCCACGGAATGCCCGCCTTTGACGTTGACGTTGCCTCTGCGGGTGCCGGGCGCAGCCCGGCCGGACCATCTCCGGTGGTTGCAGCAGCAACCGAAAAAATTGGCCATGATCGGCTGACCCCCACGTCGTACGGCCCGCCCGTTCCGCCCGCCATGCCCGAATACCGTTCCCGCACCTCCACCGCCGGCCGCAACATGGCCGGCGCCCGCGCCCTGTGGCGTGCCACCGGCATGAAGGACGGCGACTTCCACAAGCCGATCATTGCCATCGCCAACTCCTTCACCCAGTTCGTGCCCGGCCACGTGCACCTGAAGGACCTCGGCCAGCTGGTCGCGCGCGAAATCGAACAGGTCGGTGGCGTCGCCAAGGAATTCAACACCATCGCCGTGGACGACGGCATCGCGATGGGCCACGACGGGATGCTGTATTCGCTGCCCAGCCGCGAGATCATCGCCGACGCCGTGGAGTACATGGTCAACGCGCACTGCGCCGACGCGCTGGTGTGCATCAGCAACTGCGACAAGATCACCCCCGGCATGCTGATGGCTGCGCTGCGCCTGGACATCCCGGTGGTGTTCGTCTCCGGCGGGCCGATGGAAGCGGGCAAGACAAAGCTGTCCGAGCACAAGCTGGACCTGGTCGATGCGATGGTGGTGGCCGCCGATGACAGCGCCTCCGACGAGAAAGTCGCCGCGTTCGAGCGCAGCGCCTGCCCCACCTGCGGCTCCTGCTCGGGCATGTTCACCGCCAACTCGATGAACTGCCTGACCGAAGCGCTGGGCCTGTCGCTGCCCGGCAACGGCACTACGCTGGCCACCCATGCCGACCGCGAGGCGCTGTTCCGCCGCGCCGGCCGCCTGATCGTCGAGCTCTGCCATCGCTGGTACGGCGGCGAAGACCCGAGCGCGCTGCCGCGCGGGATCGCCACCCAGGCCGCGTTCGCCAACGCGATGACCCTGGACATCGCCATGGGCGGCTCCACCAACACCATCCTGCATCTGCTGGCCGCAGCGCAGGAAGCGGAGGTCGACTTCGACCTGACCCACATCGACGCGCTGTCGCGACGCGTCCCGCAGCTGTGCAAGGTGGCGCCGAACACACCGAAGTACCACATCGAGGACGTGCACCGCGCCGGCGGCGTGTTCGGCATCCTCGGTGAGCTGGATCGCGCCGGCCTGCTCGATACCACAGTGCCGACCGTGCACAGCGCCAGCCTGGCCGAGGCGCTGGAGCGCTGGGACGTGGTGCGCAGTGACAACGACACCCTGCACACTTTCTTCAAGGCCGGTCCGGCCGGCATCCCCACCCAGGAGGCCTTCAGCCAGGCCACGCGCTGGCCCGCGCTGGACCTGGACCGCGCCGAGGGCTGCATCCGCTCGCTGCAACATGCGTATTCGCTGGAAGGTGGCCTGGCTGTGCTGCGCGGCAATCTGGCCGTCGATGGCTGCGTGGTGAAAACCGCCGGCGTGGACGAATCGATCCATGTGTTCGAAGGCCCCGCACGCGTCTACGAAAGCCAGGACGCCGCCGTCGCCGGCATCCTCGCCGACGAGGTGCAGCCGGGCGAGGTGGTGGTGATCCGCTACGAAGGGCCGAAGGGCGGCCCGGGCATGCAGGAGATGCTGTACCCGACCAGCTACCTGAAGTCGAAGGGACTGGGCAAGCAGTGCGCGCTGCTCACCGATGGCCGCTTCTCCGGTGGCACCTCGGGGTTGTCGATCGGCCACGTTTCGCCGGAAGCGGCCAGTGGCGGCGCGATCGGGCTTGTGGAAGACGGTGACCGCATCCGCATCGACATCCCGGCCCGCCGCATCGACCTGTTGCTGGATGAGACCACGCTGGTCCAGCGCCGCAGCGAGGCCGATGCACGCGGCTGGAAACCGCGTGCGCCGCGCCCGCGCAAGGTCACCAGCGCGTTGAAGGCCTACGCCCTGCTCGCCACCAGTGCCGACAAGGGCGCCGTACGCAACACCGCCCTGCTCGGCGATTGATCCCGATCCGGTAGTGCCGGCCGCTGGCCGGCATCTTAAAGAAAGGGACGGAGGGGATTAAGTCGTTTGTGCCACAAACGACTTAATCCCCTCCGTCCCCTTTTTTCAGCCGATCACGCGCTTGAACGGCGGCAGCGCGTCGATGATGCGCTTGCCGTAGCGGCGGGTCAGCAGCCGCGAATCGAGGATGATCACGCGGCCGGTGTCGGTGGAGGTGCGGATCAGGCGGCCGGCGAACTGGGTCAGCGTGCGCAGCGCATGCGGAATGGCGATCAGGTTGAAGGCATTCAGCCCACGCCCCTCGAACCATTCGCTGAGCGTGGCGGTCTGCGGATCAGTCGGCACCGCGAACGGTACCTGGGTGATCACCACCGTGGTGCAGGCTTCGCCGGGCAGGTCGAGGCCTTCGCCGAACGAGTTCAGGCCGAACAGTACCGAGCCTTCGCCGGCAGCGACGCGGCGCAGGTGCTCTTCGATCAGCCGGGTCTTGGACATCTCGCCCTGCACCAGCACCTGCTTGCGCCGCGCGGCCGGCATCAGGCCGGCCACCTTTTCCATCTTCCAGCGTGAGGTGAACAGCACCATCGAGCCCTTGGCCCAGTCCAACTCGGTGTCCAGGTAGCGCGCCACTTCGCGGGGATGGCCTTCGCGATCGTCGGGGGTGACCGGAAACTTCGGCACGATCAGCTCGGCCTGGTTGGGCAGGTCGAACGGCGACGACAGCGAGACCATCTCGGCCTCCTCGGGGATGCCGTTGTCGATCGCCAGCGACTGGAAATCGCCACCACCGGTCAGCGTCGCCGAGGTCATCACCACCGAATCCACTTCATCCCACAGCAGCTTGCGCAGCACGTGCGCGGCCGACACCGGCGAGCCGTGCAGCACCAGGTCGCCGTCGCGGGTGGCGGTGACCCAGCGCGCCATCGGCGGCGCGCCGTCCTTGTCCTCGCGGCGCCACGCCTGCCACAGGTTGTACTGTTGCTCGATCATTTCCAGCGCCATGCCCAGGTTGCGCTGCAGGCGCTCGCGCGCGGCATCGTCCGGCTTGCCCTTGGCCACCTGCGCGGTGGCGGCATGCGCCCAGTTGTAGAGGCTGCGGGTCTCGTCGGCCAGTGCCTCGATCGGCTCGCGCCAGGCCTCGGGCAGGCGTCCATTGGCCGCACGCCACATCGGCTCCTCGTCCGCCGGCGCCGGCATCCACACCCGCTCGATGTGATCGCGGAACGCGCGCAGCTGCTTGGCGACGTTGCTGGCCACCTCGATCGCTTCGTTCGGCAGCAGGTTGCCGAGGCGGTCCTTGTCGACCGCGCGGTAGGCACCGGCAATCAGGATCTGCAGGCGGCCTGTACGCTTGGCCATTTCATCCAGCGCCAGGCTGGCCGCGCCCTGGTCGATCGCCACGTTGCCGATGTGATGGCCTTCGTCCAGCACCAGCAGCATGTCCGACGGCGGCGCGATCAACGGCTGACCGTTGTCGCTGTCGCCGATCGACAGCGCCGACAGCAGCAGCGCGTGGTTGGTGACCACGATCTGCGCATCGCGCACGGTATTGCGCGAACGCAGCACCGCGCACTGCGCCGAATACGCACAACGGCGCCCGGCGCAGCCCGAAGCCGGCGTGGTGATGCGGCTGCGCAGGCCGGGGCTGATGGTCTCCGGCGCATTGTCGATATCGCCGTCCCAGCTGCCGCCGGTAAAGGCATCGGTCAGGCGCTTGGCGATGTCCATCTCGATCGGCGCCAGCGGCCGGTCGAACAGTGGTGCATCCTCCTCGAACATGCCGCCCTGCGAGCCCTCGCCCTGTGCTTCGGCCGCGTTGCGCGTGCACAGGTAGCGGGTACGTCCCTTGGCCAGCGCCACGGTTGCTTCCAGGCCGGTGGCCTTGAGGAAATTCGGGATATCCCGCTCGACCAGCTGCGACTGCAGCGCCACGGTGCCGGTGCTGATCACCAGCTTCTTCCTGGTGGCCAGCGCAATCGGTACGCCCGCGGTGAGGTAACCCAGGCTCTTGCCGACGCCGGTCGGCGCCTCGACCACGCCAACGCCGCCGCTCTTCGACAGCGCGCGCGACACCACGCCGATCATCTGGCTCTGCGAACGGCGGGTGGAGAAGCCGGGAGTATTGGCCTGCAGCGTCGTGTACGCCTTGCGGATCGCGTCCTTCAAGGTGTCATCGAGCGTGCGCGGAGCGGCGACGGTTTCGGTCACGCCGGGAATTACCGTGGCTGGATCGGGCCGGTCATTGTCGCATGGCCGGCCATGTCCGCCGCCGCTGGCTGCCTGAACGGGGCAGCGGCGACGCCCGGCTGCTGGATGAACACACCGTACGCTGCTGGCGACGGCCCTGGGCCGTCACCGGGGTGTCACTGCACCGCGTTGCCGCGCAGCCGCAGCAGGCGCACCAGCGCCCACACCAGCAGCACCACGCCGATGGCCTCGACCATCGCCAGCGCGAAGTGCAGTACGCCGAAGATGGCGCTCATGCCCGAGATGGCGCTGAAGTTGCCACTGCTGACCAGCCACATCGGCAGGACACCCGCGGCCAGGTCGCCCAGGCTGGACAACAGCAACAGCAGCAGGCCGACCAGCGCACCGGTGCGGGTCGCATCGCGCGGCGCGCCGACCACCCAGACCAGGCCGACGCACAGCGCGATCAGCACCGGCAGGCGCACACCGACCATGCTCAGCACGGTCACCATCAGGGGCGTGCCGTCCATCGATCAGTCCTCGCCGGCCAACACAGCCGGGCCCTGGCGCAGCGCCTGGTAGACCTCGTCGGTCTGCGGGCGTACGCCGTGCCACTGCAGGAAGCTCTCGGCAGCCTGCTCGACCAGCATGCCCAGGCCGTCGACGGTGTTGCGGCACTGCGCCGCACGGGCCCAGGCCAGGAAGGCGATGGCTGCCTCGCCGTAGTTCAGGTCGACGGCGGTGGTCATCGAGTTGACCAGCGACAGCGGCAGCTTGAACTCGACGTCGCGGTCGCGCCCGGCGGAGGTGGCGTTGACGATCAGTTCGAAGTCGCCCAGCTCGCGCAGGTCTTCCCAGTATCGGCTGATCGCGCGGCCCGGTTCGCCCATGGCATCGATCAGTTCGTCGGCGCGCTCCGGCGTGCGGGTGACCACCACCAGTTCGGTGATGCCGGCATCGAGCAGCGCCGGGGCGACGCTGCGCGCCGAGCCACCGGCACCGATCATCAGCACGCGGCGGCCGCGCAGGTCCAGGCCGTGGCGGTCGGTCAGGTCGCGCACCAGGCCGATGCCATCGGTGGTGTCGCCGTGCCAGCGGTCGCCCTTGCGCAGCAGCGTGTTGACCGAGCCGGCGCGGCGCGCCCGTGCGGTCAGCGTGGTGCACACCGAGAACGCGGCTTCCTTGTGTGGCAGGGTGACGTTGGCGCCGACACCGCCCTCGGCAGCGAAGGCCTCCAGGCCGGCCAGGAACGCCTCCGGGACCAGGTCGATCGCGCGATAGTCGATGGCGACGCCTTCCTGGCGACCGAACGTCGCATGGATCTGCGGCGACTTCGAATGGGCGACGGGGTGTCCGAAGACGGCGTAACGGTCGGTCATGGAATCCTCAAGCTGGCTAGACTGATGCTCTGTTCGTGCATGGAACCGGATGATGCGCATCACCCCGCCCCTGCTGGTGCTTGCCGCCAGTCTACTCTCTGCCCCCGTGGCGATGGCGTTGAACGAGTACGGCATCGAAGGCATGGGCGTGGTCTCGACCCGCGCCGACGAGGGCCGCGCCACGATCAGCGCCGATGGCCAGCGCATCGTGTTCGCCCGCCGCGGCGAAACCGGCTGGGGCCTGTGGGAGGCACGCGTGGTCGACGGTCGTTGGCAGCAGGCACAGGCACTGCCGGTCGGCGTGGCCGGTGAAGCCCGCGATCCCTACTTCAGCCGTGACGGCCGCTGGCTGCTGTTCGCGGCCGGTCGCGAGGGCGCGCTGGCGCTGTACCGCGCTGCGCTGGCCACTGATGGCCGGCTGGGCCCGGCGCAGCCGCTGGCCGGTGACGGCGGGCGCCGGGAAGAGCGCGGACCGGCCCTGAGCGCGGATGGCAAGCAGCTGTTGTTTGCCCGCCAGCAGGGCCATGGCGCCGGCTGGGACCTGTTCGTGGCGACGCTGGATGCGCAGGGCGTGCGTGGCCCGGCCACCGCACTGAGCGCGTTGAACAGCGCCGACGACGAGACCGACGGCGACTGGCTGGGCCATGACGGCGCCGTGGTGTTCAGCCGCAGCCACGGCAGTACCGCGCAGGTCTGGAGCAGCGGCTGTGCGTGGAGCGGTGTGGCGCTGCAGCCGCTGGGGCTGTCGTTCAACCAGGCCGGCGGCTGGACCGGCGCGCCGGTGATCGACAACGCCAAGCCCGGCGAGATGATGGTGGCCAGCAGCGCGGCAAAGGCGCCGCGCGCCGGTGGCGTGGACGTGTACCGGTTGGCGGTGCCGAAGGTAGCGGCGGTGGCCGGGTGCGTGCGGTAGATCCACGCCGCGCGTGGATGGCGCCCGCGAAGGGGTCAGAGCCCTTTCCTGCGGAAAGGGATCCGACCCCGGGCATTGCCCGTCAGCGCGACAGCACCTTGGCGCGCAACTGCTCGTACTCCATCTCGCTCAGCTGGCCGTTGTCCTTGCGCTGGTTCAACGCAGCCAGCTCGGCCTGCACGCTGTCCGGAAGGGCCTGCTCACGGGCCACGTGGCGGGCGGCGGAAAGCTGCTCCGGTGGGCGCTTGCCCGCGCGCCATGCGGCGATGAAGACACCGACGATGAGGGCACCGAACACCAGGACACCGGTACCCCAGATCAGCCATTGCATCCATCCCAGTTCGGGTCCCATCGCGCAGTCCTCCGTCTATCGTGGCGCTATTGTCAGCGCTCGCGCAGCCATCGCGCCACCTGCGGCGCGAAATAGGTCAGCACGCCATCGGCACCGGCCCGCTTGAAGCCCAGCAGCGACTCCAGCACGCAGGCGCGCTCGTCCAGCCAGCCGTTGGCGAAGGCGGCCTTCATCATCGCGTACTCGCCACTGACCTGGTAGGCGAAGGTCGGCACGCCGAACGTCTCCTTCACCCGGCGCACCAGGTCCAGGTACGGCATGCCCGGCTTGACCATCACCATGTCGGCGCCCTCTTCCAGGTCCAGCGCGATCTCGCGCAGGGCCTCGTCGCCGTTGGCCGGGTCCATCTGGTAGGTCTTCTTGTCGGCCTTGCCGAGGCTGGCCGCGCTGCCCACCGCATCACGGAACGGGCCGTAGAACGCCGAGGCGTACTTGGCCGAGTAGGCCATGATGCGCACGTTGATGTGGTTGTCGGCATCCAGCGCACGGCGGATCGCGCCGATGCGGCCGTCCATCATGTCCGACGGCGAGACGATGTCCACACCGGCCTCGGCGTGCGACACCGACTGCTTGACCAGCGCTTCGACCGTGATGTCGTTCAGCACATAGCCCTTGTCGTCGATGATGCCGTCCTGGCCGTGGGTGGTGTACGGGTCCAGCGCCACGTCGGTCATCACGCCCAGTTCCGGGAAGCGCGACTTCAGCGCGCGGATCGCACGCTGCGCCAGGCCGTCCTCGGCCCACGCCGCCGACGCGTCCAGCGACTTCAGCGACGGGTCGATCACCGGGAACAGGTCGATCACCGGAATGCCCAGTTCCAGCGCTTCTTCGGCCACCTTCAGCAGCTCTTCGATCGACAGCCGCTCCACGCCCGGCATCGACGGCACTGCGGTGCGGCCCGCCAGTTCGTGCACGAACACCGGGTAGATCAGGTCGTCGGTGGTCAGCGTGTTCTCGCGCATCAGGCGGCGCGAGAACTCGTCGTGGCGCATGCGGCGCGGGCGGTAAAGCGGATGGGACATGGCAGGCTCCGAGGAGTGGCTATTGCAACAGGTAACCCTGCGGCAGCAGGGGTTCGGGCAAGGGGCGTTCGCCGAGCGCGTCGAGCTGGTCGATCTCGATCGTGCGCACCAGCGCGTCCAGCGGCAGGTCGTTCGGCTCCAGGCCGAACGGGTCTTCCATTTCTTCGCCCAGCTGGTCCAGGCCGAAGAAGGCATAGGCCAGCACCGCCGACAGCACCGGCGTGCCCCAGCCCAGCGAACTGGCCAGGCCGAACGGCAGCAGCACGCAGAACATCCACGCGCAGCGATGCAGCAGTAGGGTGTAGGCGAACGGCAGCGGCGTGGTGAGGATGCGCTCGCAGCCGGCCTGGATCGACGACATCGCGTGCAGGCGCTCCTCCAGCTGGGTGTAGAGAATCGGATCGAGCTCGCCGGCGCGCAGCGCCTGGGCCAGCTCGGCAGCGATCATCGACAGCAATGCATCCGGCACGTTCTCGCGCTGGCCCAGCTGCTCGCGCTGCGGCTTGTCCAGCCATGGCAAGGCGGCCAGGGCCACGATGCGTCCACGCAGGCGCGCGGCCAGCGCATGGGCGAACGCGGTGGTGAGGTACGCGATGCGGCGACGGCGGCCGCCGTCATCGGCCAGCAGCAGGTGCACCTGGCGGGCCAGCGAACGTGATTCGTAGACCAGCTGGCCCCACAGCTTGCGGCCTTCCCACCAGCGGTCATAGCAGGCGCTGTTGCGGAAGCTGAGGAAGATCGACAGGACCAGGCCGAGCAGGGTGAACGGCGTGACCGACACGCGTTCGATGCCGGTCGGCGGGGCCAGTTCCACCACGGCCGCCACGGCAATGGACAGGATCAGGATGGCCAGCACCTTCGGCGCGATCGCTTTGACGATCGAGCCGCGCAGGATGTACAGCAGTTGCCAGCCGTGGGGACGGGGTCGGATGATCATCGGGCAGCCGCGCCAGGCGCGGAATCACAGGCACGCGGGGGGCTCGCGCAGCCGCTCATTGTACGCCCCTGCCCGGCCACCGGCCGTGCGCCTGCGACGCCCTGTCGCACCCGGCGCCGGGATTCAGATCACGCCGCCGCCCAGGCCCAGGCGCAGGATGCCGACCACCACCACGATGCCGTTCAGCACCAGCCCGGCCCAGGCCCGACCGCGCTTGGTCGGGTGGGTAAACAGGATGCCCAGCGCGGCGATCACCGCGCCGACGGCGGCGAACGGGATCAGGAACCAGTTGCCCCAGCCAAGCAGCGGAATCAGCGCCAGGATCATCCACAACAGCGCCAGTACGCCCCACAAAAGACTGATCACGCCCATTCCGCTCTCCCGCAGTTGGTTCCTGTCTGTCCACCATAGTCGTTCACGCGGTCGCCGCCTACTGCCGTTGGCGGGGCTGTCACCCGACGCGTGCTAGCGTGCTGCCGTGGGTGCCCGGGCCCGGGTGTTGGCGCCGATTCAGAGTGGCCCACCGAAGATCGCAACCAGTCCTACAGGGGTCGTGCCATGAACATCCGTTGGGCCGCGCTGGCGGCCATCCTGCTGGTCGCCGCCGGTTGTGCCAGCACCTCCAAGGTCATGCTGGGGCGCGCCCGCGCGCCGATCGATCCGGCACTGGTGCAGATCTATTCCACGCCACCGGCCGGCTCGCAGGAAATCGCGCAGCTGGAATCGGCATCTGCCGTGGGCTTCGGCACGCAGGGCCAGACCGATGCCGCGGTGGCACGCCTGAAGCGTGAAGCGGCGGCACTGGGCGCCAATGGCGTGGTGCTGATGGGCGTGGGCAGCAGCGGCTCACCGGTGGGCATGGCGGTGGGCGCCGGCACCTTCGGCTCGCATGTGGGGGGTGGCGTCGGCATCGGTATTCCGACCACGCAGAAGCGCGCCGCCGGCGTGGCGATCTGGGTACCCAATCCGGAACCGCCGGCACGGTTGCCGACCCAGGTGATCACGCCGCAACCGCAGCGGTGACCGACGCGGATCACCACAGGTAGTGCCGGCCACTGCCGGCAACCTCAGAAATGCTCCCTGCCCCAAGGGAATGCCGGCCAGCGGCCGGCACTACCGGAGGGGTTCAGCGCTTGTACTTCGGCACGAACACCTTGTTCACCGCGTCGGCCAGCTGGTCCGGCGGCAGCAGGCCCTGGTCGAGCAGGAAGTTGTTGAACGCCAGGCGGTCGAACTTCGCGCCCAGTGCCAGCTCGGTCTGCATGCGCAGTTCGAGGATGCGGGTGTAGCCATAGAAGTAGCTGCCCGCCTGGCCCGGCATACGCACCATGTAACGGTCCAGTTCCTGGGTGGCCATCGCCTTGGACAGGCCGACCTGCTCCATCAGCACACGTTCGCCGTTGGCGCGGTCGGTCAGGCCGAGGTTGAGCATCGGGTCAAGCATTGCGCGTGCGGCCCGCAGCAGGCGGAACTGCAGGGCGATCATCTGCCCGTCCAGCGGCTCGTACGGCACCATCTCGGCCTCGGCATACAGGGCCCAGCCTTCAACATTCACCGAATTGAACGCGAACATGGTGCGTGCCAGCGAGACACCACGCTCGACCATCGCGGTGAACTGCAGCTCGTGGCCGGGGCGGCCTTCATGCGCGCTCAGCGTCCATGCCGCCGCACCGAAGTTGAAATCGTCGTATTGTGCGCCCGCGCCCGCCGCCGGGTTGCCCAGCGGCAGCACGAAGGTACCCTGCTGCCCGGTGTTGTTGACCAGCGGCGCCGGCAGGAAATGCGGGGCCGGGCTGGCCGCGCTCTCGGCGGCCGAACCCAGCCGCATCTGCATGGCGCGCTTGGGCACGTCGACGATGGCATGCTCGCGGATCAGCGGATCGATTGCATCGATCACCCTGCGGTAGTGCCCTTCCAGCTGGTCGTCGGCGATCTTGTCGGCCTTCAGCGCGCGGATCACCGCCACCGGGTCACTCGGGTCGGCCACCTTCAGACCCTTGTCCTTCACCACCAGCGGCGCCAACTGCTGCATCGCCGAGCGGGTTTCCATGAACTCCAGCTGCGCGCGCTGCATCAGCAGCTTCGGATCGATATCGATACCGACCTGCTTGAGCTGGTAGGCGTACAGCGGCGCCGGCAGGCGCGCGTCGGTGCGTGCCTTTGGCAGCACGGTCGTGCGCGTCCAGCTGGCGTAATCCTTCATCTGCCCGGCCAGGGCCTTCATTGCCTCATCGGCGCCGGCGATCTGGTACTTCTTCAGCAGCGACTCGATGCCGGTGATGTACGTCTCGACGTTGTCCAGCGATTGCTGCACTTCGATCTTCGTCGGCTGCAGCAGGCTGCCGTCCTTCAAGCGCTCTTCGTAACGCTGGCGGGCCAGCGTGGTGAACGCGGTGCCACCCGGCTGCAGCCCGGCGTAGGCCTTGAGGCGGTCGATCGCCTTGGCCCGGCGCTCGGCCGGCACCTGGTCGGACAGCAGCAGGTTGAGGCCGCTGAAGATGGTCTGCGGCGCGTCACTCCATGGCAGCAGGTACTTCTCGTTGAGCTCACTGCCTTCGATGTTCTGGTTGGCGGCGTGGATCATGATCTCCAGGTCCTGGCGGACGTTGGGATCCTGCTCGGTGGCCAGCTTCGCCTTCAGTTCGTCGCGCGCCTTGGCCATCGCCGCGCGGTAGCGCTTGCCGTTGTCCGCACCGAGGTCGGCCACCTTGTCGTCATAGCCGGGCACGCCGAAGAAGCCGGTTTCTTCCGGCTGGAACGGGCCCTGCGCATCGAGCAGGATCTGCGCCAATGCGTTGCTGCGGGCCACCCAGGCCGGGCTGGCCGGAGTAGCGGCCTTGGTGGCGGGTGCCGCCAGCGCCGGCGGTGCGGACATCAGCGGGGCGGCAGTCAGGGCCAGGGCAACGGCCAACGCGATCGGCTTCATGGTGCACTCCAGGACAGGGTTGCCCGCACCCTACGCGCTCAGCGCTGTGGCGACAATCGGCCGGAGGTCACAACGCCGCGGCCAGCGGGCATTCGCCGCGTTCGCGGCAGGCCTGCAGCTCGCATTCCTGCGCGGCCTCATCATCATCCAGCGCGGTCAGGTCGAACGTCTGCTTGTTCTCGCCCAGCACATACATCACCGGATAGTCCCAGACGTCGTCGCTGCGGGTGCCCTTCACGAAAAGCCGGCCGTGCGCGCGCGGGCCTTCCAGGGCCACGGTCAGGCCGACGTCGCGCTGGCCATTGATCGCGGTCTGCATGCTGCCCAGCGGCATCGATTCGGCACGCAGCGGCTCGCCGAAGGCTTCCACCAGTTCGATGCTGCATCCGGCGCGGCGCATCGCCTCGCGCATCGGCGGGCTCTCGCGTGCCGCCTCGCTCCAGCGCAGCACGCTCCAGGCCACCACGCCACCGGCACCGGCCAACACCAGCAGCACGGCCAGCGGCATCGCCCAGCGCCAGTGACGGGACCACCAGCCGGCAGGCTTCGGGCCATGGGTGGGAATCGGCGGCGGCAGTGTCATCGGCGGGCTCCTTCCCGTTTGTGCATCAGGGCTTCAGGCAGCGTCCCAGGAAGGCTTCGGCCACACGGTAGCGATGCAGGGCATCGGCGCCGGACAGGCCATGCTTGGCACCCGGATAGGTCATCAGCTCGAACGGCTGCCCGCGCTTCTGCAGCGCGCTCATCAGGCTGGTCGAGTTGGTGAACAGCACGTTGTCATCGGCCATGCCGTGGATCAGCAGCAACGGCGAACGCAGGCCGTCGATATGGGTCAGCACGCGCGCTTCGCGGTACCCCGCTTCGTTGCGCGCCGGCAGGTCCATGTAGCGTTCGGTGTAGTGGCTGTCATACAGGCCCCAATCGGTGACCGGTGCGCCGGCCACGCCACAGGCGTACTGGTTCGATGCCTTGGCCAGCAGCATCAGGGTCATGTAACCGCCGTTGGACCAGCCCTGCACGCCGATGCGCGCCGGGTCCACCCACGGCTGCTGCTTCAGCCAGGCCACGCCGCGCAGCTGGTCGGTCACTTCCACCGTGCCCTGCTTCCCGTACAGCGCACCACCGAAGTCGCGGCCGCGGCGCGGGGTGCCGCGGTTGTCCAGCGAGAACACCACGTAGCCCTGCTGGGCCAGGTACTGGTTGAACAGATGGTCGCCACGGCCGGGCCAGCTGTCAGTGACGGTCTGGCTGGCCGGGCCGCCGTAGACGTACACCGCCACCGGGTAGCGCTTGGACGGATCGAAGCCGGCCGGCTTGATCAGGCTGTAGTTCAACGGGGTCTTGCCGTCGGCAGCCATCAACGTGCCGAACTCGACCGGGCGCTGCGCATCGCGGTAGCGCGCATACGGGTGCTTGGGATCGGCCAGGTCGTTCTCGACCAGCGTGGCGATCTTCTCGCCGTTGGCGCGGAACAGTTCGATCTGCGGCGGCGTGGTGCTGTTGGACCAGCTGTCCACGTAGACGCTGGCATTGCGGGCGAAGCTGGCGCTGTGCATGCCCGGCGCCTTCGACAGGCGCTGCGGCTCACCGCCCTGCAGCGACACCGCGTAGATCTGGCTTTCGCGCGAGGTCTCGATGCCAGCACGGAAGTAGGCCTTGCCGGCCTTCTCATCGACCGCCAGCAGTTCGTCCACCGGCCAGTTGCCATGGGTAAGCGCAGTGGCCTTGCCCTTGCTGTCGATGCGGTACAGGTGCTGGAAGCCGGTGCGCTCGGACGACCACAGCACGCTGCCATCTTCAAGGAAGCGCAGGCTGTTGTGCAGCGGCACCCAGGTCGGGCTGGTCTCGTGTACGAGCACGCGCTGGCGGTTGGAGTCGAGCGCCACTTCGACCAGGTCCAGCTGCTTCTGGTCACGCGACTGGCGCTGGAAACTCAGGTGCTGCGCATCGCGCCAATCGACGCGGGCCAGGTAGATGTCCTGTTCCTTGCCCAGGTCGATCCAGCGCGGCTGCGCATCGGCGGCCGGTGCGATCACGCCCAGCTGCACGCGAACGTTGGCGTCGCCGGCGGCCGGGTAACGCTGTTCGATCACATCGGTGCGGTCGGCGTAGACCTCGTAGCGCTTCTGCACCGGCACCGGCGCCTCGTCGATGCGGGCGAAGGCGATGGCCGAATCATCCGGCGCCCACCAGTAACCGGTATGGCGATCCATTTCCTCGTCGGCGACGAACTCGGCCACGCCGTTGCCGATGGTGGTGCTGCCGTCGCGGGTCAGCTGCAGCTGCTTGCCACTGACCAGATCGATCACCCACAGGTTGCGGCCGCGGATGAAGCTGACGAAACCGCCCTTGGGCGACAGCTTGGCGTCGGTGGCGAAGCCTTCACCGTGGGTCAGCTGGCGCACGGCCGCCTGGCCCTGCTGCTTGAGGTCGTACAGGTAGAGTTCGCCGCCCAACGGGAACAGCAGTCGTTGCGCGTCCGGCGACCACTGGTAATCGACGATGCCGGTCATCGCGGCGATGCGCTGGCGCTCGCGTCGGGCCTTTTCCTCATCGCTGAGGGTCTCGGTGCCGGGCAGCACCACCTTGGAATCAACCAGCAGGCGGGTCTGGCCGCTGCCGATGTCGTAGGTCCACAGGTCCAGCTGGTTGCGGTCGCTGTCCTTGCCGCGCAGGAAGCTGACCTGCGAACCGTCCGGCGCCACCTTGGGCTTCATCAGGGTCGGGCCGGACAGCGGCAGCGGGCCGGTGATGGCTTCCAGGGTCAGCTTTTCGGCGTGGGCGGCGGTACTGGTGGCGAGCATGAGGGCGAGCGAAGCGAACAGATGGCGCATGGAGGATCCCGGCAAACGGCAGGTCCGCCTCCACGCGGGGCGCGGGACGGTCGTCCCTCATCCTAACCAAGCCCGTGCGGGAAGGCAGCATGACCTTCTGCCCATAAGCAGTGCGGACGAGTGCCGACCAACGGTCGGCACCCACCTTCAGATGCCGGGGTCAGCGCTGGCCGAACAGATGCTTGCGCTCTTCGTCGCTGAGCGGCTTGCCGGCGTTCGGGTTCACCTGCTGGCGCAGCGCATAGGCGCGCTGGGTGGCCGGGCGCGCGGCGATGGCCTCGTGCCAGCGCTTGAGGTTGGGGAACGCGGCGAAGTCCACCGGCAGCGTGTCGTAGGCGCCGACCCACGGGTAGCTGGCCATGTCGGCGATGGTGTACGCGTCGCCGGCCAGGAAGGCGTGCTGGGCCAGGCGCTTGTCCATCACCCCGTGCAGGCGGCGCACTTCGTTGTCATAGCGCTCGATCGCATACGGGATCTTTTCCGGAGCATACACATTGAAATGCCCCATCTGGCCGCTCATCGGGCCCAGGCCCGCCATCTGCCAGAACAGCCATTCCAGTGTGGTGACGCGGCCGCGCGGATCGCTGGGCAGGAAGCGGCCGGTCTTCTCGGCCAGGTACAGCAGGATCGCACCGGACTCGAACACGCTCTGCGGGGCGCCGCCGTCGGCCGGGGCGTGGTCGACGATGGCCGGCATCTTGTTGTTGGGCGAAATGGCGAGGAATTCCGGCTTGAACTGGTCACCCGAGCCGATGTTGACCGGGTGGATGCGGTATTCCAAGCCGGTTTCCTCCAACAGCAGGGTCACTTTATGGCCGTTCGGGGTGGGCCAGTAATACAGGTCGATCATGGCGTCGGCTCGGGGTGTGGAAAGGAACCTGAAGTCTAGTGCGTGAGTTGGGTTGGCACCGTCATGGCGGGCCGGTAACCTCGCCTCTCCCCCGAAACGCAGCATCCCCCGCATGAGTGCAAACCGCCCGCCGCTCTCCCCGTTGTCCACGCTGATCTTCGCCTCGCGCTGGCTGCAGCTGCCGCTGTACCTGGGCCTGATCGTGGCGCAGTGCGTCTACGTGTTCCTGTTCGGCAAGGAACTGTGGCACCTGATCTCGCATTCGGTGTCGATGGGCGAGCAGCAGATCATGCTGATCGTGCTGGGCCTGATCGACGTGGTGATGATCTCCAACCTGCTGGTGATGGTGATCGTCGGCGGCTACGAGACCTTCGTCTCGCGCCTGCGCCTGGAAGGCCACCCGGACCAGCCGGAATGGCTGAGCCACGTCAACGCCAGCGTGCTGAAGGTGAAGCTGGCGATGGCGATCATCGGCATCTCCTCGATCCACCTGCTGAAGACCTTCATCGCCAGTGGCGCACTGAATGGCATCCCGCTGTGCACGCCGGAGCAGATGAGCGTGGCCGCCGCCAACATCGGTGTCGCCCGCTGCTCGATGCTGACTCAGGAAGGCGTGCTGTGGCAGACCATCATCCACTGCGTGTTCATCCTGTCGGCGATCGGCATCGCCTGGACCGACAAGCTGATGTCCAACGGCCACAGCAAGTCGCACGACAAGGCGCACGACCACTGAGGTCGGCGCCGGCAACGGCACGGCCGCCGTTGCCCATCCCGGCCACTGCTCTTGTACGCGGCGGCGGCCGGGATGCTAGATTGCACCCTCGCCGTTGCCGGCGGTGGCGTCGGGAAACGTCACCCTGCCGCGCCCGGACCGCAGGTCCCGGCCATGCATATCAATGATTTACGTCACGTCGTCTTCTAGAGGGGAGCAGGATGTCGCACGTCTCAACGATCACCGCCGCGCGCCGGTGGCTGCCGGTTGCCCTGGCACTGGCACTGGCTGCCTGCTCGGGCAAGGAGGAAACCGCCGCACCGGCCCCGGCCGCCGCACCCACCGCCGCTGCACCGGCCGCACCGGTGGTTGCCGCCAAGGTGCAGTCGATGGGCACCGAGCAGCTGCGTGAGTCGGCCAGCCAGGCCCTGCGCGAGAACCGCATGTACGCGCCGGCCGGCGACAACGCCATCGAGTACTACCTCGCCCTGCGCGACAAGACGCCGGACGACGCCTCGGTGAAGAGCGCGCTGACCGACCTGCTGCCCTACACCCTGATCGCCGCCGAACAGAACCTGGGCCGCGAGGACTACACCGAAGCGCAGCGCCTGGTGGCACTGATCGAGAAGGTGGACGCCTCTGCGCCGGCGTTGCCGCGCCTGAAGGACGGCCTGGCCAAGGGCGTGCAGAACGCGGCCAAGCGCACCGAGGCCGAAGCCGAGAAAGCGAAGAAGGACGCCGAGGACCGCAGCAAGCAGCAGACCGAACAGCAGCGCCTGGCCGAGCAGCGTGCCAAGGAAGCCGACGCAGCCAAGCAGATCGCTGCCCAACAGGACGCTGCCCGCCGGGACAACGAGCGCCAGGAAGCCGAGCGCCAGGCTGCGGCCCGCCGCGAAGCCGAGCAGAAGCAGCAGCAGGCTGCCGCCCAGCAGGCCAGCGCCGCACGCCAGGCTGCAGCTCCGGCGGCCGCTGCGGCGCCCAACCTGCGCCCGGTCAGCACACCGGCGCCGCGCTATCCGTCCGAGGCGCTGCGTGCAGGCACCTCCGGCGAGGTGCTGGTGGAGATCACCGTCGGCACCGACGGTTCGGTGACCAACGCCCGTGTGCTGCGCGCAACACCGTCGCGCGTCTTCGATCGCGAGGCCATGAACGCGGTCAAGCGCTGGCGCTTCGAGCCGGTCAGCGCACCGGTCACCACCCGCCGCACCCTGGTGTTCGCCCCGGGCGGCAGCTGACCACGAAAAGGGGACGGAGGGGATTAAGTCGTTTCCGCCCCGCAATGACCACACGGCCCGGCATGTCCGGGCCGTGTTCGTTTCAGGAGAGGCTGTCGATCAGGCGTTGCAGTGCCGGATCACGCGCGGCCAACACCTGGAACAGGCCCAGCGCATGCAGGCCCGGCAGCAGCGCACGCAGGTCGGCTTCGGCGGTGGCGCGGGTGGCGTCATCGCTGGCGGGGTCCTGCCAGTCACGGACGCTGGCGAGGAAGGCGCCGACGCTGCCCTTGCGCACGGTGAGGCCGTTCACCTGCACCTCGTTCTGATGGTCGGGAAGGATGTCGTGTGGCTGCATGGGTGATGCTCCTGTGGGATCGGGAGCCCAGTGTGCCGCCCAGCCAGCGGCACTTCTGCCGTATAACTGCCAATGGATATGGCAGATCAGACATCACCCGCGTTGATTGACCCCGCTTTGGCGAACGCCGAAGACGGTCCCCTCATCCTGGCCTCGCAGCTGCGGGTGCCGGGACGGCGCCGCACCGCACGCCACCAGCACGTGCGCGGCCAAGTGCTGGGTGCCCACCACGGCCTGCTGCGGATCGAGGCCGGCGATCTGCACTGGTTGCTGCCGGCGGGGCACGTTGCCTGGATACCGCCCTTGCTGCCCCACGCCCTGGTAGGGGCAGAGGCATTCGATGGCTGGAGCCTGTACTTCAACGCCGAAGCCTGTCTGGAGCTGCCCGCCGTGCCGCGCATTTTCCAGCCGAACGTGCTGTTGCAGGCGGCGATGATGCGCGCACTGAGTTGGCCACATCAGGCGCTGGACGCCGCGCAGGCACGCCTGGCCGGCGTGATCACCGATGAGATCGCCGCCAGCACGCCTTTGCCGCTTGCCTTGCCACAACCGCAGGATCGACGGTTGCGGCGGATCGCGGCGGCGCTGGCACGGTCGCCGGACGACCTTCGCAGCGTCGAAGCGTGGGCAGCCGCCAACGGACTGTCCGGCCGCAGCCTCGCCCGCCGGTGGCAGGCCGAAACAGGCATGACCCTGGGCCATTGGCGGCAGCGCCTGCGCGTGCTGCTGTCGCTGCCACGCCTGCTGGCCGGCGAGCCGGTGATCAGCGTTGCGCTGTCGATGGGCTACGACACCCCGAGCGCGTTCATCACCGTGTTCAAGCGCGAGATGGGGGTGACGCCTGCGCGGTACGCAAAAGACGCAAAAGGGGACGGAGGGGATTAAGTCGCTTCTGACTCATCCGACGCGGCTTCGCGGCTTTGCCTGATGTCCGGCTTCGCGGCCGCAATGACAGGCTGAAACCCCGTCCAGTCTCCAGATCCCATGCCCCGACAAGCACGCCTGATGCTGGCAGGCCAGGCCTATCACGTGATCCAGCGCGGCGTGAACAAGGGCGCGATCTTCATCGACGACGTCGACCGCCAACTGTTCCTGCATCTGTTGCACAGCGCATTCCTCAAGCACCACGTCGCACTGCATGCCTATGTCCTGATGGGCAACCACATCCATCTGCTCGCCACGCCGTCCACACAGCAGGGACTGGCGGGCGCAATGCGCATGCAGGGCAACAACTACGTGCAGGCGTTCAACCAGCGGCACGGACGCAGTGGGCCGCTGTGGCAGGGTCGCTTCCATTCCTCGATGATCGACAGCGATGCCTATCTTCTCAGCGTATACCGCTACATCGAACGCAATCCGGTTCGTGCCGGAATTGCGGTCAGCGCCGAAGATCATCCGTGGTCCAGCGTGCACGGCAACCTTCAACGACGCGATGATCCGATGCTGACACCGCATCCTGCGTTCAAAGCACTGGCAGCGACCGCTCGGAAAAGGGCGTCGTTGTATGCCGAGTTCCTGCGCGACGTGAATGCATCCGCCGACGTACCTGCGATCCGCAACCACAGTGCCAGGCAAAGCCCAATGGGGGACGCTGCATTCCTGCGGATGGTGGAACAGACGCTGGGACGCCCCGTGGTGATGCGCAGACGAGGGCGCCCGCGCAAGCAGGGGACGGGAGAGGCAGAAACGACTTAATCCCCTCCGTCCCCTTTTTGGTCAGCCAGAGATGGCCAGGCGCTCGTTGTGATAGCGGCGCACGGCGGCGAACCACAGCACGGCGGCCAGGCCGAGGCTGGCGCCGAGGTAGATCGCCCAGACCGCCGGGGTGATGATCTCGTGGCGGATCACTTTCAGCAGCATCTGGTTCTGCGACAGGAACGGCACGGCGTACTGCCACAGCTCGCTCTTCAGCGGATAGGCCACCAGTGCGTAGCCGGGCAGCATCGGCAGCAGCATCAGCCAGGTCATGTGGCTCTGCGCTTCCTTCATGCTCTTGGCCGCGGCCGACAGGAAGGTCAGCAGCGAGGTGCCGATCAGCAGCATCGGCAACATCACCAGCAGCATCTGCAGCATCGAGCCGACGTTCATGTTGAACTGGCGGCCGATGTTGCCGGGTGCGATCTGCGCGCTCACCTTGAACGCGACCAGGGTCAGCAGCAGCGACACGAAACCGACCACGCAGGCGGCGGCGATCTTGCCGCTGACGATCGCGCTGCGCGAACCCGGCGTGGCCAGCAGGGGTTCCAGCGACTGCCGCTCGCGCTCGCCGGCGGTGGCGTCCATCACCAGGTAGGCGCCACCGATGAACGAGGTCAGCGTCAGCAGTACCGGCAGCAGCATCGACAGGATCATGCCGCGCTTGGCCTCGGCACTGGCCAGGTCCTGGCGCGCCACGTCCAGCGGGCGTGCCACCTGTGCGTCGATGCCACGCGCCATCAGGCGCAGTGCACCGACCTGGCCGTTGTAGGTGGCCAGCGCCGCCTCCAGGCGAGCACTGGGTACTTCAGCCGCGCGACGCGTGCTGTCCTTGATCACCTCCACCAGCGCCGGCTTGCCCTCGGCCCAGTCCTTGCCGAAATCATCGCTGATGCGCAGCGCCACATCGATGTCCTGGGTGCGGATGGCCTCGGCCAGGTCCTTCGGTGCCGGTGCGGCATTGAGGCCCTGTGCGGCGAGGAAGCGCACCAGGTTCGGCGCGTTCCCGGCGCCGATGGTCGGGATCTGCAACGGCTCTTCGATCTGGGTGCGTACCCGGCTCTCGGCCAGCTTGCCCATGCCCAGCAGCAGCACCGGGTACAGCAGCGGCCCGAACAGCAGGGTCAGCAGCAGCGTGCGGCGGTCACGCGACAGGTCGCGCAGTTCCTTGCGCATCACCGTCATCAGGGTCGACATCATGCTCATGCGTGCAGGCCCTCTTCGCTGCCGATCAGTTTCACGAACGCGTCCTCAAGATTGGCTTCGCCGGCCTGCGCACGCAGCTCGTCGGCGCTGCCGGCAGCCATCACCGTGCCCTTGGCGATGATCACGATGTGGTCACACAACGCGCCCACCTCCTGCATGATGTGGCTGGACAGGATCACGCAGCGCCCCTCTTCGCGCAGGCCCAGCAGGAAGCGGCGCAGCGCGCGCGTGGTCATCACATCCAGGCCGTTGGTCGGTTCGTCGAGGATGACGTTGCGCGGGTCGTGCACCAGCGCGCGGGCAATCGCGGTCTTGGTGCGCTGGCCCTGCGAGAAACCATCGGTCTGCCGGTCGAGGATGTCCCCCATGTCCAGCGCGTGCGACAGCACCTCGATGCGTTCGCGGATGCGCTCGGCAGACAGGCCATGCAGTTCGCCGAAGTAGGCGATGTTCTCGCGCGCGGTCAGGCGCTTGTAGACGCCACGCGCATCGGGCAGCACGCCCAGGTGGCGGCGCACCTCCACCGGATTGAGGGCGGCATCGATGCCATCGACAGTGATGCTGCCCTGGTCGGGCGTCATCAGTGTGTACAGCATGCGCATGGTGGTGGTCTTGCCGGCACCATTGGGGCCGAGCAGGCCGGTGATCTGCCCATCCCCGGCGCGGAAGCCGACGTTGGCGACCGCCTGGATGCGGCCCGTGCGGATATCGAAGGCCTTGTGCAGGTTGTCGGCGACGATCATGGTTCCCATCCGTTGAACGAGGTGAACGCCGGCACGTAGCTCAGCGTGTCCAGGCAGCCGGCATCCAGCGCCTTGGCATCGGTCTTGTCGATGAACTGGCCGAGCAGCCGCGGCATGCAGCCGGCGGTCAACGTGCCATGGCCCTGGCCACGGGCGACCAGCGCACGGCCGTTGGGCAGGCCCTTGAGCACCTGTGCGGCGTAGCGCGGCGGCGTCACCGGGTCCAGCTCACCGGACAGCAGCAGTGCCGGCACGTCGCTGCGCAGCGGCACGGCATCGGTTGCCGGCGCCGGACGGTGCGGCCACACCGGGCAGGCCGCGAAGAACGCACTGGCCACTTCGTTGCCGAACAGCCGCTCGGGATCCTCGGCCGGCGCGTGGTAGCGCGGCGCATCCTCGCTGCAGATCACCGACCATTGCATGCCGCGGTTGATCTGGAAATCCATGCTGCGGTTCGCGCCGCGCGCCAGCGATGCCAACGGGGCATAGCGCCCCTGTGCGGCTTCATCCAGCACCAGTGGCAGCAGCGAGGAATACTGCGGCACGTAGGAGAAGGCGAAGGCAAGGCCGACCACGCTGTCCGGGGTCAGGACATCCTGCCGGGGTGCGTTGGTACCCGGGTCGCGATACTCGACCGAGACCGGTGCACGGCGCAGGGTGTCGACCACGCTGCGCAGCTGCGCGCGGGTATCGGTCGGGAAACGCTTGCTGCACGCGGCATCCTTGCGGCACTGCGCCGACTGCAGGGCGATCGCATCCTCGAAGGTGGTTGCGAAGTCGCCACCGACCACCAGCTCGTTCGGTACCACGCCATCGATGACGATGCTGCGGGTGTGCTGCGGGTAGGCCCCGGCATAGCGCTGGGCCACGCGGGTCCCGTAGGAGCCGCCAACCAGGTTGAGCTGGTCCACACCGAGCGCCGCACGCACCGCATCCAGATCGGCGATCGCCTCGGCGGTTGTGTAGAAGCGTGCATCGGCGCGCCCCTGCAGCGACGCGGCACAGCGCTGGGCGTAATCGCGCAGCGAGGCCTCGGAAGGCGCGGCATCCTCGTCCACCTGCAGCGGCTTGCCGTCCGCGCCCAGGCAGCTGAGCGGGTTGGAGCCGCCGGTGCCGCGCTGGTCGATCAGGAACACGTCGCGCTGTTTGCGCACCTGGCGCAGTGCAGTGTCGACGATGACCGCCACCTCGCTGGCCGCCTGGCCGGGGCCGCCGGCCAGGAAGAACACCGGGTCCGGCTGGCTGGCGCCGCTGCTGCCCGATTCCAGCCAGGCGATACGCAGGCCGATCCGGCGACCGCCGGGCTGGGCCCGGTCCTCCGGCACCTGCAGGGTGGCGCACTGCGCCTCCACGTTGGCGCTGGCGCCTTCGGTAGACAGCGTGCAGGGCTGGAAGTCGATCGTGCCGAAGCGGCGGCTGGGTGCATCGCTGGCGCTTCCGGCGGCGGCCGGCGGCGGCTGGCTGCACCCGGCAAGCATCAGGCTGGCCAGCATCCCGGCCAGCGCGAGGTGGTGTCTTTGCATCGTGCTCGTTTCCCCTGGAGGTCGTTCCTGTCGACCACGACGGGCTGCCGCGGAAGATGTGACCCAACTTACACGGGCAGCGCGCCGACGGCGATGGGCAATGACGAATCCGCCGCCGACGGCGCGCAGACCAGGCGGTCCCGCCCCTCGGCCTCGGCCGGCACAGGGCGGCATCGGCGGCGGCCCGCCGCGCCCCATGGGCCAGTGCCCCGGCCCGACGGCGATGCGGGGTCTGAAAACGGCGAGCACGGCCGCCGGCGCACGCGCAGAATCCGCCGCAGCCCCAGGAGACGCCCATGCACACGTGGTACCTCGGTGGCATCGACCATCGCCCCTTCCTGCACCTGTTCGAGATGAGCGACAGCGCGCTCGCCGCGCTCGGCATCCAGCGTCGCTGGGCCGGCGCCAACGGCGGACATCCCTGCCGGATCAGCCTGAGCGATCCCGCGCCTGGCAGCGAGCTGCTCCTGCTGTCCCACGTCCACCTGCCGCTGCATTCGCCGTACCGCGCCGCCGGCCCGATCTTCGTGCAGCGCGGCGTGACCCGTTGCGTGCTGACGCCGGGCGAGGTGTCCCCGTATGTGCAGCGCCGGATGATTTCGATGCGTGCCTATGACCACGCCGCGCTGATGTGCGGTGCCCAGGTCTGTGCGGGCACCGAGGTGGCCGACCATCTGGATGCACTGTTTGCCGACCCGTCGGTGGCGTTCGTCCAGCTGCACAACGCGGCGCATGGCTGTTTCTCGTGCCAGGCAGATCGGGTGGGTACCGGGACCGCGTAGCGTGGTCTCCATGACGTGATCGATGCCACGCCGATCACGTGACATACAGCGCATCTGTTCAGTCCTGCGTGAAGCCTGCGGGAAGGGCTTCACATGCGCAGTCACGGATCGGCACTTCGATGGTTCCGTCGCCTGCATCGCGACTCGATACTCGCCGTGGTGCCGCCGGAAGTCCGCCGCGCAGCGCAGCGCCTGCGGTCACCGTTCCCTTTCGACGACCACAAGGATGCGCCATGTCATTCCGATCCACACCGCTGTTGCTGGCCACCTCGTTCGTGGCTGCGGGCCTGTGCCTGGCCGGCAACGCGTTCGCCCACGGCACCATGACCACGCCGGTCAGCCGCGTCTACGCCTGTTTCCAGGGCAACCCCGAGAACCCGACCAACCCGGCCTGTGCCGCCGCCAAGGCCATCGGCGGTTCGCAGGCGTTCTACGACTGGAACGGCATCAACCAGGCCAATGCCAATGGCAACCACCAGGCCGTGGTACCCGACGGCAAGCTGTGCAGCGGCAACAACCCGACCTTCCGCGGGCTGGATGTGAACCGCAGTGACTGGCAGACCACGCCGATCCAGCCCGATGCCAATGGCAGGTTCACCTTCGTGTTCAAGGCGACCGCACCGCACGCCACCCGTGACTGGCGCTTCTTCGTCACCCGCGAAGGCTGGCAGCCGGGCAGCCCGCTGCGCTGGGCCGACCTGCAGGAGTTCTGCACGCTGGGCAATACACCGCTGTCGGCCGATGGCACCTACAAGCTGCAATGCACGTTGCCGCAGCGCAGCGGCCAGCATGTGATCTACAACACCTGGCAGCGCTCGGATTCGACCGAGGCGTTCTATACCTGCATGGACGTGCGCTTCCAGGGCGGCGGCGGAACGGCACCGGCAACGCAGTGGCAGGATGCCGGCCCGGTCACCGCGCGCGGCGAGCTGCCGGTCGGCACCACGTTGGCGCTGCGCGTGTTCAATGCCAACGGCAATGATGTCGAACGCGTGGAAGCCACGCTGGCCAGCGGCCAGACTGCCGCCGCACAGTGGCCTCTGGTGCTGGCACGCAAGGTCAATGCCAGTGCGCAGCACGCACGCGTGGGCGTGCTCAGCAACGGCGTGATCACGCCGGCGGCCTCGGCCACCGACAACCGGGTGTACCTGAAGGACGGCAACCGCTTCCAGCTCGACACCCGGGTGCCGGACGCGGGCACGCCGTCGCCGGGCGGTGATTTCGACCACGTGTACCCCGCAGGCATTGGCGGCTACGTCCCCGGCCAGACCGTGGTAAAGGGCACCGACGGCAAGCTGTACGCCTGCCGCCCATTCCCGGAAGGGGCGTGGTGCAACGTCAATGCCGAGGCATATCGCCCCGGTATGGGCAGTGCATGGCGCGATGCTTGGGTGCCCTACTGACCCGTTGTAGAAGGCGGTGCGCATCGCGCCGCCTTCTGCCTGAGCCGCAGTGCTTTGAGCAGCGTGCTGCAGATCAGGCACGACAGCCACTGAAATCAAACTTGTCCGATATTGCCGGCCTGTCTGCATGTGAAGACTTCATGGGGTTTCCCATACCTCGCAAAGGAGTCTCTGCATGCACCTGTCCCATCGGGCAGTCCTCGCACTGTCCGTCGTTGCCGGCCTGGCCCTGTCCGGCAGCGCCTTCGCCCACGGCACCATGACCAAGCCGCTCAGCCGCGTGAAGCAGTGCCACGAGGGCAATCCGGAAAACCCGACCAACCCGGCCTGCGCCGCCGCCAAGGCCATCGGTGGTTCGCAGCCGTTCTACGACTGGAGCGCGATTGCCCACGGCAATGCCAATGGCAACCATCGCGAACTGGTGCGCGATGGCGAACTGTGCAGTGCCAGCATTCCCAAGTACCGCGGGCTCGACCTGAACCGCACGGACTGGCCGACCACGCCGATCCGCGCCGACGCCCGTGGCCGTTACACCTTCGAGTTCCGCGCGCCGGCGCCGCACGCCACCCGCGAATGGAAGTTCTACGTCACCCGCGATGGCTGGCAGCCGGGCAGCCCGCTGCGTTGGGCCGACCTGCAGGAATTCTGCACGCTGGGCAACACGCCGCTGTCCGAAGGCGGTGTCTACAAGCTGGACTGCCCGCTGCCCAAGCGCAGTGGCCAGCACATCATCTACAACACCTGGCAGCGCTCGGATTCGCAGGAGGCGTTCTATACCTGCATGGACGTGCGCTTCGAAGGCGGCGATGGCGTGGTTCCGCCGCCGCAGTGGCAGGATGCCGGCGCTGTGACCGCCAACGGTGCACTGGACGTGGACAGCACCGTGACCCTGCGTGTGTTCAATGCCAACGGCAATGACCTGGAGCGCGTGGAGACCACGCTGGCGGCCGGCCAGACCGCTCCCGCACAGTGGCCGTTGGCGCTGGCCCGCAAGGTCAATGCCAGTGCGCAGCACGCCCGCGTCGGTGTGATGAAGAACGGCGTGATCACGCCGGTCGCATCGGCCACCGAAAACCGCGTGTACCTGAAGCCGGGCAATCGCTTCCAGCTGGAAACCCAGGTGCCGGGCCCGGTTGATCCGGTCGACCCGCCGGGTGGCGATTTCGACTTCGTGTATCCGGCCGGCCTCGGCAGCTACACGCCGGGCGAGACCGTGGTGAAGGGCACCGACGGCAAGCTGTACGCCTGCCGCCCGTTCCCGGAAGGCGCGTGGTGCAACATCAATGCCGATGCCTATCGCCCGGGCACCGGCTATGCCTGGCGTGATGCCTGGGTCGCGTACTGAGGCAGGCACCGGGGGCGGCAGGGTGCCGCCTCCGGTTCGCGGGGTTGCCGGCCAGCGGTCGGCACGCCCCGCCTACTTGCTGCTGACGTACTTCTCGCGGCGGATCTGCGGGTTGCCCAGGCCGGCGGCCTTCAGCAGCTCGGCGCAGGCATCGACCATGTCCGGGTTGCCGCACAGGTAGGCGATGTCGGTGGCCGGGTCCGGCGTGAAGCCGGCCAGCGCCTGCTGCACGTAGCCGTGCTGTACGTCCGGGTGCGGATCAGCCGGGAGTTCACGCGACAGGCACGGAACATAGCGGAAGTTCGCGTGCTTTTCGGCGAAGCTGTAGAAATCTTCGCTGTACAGCAGCTCGCCGGGGCTGCGCGCGCCCTGCAGCAGCACGATCTGCACGCCGCGTTCGGCCATGGCCTTCTCCAGCAGCGGCAGCATGGAGCGGTACGGGGTAACACCGGTACCGGTGGCGATCAGCAGGTAACGGGCGTTGTGGTCACCGGGATTCAGGCAGAGCCGGCCATAGGGGCCGGACGCACTGATCTGGCTGCCCTGCTCCAGCGCCTCGAACAGGGCCGTGGCGGCGCCGCCGGGCACGAAACTGACCGCGATGTCCACCGCCTCGCCCGGGCCCAGCGCATGGTCGTGGATGGTCGCCAGCGAGTAGCTGCGCTTGGTTTCGGTGCCGTCGGCGTAGCTGAAATGGACCTGGATGAACTGGCCGGGCTGGAAATCCAGCGGCTGCCCATCGTCACGCACGAACTGGTAATGGCCGACGGTCGGGGCCAGCATGCGGCAGCCGACCAGCTTGAGGGGGAATTGAACAGGCACGACTTTTCGGGACAGTGTGTAGCCGGGGCAAGCCCTCGGGGTCTTCTATAATAGCCCCTCCCCGCCCCTCTCCAGCGCCAGCCCATGGGCGCGAAGGCTTCGAGCTTGGCATCCCAGAACGATACGGCGCCCGCCCTGCGCGTGCGCGACCTGCGCAAGACCTATGACAACGGCACCCAGGCCCTGAAGGGCGTTTCCCTGGAAGTGGCCCCGGGCGACTTCTTCGCCCTGCTCGGCCCCAACGGGGCGGGCAAGTCGACCCTGATCGGCATCATCAGCTCCCTGGTCAACCTCAGCGAGGGCCAGGTGGAAGTGTTCGGCAGCGACCTGGTGCGCAACCGCAGCGCCACCATGCGCCTGATCGGCCTGGTGCCGCAGGAGATCAATTTCAACCTGTTCGAAAAGCCCTTCGACATCCTGGTGAACTACGCCGGTTTCTACGGCGTGCCGCGCGAGGAAGCCGAGCAGCGCGCCGAAGAAGAACTGAAGCGCGCGCACCTGTGGGAAAAGGCGCAGGTGATGAGCCGCACGCTGTCCGGCGGCATGAAGCGCCGGCTGATGATCGCCCGCGCGATGATGACCCGCCCGCGGCTGCTGATCCTGGACGAACCCACCGCCGGCGTGGACATCGAGATCCGCCGCGACATGTGGCGCGTGCTGAAGGAGATCAACGGTGCCGGCACCACGATCATCCTCACCACCCACTACCTGGAAGAGGCCGAGTACCTGTGCCGCCACCTGGCGATCATCAACCATGGCCAGATCGTCGAGCAGGGGCCGATGCGCACCCTGCTGGCCAAGCTGGACGTGGAAGGCTTCCTGCTGGACATCGACGGTGACCTGCCGGCGCAGCTGCCGGTGATCGAGGGCGCGACGCTGACCGCGCCGGACCCGCACACGCTGGACATCGACATGCCACGCGCGATGGACCTCAACCGCGTGTTCGCCACGCTGAACGAGGCGGGTATCCGCGTGCGTTCGATGCGTACCAAGAGCAACCGCCTGGAGGAGCTGTTCGTGCGCCTCACCGGCAACATGGAGAAGCCTGCATGAGCACCACCGAGCTGACCGACGGCCAGCGCAACCGCATCGCGCTGATGACCATCGTGCGCCGCGAAGTCGCCCGCATCATGCGCATCTGGGGCCAGACCCTGGTGCCGCCGGCGATCACCATGACCCTGTACTTCCTGATCTTCGGCAACCTGATCGGGTCGCGCGTGGGTGACATGGGCGGCTACACCTACATGCAGTTCATCGTGCCGGGCCTGGTGATGATGAGCGTGATCCAGAACAGCTACGGCAACATCAGTTCCTCGTTCTTCGGTGCCAAGTTCGGCCGCCACGTCGAAGAACTGCTGGTCAGCCCGATGCCGAACTGGGTGATCCTGTGGGGCTACGTGGCCGGTGCCGTGCTGCGCGGCCTGATGGTCGGCGTGATCGTGCTGATCATCGCGATGTTCTTCACCCCGGTGCGAATCCCGCATCCGATCGTGATGCTGACCACGGTGATCCTCGGCGCGACGATCTTCTCGCTGGCCGGATTCATCAATGCGGTGTATGCGAAGAAGTTCGATGACGTGGCGATCGTGCCGACCTTCATCCTGACCCCGCTGACCTACCTGGGTGGCGTGTTCTATTCGGTGAAGCTGCTGCCGGGCTGGGCCGAAGCGGCCACGCACGCGAACCCGATCTTCTACATGGTCAACGCGTTCCGCTATGGCCTGCTGGGTAGCAGCGATGTACCGCTGCCGGTGGCCTACGGCCTGATGATCGGTTTCGTGGTGGTGCTGACGGCGCTGGCCCTGTGGCTGCTGCGCCGTGGTGTGGGCATGCGCAGCTGAGACCTGCGTGGTAGTGCCGGCCGCTGGCCGGCAACACCAGATCCACGCCATGCGTGGATGCAGCAGTCTGTAGAGCCGAGCCTATGCTCGGCTCTTTTTTGCCTGCAATCTCCGGCACAATCGCAGTTCTGATTCCCCCCAGAAAACGGTGAACGTGCAATGCGCATCCTGATCCTCGGCGCCGGCGGTACCGGCGGTTACTTCGGTGGCCGCCTGGCCCAGGCCGGCGTGGACGTGACCTTCCTCGTGCGCCCCGCGCGCGCCGCGCAGCTGGACCATGATGGCCTGGTCATGCGCAGCCCACTGGGTGATGCGCGTTTCCCGGTTCAGCACGTCACTGCTGATGCACTGCCCGCACTGGCCGCGCAGAAGCCCTTCGATCTGGTCATCCTCAGCTGCAAGGCCTACGACCTGGACAGTTCGATCGATGCCATCGCCCCGGCAGTCGGAGCGAACACCACCGTGCTGCCGATCCTCAACGGTCTGCACCACTACAACGCACTGGATATGCGCTTTGGCCGCGACGCGGTGCTCGGCGGCCTGTGCTTCATCAGCGCCACCAAGGCGCCCGATGGCGCGGTGCTGCATCTGGGCAAGCCGGCCAAGCTCACCTTCGGCGAGCGCGACGGCGGCGCGATCTCCGCGCGCGTGCGCGCCTTGGCTGCGGTCTGCGCGAAGGCCAACCTTGATCACCTTGCCAGCGAACGTATCGGCCAGGAACAGTGGATCAAGTACACCTTCCTGACCGCGCTGGCCGCAGCCACCTGCCTGCTGCGTGCGGATATCGGCACCATCGTCGCCACCGATGATGGCGAGGCGATCGTACGTGGCCTTTACGACGAGTGCCTGGCCGTCGCCGAAGCCGCCGGTGAACCGGTTCCGGAGGCAGCGCAGGACACTGCGCGCGGCACGCTGACCCAGGCCGGCTCGGCGTTGAAGGCCTCGATGCTGCGTGATCTGGAGGCCGGCCAGCAGGTGGAGGCCGAACAGATTGTTGGCGACATGCTGGTGCGTGCGCGCAGGGCTGATCAGGAAGCCCTGCTGCTGCAGGTTGCCTACAGCAGTCTGCAGGCCTACAAGGCACTGCGGGTCGCGTGAGTCCCGCCTTGCAGGCCAGCCCATTGCCCGCGCGGGTACTGATTCTCGGGCTGGGCTGGAGCGGACGCGTGCTGGCCGCGCAGCTGCAGGCGCACGGCATAGGCGTGGCCGGCACGGTGCGCGATCCCTCGTTCGCGCCGGACGATGGCCTGCCACGGCATCAGCTGCACGCCGACACGCCACCGTCGCCTGCCCTGCTCGATGTGATCGCGCAGGCCGATGCCGTGCTGTGCAGCGTGCCGCCCGACGCGGAGGGCGACCCGGCACTGCGCCTGCTGCTGCCCGCGCTGCAGGCCAGCCCGGCATTGCGCTGGGTCGGCTATCTGTCGTCGACCTCGGTGTATGCCGACCGCGCCGGCGGTTGGATCGACGAGCGCAGCGCGGCCGACGCCACTGAAGCGGCTGGCGTGCAGCGCCTGCTCGCGGAAGCCCAGTGGCGCGCACTGGCCGGACAACGCGGCATCGCCTCGGCGGTATTCCGCCTGCCCGGCCTGTACGGGCCGGGTCGCAATGCGCTGGTGCAGTTGGCGCAGGGGCGTGCGCGCCACGTGGTTCGCCCGGGCCAGGTGTTCAACCGACTGCACGTGGATGACCTGGCAACCGTCATCATCGCCGCAATGCGGCGCCCGGCCCGGCAGGGTCTCTACCTGCCCAGCGACGACGCACCGGCGCCGCCGCAGGATGTGCTGGCCTTCGCCGCGAAGCTGGGCGGGTTTGCGCTGCCGCCCGCCGTGGCCTGGGATGACCCGGTACTGAGCCCGACGCTGCGGCGCTTCTACGAGAGCAACAAGCGCATCGACAGCCGTGGCACGCGTGAAGCGCTGGGGTGGCAGCCGCGCTTCCCGAGTTACCGTGAAGGCCTGACGGACCTTGCCGCTTCGCTCGCCGGGCATGGCCCGGCGCTACCGGACAGCGCTTTGTAGAGCCGAGCCCATGC